>Ga0302320_10000768_pt1 | contig 75617 bp, 80 predicted proteins | sample Bog_T0_3_FD_202130 | JGI IMG/M metagenome (GOLD analysis project Ga0302320, IMG submission 202130) | Peat permafrost microbial communities from Stordalen Mire near Abisko, Sweden - Bog_T0_3 | ecosystem: Environmental > Terrestrial > Soil > Wetlands > Peat | place: Sweden: Abisko, Stordalen Mire... | reverse complement strand
TCGGCTGGCGCACCAACATCTCACGGACTTTATCGGGCGAGATGCGGATAGCTTCCACCTGGGAGATAGCCTCGCAGGAGGCGGCCGCGCGTCGCCCAGTGAACAAATCAATGTCACCCGTGAATTGCCCCCCCGGGAGGCGAACCAAACAGGTCGGCTCATCCGTCGAGACGTCAATAATGCAAACTTCGCCCGAGAGGATCACGTAGCAGTCAAACGGCTGGGCACCCGCCCGGAAGAGCTCTTCGCCTGCTGCGAACGAACAGCGTGTGCCGAACTCCGCACATTCCTCCAACTCGGCCGCAGAGAGAACCGGAAAGGCCACCGTGTCCTTCATTTGGTCGGTATGGAGTTGATCTGGAGTGTGGTTCATCTTTTGTTTGTTTACCTCGATACGGAAGCTGTTCCAACTGCCCGGGAAGCGGACTTGGCGGACGAAGCCTCCGTACATTGCGCGTTTCCCGATGGACTGCTGCCGCAGTTGCCGATCGCCGTGTTCATAACCAACCCCCGGCAAATCCCGCCAGGCGCAAGCCTTGAGCGATGTATGGGCAGTTCCGCATCAATCGCCAAAAGAAACCGCTGCGATAGTTTTCAATCATCAACACAATCGGACCTTGATTCAGCCCGTAATGCCATGGCGATACCCACCAGCCATAGGGATTGCCCGGCACCCCTGGGTGGGTCTGGTTGAAAGACGCTTTGAAGCCGTAAGGGTTCAACTTTGTCAATTTAGCCTTGTGAATGCAATGGTCAATGGCGGGCAGCACGATCTCGGGCGCGAACGGCAGTGAGGCCACCAACGCCCAAGGCGCAAGGGTTCCGTCGTCAGGCCCGTATGGCACTCCGCGGCCTGCGTAATCCAGGAACTGTCGCTCCGTGCCGTCCACTTTTATGATGTCAGGACCCGGTCCTTCGCTCGCCGTGATTCCGAAGCAGCATGCGGCGTAGCCGGTGAATTTGAGCGGGTTGTCGATCGCGTATTGTTGTTGAATATACGTCGCTCGGCGGCTGTTTTCAAAATAGTCGATGCCATTGCTGCGCATGAAGCTATCCTGAATGCCGCGAAAGTCGATCCAGACATGGGAGAGTTGGTGAGTAAACAACGGCCCGGCGTAAAGATACTCTTGTCCGTAACATTGTTCCCATCGGTAGGTGGAAGCCCAGGCAGCGTAGCTGCTCTGGGGCAGAGGATGAGTGGGCGAGCCCAGTCCCAGAATATACAGCAGCAGCGCCTCGTCATAGCCTTCCCAACGAGATTTTAGAAATCCGGTTTCGGGTTTCCAGCCGTGGGTGACCGTGGCGCCCTGGTTCTGCGCCCACTGCCAGTCGGCGCGCCGATAGAGTGCGTCGGCGAGGGTGCGGATTTCATGTTCGTCGGCCGTTTCCGCGTCGAAATAGACTCCAGCCGTCAAGGCCCCGGCTAGCAGAAAGGCGCTATCCACTGTTGACAGTTCGCATTGCCAAACGCGCCGGCCGCTCTGCGCATCGAGGAAATGATAATAAAATCCTTTGTAGCCGGTGGCGTCCGGTTCGGGTCCTTGCGGGCTATTCCAGAAAAATCGAAGGGTGTTCAGCGTTCGTCGCCGAGCGGCGGGGCGTGACATGAAGCCGCGCTCGACGGCCACAGGATAGGCGGCCAGAGCGAGACCAGTGGCAGCGATACTGGCTGGCCAATTCGCGTCATTCCTGTCCATCACGAGACCGTTGGCTGGATTCATTTCATGCAGAAAGTACTTGAACGATTCGTGCTGAAGCTTTTCCAGTGTGGCATCGACAGAGTTTTCGTCGTTCATTTACTGGTGCACCGTAACCTCAGTGTGACTTGCGGCGGGGTTTACCCAGCCGCCCGGAGGCGAGACTTTGTTCTCAAGCTCGGCTGGTCCCCAGGTCTTCTGCTCGTACTGGCATATGGGCGTGGAAGCTTTCAACGCCGGATCAACGATCCGCCAAGCCTCCTCGACGTAGTCCTCCCGTGCGAACAACGAAGCATCTCCCGCCATTGCGTCACCCAACACCCTTTCGTAAGCATCCATATTGTCTGGGAGCGGCGCCCGGCATCCCGTAACTTCCGTGGAAACGCCCACCGTCTCATCGCCCGGAACCGCGAAGTTCAGACCGAAAGCAATCGAATTGTCAGGGCTGATTCGGAACCGGAAATAGTTCGATTGCAGGTCCCTGCTCTGGAATATCGTGGGTGGACGTCGCAGTCGCACCACCACTTCGGTGACGGTGGCTGGAAGGCATTTGCCAGCCCGGATATAAAACGGAACTCCGCGCCAACGCCACGAATCGATCTCCAGTTTCAGCGCCGCGAAGGTTTCCACCTGTGAATTTTGGGCTACTCCCTTCTCTTTGAGGTAATCCCGAAACTGGCCGCGGACGAGGTTCTCCGTCTCCAGGGGCCGGATAGACTTGAGCGCTTTGACTTTCTCGTCGCGGATCGATTCGGTGTCAAGCCGGGCCGGCGGCTCCATCGCGAGAATCGCGAGGATTTGGAACAGGTGATTCTGGATTACGTCGCGGATGGCGCCGGTCTCCTCGTATAACGCGCCTCTACCCTGGACCCCAAAGTCCTCCGCCATCGTGATCTGGACACTCTCGACATGGTTGCGATTCCACAAGGGTTCGAGCACTGAATTGCCGAAACGGAAGTAGACCATGTTATGCACTGGACCCTTGCCCAGGAAATGGTCCAAACGGAAGATAGCCCGTTCTTCGAAAGCCCCAAGCAGAATGCGGTTGAGTTCCCTGGCAGAATCTCCATCGCGGCCGAAAGGTTTTTCGACAATGACGCGCGCCCCGTTGCCGCAGCCCGATTTTCCAAGCTGCTCGACGACCACTCCGAAGTTGGTGGGCGGAATAGCCAGATAAAAAATCGGGTGCTGAGCGCCTGCGAGCGCTTGACGTAGAGCCTGGTAAGTCTTCGGGTCCGAATTATCGCCCTGGACGTAGCGCAGCAAAGAGCTGAGTTTGTCGAACGCCGCGGCGTCGAGTCCCCCATGCTCTTCAAGACTCGTCCTTACCCGCGCCCTGAGTTCATCCACATTTTTCGCCGACCGGGCCACGCCGATTACAGGCACGTCCAGGTGGCCGTGTTTAATCATGGCCTGCAGCGCCGGGAAGATCTTCTTAAAAGCGAGATCCCCCGTGGCGCCGAAAAAAACGAATGCGTCAGAATGTGGAATATCCATAGGTGAAATATCCTTGGTGTAACCGTTCTCGTCGGATCTCCGATCCGTGTTGTTATTGATGTCCCGGCCTTCAAAGGCGCTGGGTTACGCGTTCCGCTGTGTGGCGACGGAGGCCCGCGCCAGTGCTTGCGTGTCGATGTACTCCCGGATCTTCGTCACCTTGCCGTTTAGAACGGTGATGTCGAAGACCCAGTCGTCCTTGAACGCCCTGTTCGTGGCTTTGATTTTCCCCGTAGCGACACCGATGACCAGAACCCGGTCTCCCTGCGCCACGAATTCGGGGGGCTTCGGGTATGTCGTTTCCAGCTCTTCGGACGCCTTCTGAAGCACATGCGCCAATCCCGCGTGCCCGCGGTGCGTGCCGGCCAGCGGCCAGTCCTCGCCCGGAACGATCCACTCGATATCTTCGGCAGACAACGCGAGCAGACCTTGCTTGTCGCCACTGCCCATTGCTGCAAAGAAATCCTTCACAAGCTGGACATTCTTTTCGATGCTCATCGAAATCTCTCCTTTTCTCTTACATCAAGTGTCCGAGCTAATCGGACGTTTCGGAACCATCTTTCTCGGGCCAAATCACACGGTCCCAGATCGATTACTGCTCTTTCTTGAACAAATCCTGAAAGATGAGCCGACCCCAAGTGTGGCCGCGTGCATGCACCAGCGCGCCGCCCTCGTTGAGCTTTCCAAGCTTGACGGGTGCGAACCCGAGTTCCTTGGCCAAATTCGCCACGGGACCGATCGCGTCCTCATCGTCGCTCGACAGAAAGACGACACGGTGGCCGCCCTCGACGGTCGGATCGGTAGCCAGTGTGGCCGCACCCAGGTGATTGAAACCTTTCACGACCTTAGCGCCGGTGAAGGACTTCGCAACGAAGACGGAGGACAGGAGACCGTCCAGCTCTTCAGGGGGAACGCCTAACGCGTTCGTCGCGTCGATGACTGTCTTGCCTTCCCAGCTACGCAGGGCCTTCGCAACCTCGCGATGTTCCCCGAACGGGACCGCCAGGATGATTGTGTCGGCCTCGAGTGCATCCCGCAGCGACTTGGCGACGACCGTGGGTCCAATTGCCCGAGCCTCCGGTGCCAACGCCTCTGGCGGCCGGCGACTCGCGACGGTCACGTCGATGTTCTTACGGGCGAAGGCGCGAGCGAGGGCTTGGCCTATCTTGCCGAATCCTACAATTGCGTAGCTCATATGTTCTCCTTTGGCTGGTTTACCGAACCCTATGGCGCTCCGAATAATCGGCTGGAGCGCCGTAGGGCGTAGCGCGTCAGATTTGCGCTATGCCGCCGTCGACAGCGACCTCGCTGCCGGTCATGAAACTGCTGTCCTGTGACGCGAGAAAGGCGGCCACCGCTCCGATCTCCACCGGATCGGCCATGCGTTGGAGCGGAGTCATCGAGGCGTAGACCTTCTGCCCCTCCTCGCCCAGCGCTGCCTTCGCGAGTTCGGTCGCCGTCGGCCCGGGCGACAGCACATTTACCCGGATGCCGGTGCCCTTCAGGTCCTCCGCCCAGGTCCGCGCGAGGTTGCGCACTGCCGCCTTGCTCGCGCTGTAGACGCTCATAGTCGGGGCGCCCGTGGTGCCGGCGCTCGAGCCGGTCAGAATAATCGAACCGCCCTTGCCCATCAGCGGCAGCGCCTTCTGGACCGTGAAGATCGTACCCTTCACATTGGTGTTGAAGGTCTCGTCAATGTGCTCGGCGGTGATCTTGCCGAGCGGAAGCGGGCTTCCCGCCCCGGCGTTGGCGAAGACGATGTCGAGGGTTCCGCGCTGGGCCTTCACCGCCGCGTAGAGTCGGTCAAGGTCGGCCAGATCGGAGACCGAGCCTTTCACCGCGCGGGCGTTGGGCCCGAGGTCGGCCACAGCGGCGTCGAGTTCTGCCTGCCGGCGGCCGAAGATAAAGACGAAGGCGCCCTCCTCGATGAAGCGCTTCGCTGCGGCGCGGCCGATGCCGGTAGCACCACCGGTGATGACTGCAACTTTTCCTTCAAGCTTTCCCATAAGTACTCCCTTTTTGGTACATATTTAGCATTCAGTACAGTAAATTAGAACGAAAGTTCGAGAAGCGACCGCGCCGGAGTCAGACCTGTGCCATGCCTCCATCGACGGCGAGATCCACACCAGTGATGTAAGAACTCTCATCGGAAGCAAGGAACACGACTGCTGCCGCGATTTCCTCGGGCATGCCTCTGCGACCCATTGGGATCTGCGTGGTGAACTGTGCAACCGCTTGCTCGGCCTGTTCAGCGGTAAGGCCCGTCGTCGTCGCTAAGGCCGGGGTATCGATTGCTCCGGGGCTCATACAATTCACGCGGATCTTGCGGTCTTTCAACTCAAGGGTCCAGGCGCGTGCGAAGTTGCGCACAGCCGCCTTACTCGCGGCGTAGGCGCTAAACCCTGGCAGCCCCAACACGTTCGAGACTGAAGAAGTCAGGATGATCGAGCCGCCATCTTTAAAGAGGGGAAGGGCTTTCTGCACCGTAAAGAAAAGCCCCTTCACGTTCACGTCGAAGGTCTGGTCAAAATGGGCCTCCGTGGCTACCGCGAGCGGTGCGATTGTACCCGCACCCGCGTTCGCGAAGAGAATGTCGATGTGACCATGTTTCTCTTTCACGAGGGCGTAGAGCCGGTCCAGATCGTTGAGGCGCGACACGTCGCCCACGACGGTCGTAACGTTTCCCTTGATGAAGGCTGCGGCCTCCGTCAGTTCTTTCTCCCGTCGGCCGGTGATCACGACGTGCGCACCTTCTTCCACGAAGCGCTTGGCGGTGGCCAGGCCAATCCCGCTGCTTCCGCCGGTGATAACCGCAATTTTTCCCGCCAGTCTTTGTCCGTGGTTTGCAAACGCATCGCTCATCGGTCTTTTCTCCTTCTCCTCTTTGAAACTGCGCGTCAATGCGTGGCCGTCGCACTACCGGCCGATGCCAATGCTGGTAGCTATCATCGGGTTCCGCTTAACGATTCCTGAAGCAGGAGAAGGGCCTATAACCCTTTCCAGGGGAATTCCAAATTCGGCTACCCGCTAAACGCCCACGCGGCGGCATGGCCCGTCATCGTTTGGGCCGCCTCAGGCTTGCGGGCCGGTGCCTGGTGGCACATGGCGCGCGCGTCTTCTTACGTTCCTCTTGCCTGCAACTTTCGCCGCTTGAGGTGCGCGTTTTGCGCTTGGCACAGGTGGATCACGCGCGCGGAGCACCAGTATGACCAAATGTGGTCATAAAAAGCCGCCGTTTTTGCTGGATGAGCTCGTAGTCGTGATCGGCGGGAAGGTCTTCTCGCATGCGAATGGGCGTCGGAGTATTACGCGCGAACTTAACGAGCCGACCAACCGGCGGGAATCGTCACTTCCGAAACCTTGGCTGTGAAGAGATACTCGCGGCTTGCCAATCGCCGTAGCGAATGATAAAGGACGCTACGCCGAACATCCCCTTCTATTCTGTTTACCAGACGATAAAGTATGTTGTCGTTCACAAATGGTGTTCCTGACAGCGCCGCCCGCAGCTCCGAGCGGATTGTCGGCCACTCGTACAATGCCGGCCGCAGGTGCTAAGCATTGGTCCTGTGAAGTCGCGGTCACGTCAACTTGACGGATAACGCCCAAACCGCCGAGGTGGCACTCAGGCGGGAAGATGGATTTGGCAATACCTGGACTTTTCAAACTGACCCACTACCGAAACTTATCTGTTGGCCCTATCCGAACTGCGCCCTGCCACAATAGGGTCTGTAGAATGACGCGCTTCCATGTCCAGAACTTCGGGTGTCGTGCGACGCAGGCCGATGGTGCTGCAATTGAAGCACAGCTGGCTGCCCGCGGGCTCGCCCCCACGGACCGGAACGCCGCTGATGTTGTCGTACTGAACACCTGTACGGTCACGGCGGCCGCCGATGAAGATGCGCGCTCGACCATCCGCCGCGTGCACCGCGAGAATCCGGGTGCACGAATTCTCGTGACCGGCTGTTATGCCCAGCGCGCTCCGGACGAACTGGCGAAGATGCCGGGCGTCGAGTGGGTGGTCGGCAACTCACACAAGACTGAGATCGCAAACCTGCTGGGCGGCGAGGTTCCTTATCATGGCCAGATTTTCAATCAAGGCCAGATTCTGACCGGCGACATTTTCGAGACTCGGGATATTCTGACGGCTCCGATTCTGGATCCGAATTCCCCGGAGAGCGCCGACCGCACCAGGCCTAACCTGAAAATTCAGGATGGCTGCCACAATCGCTGCTCATTCTGCATCATTCCGTTTGTTCGGGGCAAGAGCCGGTTTGTCAGTGCGGATGACGTCGTGGAACAAGTTCGCGCGTTGAGTGCGACGTATCGGGAAGTGGTTCTCTCCGGTATTAACTTAGGCCGCTGGGGAAGGGAAGCGGGAAGTGAGTTGCGGCTTCCTGATTTGCTGCGCCGGTTGCTGCGAGAAACGGACATACAACGCCTGCGCCTCAGCTCAGTTGAGCCGATGGACTTCTCCGACGATCTGCTGGGATTGATGGCCGATTCACCGCGAATCGCCAAACACGTTCATGCGCCGCTCCAGTCGGGCTCCGACGCCATCCTGCGAAAAATGCACCGGAAATACCGGCCTCGCCACTATGCGGATCGAATTGCCAAAGCCCGCGCTCTGATGCCCGATGCGGCAATCGGCGCGGACGTAATGACGGGTTTCCCCGGCGAGACAGAAGACCGATTCGCGGAGTCCTACGACTTCATCAACGCGCTGCCGTTCACCTACCTGCACGTCTTCACATATTCGGAGCGGCCCGGAACTCCGGCTGCGGAGATGGCCAGCGCGGTTCCCATTCATGTACGACGCGAGCGCAACAAGAAACTTCGCGATCTCGCTTCGGCTAAGAATGCCGACTTCCGATCCAGTTTGCTGGGACGCACCGTCTCAGCGGTCACTTTGGATCCACCTGGAATTGCTCTCACTGAGAACTATGTGAAAGCGCGTCTCGACATGCCCTACACGCCCAACCGCGTGGTGGGATTGAAGCCCTACGCACTTTCAGCCGATGGTGTGCTCGCCCGCATCGTAGCCGCTTAGTGAGCGTGGTTAAAAAGAAACCAGAGGCACACCAGACCGCCGGGAACGCCGATCATCCACGCGAAAAGATATTTCATATAGCCTCCGCGCTTAAGCTAAGCACGAGGCATACCAAAGGGCGTCCTCTCAGAGGACAGCGGACATCGAGTGCGCCAGCGCTTCGGCTGTTTTCGAATCTCCAGCCACAGCCAGTGCACTGAATCGTCCATCCGCGAAACCGGCGGCGGAAATCATCAGAGTGGGCAGAGCGGGCAAATTGCGAATCTCCAGCCGTTTTCTGAACGAATACGCATGGCCGTTCAGGCGGCAAACCTTTCCTTCGACAACTCCATATCCAGGACAATCAACTCAATCAATTGTTGCGGCGTGACGCCCTGCCCGATCGCAAGCATAGTGATCGCATCACGGTCAACAAGCCACCGGCGAGGCTGCCCATTGACAATCTCCATCCGATGGTCGCGTTCGGCGCTATCGAGGGTCGCTTGTGCAGCGCTTCAGCGGCCGCCAGCGCTTCATCCGATACCGCTCGTGCATTGCTGTCAGGCCTGAAATTGAGAGAAGGCCCTCCAGGCCTTCAGAAGGCTGTCCTGCACCAGGTCGTCGGCAGCGGCAGCATCGGCCCTGAGCCGGCGCGCCCCACGGATCAGGCTGCGCGTGTGAGGCAGCGCGACACGTTCGAATTCGACCTGGCGTTTCGACGAAATCAAGTGTTTACCTGTCGATGGCGGGAGCCGCGATCGACAAGAATATGGCAGTCAAGCCAGGCATCAGGTGGGATACGCTTCTCTGTTACCTTGCTGCGAATAGCCGCGAACTCGTCGCGGATCTCGGCCAATTCTTTCTTCCGTGCAGTTCTCGAGATCCATCATGATATTCCGCGCAGTCGATACCGCTCGGATTAACTCGTTTAATTTGAGCTGCATAGCCTGAGCGTTGCGGTTCTGCGTGTTTTGAATCAGAAACACCATCAGGAATGTGACGACGCTGGCGCCGGTGTTTACCACCAGGTGCCAGGTGTCGGAATAGTGGAACCAGGGGCCCTGTCAAAGCCCAGATAATGATGACAAGAACGCCGGCTCCGAAACTTGCCGGTCATCTGACACTGTCGGCCATGCGGCACGAAAAGACGCGGAAATACTCTCTCAAATGGACCCTCCGCGCGCACATAAAGCACGTCAGGTACCGAGTCACCCATTTGGCTCTGTGCTTGCTAAGAGAAGCCCGGGAGAAGTGAAATGGAGACGATGTTAATCAGCGTAACGCTCGCTGGCAGCATGGGAGCCGCCTGGATGATTCAGAAGGCAATCCTGGGACTGCTTGTGAAAGCGATGGCCACCAAATAAGACCGCCCTCGAACCGGCGTCAGTGCGCTTACTTGCGTGAGCCGCGCTTGACGTTTTTCAGGTTCGACTGCCTGCGCTTGGCTTTTTTGCGCGACGGCTTGCTGATGATAAAAGTGCCGCTACCGACGTATTCGGCCTTATAAAGCTTGCTGTTTTCTGGTGTTGCCGTAGTATCTGCCACGAATATCTGTGCTCCTGAATCCCTTATCTTAGCAGTGCCTCGTGAAACGGCACGCCTGCGCATGGCACCATCTTAAACAGATGTCTCAGAAACGGATCGCACTGCGGTTCTGTCTCGCGCTCTTCTTTTGCAGTTTTATTTGCAGCCTTGCGGCCCTCGCGGCAGTGCCGGAGAAGCCGGGTTCCGTTCCCACCGCCGGTGAAATCCATTCCATTCTGGACGAATTATCCTCTATTACCGGCTTCACGATACACAGGCAGCTGCCCTTTGCCCTGATCAGCCGGGACGAAGTGAACCGCTATGTGAAGGAGCAGATCCGCAATTCCGTGAAACCGGACGACATCCGCGCCGAAGAACTGACGCTCAAGAAATTCGGATTTGCTCCGGCCGATTTCGATCTGCGCCAGACCACAATCGATCTTCTGACTGAGCAGGCCGCGGCCTTCTACGACTATCACCGGCGCAAGCTTTTCATTTCCGATTGGGCGGCGGTAAACATGCGCGATGCGGCGATTGTCCATGAACTGGGGCATGCGCTGGCGGATCAGAATTTCACCATCGAGAAGTTCATCGGCAAGAAATCGGAAGACAGCGAAGAATCCATGGCGCGCGACGCCGTGGTGGAAGGCCAGGCTTCCTGGTTGATGCTCGAAGTCAGTGCGCGGCGCATGGGGCATACGCTCGCCGAACCCGATACCGCCCGCCAGTTTCTGCTGCCGCAGACCTCCGATTCGGGTGATAGCGAATACCCGGTGTTTAGCAAAGCGCCACTCTATTTGCGCCGCACTCTGATGTTTCCGTATGACGAAGGGGAGTTGTTCCAGCAGGCCGTCTTTCTGCATGAAGGGCAGAGCGCGTTTGGCCGGGTTTTCCGTCAGCCGCCCGTCTCGACCGCGCAGATTCTGCACCCCGATCTCTATTTCAATTCAGTGGCGCCCACTCATCCGGTGCTGCCCAAACCGCTCCGGCATCTGAAGCCATTCGTCACGGGGACGCTGGGTGAGCTCGAGACCCGCATACTGCTGGAACAATATGCGGGGCTGGATCTGGCGGAGACGCTGGGACCCAAGCTGCGCGGCGGTGAATACCGGCTGGACGAGCGTAAGTCCGACCACCGGTTCACCCTCACTTACGAATCGCAATGGGCCGATGAAGAATCGGCCGCCGAATATTTTGACGCATACGCGAAGATTCTCAACACCAAATGGAAGCACGTGGAAAAGGCTACTGAAGATGCCGAACATTTTTCGGGAAAATCGGAAGACGGCTATTTTCTCCTGGTTCGTATGGGCGCGCGGGTCTTGAGCGAAGAGGGATTTCCCGATCCCCTGTAATCGCGCATATGGTGAGTGTTCAGATCTTCGGAGTTAAGAATTCTCCGGCCACACGGGCGGCGGAACGGTTCTTCAAAGAACGCCGCATTGCGATTCATTACGTGGACCTGACGAAGAAGCCAATGTCCGCCGGCGAGATCGGCCGGTTTGTTCAGCGCTTCGGACTTTCCGCGCTGGTGGATCGTGAAGGCAAGGCTTCCGTCGACTCGGGATTGAAATATCTGAAGGTCACCGACGCCGAACTCCTGAACAAAATCGAACGCGAACCGAAGTTGCTGCACTTACCTCTGATTCGATCGGGCAACCGTCTCAGCGTGGGTCACGATGAGGATTCATGGAAGGCCATGGCGACTGCACCCGCCGCCTGAGTTAGCTGCCGGCTGCCCAGGTTGTCGCGAACTTCTTGCGGAATTTCTGGACCTTCGGCGCCACCACGAACGCGCAATAGGGCTGGTTGGGATTGTTCAGGAAATATTCCTGGTGGTAATCTTCCGCCGCGAAAAATTCCGTTGCGGGTTCAATCGCGGTGACAAGGGGGTCGCTGAAGGCTTTCGCTTTTTCCAGTTCCGCGATTTTGTTCTCCACCGCCTGCTTCTGTTCGGCTGAGTGATAGAAGACTACGGAACGGTACTGCGTTCCCGCATCGTTGCCCTGGCGATTCAGGGTAGTCGGGTCATGGATGGCGAAGAAGATATCAAGGATGTCGTTGAACGAAATCACGGCCGGGTCGAAGGTCACCTGAACCACTTCCACATGCCCCGATCGCCCGCCGCAGACTTCCTTGTAGGTAGGATTCGCGGTGGCGCCTCCCATGTAGCCGGAGATGGCGGAAATTACGCCCTTCGACTCGCGGTAGACGGCTTCGAGACACCAGAAGCATCCTCCGCCCAGCGTGGTGATTTGTTGGTCAGCCATTACGCTTTCATGATACGGGATGAGACAGGGATGCCGAATCAGCGGCCTTTGGCTTGTTCCCCGCGCAGAGTCATGCAACTGCTGGCAGCTCGTGCCACCAGATTTCCCGCGTCGTCGCGCACATCGCACTCGATATAGCCCAGAGTTTTGCCGCGGCGAATTACGTTTGCGGTGGCGGTAAGATGCGAGTTCCAGACGGGCCGGAAGAAATTGATCTTGAGTTCGATTGTGGTGAAGGTTTCGCCCTCTTCGAGCCGGGTGGCCCAGGCGGTTCCCATGGCCGCATCGGCAATATCGCAGAGGACGCCGCCGTGGAGCGACCCCATCGGGTTCGAATGTTGAGGACCGGCGTCGAACTCCATTACGGCTTTGTCCGGATTGTATTCCGTGAGACGGAAGCCAATCAGTTTGGCGATCTGAGGCAGTTCGCCGCCTGCCGCCCATTGGTCGAAGAGTTTCCGGATCATTTCTGAGTATGGCCCTGAATATGGCCGTGAGTGTGGCGGAAGGGCACGCCCCTGTCACGAAAGTAGCACACGGTTTAGCACAACTTCCCGTTAAATCAATGGGTTAGATTTGGCAGACGTCGTGCCAAACGATCACATGGGTATGCCTATATTCGGGATTACAAGAGCGGGGTTAAGGGCGATGACGCTGGCGGTCCTCCTGCTCTGGGGATGTGTCGGGCTGGAAAAGGTGGCCCGGGCCGAGGCTGATCACGACGCGCGAATCGCTCTGGCGAAGCTGGAAAGTCTGCGCCGGCGCGTAGTTCCTGTGTCGATGCCAGTTCCAGGCAGTGACCATTCCGTTGACAAACCTTTTCACAGCCGGCGGCCTTCCGTCAGCTAACCGCGTTACCATTCGCCCCGATTTCCCGCCATACTAGCGTTATGCAAAAAGTCGCTGCATTGGCTATTCTGGCGCTGGCAAGCCTGCCGGCCCTCGCCCAGTATTCGAGTGTTGTAGGCACGGTGACGAAGGTGGATGTCGCGGCGAAGTCGTTTTCGGTCAAGCCCGACGGCAGCGACGAAACAACCATTAAGTTTGACGACAGGACGTCTTTTCTCCGCATTCCGGCGGGCGAAACGGATGTAAAAAAGGCGACTCCGGCGCAGGCCGGTGATGTCGGCGAGGGAGACCGGATTCTGGCGCGCGTACAGACCGCCAATCCCACGGGACTGCCCGCCCGGACATTCGTCATTACCAAGCAGGCGGACATCGCCAAACGGCGTCAGAAAACGCTCGAAGAATGGCAGACGCAGAGTGTCACTGGACTGGTGAAAACCATCGATTCCGCGGCGAAGCATGTCGTTATTTCAGTGCGGGCCGGCCAGGCTCCGGCGCGCGACGTGACCCTCGATATGAGCGGCAATGTGGATTATCAGCGCTTCAGCCCGGAATCGGCGAAATATGAACCGAGCATCTTTGCCGCTATCCAGCCAGGCGATCAGGTGCGCCTGCTCGGTGAGAAAAACGCCGATCAATCGCAGATCAAAACCGAAGCGATTATGTCGGGCGCTTTCCGCACTGTCCCGGTCCAGATCAAATCGATCGACCTCGATACCAAAATGATCCTTGCAACCGATCTGCGCACGAAGAAAAACATCACCATTGTGATCCGGCCGGAGACCACAATGAAGAAGTTGGATGACGCCACGGCATTGACGATGGCTCGCCGGCTCAACCCGAGTTTCCAGGCGGGGAATGCGCGCGGTGGTGGACAACAAGCTCCTGGACCCACTGCGGCAATCACGCCCGGTGACGGTGCAGCTCCAGCCGGTGCTCCCGGTGCCGGTGGTGGTAGAGGTGGTCGTGGGGGGGGACGTGGTGGCCGAGGGGGCGCGGCGGCAGATCCCAGCCGGCTACTGGAATCGCAGCCTTCCATCGAGCTCAACGATTTGAAAGCAGGAGACCCTATCGTGGTCACTGGAACCGCTTCGAACGATATGGCAAGATTGACCGCCATGACGCTGGTGGCGGGAGTGGAGCCAATCCTGCGTGCGGCTCCGGCCAACGGACCGGATCCTCTGGGCGGCAACTGGAACTTCGGCGAAGTCGGCGCGCCACAGTAATAAGATCCACAGTAATAGAACCAGGCGGATCGGCGATCATAGTGTGATCCGCATGCCTTCCGCGATCGAACGTCAGGATGATTTCGACAGTGTTCGAGTAGAACAATCCAGTGAATTCTCGCCGCGCCGATTGCGCCGCAGCGAGTTGATCGTTCTCCTGTTCGTCTCGATCACATGGCTGACGTCTTTGCTGACGCCGCCCCGGCTGATGGACGACGTCGACGCGGCGCAGGCGCAGATCGGCCGCAGCATCCTGCAGACCGGCGACTGGGTCACCATGCATATCGGCGGCCTGAAATACATGGAGAAGCCGCCGTTCCAATACTGGATGATCGCGGTCAGCGACTCCCTTTTTGGCGAACATGATTGGGCGGCGCGCGTCCCGGTCTCACTCTGCGCGATTCTGCTCTGCTGGCTGGTGGCGCGCATGGCGGGATGGGGGTTCGGAGCTGAAGCCGGTAAATATGCGGGGCTCAGCCTGGCGACTTCGCTCGGCCTTTGGCTGTTCACTCGGATTTTGATTCCCGACGTCGCCGTGACACTGGCGATTGCGTTCGCGCTCTGGTGTTTCGTCCGTGCCATCGATCCGGATACAAAACAAAGCCAAACCCGATGGTGGGCATTAGCGGCATGGGGATCGAGCGGCGCCGGCATTCTGATGAAAGGCCTGATTGCGGCTGTTTTCCCCTTCGGCGTCGCCCTCGTTTTCCTTGCGATTACGGGTCTTTGGAAACAACGATCGGTCTGGCGAAGGCTGCACGTGTTGCCCGGCATATTGGTCTTTCTCGCCGTCGCGGCTCCGTGGCATATTCTGGCTACACTACAGAATCCGCCCTATTTCGATGCCACCATGCACGCGGAATCGGGCCAGTACCGGGGCTTTTTCTGGTTCTATTTCTTCAACGAACACATCCTTCGATTCATGAACCGAAGGTACCCGCATGACTACAACACTGTACCGAGAGCTCTGTTCTGGCTTTCGCATTTGGCTTGGTTTTTTCCCTGGAGCGCCTTCTTCTTCCGGGCCTTTAGCTTGAATTACCTCGGCAGCGGCCGGGCATCGCGACTACGCCTCCTGGCGCTGTGCTGGGTCCTCGTCGTGATGGGGTTCTTTACGTTTTCAACGACCCAGGAGTATTACTCCATGCCGGCCTATCCCGCGATGGCTTTGCTGATCGGGAGCGCGATGTATGAGGCGGGTCCGAAAGCCTGGAAAATTGTGCTGCGATCGGTCGGCGTAATTGTGACGTTGGCCTTCGCCGTAATAGTAGGCCTGTTATGGGCGAGTCACGGCTACGCGGCGCCGGGAGATATTTCCCGCGCGCTGGCGCATGCCGACGCCAGCACATACACGCTGTCGCTCGACCATATGGGCGACCTGACCATTCGTTCGTTCGCCTATCTGAGAGTGCCTTTAGCCCTGGCCGGTCTGGCGAGCCTTGTGGGCGCGATCGGGGCCTGGTTCTTCCGCCGGGAACGCGCAGCCCTCATGTTGGCCGTAATGCTGGTGCTGTTCTTTCAGGCCGCGCGTCTGGCGCTCATCGCTTTCGACCCCTACATGGGATCCTGGCCGTTAGCCAACGCCATCAATCATGCGCCGCCCGGCGGTCTGATCTTCGACAACGCGTATTACGAGTTCTCTTCCATCGGCTTCTACACGGATCGGCCGGTGCTCATGCTGAATGGCCGTAAGAATAATCTGGAATACGGTTCTTACGCCCCGGGAGCGTCGAACCCCTTCATCGACGATGCCGGTTTCATTGCGCGCTGGCAGAGTCCAGACCGCTGGTATGTGGCTTCAGAGGACGAGAAGGTCGACCAGATTCGCAAGCTGGTGGGCGCAGCCGCCCTGCATCCCATCGTCTCCGCCGGCGGCAAAACCGTTTACGTCAATCGCTGAAGCTACTTCTTAAGTTCGGCGTAGAGCTGACGTACGAAGCGCTCGGAAGTCATCGGTCCGGTCGGACTCTTCGCGTCGTAATCGGCGGTCGGATGCGCCGCCACGGTTTCATCGGCCGTCTTGCCCTGCGCAATCAATGCGCTCACTTTGTCGCGAACGGCGATGATCATGTCGCGATGCGCGGCGAGGCCGTTCCGATCGACGATGGGTCCATGTCCGGGAACCACTTTGGTGTTGGCGTCGCAGAGTTGAATTGCGGCGTCGATGCCGGCCACCATTCCCTTGAGACTCCCCCCGTTGGCGCGATCGATGTTGGGGAAACCCACTGAGCGGAAAAAGTCGCCGATCATGATGACGTTGTTGTTCGGGAAGCGGATCATGGTGTCGCCATCCGTATGGGCGGCGGGCACGGGAATTGCCTGAATATCTTCGCCATCCATGTGGATTGTGATGGGGCTTGAATAGGTGATGACGGGCAGACCAATGGGAGCGCTGGGCGGAGTGGGAGCGCCATTAGCACCGGGCGCGGGGTTCATCAGCCGCTTGCGGAGTTCTTCCCGGGCCAGAATGGTTACTCCCATCTTGCCGAAATTCTCATCCCCGCCGGTGTGGTCGCCGTGGACGTGGGTGTTGATCAAAAACCGGATGGGGGCGTTCGAAACCTGGCGGATGGCAGCCACGATTTTTTCGGTCAGGGGCGCGAATTCGCTGTCCACCACAAACACACCCTCGGGCCCGGTCAGGACGCCGATCGCACCTCCCTGGCCTTCCAGTTGATAGAAGTTGGGCGTCAGCTTCGTGGTCTTGATTTCAACTTTGCTGAAATCCTGGGCCTGCCCGAAGAGGGCCGCCGTGGTGACTAAAAATGTCGTGATCAGGAAAAACGTCGGGATTAATCTGCGCATCGCACTTACCTGCTTTCGTCTCAAGAGCATCTTACTTCAAACAGCCTTTTTCCGAGGCTTCAATCCTATCGAATAACTGGCGCAGCCCATCGGCGTCGAAATCGATCTGATGCGGCTGATTGGGAACCACGGTGAACACGGTGTCGATTCCGAGTGAGCGGTACGATTCCACCTGGCGCTTGTCATTTTCCAGCCACCACGTATCGTTGCCGCCCACGAACATCTGAATGCACATGCCTCTGAGATTGCGGATTTTCGTCAACGCGGGGCGCTGCAACAAGCCGGGCAAGCCTGTGACCGACCAGAAATAGTCGGGATACATGGCGGCGACGAAGAAGGCGCTGGTGCCTCCGTTAGACGCTCCGGCGGCATGCATCTTACCGCCCTGAATCTTGTAATCGTGCCGGATTGCGTCCAGAAACTCGGGGAATACGACCGACCCGCCTTCGAAGAAAATCTGATTGTCCGGCGCGGCCGGGCCGATTACGATGAAGCCCCGGCGTTCGGCGTCCGCCCGGAAGTACCGTTCCAGAAACCCGCTCACCGAGGCGAGATTCTGGTGTCCGCCGCTAAACGCGAGGATGGCGGGATATTCATGGCTGGGATCATAATGGGGCGGCAAAATCACTTTGTAATCGACCTTCTGCCCGCCGAAGGTGCCGGATTTGTCGACTATTTCCGCACTTGCGCAAAACGAAGCCAAAAGGAATGCGAGGGCAATCCGAGCGGCGATGCGAGCAGCGAACGAGGCGTCCATTTCGATCCAATATGCTTTGATTCAATATACGTCAGCAATATACGTCAAGTAATGATACGGTCCATGCAGTACATCCCATGAAGATTCACCTGGTCACGACCGGCGGCACGATGGAAAAGGTCTATTCGGAACAGACGGGCCTCGTCGAGAACGCGGCCTCTAAAGTGAAGCGTTACCTCGATCTGCTGCGGCTGCCGGAAGCCGAGATTGAGATCACGCCGGCGATGAACAAGGACAGCCTCGACATGACGCAGGAGGATAGAGAGCAGATCTGCGCGATTGTCCGCAACGAAGTGGCCGACGCTCCGGTAGTGATCACGCATGGGACGGACACCATGGTGGAGACGGCCAAATTATTGAAAGCCAGGCTGGAGAATCTGCACTACTCGGTGATCCTGACGGGGGCTATGGCGCCACTCGGCTTCGAGCGTTCCGATGGCCAGCAGAACCTGACGGAAAGCCTGTTCGCGGCGCGGGTCTTGCAACCAGGAGTCTGGATTGTCATGCACGGCCAGGTGTTCGACCCGGATCACGTGAAGAAAGACCGGGCTCAGGCACGGTTCGTCGCGCTGCCGTAGGCGCGCGCTTTACTGCGGCGAAGTAATCTGGATCTCGGCGGTAGCGTTCTGCCAGTCCGGCAGTTCGTACATTTTCAGCTTGGATTTTAGCGGCTCAGTGAGTTCTTTGGATTCATTTGGCCCCAGGCTGCCAAGCTGAAAACTGAACGTCCCCACAGAATCCTCCTCCGAACGGGACGTGCTGGCCCAGAGTGTCACATTGGCGGTTAAATCGCTGATCTCAGCACCCGAATGATTCACCACCACGAACTTCGCGACCGGCTTTTTGTCCTGGGTGATCATGCGTAAGCCCACCACTTCCACATACTTCTGAAGTGGATTGCTCACCTTCTGACGCGACGGGTTGGCTGGATTCTCAACCCCGGCTTTTTCAGCGGGATTGGTTCGGCCATAGTGCTGAATTCCGAGATAGAACAGGGCACCGAGAAGGATGAAGCCCAAGGTTGACCCGACGGTCACGACCCATGCGGGTATTGCCCTGCTGGCAGGGGGCGGGGGAGGCCAGGCACCTTGGGGAGGGGGCGCGTAAGCGTGTTGCGGCTGCCCGTAACCCTGCGGCGGCGGCGCGTAATTGTGTTGTGGCTGCTGCGCATAACCCTGCTGAGGTGGAGGCGGCGCATAGGTCTGCTGAGGTGGCGGAGGGGGAGGGGGCGGCGCCGTCTGCCACTGGGTGGGTGGCGGCGGTGGCGGATAATACGGGTTCTCCGCGACAGGCGGCTGACTTGCGGCAGCCGCTGCTGCTTCGGCGGCGCGCTCCGCGCAATACGGACAATCGGTCCTCGAGGGCGGCACATCGCGGCCGCATTGTTGGCAGATCCAGCTGAACATCCTGCTTTAACTGTATACGAACGGAAAGCTGGTCGAGAGGGCAAAAAACGAAAGCCCGCAGGAGAATGGTTTTAACGTGGCTTTCGAAATCGTGTCCGGCAAGAATGCCCAGGAATTTAATCGACCGGAACAAACCGTTGCTTTATTTCCCGGAGCCTGGAATCCGCCCACCAACGCTCACCTTGAAATCGCGCGCGCAGCCCGGCGCACGGGCCGGCATGTTGTCTGGGTTCTCCCCCGCACATTTCCCCACAAGTCATGGGACGGCATGGGGATCGATCAGCGGCTTGCCATGTTGCGCGCGATAGCAGCCGCCGAACCGGGCTTCTCCGTCGCCCTGGCCGATGCGGGCCTTTATCGCGATATCGCGGATCAGGCGCGCGCGTACTACGGCGAAACCTGCGCGATCAGCATTGTATGCGGGCGTGATGCCGCGGAACGGATGGCCACCTGGGATTATGGAATCGAAGGCGCTTTCGAGGCCTTGCTGGAACGCTATCCGCTCCTGGTGGCATCGAGGGCAGGGGATTACGTTCCCGAGCCCCCGTTCGAGGCGCGTATCGCCCCTCTCCCTGTCAAGACTTCGCTGGACCTGATTTCTTCGAGCGAGGTCCGCCGCCGTATCGGCACTGGCGAGGACTGGGAGCATCTTGTGCCGGACGCAATCGTTAATATGGTGCGGGAACTCTACGCCGATAAACATGCAAAACACTGCCATACTTCTGATCGATTGCCCTGACCGCAAGGGACTGGTAGCCCGCGTCTCGGGCTTGCTATATGATTGCGGCGCCAATATTCTGCACGCCGATCAGCATCAGGACCACGAAGCGGGCCTGTTTTTTATGCGTGTCGAGTGGTCGATTGAGGGGTTCGATCTGGCGGCGTTCGAGGCGAGCTTCCGGCCTATCGCCGAAGAGTTGTCGATGACATGGCGTCTTGAGGCGTCTCAGACGAAGCCGCGCGTGGCGATCTTCGTTTCCCGCCAGCTCCATTGTTTGGCCGACCTACTGCATCGCCATCAGTCGGGCGAGTTTCACTGTTCGGTTCCTCTGGTGATCAGCAACCATCACGATGCACGCGGACTCACTGAGTTTTACGGGGTGAGGTTCTGTCAGGTGCCGGCGGAAGATAAGGCGGTGGCCGAAGCGCGCCAGCTTGAGCTGCTGAAAGAGCACTCCATCGATCTGGTGGTGCTGGCTCGCTACATGCAGATTCTCTCGCCGCAATTCGCATCGGCGTGGCCGAACCGGATCATCAACGTACACCATTCGTTTCTGCCCGCGTTCGTCGGCGCTCGTCCGTATCATCGGGCCTTCGCCCGCGGCGTTAAGCTGATCGGTTCTACCAGTCACTACGTGACGGATGTTCTCGACGACGGCCCGATCATCGAGCAGGATGTGATGCGCATCTCGCACCGCGATCAGATTGAAGATCTCATCGAAAAGGGCCGCGACCTGGAGCGGGTGGTTTTGTCGCGCGCGGTCCGGTGGCACCTGCAGAACCGCATTCTGCGCTACGGATATAAAACAGTCATATTCGATTAAGGAGGAAGACGTGGACGCCGCAGAAAAGCAGATCCTGCTTGACCAGCTTCACCGGAGCCATGAGTTAGTACATACGCTGGCCGCCGGATTGACTGAAAGCCAGTGGGAATTTCGGGAATCGCCCGGGCGTTGGTCCATCGCCGAGTGTATTGAACACATTACTACCGTCGAGACACGGATCCTCAGTCGGATCGAGCGGAAGCTAACAGAACCGCCCGAGCCGGAGAAGAGACATCTCACGGTTGGGAAAGACCAGTTGATACCGGCGGTCATTCCCCTTCGCGCTACGCGTGTGCAGGCGCCGGAACCGGTGCGGCCTGTCGGCCGGTGGAAGACTCCTGAGTTACTTAGCCAGTTCCGCGAAGCCCGCGAGCGCACCATTTATTTCGTCAACGGATCCAGTCACAATCTCCGCGACCACATCTTTGCCCATGTCGCCATGGGAGAGATCGATTGCTACCAATGGCTGTTGTTTCTTGGCAGTCACTCGGAGCGGCATGCGCGGCAGATTGAAGAGATCAAATCGCACCCTGAGTATCCCGCGCAGTCCTGAAATCAGGACCCAGCTTTGCTTTGGATCAGGTTGCCTCGGATCAAGCAGACCTGTCCAGCATGGAATTCGCGTCCCTGGCGCCCAGTTCGATCCAGCGATCTATGTTTTCCCGCTTCCAGAACACGGCATCGATCGCGTCGCCGAGAGTTTCAGAGGGCGAGATCACGGTCAAATCGAGATCGGGCGAGTACTTGCGGCGTGGCCTGAAGGCGTGGGCAATCTCGATGCCTGCGTGAATCCACCACTTGCCCACGTCGGGCAGAGAGTCGATCGCGATGATGCGGGTGGCGCCCATTTCGAGTGCCGCCCAGATAGGAAGTTTCTCAAAAAGCCCGCCATCGAGAAAACGCTGGCCGTTGATCCTTACGCTGGGGAGAAAGAGCGGGATCGAGCAGGTTGCCTGCAGATGTGTCGGCAATACGTCCCGATCGCGGATCAGCCGAACTTTAAAAAAGGGCAGTTCGGTGACGACCAGGCCAAACGGTAAAACCGGCTGGTACTCGCGGACCATGCTCTCGGCGCGTGCCAGTAAGGGGGCCGGATCGAACCAGCCTCGCCGCCACCCGGCATTCGGGTAGAGCCGCAAGGTGTCACCGGCGGCCGGTTCCTGCCAGCGTTCGATCAGATGTTCCGGCGAGCATCCACTGGCCAGAGCCCAACCGTTCAGAGCCCCCACCGATGCGCCGCAGATGATGTCCGGTACAAACCTTCGATAGATCGCTCGATACGCCCCGGCCTGATAGGCGCCGAACATTCCTCCCGCCGAAAGAACCAGTGCTGTTTTAGGTCTGGCCATCCGGCTTTATTGATTAGCTCCATTTGATTATCAGGCCGATGAACTCGTTTCGCTATGTTAGGAGTTGTGCAGTTCCGTGCCGAACTCTATGGGGAACATATCTCGAAACTTCTTGCGCTGCATGGCGGAGGGAATCGAGAGATGCCGCTTATTCGCGGGGATTGCGTGAGTGAGCCGGCTCGCAGCGCATTGGCCCGGCAAAAGCCAAAAGTGGCGTTTCCCGAATCGCGCACGCCGGAAGCGGCACTGGCCGGCCTCTATCTCTACTTTGGATGTTGGGAGGAGGCCCATGCTTTCACCGACGCCGCCGAATCACCTGAAAATTACTTCTGGCATGCCATCATTCACAGGCAGGAGCCGGATGCAGCGAATTCCGCGTACTGGTTTCGGAAGACGGGGAAGCATCCGGTTTTTGCTGAGTTGGCAGATGAAGCCGAGCGGCATGGTTTCGATACGACACGTCCCTGGAACCCTATGACTTTCGTGGAATACTGTAGCCGCGCCGCCGCCGGTTCGCCTGAAGCGGCAATCGCGCGGCGCGTGCAACTGTCCGAGTGGCAACTTCTGTTCGACTATTGCGCGAGGGGGCTGAATCGTTGAAAAAGGCCGTTGCGGCGATTTTGATTTTGGCGGCCGCGCTCGCCGCCTGGGTAATCACGAGGAAGTCTGATTCCTCCCCCGTTTCGTTCGTAAAGGCGACGAGGGAAACCATCTCCAACATCCTCTCGACCAACGGCAAAGTTGAGCCGCGCGAATACGTGGATATTCATGCGGACACGAATGGCCTAGTGAAGCGTGTGCTGGTGCAGAATGGCGACAAGGTGGCCAAAGATCAGGCGCTGGTGGAGTTGAGCGAGCCGGGCCTTGAGCAGGAACTGGATGCGGCGCAGGCCCGCGAAGCTCAGGCCCGAGCCCAACTGCAGACACTGCAGACCGGCGGTCGTCCTGTCGATACAGCCGATATCAATGGCACGCGGAACCGTTTGCAAGGGGAACGGGATGCGGCTCAAAGGAACCTTGAATCTCTCGAGCGGTTGCAGCAAAAGCAGGCGGCTACGGCATTTGAAGTCGATCAGGCTCGTCAGGCAGTAAAGAATCTGGACGTGCAGATTCAGTCTCTCGGAGAGCGGCGCTCCTCATTGGTGGGACAGGGCGAGGTGGCCGCGGCTCAGGCGAGAGTCAATGAGGCCGCTGCCAACGTTCAACTCGCTCAGTCGCATATTTCTCAGGATGTGATTCGCGCTCCCCTGGCGGGAACGCTTTATGATCTGCCGGTGCGAGCGGGCAGCTTTCTCAAAGCGGGCGATCCTGTGGCCAGTCTGGGTCAATTGGATCCGGTTCGCGTGAGAGTTTATGTCGATGAACCCGAACTGGGGCGGGTGGCGCCGGGGGAGAATGTGCGAATCACGTGGGATGCGCTGCCCGGCAGGGAATGGACCGGCGTGGTGGAGAAGCGTCCGACGGAAATCGTTGCTCTCGGTTCCCGTCAGGTGGGCGAGGTTCTCTGTACGATCGCCAATCCGGGAAAGGAACTGGTGCCGGGGACGAATGTGAACGCGTTCATTCTGACCCAGGTGGTTAATAACGCCCTGACCATTCCGAAAAATGCGGTGCGCCGCGATAACGGTGTGGGAGTTTATTTACTTTCGGCGGGTTCCGTTGTGAAGTGGCGGCCAGTCACCACGGGCGCTTCCAGCACGTTGCGCGTCGAAGTGCTGAGTGGTTTGAAAGATGGCGATTCGGTTGCCGAGTCATCGGAACAATCGGTTAAAGACGGGCAGAAAGTAACTCCGGTATTTCGCTAGGCGGGGAGTTATGCTCGAAAGCGACTTTCATGCGGTGGAAGCCAATCTCAGGGAATCGTTTCGTGCGCTGGCGCACGGGCGGCCCCGCGCTGACGTCATTGAGTTGCCGGGTGTGAGTATTGCGTCACTAGGCGTTTCGTTCCAGATGTTCAACGCCGCGTTTTTCAGCAGTCCCATCGCGTCGGGCGACGAACTGGAAATGCGGCTGGACGCAGCCCGGGAGCACTTCTTCAGACGTAATCTATCCTGGTCGCTGTGGGTCTGCGAGGACTGGGTGGACCGCAGTCTGCGCAGGCGGTTATCCCGCGTCTGCGACGGGTTCGACCTGCATCTGACGACGGAGATGCCGGGTATGAGCGCGTGCGCGCTGGACCGGGCATCTCGTCCCTTACAGGAACTGGAATTCAGGCGCGTGGAACGCGGTCCCACGTTGGATGATTTCCGGGCGATCGGATCGCACTGCTTCCATGTTCCGATCCTTTGGTTCTCCGAAGTGTTCGATGAAAGCATCCGCGACCGGGAGTTTATCTGCTGGGTGGGATATCACGACGGCGTTCCGGTCTCGACCGCGGCGACCGTGAGAACGGGCGAAACGGTAGGGCTCTACAACATCGCGACGACACCCGGCTATCGGGGCAGGGGATTCGCAGAAGCGGTAACGCGGCATGCGGTTGAGTATGCGCGACCTGCCGAGAGAGTGATACTGCAATCGACCACGCAGGGGTTAAGTATGTACCATCGGTTGGGCTTCGATGCGGTAACGCGCATTCTGGTTTACAACTCTCTGTAAAAGGAAAAAACGTGCCGCTGCGGCGAACCATTCTCTACCTCGCCAGCCATAAAGCTCTGCGCAAGTGGGTGGAAACCTCGCCCGCGGCGCGCCGTCTTTCCTCAAGGTTCGTGGCGGGACCGGCACTCTCTGACGCATTGCTTGCCTGCGAAAGGCTCCGCGCCGAGGGCATCACGGCGACGCTGGATTATCTGGGCGAAAACGTGAAAACGCCGGAAGAGGCCGCCGTCTGTCGCGATAGCTATCTCTCAATGATCGCGGCGCTCAAGGCGGAAGGGCTGGAACCGAATGTCTCACTCAAGCTCACGCAGTTCGGTCTGGATCTGGATCCGGCGGCGTGTGCCGAAAATGTGGGAATGCTGGTGGCGAAAGCGGCGGAGATCGGTGGTTTTGTGCGGATCGATATGGAGTCGAGCGCTTATACGGAACGGACGCTGGCTCTGGTCCGGCGGCTGCACGCGGAGCACGCGTCGTGTGGCACCGTAATTCAGGCTTATCTGCACCGCAGTACTGCGGATATCCGGGTTCTGGAACGGGAGCGAATCCGCGTTCGGCTGTGCAAGGGCGCTTATCTCGAATCGCCCGCGATTGCGTTCGAAAGCAAAGCGGATGTTGATTCTAACTACCTGCGGCTTGCGAAGGAACTTCTCGCGACCGGCGAATACCCCGCGATCGCGACGCATGACGAACCGATTATTCGCGTGGTAGAGCGGCATGCTGCGGAAAATGGCGTTGCCCGCGATGGGTTCGAGTTTCAGATGCTCTACGGGATCCGCCGCGATCTGCAGCGCTGGCTGGTATCGGAAGGCTATCGACTGCGGGTTTACGTACCGTTCGGCGAAGCCTGGTATCCCTACTTCATGCGGCGATTAGCCGAGCGGCCGGCGAACCTCCTGTTCTTCCTGCGCCAGTTGTTTCGAAACTAGTCGTTCGAGTTTGGCTTATTTGGTTTAACCCTGCATCACAGCCTGCACGCGTTCCGGTTCTTCACCCAGCCATTTCGGATTCTGCGCGGTGCCGTCATAAATGGAGGTTGTTTTGAAGAGCTCGTATTCGCCTTTCGCTGCGGCGGTACGAGTCTTACCAAGAATGATTTCCAGCTCTTCAGTCGAGAGGGGGTGGAAAGTTTTGGCGGCTTCAAACGCCTGATCCAGAATTTCCAGACTGTCGATGCCGGTAATCACAACCGATGTGTCGAGGTTGAGCGCGTAGTGCAGGCACTCGATCGGCGTGACGGTATTCGATTCGAGAATCTGACCGTTCGCCATGCTTTTCATCCCGAGCACACCGGTGCCACGCCGGACCAGTTCGGGCACAACCAGCTTCGCAAAGCTGCGGAAGTGCGCGTCCATGACGTTGAGGGGCATCTGGGCCGTGTCGAAAGTGAAACCATGTTGCTCCGCCACTTCGAGCATGTAGAGGTGGATGTGAGGATCTTTGTGCCCGGTAAATCCGATATAGCGAATCTTGCCGCTCTCACGAGCTTCGAGCAGCGCTTCATGCGCACCCTCGGAAGCAAAGATGCGGTTGGGATCCTCGAAGCGGATTACTTCATGATGCTGAACCAAATCGATCATGTCGGTCTTCAGCCGCTTGAGGGACTCTTCCAATTGTTTTGTGGCTTCCTTCTTCGTGCGGCCGTTGATCTTCGTCATGAGGAAGATGCGATTCCGGTAGCCACCCTGGAGCATCTTGCCCATGCGCTTTTCACTTTCGCCGTCGTTGTAATCCCAGGAATTGTCGAAGAAGTTAATGCCGCGGTCAGACGCGGTCTTCATGATGCGGTCGGCCAGTTTGGCGTCGACATGTTTGAGCGAAAGGTGCCAGCCGCCGAGCCCGATCATTGAAACCTTCTCGCCTGTTTGACCTAATACACGCTGGGGCATTTCAGGGTGATTCATTTTTCCGCCTCCGCACGCATGATGGCAGATCGCACCCATTCACTCACGCGGCGCAGGTATTGCAGGATACATCCCGTGTACATCGGAGCGGATTCGTTTCCCCACCGAAGCAAGGGTTACGTCCTGCCCCGGATGATCGCGGCCATTACGCGGGGGTTGCGCCTTCCGTGGATGAAGGCGAAAACCCTGTTCTGCGGTCATTGAGGCGAATGCTTCTTGAGCAATTCGTCCTCACGGCGGCGAAGGCTTTCAAAAAATTCCTCGCCATCGATAGGCTTCACCCTGCCGCTTTTCAGGTCGTCATAGCGGCTGTCGAGCATTTCGCGGGTGCGGGCCAGTTCGTCGAAATAACCGGCCATGGCGTCCTCAACCAGCTCTTCGGGGGCACGTCCCGTTTCCGTTACCCAGCGGTCGAGCCTGGCCTGTAGGTCGGGGTTGGTGACGTGTACATCCATGCCCTTCAAGGTACGCGAAAACCGGCATTCAGGCAACGGCGGAGACAAAGCGCCGGAAAATCCGCTTTGGCGAAGTTTGAGCGCGGCGCGCGCGATATACACTGACTTTAGATGCGCACTGAGTGGGTTCAGAAAAGATCGTCCGACGCCGTACGGACGCAGATGCATTACGCCCGGAAGGGTTTGATCACCGAAGAGATGGAGTACGTAGCCCTGCGCGAGAAGATCGCGGCGGCGCTGGTGCGCGACGAAGTTGCCGCCGGCCGTATGATCATCCCCGCCAATATCCGGCACACGAACCTTGAACCCATGTGTATCGGGGTGGCATCGAACTGCAAGATCAACGCCAATATCGGCAATTCCGCTACGACTTCCGACATTGAGGAAGAGCTCGGGAAGCTGAATTATTCGGTGAAATACGGGGCGGATACGGTGATGGATTTGTCGACCGGTGGCGACATCCCGGAAATCCGCAAAGCCATCATCGCGAATTCGCCGGTGCCGATCGGGACCGTGCCGATTTACGAAGCGCTCTCGCGAGTGCGCCGCGTGGAAGATCTGAACATCAACGTGTTGCTGGAAGTGATCGAAGAACAGGCCGAGCAAGGTGTGGATTATATGACCATCCATGCCGGCGTTCTGGTCCAATACGTACCACTGGCTGCTAAACGAATCACGGGAATCGTCAGCCGCGGCGGGGCGATTCTAGCCGAGTGGATGGTGAAGAATCACCGCCAGAATCTGCTGTACGAGAACTTCGACGCGATCTGTAAGATTTTCCAGAAGTACGACGTCAGCTTTTCTTTAGGCGACGGTCTGCGTCCTGGCTGTATTGCGGATGCGAGCGACGCGGCCCAGTTTGCGGAACTTAAAACCTTGGGCGAACTAACCCTGAAAGCCTGGCAATACGAGGTTCAGGTGATGATCGAGGGACCCGGCCATATCCCCCTGGATCAAATAGAGATGCAGGTCATAAAGGAGCGTGAACTTTGCCATGACGCCCCGTTCTACACGCTGGGGCCGCTGGTGACGGATATTGCTCCCGGTTATGACCACATTACATCGGCGATCGGCGCAGCGATGATCGGCTGGCATGGTGCGTCCATGCTTTGTTACGTCACGCCAAAAGAGCACTTGGGGCTGCCTAATAAAGAAGATGTGAAGCAGGGCATCATTGCTTATAAAATCGCCGCCCACGCGGCCGATCTGGCCCGGCACCGGCCGGGAGCGCGCGATCGCGACGACGAACTTTCCCGCGCCCGCTATCACTTCGACTGGAACCGGCAGTTCGAACTATCGCTCGATCCGGAAACGGCGCGGGCGATGCACGACGAAACGCTGCCCGAGGAAGGCTTCAAGGACGCGGCTTTCTGCTCCATGTGCGGGCCGAAATTCTGCTCGATGAATCACTCCGCCAAAGTGGAAACCTTTACTGCGGCTGACGCGGATAAGGTGCTCCACCAGATCTCCGGCGCGGACTAGTAATCCGTTCTCTCGCCCGAAACGGACCTGTTTTTCACCTGTTTTGTTGCGTTTGCACGAGAGTCCAGGATAGTCTGAGATGCTTCGGGTCTCAATACTCGTAACAGCCGCTGGCCTGTAATCCAGGAGGATCTTTCTTGTTTTCAATGCTTTCCCGACGCCGCACTCTGAATCTGACTCTGTCTTTGCTTTTTGTGGTGGCCCTGTCGTTGCTGGCGCCCATACATGGAATGGCGCAGGCACCGCCCCCGCCAACGGGCGGCGAAGCTCATCTGATCCTGCCTGACCTGAGCCAGGCCACTTTTCTCGGTACAGACGGCCGCACCATCCTGAAAGGCGGTCTGGTGATCTGCGCGTTCGGCCTGTTATTCGGCCTGCTGACCTATAAGCAACTGCGCGATCTGCCCGTTCATACCTCGATGCGCGAGGTGTCTGAGTTGATCTGGGAGACCTGTAAAACCTACCTGTTCACACAGGGCAAGTTCCTTCTGATCCTCGAGACTTTCGTCGGCGTGATTATTATCCTTTACTTCGGAGTCTTCCAGCATCTCGAATTCCTGCGCGTGATCGTGATCCTGCTGTTCAGCATTTTGGGTATCGCGGGAAGTTACAGCGTGGCCTGGTATGGAATCCGCGTGAACACGTTCGCGAATTCGCGTACCGCTTTTGCCAGCCTTCGCGGAATTCCTTATCCCTGCTACCAGATTCCGCTGCGCGCCGGAATGAGCATCGGCATGGTGCTGATCAGCATCGAGTTGCTGATCATGCTCTGCATCCTGCTGTTCATCCCCGCCGATTATGCCGGCCCTTGCTTCATCGGTTTCGCGATCGGTGAATCGCTGGGCGCGGCGGCACTCCGCGTGGCAGGCGGTATCTTTACCAAGATCGCGGATATTGGCTCCGATCTGATGAAGATCGCATTCAAGATCAAAGAAGACGACGCACGAAACCCCGGCGTGATCGCCGATTGCACGGGCGACAATGCGGGCGATTCGGTCGGCCCCAGCGCGGATGGATTCGAAACCTACGGCGTCACCGGCGTCGCACTGATTACCTTTATCCTTCTCGCCGTTTCCAGTCCGCTGGTTCAGGTTCAGCTGCTGGTGTGGATCTTCATCATGCGCGTGGTGATGGTCATCTCATCCGGCCTTTCGTACTTCGTTAACGAAGCGATTGCCAAAGCCCGTTATCAGTATCTGGAGAAGTTCAACTACGAAGCGCCACTGACGTTTCTTGTCTGGCTCACTTCCATCGTGTCCATCGTCTTCACTTACATCGTTTCTTACTTCATAATCCCGGACCTGGGCGGCGATCCGACGCTCTGGTGGAAACTTTCGAGCGTAATTACCTGCGGAACGCTGGCGGGCGCGGTTATTCCCGAACTGGTCAAGGTATTTACTTCTACCGAGTCACGGCATGTGCGCGAGGTAGTTACCTCGTCACGCGAAGGCGGAGCGTCGCTCAACATCCTTTCCGGTCTGGTTGCCGGTAACATGAGCGCTTTCTGGCTGGGTCTGGCCATGCTGATTCTGATGGGCGCCGCGTACATCATCAGCGGTTACGGTCTTGCCAACCTGATGGTTGCGCCGGCCGTTTTCGCGTTCGGTTTAGTCGCCTTCGGATTCCTCGGCATGGGGCCGGTGACCATCGCCGTCGATTCGTATGGACCGGTTACCGATAACGCTCAATCGGTTTATGAGCTCTCATTGATCGAACACGTGCCGGGAATCGAACAGGAACTTCAATCGAAATTCGGTTTCCGTCCGCAATTCGAAAAAGCCAAGGAAAACCTCGAGGAGAACGACGGCGCGGGCAACACGTTCAAAGCGACGGCGAAGCCGGTGCTGATCGGAACCGCGGTCGTAGGCGCAACCACCATGATCTTCTCGATCATCGTGGCGCTCACCAACGGCCTCACCACTAACATTCAGAACCTTTCGATTCTCTATCCACCGTTCCTCCTCGGATTGCTGGCGGGCGGCTCGATCATTTATTGGTTTACCGCCGCTTCCATGCAGGCCGTCACAACCGGCGCCTATCGGGCCGTCGAATTCATTAAGAAGAACATCCGGCTGGAAGGTGTGACTAAGGCTTCAGTGGCCGACAGCAAAGCTGTCGTGGCCATCTGTACACAGTACGCGCAGAAGGGAATGCTCAACATTTTCCTGGCCGTCTTCTTCGCTACGCTGGCTTTCGCGTTTGCGGAACCGTTCCTCTTCATCGGTTATCTGATTTCGATCGCGCTCTTCGGTCTCTATCAGGCCATCTTCATGGCGAATGCCGGTGGCGCCTGGGACAACGCGAAGAAAATCGTGGAGACAGAACTGAAGCAAAAAGGCACTGCGCTGCATGACGCGACAGTTATCGGAGACACGGTCGGCGATCCGTTTAAAGACACTTCTTCAGTAGCCTTGAATCCGATCATCAAATTCACCACTTTGTTCGGCTTACTGGCTGTGGAGTTGGCCGTTTCTTTGTCTGAACAGCGAGGCAAGGCGCTGACTCGCGGTCTTGCCGTCGTGTTCCTCCTGATAGCTCTCGTCTTCATATGGCGCTCGTTCTACCGGATGAGAATCGAACGCGAAGCATGATTCCGGGCGGGAGCCAGGGCTGACAAATCGTGCATCGGGCCGGGACGTGATAAAATCAACGCTTCAGCCGTAAATGATTCAAATTGTTCCCTCTATCCTGTCGGCGGATTTTGCCCGGTTGGCCGATCAGATCGGTCTGATGGAACGCGGTGGGGCGCAGACGCTCCACGTCGATATCATGGACGGGCACTTTGTGCCTAACCTCACAATTGGGCCGCCGGTTGTGAAGTCGATCCGGAAGGTGACGGCCCTGAAGCTGGATATACACCTCATGATCACCGATCCGGATAAGTACGCGCCGCTGTTTATCGATGCCGGCGCGGACCAGGTATCGGTGCATTACGAAGCCGCCATTCACGTGGATCGGACGCTGCGGATGATTCGGGAGCTGGGGGCGCGGCCGGGAGTTGCGATCAATCCGGGAACTCCCGTGTCGGTTCTCGAGGACGTTCTCTATCTTGTGGATTATGTGCTGGTGATGAGTGTGAATCCGGGCTTTGAAGGTCAGCAGTTCATACCCAATGCGCTCGAGAAGGTACGCCGCCTCGACCGGATCCGGACCGAGCGCCGGCTGAATTACGCGATCGAAATCGACGGCGGTGTGGGACCGAGGAATACCGAGGATATTGTGCGGGCCGGATGCGACTGGCTGGTGAGCGGTTCGAGTGTCTTCCACAGTGCCGATCCCGCCGCAGCCGTGAAACAGATGCAACAGTTGGCTGAAAACGCGACAGCGGTGCGGGTCTGACGTGAGCCATGATTCAGGGACTCGATCAGTCGTTTTGCTGTTCGGACCGTCAAATGCCGGCAAATAGGAAATTTCATATGCAGCGACGCTATAGGTTTTTCGTAGTCATCATCGGGCTGTGCGCCTTTCTGCTTCTTTCGGGATTCGGAATTTTCACGAAGAAGAAGTATGAGACGCCCATCACGAAGGACACGCTCCAGCCGGATAAAGTGCTTTTCGATCGTGCGATCAAAGACATTGAGCATGGTAATTACGAGACGGCGCGTCTGACCCTGAATACGCTCATCAACACCTATGATTCGAGCGAATTTCTGGCCAAGGCGAAGCTGGCGATTGCCGATAGCTGGTATCGAGAAGGCGGCGCGCACGGCTTTGCGCAGGCGGAGGCCGAGTACAAAGATTTCATTCTGTTCTATCCCCAGATGGAAGAAGCAGCCGAATCGCAGTACAAAGTCTGCCAGATTCACTACCGTCAAATGGAAAAGGCCGACCGTGATTCCGCCCAGGCTCAGCGAGCGGAAGACGAATGCCGCCAGGTGATGGTTCAGTTTCCCAATTCAAAGTTTACGGGGCAAGCTACACAGCTGTTGCGGAATGCTCAGGAAGTACTGGCCGACAAGGAATTCAAGACCGGCGATTTTTACCACAACAAAGGCAGCTTCCCCGCCGCCGCCAGCCGTCTCACTTTCCTTTCACAGCAATACCCGCTTTACAGCAGCGCCGATGAGGCTTTGTGGCAACTCGCGGATTCCTATAAACATATGGGCGATCGGTTTGAGAACCGGGAGGCGGAAGCGCTTTCGAAGATCGTCAGCGATTATCCACTCAGCCTGCATGTGGCCGATGCCAAGCTGCGTCTCACTGCATTGAACAAGCCGATTCCCGCAGCCGACCCGGCGGCTTATGCGCAGATGAAGCAGAACCTGGATGGACGCACCAAACCGAGTATTCTGCACAGGACTATCAGCCCGTTTGAAACCACTCCGGAAGTGAACCTCGCATCGAAGGTCGGTGCTCCTTCCATGCAGAACATCCGGCCTCTGGCTCCCGTCAGCATTCCGCAATCTGCTTTAGGCGGCGCGGCCGGCGTGAGCGATGTGGCGATCGGGCAGGTGGGAGACACGCAGGCAATCGATCAGAACAAAGACGCTCGCCTGGGCGCTCCCGGCGCTGATGTAACAGCCGCAACACCTGCAATAGGCGCACCCGCGGTAGCCACGACACCTGCAGCCGGAGCCAGTGGAACGGGCGAACAGAAAGCCAGCGTGACTTCGAATGGATTGGCGGCAGCTCCCGCTGCTCCCGGGTCCGCCGCGGCGGCTCTTACGGCTCCCGTAGTCAACGAACAATTGCCGACCAATCATCCTTTTACGAAAGATCAGTTGAAGGCGATTAAAAAGGCTCAGGAGCGAGTGGCGAAACTGCAGAAAAAGGCCGCCGCCAATCCGGCCAAGCCTGTTCCGACCGGAACGCCAGGCACTGCACCGGCTGCCGTGCAGGGTGCGACGCCCGCGACTGGCGCGGTAGCAACACCGGGCACGCCGGTGGCATCGCCAGCAACCTCGCCAGCGTCGAAATGAGTCGAATCCTTGTCGCGGATGATAGCCCGCACGCCCAGCGGATGTGCGAGCGCATCCTGCGCGATGAAGGCCATGAAGTCATTACGGTTTCCGATGGCGCCGTGGCCATGCTGCGCCTCAAGGACGCACAGCCGGATCTGATCATCGCCGACATCTCCATGCCGGAAGTCTCCGGCTATGAGTTGTGTTCGTATGTGAAGAGCAACGGCGGTACTCCGGTGATTCTCACGGCTGGAGCCGTCGAACCGGTGGATGAAGCCGAAGTCGCGCGGGTGCGAGCCGATGGCGTTCTCAAAAAGCCGTTCGAAGCCAGCGCGCTGCTGGAATCCATCTCGCGGTTCAAGGGCGGGAGCAAGCCCCGAGCCGTGGCGGCAGGCGGTCCGCTGCGTTCCGTTGTCGTAGTGGATCCCGATAGAGTACGTGCGGCAGTCACGGTGGCTCTCGACGCCGCCATGCCCGCCATGATCGAAGAAATCACGGGCAGGGTACTGATTGCGCTGAGCTCTTCGCCCAAAAACAAAGCCTGACAGATACACTATCTTTCGATGCCCGATAACAGTTTTGACGTTGTTTCTCAGATTGAAATGCCGGAGGTAAATAACGCCATCCAGCAGACGATGAAAGAAGTGACGACTCGCTTCGATCTGAAAAATACAAAGTCGACGATCGAACTCAACGAAAAAGATAAGAAGATTGTTCTCGCCAGTGATGACGACTTCAAGCTCAAGGCGATCACCGACATTCTGCAGGGGAAGCTGGTCAAGCGCCAGGTGCCCATCAAGAATCTGACCTATGGCGCCATCACTTCGGCAGCCGGTTCCACGGTAAAGCAGGAAGTGACGCTAACCAGCGGAATACCCACGGAAAAAGCCAAAGAGATCGTGAAGACGATCAAAGAGAGCAAGCTTAAGCTTCAGGCGTCGATTCAGGGCGATCTGGTGCGCATCAGCGGTAAAGACCGTGACACGCTGCAGCAGGCGATTGCCGTGCTCCGCGGCGCCGATTTCGGCATCGATCTGCAGTTCATCAACTTCCGTACCAACTGACGGACCCAGGTTGTCGAGATGCCCCGCCGGATTGAATCGTTCTTTATCGCCGGCCCCGCCGGGCAACTGGAGTCGGTGCTGGAAGAGCCGGAAGATGCCGCCCCCAGCCAGGCTGCTCTGGTCTGCCACCCGCATCCGCTGTTTGGCGGGACGATGCACAACAAAGTGGTGTACCGGCTGGCACGCGGATTTCGCAAAGCCGGCGCCGTCGTACTGCGCTTCAATTTTCGGGGAGTGAGCCGGAGCGAAGGCGAGCACGATCAGGGCATTGGAGAACTCGAGGACGCGCGGGCTGCGCTGGCCGTGCTTCGGGAACGCTATCCTGACCTGCCTTATTCGCTGGCCGGTTTCTCCTTCGGATCCCGGGTAGCGTTAAAGCTTGGGTGTGAACTGGGGAGTCAGCCCGAAACCCCGAAACCGCAGCGCCTTCTCGCGGCGGGTTTTCCCACACATCGCGGACGCTTCGATTATCTGGCGCATTGCACCCTGCCCAAATATTTCTTACACAGCACAATCGACGAACACGGTCCGAAGCGTGAACTGGAAGCCGCGTTCGAATGGTTTGCCGAACCGAAGAGCCTTACGTTTATTGAAGCGCGCGATCATTTCTTTGACGGCGCGCTCGACGAGTTTGAACAGGCGGTAGTTCAGTGCGCTCAGTGCGCGAGCACTGTTTGAAAATCGCCGGTTGAACTTTCCCGGTTGACCTTTCAAAGCTCCGGCTCTTCTTCCTCTTCTTCGACGACAGCATCCAGGATCTCCGGATTGGCCGCTCTCTTCTTCAACGCTCGAAGTACCGGCCCCGGGCTGAAGCCGGCGCGCAGCAGTTTGCGATAAGCCGCAGCCAGTTCGCGCTCGGTTCCGAGGCCGCGCCCGGCTGCCACGCTCGGCATACGGCGATCGATCCATGCTTCGATCAGATCCTCCTCCGCCTTGCCATCGAGAGCACGGGTGACGGCTGCGTCAGCCAGGTTGCCTTCGATTCTGTGGCTGCGCAGATCGTTGAGGACGCGACGCCGTCCGAAGCCCTCGTTTTCGACGCGGGCATTGGCGAAGGTCTCGGCATAACGCCGGTCATCGAGGTAGCCGACGTCTTTCAGCCTCGCGATAGTAGCCGCGACATCGCTGGCCAGCATAGCCTTACGGCGCAGTCTGGTGGACAAATCACCGATGGATGCAGCCCGCACCGCGAGGGATTTCACAGCCCACTCGAAGAGCTCGTCCGCTGTCAGTTTTTTGGGTTTACGAGGTGGTGGCAAGTTCACTGGCAGTTTAGCTGATTTTCAGTGTGGCAATGAAGCTGCACGGAGATCCGAAGTATACTGTGGAAGACTTTGGCGTTACCTTATAAGGAGAAAGCAATGGAGAAAGACGGATTGGCAAACTTTTTCCTCGGACTGGGAATCGGCGTAGGTATTGGCCTGCTGTTCGCGCCGAAGTCGGGCGAGGAAACACGCGACCTGCTGATGAGCAAGGCCGACGAAGCAAAAGAGCACTTGAAGAAGCAGACCGAAGGCCTGCGCGATCAGGCTGGCGACCTGGTGGATAAGGGTCGTGACGCTTTGAATCGTCAGCGCGATACGCTCAATGACGCGATCCAGGCGGGCAAACAGGCTTACCGCGAAAAGGTCGAACCGAATATCTCGGAACAGCCTGTCTAACGGAAACGGATAATGTCTGACGAAACCTTCCGCTGGGTAATAGCAGGCGGCGTTCTCATCTCTACTCTGTGTATTTTGATCCTTGCCATTGGCGGGGTCGCGATGTTCCGCGTGGTGTCACGGGTTCAGGACCGGATCGCCAGTTTGGCGGGACGTGTTGAGCCCATCATCGATACCAGCCGGAGGATTGCGGAAGACCTGGCTCCGAAGATTTCCGTGATCGGAACGAAGGCCGCAGAGATTGCTATTAACGCTCAGGATATTTCGGAGGTGGCAAAGGATCAGGCTCACCGTTTTGGTGAAGTCGGGCGGGACATCGCCGATCGTGCCAAGGCCCAGGTAGCTCGCGTGGATGCTGCGGTGGATGACACAGTGGAAAACGTACAGCACGCCGGGGAAAACGTCAGAGCCGCTGTGCTCAAGCCGGTACGGGAAGTGAGTGCCGTGATGGCTGGCGTCAAAGCGGCGGTCAGCGCATACGGTCAGGGACGCAGACCGAGCATCGATCACATCCCACAAGACGAAGAAATGTTTATCTGAGGGGCGGGACAGGGAAGGCTATTGCCTTTCCCGTCTTACGCTGCTTTCTGGACTTTGCCGTTGCGGATGCAGGACGTGCAGGCGCGCAAACGCTTGCTGGCGCCATTAATAACCGCCCGAACGCGCTGTAAGTTCACGTTCCACCGGCGATTCGTCACATTGTGCGCATGGCTGACTTTGTGCCCGAATTGAGGCTTCTTGCCGCACACTTCACATACTCTTGCCATTTGAAAACCAGCTCTCCTGGCGTCAATTTCGACGCAAACAGTTAGTTTAGCAGAAGGTGCGCTTTTTTGTCAGATCAGTAGCATGATCAGCTGCCCGGCTTTGTCATGATCTAAGGCAACGGCACGCCATGGTGCCACGTCAGCTAATGCGAAGATTGAATGTCCGTGCTGTTTCCTCCCATCGCCTCGATGAAACGCGTCGTCGCCCGTTGCCTCATTGGCGCGTGTTTGTTGGTTAGCGCCCGCATGACGGGGCAGGCTCAGTTCAAGGAAGTTCCACCCGCTCCCTATGCGCCGCCCGTCGCCCGACAAAAGATCCGCGCGTTGATCCGCGGCACCGATCCCCGCAGTAGCCAGCCCGCAATAGAGGCGCTTTCGGGCCTGCTGGTTTGGTACCGGGATGTCGTGGATGATGAGTTGACCGCGGCGTGGAAGACAGACGACAGGGCCAATCTGTCCGCTTTGGTAACGGCCCTGTCAGATGCGAAGGTGGCCTCGGCAATCGTCGACTTCTCCTGGCGCCAACAGCGCACCGCAACGTTCAATCTCACCTATGCGCCCATGTTGGGAGACTTGATGGCTCGCTATGAAGGAAGTGCCGATCCCTTCCTCCACGACCTTCGCGATCCTGCCGTCTCCGGTGCGCCGATGCCGGCTCTCTTGCCGTCCGAGGCGGATGCGGTCTGCCGCATTCTGCTGGACATGCCGGATTCCGGAAACTGGAAGCGGATCGCCCTCCAGATCCTCCCGCATTACCGTCCGGCGGCTCAGGCTCTTCTTGTTCAGGACCTGCATGGCGCTAATCAGGACAAGACTTATCGCGCGCAGTTTTGGCTGTCTGATCTCAAGTGGAGTGTACCCGGCACGACCAGCGAACCGCCGACCTCGCGCCGGGTGCTGACGATGCGTAGTCCCGCGAATAATCAGACAACTTCGGCCGAACTCGCGCAGCGCCCGCACATCGTTGGACAAGTTGGACAAGCTGGACAAGTTGGACAAGTTGGACAAGTTGGACAAGCTGCCGACTCGCCCGCGCCATACCCGATGCCTTATATCGGGCCAACCTCCGGCACTCTCAAATGCAGCGGAGCTCCCGTGCCGCCGGACGCGGAATACGTCTTTCCTGGAATGCCCCCGGGGAACATACAGCTCGATCTGGAGGGGAAGCCCTGGGCTGCGCGGCTGGTGCCTCGCGGTGAGACACAGGATTTGATCCTCAAAAATAAAGGCGCTAGCTCCCAGAAGCGCTGCACAGTACACTGGAGTATAGTTCCCTGAAGGTTCGGATGGGATGCGGGTTGATTTCGTAACCCAGCCGCTGTAGGCTTCGTCCATACACTATGCTGCGCGGGTTGACATCATTATCGATCGCTCTCCTGCTGACCACCAGTCTCGGCTTTGGTCAAATCATCATGCCCGGTACCGGATATCCCCGCGGTGGCGGATTTCCAGGCCAATATCCCGGCCAGCAGCGCTATCCGCAACAGGGTGGGCAGAATAACCCCACGCAGAATCAGCAGTCGAGTGCCACTACTCTTACTGGCATCTTACGCAACATCGGAGACAAAACTGTCGTGATCGAGGCGGAAGACCAGACGATCACTACCGTTAGCACTCCGGGTTCGACCAAATTTGTGAATGCTTCCGGCGGTTCCGCGAAAATTGGCGACTTCCAGCCCGGCGATCATGTGAGTATCACCGCCAACCAGGACAATAAGAATGTCTACAAGGCGGTTAAGATGACACTGGTCAGGGAAGGTACCGCCGAGGAACACTCGCTCGCTTCCCTCGGGACCGACGACACCTCGCGTCCGCTGCCCAGACCGAATTCGGACAGTTCAACTAGTAATTCATCCATTGCTTCATCGGGCCGTAGCTCATCCGGCAGCGGCTCATCTGGCAGTAACTCATCTGGCAGCGGCTCATCTGGCAGTTCATCCGCGAACAACTCCGGCAACCGACCGGTGTTGCGCCGGTCGCCGTCAAGTTCCAGCGATAGCTCGACGAGTTCCTCGAATGGTTCATCCAGTTCGAATAGCTCTTCCAGCAGCCCGGCCGACCGGGATCCCGATCGCCCCGTACTCAGACGCGCTCCTTCGAGTTCAGACGATTCTTCCAGCAGTTCCTCGAACAGTTCGTCCGGCGGTTCGACAAGCGCCTCATCGAGCAACAGTTCTTCCGATACCAGCGCAACCATCGCTCCTCGAATGCGCCGAGCCGCATCCAGTTCCGATAGCGGAGGCCCTCAGCCCCAGATCGACCCAGGTTCCGTAGTCGCGGACGCGCGTCCCAGCCTGCATGCCGAGGACGTCAACGGCGTCACCCGAATGCCTTCGGCTCCTCAGATCGGATCGGCTTCCGAAGGGGGTTCATCATCTGGCTCGCGGAGAATGCCGGCGACGGACGATGAGTTCATCGATAACGCTCGGGAAGCCGCGTTTTCCTTTAACGAGACCCTTCCGAATTACGTTGTGAAGCAGTTCACTACCCGCTATGCCACCGCCGTCGCCCGGGGAGGGAAGACCTCCTGGCAGGCGCTCGATAACGTGACCGCCGACGTAATTGCCGAGAATGGCACCGAGAAATACAAGAATATTCTCGTCAATGGTAAACCGCCGGTGAGAGATGTTGAGAAGACCGGCTCGTGGTCACGCGGTGAATTTTCGAGTCTGCAACTCGACGTCCTCTCTCCCGTCACTAACGCCGACTTCCACGGCAAGCGCTCCACCACAATTGTGAATCGGGCCGCGATCCGCTACGACTTCTCGGTCGAGCAGCCGAACTCGCATTGGCATGTCGAGGCGGAGGGCCAGTCTTATCAGCCGTCCTATACCGGTTCCATCTGGATCGACAAAGAGAACTATCGGGTGCTTCGTATCGAGCTATCGGCGCAGCGTATGCCGAGCTCTTTCCCTCTGGATCAGGTAGAATCCGCGGTCGATTACGACTACGTGCTGATCGGCGAAAACAAGTACCTTCTGCCCACCCATTCCGAGGCGCTCAGTTGTGCGCACGGAGCCAACAACTGCACGCGGAACGTGATTGAATTCCGCAACTACCGGAAGTTCACGGCCGACACCAGCATCACGTTCGAAGCCGATAAGTAGCAGGTAGCGTCACTCAGGCATACATTCCCTGCCGATGCTAAACTGGCTGAGATCATGCCGAACGAAGCGGCCTCACAGGCCATAATCCGCCGATTGTTCGATGGCGAGGTTCAGGCGGCGCTTCTTAGCGGTTTGCATGGGCACACGCTCAGGATCGAGCTTCCGCCTGTTTCGGCCGGGGTGAGCCTGAATATGGGTGATCTTGTGGAAGTTACTTGTCCGGAGACTATGTACCTGGGGGTAGTCCGCGGCCGGCAGGACCGGACGATAATTATCGGCGTCGAACATGCGCTTGACCGTAAGACGCTGGCCTCGATCCTGCAGGTCTGGCGCAGGCCGGCCGCGCAATAGACGGGCCCCTCACGCTGCTGCCGGTCCCGCGGCACTCAACACCACCAGGCACATCGCCCTGCCCGGAAGACCATGGCCGCGCGAGCTTAGTAGCGCACCAGCTTGCTTAGATCGTATGAGACAAGGTGCCCACGAGCGTGAGATCGATATCCACTTCTTTGCCCACGCGGAGGATGAAGTTACTGGGATCCTTGAGGCCCCATTTGACATAAGGGACCACGAAGTGAGTGCTCGCGGTACAGTGAGTACCTTCGATGTGAACCTGCATAGGCACGGTCAGTTCATGCGGCGTGCCGTGGAGCGTTAACGTGCCGGTCACCTGTATCGAAGAGTCGCCGGTGGGGGCAATGGTGCCCTGATAGCTATGAGGGACGAAGGAGATGTCGGCGAAGTGACCAACATCCAGAACGTCTTTGTGCATTGTTTTATCGCGCGAGTCGTTGCCGCTCTCGCCGCTGGCGGCGGACACGACAACAGACCCAGAGATCTTCGGTGCGGTTGGGTCGAACTCGAAAGTACCGCTCTGGACATGAAAGGTTCCTTTCACGGAGTGGAGAACATCTCCCAGGCTGAAAGCGATCTGGCTTGCCTGTGCGTCCACCTTGAGGGTTTGCTGTTGAGCAGTGACAGCAGATACGAAGAGAAGCGGTAAAGCGAATGCGAGTGTGCGCGTTAGTTTCATGGTTTTCCTTGAGAGCTGATGTTGTCCGGTTCAGTTTCCTGCCGGCGAAGAGTTTGTGGAATGCGCTGTGCGAGCCACAGGCTTAGCGAGGCGATTTCGTGATCTGAGAGGTACTCATGACCGGGCATGTCCGTTCCCGGCAGACCGAACTTTAGGATTTGCGCAAAACGATCCCTGAGTGCGTCGGGTGTATCCGAGACCACGACGTGGGCATAAGGGCCCGTCGCTAAATCGGGAGGTAAACGGTGAAAAGCCGATAGCCAGGAGTTACGGGTAGTTCCCATTGGCGCATGGCACGTCGAGCAGTTGTCCGCGAAGATTTGTGGACCGTCGCCCGCATTAGCCTCTGCTGTAACCTGCGAAGACAACCTCCAGGAATCCTCGTCGAGGCGGTGCTGAGGGATGTTGTCTGTCCGCAGGGATTGCAGGTACGCGACCAGATCTTCACCGCGGCTGTCTGTGAACAGATAAGAGTAAGAGGGCATGAACGAGGCATGGCTCAGAGCTGACGGGTCGTAAAGGTGAGCTTTCAGCCAGAGCGCGGAACGGCGGCTGCCGACTTCCGTCAGATCCGGACCCTGGCGGCGGTTGCCGATCAAAGGGGGGTTCTCGCGGCGCAATTCAGAAAGCGGCTTTACGGGGCCCCACAAAAGAACGTCCGGGGTATCCGGACGCACGTACTGGGAGTGGCAACTGATGCAGCCTTCGCCGATATAAACTTGTCGACCCTGTTCGGCGGGGGAAAGAGACGGCTGCGGCGAATGCATGGCGCCGATTCCGCGGTCGATTCCAAATGCGGCGAGTAGAACGGCCCCGGTCGCAAAGGATTCTCGTCTTCGCCGCCGCAGAAACTGCATGACCCCTGGGGAGAGAACCAGCGCGCCGGCGATCCCGACGAAAGCCGGGGGAACGTGACCGAGGTTTTGTCCCATGCCAACGCCCATGGCCGATCCAAACCAACCCGCTGTGGCGTAGATCCAACCGGCTTTTCTGCCGCGTTCGGCCGCTGACGATGCCGGGGCGAGCAAGGAGGGGTATGCGACCAGAGCCACCGAATAGAGCGAGACGCCGACGGGATAGAACATCGAGGCGAGCGGAGCGCGTGCTGGATCCAGCAAAAGGAGGCACGCCAAGCCGAGCGCCAGGAAGGCGAATGACAAAACCGCAGGCAGGCCGCGGCGTCGAAGGATCAGGACGCTGAGAAGGGCGCCCGTGAAATGCAGCAGACCGTTGGCTGTCAGGTGGAGCGTGCCGGCCCAGGTGCCCGCCTTGAGGGTAGGCGTGTTCTGAATGATGAAGAAAGCGGCGGAATCGAGCCAGACCAGCGCGGTGAAGGAAATGAGGACGCGGATGAAATTGACGGGAGATCTGGTAATGACTGTATCGACGGGACCGGTTGCAATACCTTGCCGACCGGTTGTTGATCCGAGTGTCGACAGGATTCCGAGCAGACAAAAGCTACCGGCAGCGAGGGCGTGCAGCCTGGCCGAAGCGGTGAAGAACGCCGGGATATTGCAAATGAAATAGCCAAGGCCGGTGCCGATTCCCACATTCATTAACGGATCCTGCGAGCCAAGCCACAAGCGCAGGTGCGTTACCAGTGTCACCGTGAGAAGGCCTAATCCACAGCCGATGAGCAGAGAAACCGCGATGGCGCTGATCAGGGTTAGCGGCAAAAGCGTGAAGAACGCTGCCGCCGCACACGCTGCCAGGGCTGTTCGCAGCCGAAATTGAGGCGAGGGGTAAAGCGATATACGGGGGGCCAGCAGGCTGAAGATAATCCCGCCTGCGCCCATCGCGGCCATCACTGCCTTCAGGTGCGCGTCCGTGATACCCAGCTCCGCGAGCCGCGTGAGGAAGGCAAACTGCGCAAAAATCAGGAAATAGACAAACGTGATCGCAATGAGGCTGATGCCGCGCCACCCGGACCAGCGAGATTCAGCCCGCGACATCGGCAAGCCAGCCTTTCGCGAGTCCGATGGCCTGAAGCAGGGCGAGTGCACCATCGGTTACGGCCACCGTTGACCAGCCTGGTTCCAAAGTGCCGGTAATCATCTTCGCGGTGACAAAGACAGCGACAAAGCCGCGAGTGATTGCCGTCAGAATCCAGACAACCTGGAGTTTCGACGCAAACGCAACTCGAGTGACAAGAAATGCCCCGTAGAGACAGGCGACACCCACCGAGAGAACGAAAACGCCAATCCAGGAAAGGAAGGGAAGGGAATCATCCGGCACATGCAGACGCATCAGTCGGATTGTCAATGCGGGGGCAAGAATAAGCAACAGACCTGTAAGTGTGTCTGAAAGACCAATGAGTAATTGGTAACTGAGAAGCAGTCTGCGCTTCATTGCGCGGTCTCCTGAAAAGGCGCCGTCTCCCGGACGAGTTTCGTCGCACCGGTCATCCACTCGGCAGATGCGGCCAACATAAAGATGCCGAGCAGCAATCGCAGCAGGTAAATGCTGTTGCGCGCGAGTCCGGGTGTAAACGCGAAAGCTGGTTCTGTTCCTTCGCGCCATCCAGCGATACCCATCAGCGCGATATACACGGCCACACTGCCTTGCCACAGATAAAAAGACCAATCTCGATTGAAGATCCATCCCTCTTCGCCGAGCAATTGCACCATGACGAAGATGAGAAGACTGGAAGTAAATCCAGCCATGGCGAGCAGCGAGTGAGCTACCAGGCCATCTGTAAATTTGACATGATCGAGAACGCCGGGGAGAAAGAGGGTCCATCCGGTAGGAACCAGGATTGACCACCAGCACAAAAATGCAATTCTCCAGCGTCGAGTGCTCGGATGCCACTCGAAAGCTCCGTAGTAAATGGGTGTAAGGGGAAGCCAGACTAAAAGGCTGCCCAGACTGATGTATTGAGTGGGCCTGTGGTGACTTACATCGGCACGGCCCAGACCGAGACAAAGGAGTGCCTCGATACCGAGGACGCTCCACGCCAGCGTAGTTCGCCACGGCCGCCCTGCTTTGCGCCGAGTCAATCCAAAGGGAAGCAAAAGCAGAATCGCGACTACGACAAGGGCTGATTCAAGCTGACTGGCGCCGGTGGGACCACCGCTATCCGGGTTGATCGGCGGATACAGATTTGGATCGGCGGCAATATAGATGAGAACAGGAACGGCGAGCAGCAAAATAAGGCCGAGCGTCTTTCCGAGTCGAAATCGGGTATCGTGCTGCTGGAACAGCGCAAGCGCGAGCACTAACCAGAGTGCGAAGAGTGCCAGCGGGAAAAGCGCGCGCGAGTAACCTGACCAATCAAGGAACAGCTTTCCGCTCGAATGTCCCGTGAGCCAGGTGATGGAGCCCACAGTCAGAGCGGAAGACCAGACCCAGAGGGCCGGGCGACACCATTGCGCAGCATGTTCGCGGTCAGCTCCGTAGACCTTAAACAGGAAAGCAACCAGAGGCAGGCTGCACCAGCCGTAGAGCTGAAGATTCATGTGGACGGGCATCCATCGGCCATACGTCCATTCGCCCAGGAAGGAATTTAGTCGGGGAAAAACCAGGAGCGCGGCGATCAGAACACCGACGCCATTGGCGAACACGAGCCAGGCGAGACTGTGCCACGCTGCGTAGGCAAAGATCTTGTTATTTGCAGGCTGCTCGCGTTGCGCGACCGGCGCCTGGGAAGTGGCCGCGGCAGGCAGGTCTGACGCAATGTGGTCAGTCAGGCCTCGACTCATGAATCCTCCCATTGCGCATCTGAACCAGGCGATCGCAACGCTCGGCCATACCGCGGTCATGTGTTGCCATGACCAGGGTGACGCCCTCGGTGACCGCGAGATCCAGCAACAGATGAAAGACCGTCTCACTGGTCTGTTCATCCAGCGATCCGGTGGGCTCGTCGGCAAGGAGTATTTTCGGCCGGTTCATCAGAGCTCGGCAAAGAGCCGTACGTTGCCGCTCTCCGCCTGAAAGTTTCTGGATACGATGACCCAGCCGGTCGCTCAAACCTGTGAGTTTAGTGAGTTCCCTGAGCCGGGCATGAGCTGTTTGTTTGTCGGTGCCCGCCGCTACGGTGGGTATCAGGCAGTTTTCTTCGAGTGTGAGGTCTGGTATGAGGTTGTGAAGCTGAAAAACGAAGCCGATTTCGTGACGCAAAAGTCCGAGGCGGCTCCGATGACGGTCGAGTTCCACGTCATTGACGGCAATCCGGCCGCGATCGGGTTCATCAAGCCCACCCAGCAAGTGAAGAAGCGTGCTCTTGCCGCAACCGGAAGGCCCGCAAAGTGCCACGGTCTGGCCTTCGATGGCTTCGAAATCGACTCCGTTCAGTACTTTGATAGTGCCCGCATCGAAACTCTTCCACACATCCGTAGCCCGCAGAACAACGCGTTCGCGTCCCTCGCCGGCGTTCACGGATTCGCTCATTCGAAACGAAGCGCCTCCACCGCGCGAATACGCATGGCATAGGTGGCTGGGTAGAGCGCGCCCGCGACTCCGGTGAAGAACGCAAGCACTATGATTGTGAACACGATGAATGGCTGAATCGTCACGTCGACATAGCCGTGCAGGGCGGGGATGAGTTTAAGTGTGAAAAGAAAGCCTGTGCCGAGGACAAGTCCCACCAGCGCTCCGAAGATGGATACGAGGGAAGACTCGCCAAAAATCATGCCGGCAATCTGCACGTTTGAAAACCCGTTCACCCGAAGAATTGCGATCTCGCGGACTCTTGTGAAAACGGACATAATCATTGTGTTGGCTACCCCGAGGCCGCCCAGCAGCAGTCCGCATCCCCCGACCGCCCAGGCCGTGGCTTTCAGGATTTTGAACTGCGAGTACGTCCGGCTGAACTCGTCATCTTCGAGGGCAATGAGATCTGGATATTTTGTTTTGACCAGCTTTTTAAAGTCATCCGCATCGTCTTTGCTGCGTAGTTTGACAGTGACGACAGATGAGGAGTCTTCTTTGCGGAAAAATGTCTGTGCGACTCCGAGGGGCATGAATACACCGCCGTCCTCGAAACCATTAGCCGTTTTCAAAACGCCGATAACGTGGAAAGTGCCATGTCCAATCTGAACCTGAGCGCCGAGTTTTGCGTTTAGGAACTCGGCCGCTCTTTCCCCCAGAACTACATCGTCGGGGTGGTGGTCGAAATTGGCGGGATTGCCTTGCAGCCACGTTGCTTTTCGAATCCGCGCATCGGCAGAGGTTACGCCGAAACAGGTAATGATGGGATGGTCGGCGCTCGATACGATTCCGAACAGCACGGGATCGGCATGCTGAACCATAGACCAGCCAGCGATTGCCTTTTCGGCGGAGGCCGGCACATTGCTGAAAAAAAGGTCGGAGACATTTCGTTCGAAAACGATGATTTCGCTGTCGCTCGAGAGAATGCCGGAGAACATGCCGATAGCGCCCTGCAGCACCGTGACAATTGTCAACATGGCGGCAACGCTGAATGCGATCCCTGCAATGCTGATCAGGGATCGGATGCGATGGCGGCTGAGGCTGGTCAGAATCAGCTTGAGAAAGATCACGCCGATCCTCGTAAAGTGGTTTGCAAGGTGGTTTGGCGGACCCCTGCCGTTACGCGGTCGGCTTCCTCCTGAATGCTGCCGCGAAGTCGCCTGAGAAACGAAAGCGCCGGCCGCCGCGATTGAAGCCGACGAAGAACCCGGTCACCCAACTCGACCAGCCTCTCGAGACGATCGATAGAGGCGGTAACGCCGATCGCGAGGGCGATGTTGGGACGGTCAAGCGAGCTATCCCTCGCTGCGGTTTTTCCGGTTTCCGCCGCGCTTTGCAGCACGTCTTTCAAATCGTCGACGATCTGGTAGCTGAGTCCCCAATATCTGGCTATACGGTCGAGAAGCCGCAATTCCTCGGGAGGCGCTCCGCCGACCAGCGCGGGCAGTACGACTGTAAGTCTGATCAGCGATATTGTCTTGCCGACTGCGATCTGTTCGGTAGTTCGAAGGTCATGTGCGAGCGTCGAATAGTGAAGGTCCAGACTCTGTCCATTCAGGAGGCCGCTGACTCCGAGATGCTGCTCAATGTAAGCGAGCGCTTCCGTCTGGCGCTCCGGCGGAGCCGCGGCAACAGCCTGCCAGGAGAGAGCATAAGCACGATTGATAATAGCTAACGCGGTGAGAATGGCCCCGGATTCGCCGTACTCAACGTGAACACACGGTGCCCCGCGGCGTTCAACCGCATTGTCCATGCACGGCAAATCGTCGAACAAAAGAGACGCCGTGTGGAAATATTCCAGCGCGATTGCTAGTTTTCTGGCATGCAAATCGGGCACGCCGCAGGCCGCGGCCATCTGCAGAACAATTTGCGACCGAACCAGGCTCCCTGGATTGCCCAAAGTCTTTTCGAGCGCCTTCCGAAGATGGGGCTCAAGGCGCGCAGGCAGAGGCAGGTACCTGGCGAAATCGTCTCTTATCTCTTGTGATTGCAATGTTTCCATTGGATCGGCTGGTTCGTTACATGCTCCTTCGCTACGGTGCGTTCGAAGCATGACTGCAGCGAATCGTCTCGGGAATTCCCGCCGCTCGCCCGATTCAGTTGACTGCCTATATATTCGGAGACGGACCGCAGCAACTTTCGTTCATGACAATTTGTTCATTTCGAGTTGCCGAACGAACGTTGCCGAACGATGTAACCTGAAACAAGAATTGGCCCATCGCATACGACTAGTTATAGCGAAGCAAAATGACCTTCAAACAACTGCAAAATGACGAGACGTTCATTTGGCCGTAATTGGAGATTGGATGCACTAAGATCACGTCATGCGCTTGTTGCTGGTAGAAGATGAACTCGAGATTCAGACGTTCCTCCAGCGCTCTCTGACCGAAGCGGGATATCAGGTGGAAGCGGCGGGTGACGGTAAGACAGCAGAGCGGCTCGCCATCGAGAGTCAGCATGACGCGCTGATCGTGGATCTTGGCTTACCGGATCAGGACGGAATCACCTTGATTCTGAAGCTTCGCCAACTCGGCTTGAGCACGCCCGTTCTCATCCTTTCGGCAAGACGTTCCGTGGACGATCGAGTTCGCGGCCTCGAACAGGGTGGGGATGATTACCTGACGAAACCGTTTGCACTGGCCGAGTTGCTCGCGAGATTACGCAATCTCGTAAAACGCAGCAGTTCGTCGACTACCGACGGTAACCGCTTACGAGTTCTGGATCTGGAACTCGATCTTCTTCGTCGAGAGGCTTCCCGAAACGGGGAGATATTGAATTTGACCCCGCAGGAGTTTGTTCTTCTCGAATATTTATGCCGGAATGCGGGTCGCGTCGTTACGCGGTCTATGATTCTCGATCAGGTCTGGGGCATGCGAATCCAGCCCGATACTAACGTGGTTGATGTGCATATCTATCGTCTGCGAGGGAAGGTGGATACGGCAGGAGATCGACCGCTGATTCGTACTTTGAGAGGTGTCGGTTATGTACTCAGGGACCGCTAAACCGCCGGTGATGCGAAGTGCTGCCTGGCGCATTACCCTGTGGGCAACTTTGGCGTTTGCTTTTGGAGCAATGATCGTATTCATATTCCTTCATCAGTTCGTCGCCGGGGACATTCAGCGTAGGACAGATGCCTGGCTGGCCGGAGAGGCCGGGGTCCTGGGCGATGTGGCGGCGCGAACTCCAAAAGGGGTGCTCTACAGACGAATTGTCGGTGAGGTTGCCGAACTTGCAAGCAGGGAAGTGCCACACAAGCAGGGTGCCAACGCTGGGTTGAACGACTCAGTATTCTTTCTTCAAACCGCTGCCGACGGATCCATGGGCCTCTGGGTGGGAGCCGGAGACGCAGGCGCACATCTTCGGGCCATACGAAAAAGCAAAATCATGCCGGACACACCGTCCGATTTAGGCGTGAACGGGTTTGACACTCCTTTTCGCGTGGTCTCGGTTCGCATGGCGAATGGCAGCCATATCTATCTCGGCCTTTCCGAGCGGGATGAACAGCGGGTACTCAGGAATTTGCGGCTTCGCTTTATTCTTTTGTGGCTGCTGATTGTGCTGATCGGTTCGGCGATCGTCTTCTACACCACCCTGAGAATGCTTCGGCACATCAGAAAAATAACCGAAGCTGCTTCGCGCATCGGTGAGGAAGATCTCAGTACCAGGGTTCCTACAACAAGCAGAAACGACGAAATCGCTCATCTGGCGCTCACGCTGAACCGTATGCTCGATCGTATCGAAAGCACAATTCATCAGATGCACACGATTACCGGTGCGCTGGCCCATGACATACGCAGCCCCCTTACTGCAGTGCGGGCAAAACTGGAAATGTCTCTGACCGCGGCCGTCAGAGACGAAGAATCGGAATCGATTGTGTCGGCCATTGAAGACATGGACCGGCTTACCGACTTTCTGAATAAGTCTCTCGACGTGGCTGAAGCCAGGGCGAATGCTTTGAGATTGAACCGCACTGCGATCGATCTCAATGAACTGTTACGCGCGATGATCGACCTCTATGAACCGAGCATGTCGGAAAAAGGCTTGCGGGTAAAACTGAATACCGCAGGATCGCTGAAAGTGTCTGCCGATGCGGCACTTCTCCACCGTATGATCGCCAATCTTTTCGATAATGAACTGAAGCATTTGCCTGTTTCATGCACGATCGCGATATCGCTGCGAGCGGTCGATGACGCTGCGTTGCTGGTGGTGGAGGATGACGGCCCAGGTTTCGACCCGGAAATCAGCACTCATATTTTTGAACGCAGAGTTAAGGGACGAAACTCCAACGGCCACGGATTGGGGCTGGCGTTCGTCGATGCGGTTGTTCGCGCTCATGGCGGTACGGTTGAGGCTTCCAACCGCCCGTCCGGCGGCGCACTACTGGCAATCACCTTGCCACTCGCGGAGAACGTAGATTCTGTGCTCTCGCCTGCTATGGCCCTTGTTTCGGAATGAGCTTTGACTAAGATCGGGACCACTCTCGAGATGATCAAATGGGAGCACTCGATCTTTGCATTGCCATTCGCTCTGACCGGCGCCGTGTTGGCGGCAGGTGGTTGGCCGACCGTTTCTCAACTCGGCTGGATCGTTGCCTGTATGGTGTTCGCGCGCTCGGCGGGAATGGCCTTTAATCGATGGGCTGATGCGGATATTGACGCTGACAACCCTCGCACCCGTATGCGCGCCATTCCCGCCGGCCACCTGTCACGCGGATTTGTCGGCGGATTCACCATTGTGGCTTCAGTCTTGTTCCTGCTGGCCGCGTCTCAGCTGAATCGACTGACGCTGTTGCTGGCACCGGCCGAACTTGCTCTTCTGCTGGCATATTCGTATACCAAACGCGTGACCCGATGGTCCCATCTCGTGCTTGGCTTTGTACTGGGGACCGCCCCCAGCGCGGCCTGGATCGCCATCCGCGGCAGCCTTGATCCACGAATTCTTGTGCTGACGCTCGTAGTCCTGTGTTGGGTGGGTGGGTTCGATACTCTGTACGCCTGTCAGGACGCGGAACACGACCGCCGCGTCGGGCTCCGGAGTATTCCCGCGTCCATCGGTGTGCCGAGAGCGTTTCTTCTGGCTCGCGTGCTGCATATCGTCATGCTGGCGCTTTTGATATGGCTCATTGAACTGTTCGGGCTGGGCGTAATTGCGTGGGCAGGTCTCGCTGTTGTCGCCGCCTTGCTGCTCTATGAACACCTGATCGTTTCGCCGTCCGATTTGCGGAGAATGAACGCCGCGTTCTTCACCATGAATGGGCTGATTTCTGTCGTGTTTTTCGTTTTCATCGCAGCGGATATCTTCTGGCGAAAGGGGTGGTCAAATGGGCATTACATCGATCGCCAAACCCTCGCCCGCATTCTCCTGTCCATGCTGTGTGGAGCGCAGGGCATCGGAACTGTCGCGATCGATCTGAACCGGACACACGCGACCAACCCGCTTTGGATTAAACACGCTCGATTTCATGTGGTGTGGCAGACCATGAGCGTATTTATTCTGGCCTGTGTTGAGGTCGCGCTGATTTTGTGGCCGGGGTCTGACCTCGAGAAGCGTTTCTATCTAGCCCTGGTTCTCGCTGCCGTCCCCATGCTGGGATTCATGTGCGCCTTCATTTTCCGGAGAGTATATGACGGAGCTTTGTCCGATCCGAATGGCATTCCGCCTATTCACGTCGAACTGGCAGGCAAAGTTCGCCAGGTTGATCTCAATCTCGTGGTTGAAATCGTGACCTTGCTGATGCTCGTAGTCATTTTCGCAATCTACCGGGCCTGAATGATCGCAGAGCGGATCAACCGAAGTCAATTCCCAGAGTCGTTGCACTCGTATTCCTTTGGTGCGATGGGGACGTCTTGTGCTCTGCAGCTATTCGCCGATTCCCCGTTACGCGCTGACATGGCTGCTGCGTTGGCCGGGGCGGAAGTTGAGCGCATTGAAGCGAAGTACTCACGTTACAAGCCAGACAGCATATTATCGACAATCAATCGCCTGGCAGGGGAAGGCGAAACTGTCGAAGTTGATGAGGAAACGGCGGGCCTGCTCGACTACTCTTTCGCTTGCCACAGAAAAAGCGATGGACTCTTCGACATAACCGCCGGTGTCTTGCGGCGGGTCTGGAATTTCTCGGCTGGCAATTTGCCTGCGAATGAATCCATTCAAAAACTTCTGCCTCTGATCGGTATAAATAAGGTGAGGTGGACACGGCCGCATCTGCGCTTTACGGTTCCCGGGATGGAGATCGATCTCGGAGGTATCGGCAAGGAATATGCTGTCGATCGCCTCGCCTCATTACTCGAATCGGAAGGAATCGCGCACGGTCTGATCGATCTTGGTGGAGACTTCTTTGTACTGGGGCCTCATCCCAACGGCCAGCCCTGGAAAATCGGCTTGCGCGATCCACATGACACCGCGAATATTGCCGGTGAAGTCGAAGTGTCGCGCGGCGCTTTGGCGACCAGCGGGGATTATGAGCGATGTCTCGAATTCAAAGGGCAGCGCTATGGCCACATTCTCGATCCGCGCACGGGATGGCCCGTACAGGGGTTGAGTTCAGTAACAGTTGTTGCGCCTCAATGCATGGTGGCCGGCGCCGCCGCGACAATCGCTATGCTCAAAGGCCACGAAGGCATCGCCTGGCTAGCTGATATCGGCTTGCCCCATCTATGGGTGGCCGGAGAGGGACGCCTGGGCGGAAACATGCCAACTGTTTGGAGCGCCTAACCCAAAGTATTGAGCGTTTGGGTGCCGGCCGCGGATGTCTGGCTCGCGTTCGTGGAACCCGCGTCACTCTGCCGGAGCTGAACCATCAGGTTTTTCATGCCGTTGATGAAATCCTGCCGGGGTACCTGCCCCGTACCGCTGGGGTCAAGCGCATTCCAGACGGCGCCTGCTCCTGCTGCCTTGAATACAGCCGGTGGGTTCAACGTCTGAAAGGCCTGGTTGAACTGGGATTGGTTAATGGTTCCTGAACCGCTCGTGTCAATATTGTCATACAGGTTGGACATCTTTGTTTGCGGCGGCATGCTCGGGCTCGCCCCCGACACCGCCTGGTATTGTGCCGCTCCTCCCGCTCCTGAAACAGTCATACTCACGATCGACTTTCTCCTTTGCCAGTGACCGATTTCCTTCCGTGCCAGTGCACGATGGTTGCCAGGTTGAGCCGCAGGCATTTTCAATGCGTTGACGAGTTATTAGTTTAAAATCGCTGGCGATTTCTCGGCATATTTCCTTAAAAGAGTCCCTGAAGGCGTCAAAAATCTGACGGGCGCACATATCGCGATCATTGACTGCGGCGAGATTATTGTAGTCGGGCCGCGTTCCACCCGTGTCGGTGGAGGTTAGCCACCTCAATTGCTGAGGTGGCGTTCCAGTTAGTGACTGTCGCCGTCGTGATCGACGTCTCCCGATGACTGAGCCTGGGCTTTTGCGCTCAACTGAACCGAGTCCTGCGGTGCGGCAGAAGAGGCTTGCTGCGGCTTGGCCTGCGCCGTATTCTGCGGAAGAACAGCTTGTGATATTGCCGATGCGGAAGAAACGGAATTGATCATAATTTGGTGTTGACTCCTGTCTTCTATATCGGCCTGGTTACGGGAGTTTCGAGTTAATGAACATCTTGTCATCAAGCAGTTTTTCAGGAGTCATTTATCTCCGATATAAACATAAGTCATGAGTCCTCCTGGGATCGAACGCGCATATCCCACAATGAACGAATCGTCATGAACCAAAACACATCGCCCACGTCTCCATAAAACGGGTGAATCCCTCGATCCCAACGAACATGAGACCGAATACTGCGATTCCTGACAGGGACAGCCGGAGCAACCGGCGGGTGCGTCCCTGGAGGTTCAGCTCAACGAGATATCCCGGAGTCGTTTTAGTGATGTGCTGGCTTTCGTGCCCCGTGTTTTGTCAGCAGCCCGTTCCCGCGAATCGTGCGCCGTCGGAGCCCGAGTCTAAACGCGTCCTTTGGATCATTCCGAATTTCCGTACTTCTCCCAGTCTTGCGACCTACCAACCTCTCACTCCGCGCGAGAAGTTCCGCATTGCGACTCTGGATTCATTCGACCGCGGGACCGTTGCACTGGGTGTGCTCTTTGCGGCCGAGGCCCAATTGACCAATTCGAATCCCTCTTTCGGGCAGGGAGTTCGAGGCTATGCCCACTACTTCGGCACGGCTTACGCTGACTACGTGATCGGCGATTACATGACCGAAGCCGTCTTTCCGACTATCCTGCATCAGGACCCGCGCTATTTCCGGCGTGGCACGGGACGCGGTTGGTCGCGACTGGAATACGCTGTCGGCCAGATTTTCTGGACCCACAACGATTCGGGCCGGGGACAGTTTAATTTATCCGAGATCGCGGGCAACTCGACAGCAGTCGCAATTTCAATGGCTTACTATCCCGAGAATCGGGATATGATTGATGGAGTATCCAAACTCGGCAGTCAGCTTGGTGTGGATATGGCGTCGAACATCCTCAAAGAATTCTGGCCGGATCTTGAGCGGAAATTTTTCCGTAAACACTAGTCCGCCAAACGCTAACCCAGTGATGCTGATCCGCCCGAGGCAAAAAGCGGCTCGACATTTTGCTCCGAACAAATCGGCATCTTTATGAAAATTCTGCTCCACAATCCCGACAATGGCATCACGGGCAACTTCATGCCACATCTATGGATGTTCCTGCTGCAGGCGCGAACTCCACCACCGCACGAAGTAATCCTGCTGGACGGCAATGCCAGACCCATGAACGATGCGGAACTTGTCCAATTCGTAAAGGATGAGTCGATCGATCTTGTCGGCATCGGCGCCATGACCCGGATGATCGCGCGCGCTTACCGAGTTGCTGATGCCCTTCGCGCTGCCGGTATTCCTGTAGTGATGGGTGGACCGCATGTGACTGAACTTCCCGATGAAGCTTTGGGGCGCAACGGCGGTGTTCGCCACGCGGATGCAGTGGCGCTTGGCGAAGCGGACGAGACCTGGCCCCGCATCATCGAGGACGCTGCCAACGGCTGTCTCAAGGATGTTTACGCGCCGGTTGACGCGTTCGGACAAGACCAAAAACCGGACCTCGGGGAATATCCGAAAATCGCCTGGGAGTCCCTCGATCTCGCCCAGTTCAATCAGATCCCGAAGTTCCTTCGGCCTGTTTTCAAAACCTTCGGAATCGAGTTCGAGGGATTTCATCTCATTCCGATTGAGTCCGGGCGCGGATGCCCCTACGGTTGCGAGTTCTGCACTGTTACCGGATTCTTCGGGGATTCCATTCGATTTCGTTCGAACGAGAGCGTAGTGGATGAAATGCTTCGCCTCAAGGCTCGTTCCCGCCGGGAGCGAGGCAAGGTCGCGGTTTTCTTCGTGGACGACAATCTTGCCATTAATGTAAAGCGCACCAAGTCGCTACTGCGGGAGATCATAGCCGCCGGCGCTCAACTCGCCTGGGTCGGACAGATCAGCGCCAACCTGTTGCGGGATGAAGAACTCGTCGATCTCATAGCTGAATCCGGGGGTAAGTGGATTTTCATCGGCATGGAATCGCTGGACCCGGCCAACCTGAAAGACGTCAACAAGAGCTTCAATAAGCCTTCCGAGTATGCGGCTGTGCTCGATCGATTGGCGAAACGCAACGTGTACGCAATTACTTCTTTCATCTTTGGTTTGGATAACGATTCGACGGGAGTCGCTTCGCGCACGCTGGCGGAAATTGCGAAGTGGCCGCCCGGACTCCCGGTCTTTGGCCAGATTACGCCGTTTCCATCCACCCCACTCTATAAGCGGTTAGCCAGGGAGGGACGTCTCACGCGGCCGACGCACTGGCTTGACTTTGCGCCCTTCAAGATGGCTCATACCCCCCTCAAAATGACCGTAGCCGGCGTACATGAAGAAGTGCAACAGGCGTGGACCGATTCTTATGCTCCCGCGGCTACACGGAGAGCCATGACCAAAATCGCCGCCGCTCCCGTTCCTTACAAGATCAGCCACCTGATTGCGCGATTGTGTTTTCGGGGTATCTATTTCCCGCAAAAAGGGTCGCTTGCCTGGTTGAAGGTCATGATCGAGAACCGAAGCGTGATTCTTCGCATCATCGTGGAATGCTTTACAAAATGGCGAGGATCGGTGGAATCTGAAGTCTCTTTGGACTTTGACGCCGGTGCAAGAAAGCCGCCCAGCCAACCGCGCTCTGAGACAGTCCGGCTAAATTGAAGGGGGTTTTGATGCCGTGGCCGGGAGATGATCAATTCTCTTACGGCCATTGAAAATTTGGTCGGGGCGGCGAGATTCGAACTCACGACCCCCTGCGCCCAAGGCAGGTGCGCTACCAGGCTGCGCTACGCCCCGACATCTGCTGGTCTTTTGATTCTAAACCCTGCCTGCTGTTGCCATGCTGTCTGTGGATTGAGAAACGAGAATCTTCGCGTCTCGCCGCCCCTGTACCGGTAGTAGAATTGCGGCGTGGCTCTATCCGACACCCCTATTTTGTCCGAGCCCTGCGGAGTCAGATGATCCACCAGCCACACCCAAATGATTTCGCCCAAACCCCAAACGATTTCAATTAACAAGGAGATTTCCGAATGAAAGCAACACAACGCACCCTCTTCATGGCGGCACTCACATTTTCATCTGCCGCACTGATATCAACTCAGGCGTTTGCCCAGGCGCCGGCTGCGGCGGGCAGGGGACCCGCGCCTCCGCGCCTCGTCTTCTCCGTCACCACCAACGCCTGGCCCGATGGCGGAGAGGTTCCCATGCATAATGCCGGACGCGGCGACAACAAATTGCCTCCCTTCGAGTTTCATTGGACTCTCGGAACCAATCCCGGCAACGCGCCCGACAATCTGCAGTCCTACGCCGTGATCTTCCACGACCTCGAAAATTCCGCCAATAAGACCACCGCGGATACGCTCCACTGGACGGCGTTCAACATCCCCGGTTCCGCCAAAGGCTTGCCCGAGGGATTAGGTTCAGGTGATCTTGCCGATGGTACGCGCAACGGTCCTGGCATTGCCTCAGGACGCGGCGGAGCACCCGGCTATTTCGGCCCCGGTGCTGGTCCTGGCCCCATCCATCACTACGTTTTTGAGTTCTACGCGCTGGATTCGAAGCTCGATCTGCCGGCCAACACCTCGCGCGAAGATCTACTCAAAGCCATGGATGGACACATCATCGGCAAAGCCGCCTGGTTCGGTCGCTTTCACGCGCCACCCACTCCGTAAAACGTCAGGCAAACGCCTATTCTCCGGTGTAGAGTAGGCGTTTTCGCCTGTCCCTTTGCCTTAAATCAGAAAGTTGCCGCCTGCCTTCCAGTCCATCACTTTGATGTTCTCCCGCCTTAAGTCCTTCCGTTTCCGCGATGGCGCGGATAAGTTGCTAATTTAACAATTCGAGACTGTACTTATCGGTACTATATTAAAAAGCGTTTACCGTCGATGAGTATCTTATGATCGCTCGTTGTGTTAAAAACCGCGCGCTCTGGCTGATCTCTGTTTTCCTCGCTGCCGTCCTCGGCATTGCCCAGGCATCGCCTTCCAACTGGACCGGCGACTACCAACCCTGCAATAATCATCGCGACTTGCTCCAGCGCGGCCATCTGGACCTCGGTATCAGATTGTCTACCCACGACGCGGCGCTCGCCCATCAGTTCGAACGCGCCATGGATTTCTGGGCGGCGGTAGTCGACCTCGATTGGCACATCGACAACTCTGAGGATTGCTCCATTCAACTGGTGGATGGATCGCCTGCGCTTTTCGATATCGGCGGAGGCCATTCAAGCACGGTAGCCCGGTCTCACTTGCCCGACCTACCGGCATTCGAGGGATGGATTGCGTTCAATCCAGGCTTAAAGTTGACCGAGCAGGAGATGTTTCTGATCTCCGTGCACGAGATTGGTCACGTTCTGGGCCTGTCTCATAATCCCAGCGCATCTTCCGTGATGTTCTTCCTCGACCTCGACGATAATGTGTCCCTCGACATCGCTGACCTGACCGCTCTGGCCGTCCGGCACAAACTGCGCCCGGGCATCCTTGACCGGGCCGGCATTGTTTCTACCCGGGTATCCTTACCCTCCTATTAGTAAAGTTGCCTCCTGCTAGTAAAATTACCTCCTGCTAGTAAAATTACCTCCTGCTAGTAAAATTACCTCCTGCTAGTAAAATTAGAAGATGAGGAGCTCGAGTGGTCCCACGGCTCAGGAAATGAGTCGCCTTCTTCTGCTCCTCCTGCTTTGCCTGGTCCACGCGCAGGCCGGCGAGCTTGCTGTATATCTGATCGGTACCGGCGGTCCCGAACTGACACCGGATAGACAGGGTCCCGCAACTCTGATTGAAGTCGACGGCCAGTATCTGCTCTTTGATGTCGGTAAAGGGGCACTCGACGGAATCTACTCGGCGCGTCTTCCTCCGCGCGAGGTCACCAAAATTTTCCTTACTCATCTGCATAGCGATCACATCGAAGGGCTGCCTTCGCTGTGGATCACGCCGTGGTTTCTGCTGGGCCGGAAGACCCCTCTGGAGGTTTGGGGGCCGCTCGGAACCAGCGCTATGGTCGACGGAATGCGCGCCATGTACGGGCATGACTTGCAAAACCGCTCTAATGCTGTTTTTAAACGTGAATACCTGGATATTAAGGTCAATCAATCCTCCGGTGGCACCGTTTATTCCCAGGGCGGCATCGACGTAAAAGCCATACCGGTCGAGCACCATGACGGCAATCCTGCGTTCGCTTACCGTGTCGATACCAGGCAGGGATCGGTGCTGATGACCGGCGACGCCACACTCGGCGCCTCCTTGCTGACGGCAGGCAAAGGAGTCGACGTTTTGATCTCCAACGTAGCTGCGGGAACTGCGAAAATCGAAGACTCCGGTAAAATCGATGCGGTTCTCGCCAAGCTGATGCGTCCTGAGCAGGCGGCGCAGCTCTTCAAAGGCACTACACCGCGGGTGGCAGTGTTTTCTCACATCGTGAAAAAAGGTCTACCCGGCGCCGCGGGCGACGCGGCAATCATGGCTCGGGTCCGGAAAGCCGGTTACAGCGGACCGCTCTATATGGGCATCGATGGAGTGAAAATTACGGTAGGTCCAAAGATTGTGATCACACAACCGGCAGCCCGTGCCACGCTTCCGGACCTCGATGGACCGGAGCCCTGGTAATATTCGGCGTTATTTTGCGCGGGAAAGCTCTTCGTAAAAAGGGTCCACGTTGGGTACGCGCGCTTTCCATCCAAGGTCGTCCGTTTTGATCTGACCCAGCAACTGGTCCTTCGGAACACCCTTGTGGATTGCATCTTTGGACCGGTTTACGAAAATTTCGATTTTGTTTCGAAAATCCAGAACATCTGCTTTAGTGATGGGATTCCCATTGCCGGGAATAGCGGTATCGAAATCCAGCTTAAGAACGCCGTCGAGCGTTTGTGGCCAATCGAGGAAACTGCCTCCGCCGGCATAATCGGCGAGCGGACCTGGGATAGGTGGCGTCACATCATCGCTCACAGCCACCACTTTCAGGTCGGGGAAATAAACCATCGTGTCGCCGCTGGTGTGGGCGTTGCCAAAATGATGCGCCTCCACCACAACGCCTCCCAGTTGAATCGTGTAATCGCGGCCGTATGTGATCGTGGCGGAGGCGAGCTTAGGCGTCTGCTTATCCAGATTCGCGTTCAGGTTCTCCTGTCCGATAATCTGTACGCCCGCCGCCAGAAACCTGTCATTATTTCCGGAATGATCCGCATGATGCTGGGTAACGATGAGATATTTGATGGGCTGAGCGGAGATCGTCCTGATCTGATCCATCAGTGCCTTGTAGTTCTGCTCGCCCGGGAGCTTGCCATCCACTACGATCAGGCCCTCGCTGGTGACGCGCACCTCAGTGTTGGCCCCGGCGCCCGAGATCATGTAGAGGCCCGGCTTTATCTGCTGAGTCGCCAGGGCCGGTGGACCGCCGCGTCCGGCCGCAGGCTGATTCTGGCCCAGCGCAGCGACCCCGCAGAGCGCCAGCAGGACTATGATGTTTCGCAGCATGTTCGTCTCCAGGGGAAGCTTCGATTTTCCGTCAAGCATATACCACGCGTGCTGTCCGCTCAAGCAGGGTCCTGCGCTGAATCGGGTTGATCGAGGTTGGTTGCCGCCGCCCCCCCCGCGACGGAGTCTGCCGCCGTTCATCGGCAAGTCTGCCGCGGAACGCTGTAAGCCACGAGCCAAATATCCGAGCGGCGCGTTTCGCGTCAAGTTGACGGGACCGCGACTTCACGGGACAATGCTTAGCACCTGCGGCCGGCATTGTACGAGTAGCCGACGATCCGCCCGGACCGCGGTTCGATGCTTCCCCAACGCCGTTCGGGACTTCGCGAGCCATGGCCCGGAGATGGGATTACTCGGCCGGTTCTTCGCGGCGCTACATGATGGTGGAGGTGTGGTCTAATTCCTTTAGCCAGGCGATAAGCTTCAGGCACTTCGCTGGGTAGTTGGTCGGTCGGGCTGCGGAATAGCGCGAGAGAAAATACGTGTCATGTCCTTCAAATCACCCACTGGATAGTTATGTTGGGCCATCAGGTGCGCCGGTCTTTTCTTTGCACGCAAAGCCGCAGTTCAGCCCCCTCGACGTGAACGTGGCATTTCTCTTCCGGTCGGGCTGGAACCAGTCTGTGGATCGCTTGCGATTCCACATCCAGCAAGATTCCAAAATCCCCGCGGGCCACCCCATGGCGCGTGTCATGAGCCAGTTCGATCCACATCTCTTGATTCGACGCTTGGATCGCGATGAAGGTTGTTTTATTTCGGTTCATGCGTCGGTCCAAGGCGAAATCGTGGTTCTATCCAATCATGCTGAATTCGCGCGGGGGTGCTTTCGAGGCATCTTCCTGGAATGCCCGCCTTCTTTCCATACGCTAGATGAATTCGAGGTAACGGAAGAATGGAAAGACGACGATCAAACTAAGGGCCTGTTCGCAGGTATGCTGGCCGGTGCCCAAGGCTGGGACCCTTCTCACAGTATTCCGGAGAGTATCCAGCAGTCACTTGATGAGGCCAAACGATCTCTCGAAATCGCCAACTACCGGTCATGTGTTGTGCTATGCCGACGAACCCTTGAAGCTGTTCTGAAGTTTGGGTACGAGCGTCTGTTGAAGAAGAAACCCCTGAATAAGAATGGTCACGGTCTGATGTTAAACGACATGATTCGAGAGTTCCGCCAGCAGGTGCCATCCCGAATCCCCGAGCACCTGCTTCATGTCGCGGACTCAGTTCGGGTTACTGGAAATGTTCCCGGTGCCCATGCAGCGGACATCGCCGACTACCATTTTTCTCGCAGTGACGCTGAATTTGCCCTGTACGCTACCATTCATTTTCTAGATCAGTATTTTTCAAAGATCGACAAGGAAGTTACCCAGTACTATACGGTAACTATCGATCTCTGATGAGAAGTTGATCATGGGCAATTGGCGAGATGAAGCCTGCCGGTAGGGAGTTACCTGGATGGAAGACACTCGCCGACCGCGTAGCCGGGAGGTCGATCCAGGGGATTGCCGAGTTCGTGGGGAAGATCCTCGGAGTTTTTAGGTTATTGGCCAGCTAACGTGTTCGACGCAGCTGCGTAAGCAGGTTTGAAACAGCCGTAACCACGGACCGTGCCTCCTTCTCCGAGACGCTCTGCCCAGAATGGACGAGGCGGTTTCGCAAATCGGTTACTTTTTTTGATTCCAAGATTTGAGCTTCCGTCAGGACGCCCTGTCTGCTCGCGGCCCCGATGAAATCCCTCAGTGTACCCGGACGCTGTTGTTGCAGCGTCGGCACGCTAAACAGTTTGCGAAACTCCTCCTCCAGCGCGACTGAGGAAGCGATGACCGCAGCCCGATACTCGCGCTTCTGTAACAGTCTGCGGGCTTCCTCGATGGGGTTGGGAGGCAGACGCTCCGCAAGCTGCTGAAACCATCCATCGATCTCAGCCAGAAACCGTTCACTCCCGATTTTGTCCCGTTCGGGTCGTATGAGGCGTTGGATCTGGCTTAAATCATCGGGCAGGTTGGCGTCACGCTCAGTAATCAGCAGCACCGCGCTCTTATCGACCCTTCGAGAGGTGATCAAACCGAGTTCGGACACAGCCCCCGGAGACGAAGCATCAACGACGAGCAGTTCCGACCGGTCGATGAGCGCCGCTTCTTTCGCGATGATGCTGTCTCCGGGCGAGATAATCTCCTCCACGGTAGTAGGCGTGAAACCGGCCTGCTCCGCCAGCGGGAATATGAACCGCCGATAAACTGACTGCATCTCGTGCGGCAGTAGAAAAAGGCACAGCCTACCCGTCGTGCCTTTTGGCAGCGATAGCTCTTCCAGGGATTCTTCCTTTAACGACGTACTTCCTTCGACGATTCCTCGGGAAATATGCTCATCCATCTCCGTGAACAGCTGAGCTAGAATTTTTGCATAGTCGCGCGCCTTGCCGGGCAGGTTGACAAGCTTCACTCCCCGACGTTCGTAACGGGCGGCACTCTGCTGCGATGTGTCGACGCCAAAGGAATAAGCTGGGCGGCGCAGTTGACCCAAGCGATCCCCTATTACATGCCAGACCTGACGGAAATCCGGATCGTCGAGACTGTATCCGATAAACAATGCGGTGTTGTATATCAGCATGTTGGCAAGAAACGTCGCCATTAGCGGATACTTCTGCAGGGTTGCGTCATAATCCTGTTCGACCACTACGAGCTTTTCCGGGTGATGCAGGTCCCCGTGAAGCTTAACCACGCGGACACTGGAACCCTTGGGACCAATGGTCAACTGGTCCTCGCCAGTGACTGGCGTACAGCTTCTTCGCACGAGACTGTATCCGCGCTCCAGCAAGAAATCGAAGTTGGTCGTAAAGACAATTTCAAACGGGATACGGCAGAAGGCCTTGTGAACCGCGCCGGGCTGCGCTTCTTCTACCAGCAGTAACCGGCGCATCTCTTCCACCAGACGGGTTCTGCCGTACTCGTGCGAATAGGCCGAGAGCGCGTCCAGCGCTCCTGAATATTCAAAAGTCGGAATATCGCCAGCGATCGCCCTACCCAACCCATCCCAGTCCGGCATTTTCGATCCCGGCGGGATGTCTGCATTCCGGGATAACCCAGCACCCACGAACGGGATGCATCGCGACGAAACCAAGTCATCCAGCAGCGGCTTGGGAAGATGCTTGAGGTACTTTGCCATTCAATCGGACTCGGCGAGAAACTCGATGCTAGTTTGGGCTCCCGGATGCTGAGGTCGGCTTAGCGGCTCCATGCACTCACGTTTCAATGTACCCGATTCGTATTGGTGTCCGAGGAGGGATCTGGGAAGCGTCGGACCGCGCTCTGGCCGGATCACGCGCCACTCGTACAATGATCCAACTCCGAGCGCGGCTCGCATGCGGGGCGCTAACGGATTCCTCCCGGGAAGCCCGGGCCAGCGAACACACGCGATTTCCACTAACCGCCTATAGCTTTTTCAGAATCGCGCGCAACTGATGCTGATGCCGTTCCTCGTGCGCAGCCATCAGTCGCACCACCTGCGCGACATCGTTTGATCCGTAAAGCGGATGGGCCGCGCGCAGCAGTGGCAGCGCGTCCGGCAGATCGCCTTCGAACAGCGCCCCCGTCGCTCGCATTTCCGCCCCAGGATCCGCCCGCAGTTCTTCAAGCGTCCGCTCACGGAGTGGCTCAGCCACTTTTGGCGCCGCTGCCCACAACAGCCCCGGCTTCCGCATCACTGCCAACCGCACATTGAAAGGTGTCACAGCATGTAAGGCGAACAGAATCGGCGCCAGCATCGGCATCCAACTACTGGGCAGTGGACGCAACCGCGTGTCCACCTCCCGGAAACCGATTCGCATCGTCTTCGTTTCACCCGCGTTGGCACGATCGACCGCCAGCCGCAGATACTTCCGGAAAGCCACCTCCGACCGCACGATGTGATCCAGCACCTCGGCCACAGACCACGACCCCATCCGCACTCGCTTCCGCACCTGCTCGTCCGAAACCGCTGCCGCTATATCGAGTGTTCTCCCTCGAGTGATCCGGAACTCCTCGATTGCCGCCGTCAGTTCTGGCCAGTGCACGATGAATTATACCCACGGACCCCGCCTTGCGATTTGCGCGATATTTCGGCCTGGGCCGGAGCATTTTCGCTACAACACGAACTCGTATACGAGTCGAGGCGCCCCTACATGTGCTATTGTTAACAACTTCCTTCTGGTTTCTGAAAGGACAGGCCATGCTAAGAGTCCGGAAGTCTGTGCTGGTCGTCTTACTCTTTTCTTCTTTTCCCGCCTATACCCAGCAAGCCGACCAATATCGCCAGGCCGCTCAGGCATACAACGATGCGGCAGCCAAATGCCAGAATCCGGCTGGTGCAATGTGCATGCGACAGAACGCGGCATACTATACCTGCATCGCCAACCAATTGGGGGGCGGCCCAACGTGCGGGAACATCCCCACTTGCTCCACCTCCTGCACTGGCGCGGGCGCGGCCACCGCGGGCGGGACCGGCGCAAGCGGGTCGGTTCCCTTTTCGCCGACCATGCTCAGTACAAACCCAAAGGCGAATGCAATTGGAAATCTGGTCGGGTTGGGAGTATCGCTGTTAAACCGTCGTTCGAATCAGCCCGTCAACCAACCTGAACCGGAGGCCCCACCAGCGCCGGATCCCGTTGCTGTCGCGGCCGCCAATGAAGCTGCCCAGCAACAACACGTGAAAGAACAGGCAGCAGATCTGCTGGAGGAATCTAATACACTCTTGGCCTCCATGAACGGTGCACCTTCAGGCGCGCCGGCCAGCCCCAATGCCGCATCGGTCCTCGGCTCTCTATTCGATTCCGGCCAGCCATCGAGCGACAGTACGTCTGCCATAACCGCTCTCCTCAGTGACACCGGGCAAGCGAATTCCGGCTCTCCAACCCCGACTTCCGTAATCGCTGGCTTACTGACGCAGCCGCCGAACCCCGGCGATAGCTCGACCGCACAGCAACAGGCGCCAGGCCCGCCCGCGCTGCCTCCTCCACAGGATCCGCAAATCAATGCTGCGTTTCAGGACTCGGTGGATCAACCCGACCAAAGCCCACCTGGATGGCTGGCTCAAATCGCTCAGTCCCCCGGGCAATCCATCAAAGACGGTTTGGATAGTCTCGTGAGCTCTGGCAAAGCCCTCGCCAGTAGCGTCATGAATGATCCGGTTGTGCAGTGGGCAGCTTCGAATCAGGGCAGTTTAACCACTGTGCCGCTTCCCGCGCCCGGAGATGATCCCGACACCGCCGCGAACAAAGTTTTCGGACAGTCGGTCGTCAGTTTCGGCGATCTGATACAGGGGATGGCAAAGGGTCCTGTTGGGTTCGCTAAAGCGCTCTACGACTCTGGCGTCAAATTAGTTAATCAAATCGCCACTGATGTTGGCTTGGCCGGCGATTCGACAATCCCGCCCAACCCAGGTTCGTCGAAATGATTGCGAATCGCCGTTTTCCGATGTTCGCCGCCTGCACCGCCTTCGTTCTCATGCTGCCGGCGATTGTCGTCGCTCAATCCTTGCCAACTGCCACAACCCCGGATCCGAACGCTCTTTCTCCCGGAGAGCATGCTCGGCAAGTATTTGTCCAGACTCTGGCTGCGTTTATCAACTCCCATGATCGCGCCAAAGCGCAACAGGGTTTTCTCGACGCCGCTCAAATCGATCCGAGCTACGCGCCGGCCTGGTTCAACCTGGGCGTCCTCTCTGAAAACGATAAGGACTGGACTAAGTCAAAAGACTACTTCACTCAATACCTGCGCATAGCGTCGAATGGACCGGATGCAGCGCGGGCTAAAGCTCAACTCGATCTTCTTACAGCCTACGCAAACGGTGCAGTGGATCCGGCCGCGGCCGAACATGCCGAATATGACGCCCTGATTGAGCGAGCCCGCTACTTTCTGGCGGGTAATCTTTTCCGTGAGGCTATCGCGGAAGCGGGGCGCGCGCAGTCCTCCGATAGTTCCCGCTGGGAAGCCTACGCCCTTGTCTCTCTCAGTATGGCTGGGCAACACAAGACGGACATAGCTTTAAAGTTTCAAGCAATGGCTGTCGATCGCGCCCCAGCCGACAAACGCGACCAGGTTCGGGAAGCGCTGCAAAAAGCCATCGAACCCATGCCGGTAGATAAGCAGAACATCCCTTCAGCACTCGTGGCGGCGGCCACCGATTTATCCCTTGGCAAAGAGCACGGATCGGTTCTTACTTCCGGTACCTTTGCTCCTGTCTCGCCACCTCTCCAGACAGCAGATCAAAGTGGCAACGATCAATCGGCTGGATTCTATTACTACCGAATAGGTTTGGCTCTTGCCGCCACGGGGAAAGTCGATGAAGCCATTAGCGCTTTCAGTCACTCATTAGCCGCGGACCCGAACAATTCAGAAAGCCAGTATGAATACGGTATGGCACTCGCCCGCAAAACCACATTGAACGGTAAGGGAGTGCCGATACCAACCCCCGGCGCTCTGGCTGCCCTGCGCAAATATCTGCAACTAAGCCCTGAGGGAAAGCATTCAGAGTCGGCCCAGTCGGCGATTATGCGGCTCGATACTCTGAGTCCCGGAACCCTGGGGCCCAGGTAAATGCAACTCCGTCAGCCTCGTATCGCAACCCTTTGGGCCATCGGCCTTGCACTTGCCGTTGCTTCGTCAGCCCAGGCTCCCGCCGATTATCCCGCTCTCATCCAAAAGGGCACGGCACAACTACAGGCTGGCAGCGCCGCTCTGGCCCTCGCTGCGGGAGACGATGCCGTTAGGACAGATCCTGAGCGGTGGGAAGGGTACGCCCTCGCCGGGGGAGCCCTCATGAATCTGAAGCGCTACGAAGAAGCGGTGGACAAATTGAGCGAGGCAATCAACCATGCGCCGGAAGCGAAGCAGGAGGCGCTCCGCAGTCTCCGCCGCCAATGTTTACTGGCGGAATCCGCGGTACCGGCTGCCCCTGAAGCCGCCAAATCCGCGCCCGAGGCAACAGCCACTCAGGCCGAAATCGTATTGTGGAAGTCCATCGAGAACGGCTCGGATCTAACCGCATTTCAGGCATATCTTACGCGTTACCCAAACGGAGCCTTCGCCGTCCTCGCAGCATTACGGATTAAGCAGATAGAGGAACGGAATGCGCATCGACAAGCATCCGACGAGGCCGCTCAACAGGCGGCCGCGCTCGCGAATTCCGGGTTGACGGGAAGACACGCGATCCAACGTCGAGGTAAGACCGGAGTCTTGCTGGCAACGGGAAACGCGGTCAAGGTAAAGGGCCGTGGCCTCGTAGATTCTTACAGTTTTATTTCGCTCGACACATTTCAAGGCCAGGCCGCCATCTACTTTCCAACGTCGTTTTTCTGTAGGGGAGCTCTCGTTGTCGGACAAGTCAGTTGGTGTTCTTACGGCGTAATCTTTATTACCGGGAAAGGTCTGGCATTTCAGAAAACCAAAGGCCAGATCGAATTCTCGTTTCCGAGATTGGAGGCGGTGATCAAGTCGGAAGGCGGCCGTGAAGGCGACACGTTTAGCATCTATGACAAAGACGGTAAACGGTATAGGTTCGGCGACCAGAAATTCGACTCCCCATCCATAAAGTTTCTCCAGGCGGCCATCGCGACTTTTCCCGTGGTCTACGCGCAGCTGCAACAACTGGTGAAAAGTATGCCGGTCAATGACGGCCAATGACGGACGGCTGGCAGCCTGCTTGTCTTCAATGATGCCTCGAAAAGCCAGATCGATGATTCTGTACGCTGCGGGCTCTGTGATTGTGCTGGCTATGCTCGCTCAATCGGGCGGTGCACTGGCTCAGACTCCCTCGGCAACTTCCGCGCCAGGTCCCGCGGACTATGCTGCTCTCGTGCAAACAGGCACGGTCCAACTTCAGACCGGCAAAGCCGATCTCGCCCTTGCATCGGGCGAGGCGGCCATTAAGTTGAGTGTCGACCGGTGGGAGGGATACGCCCTCGCGGGAGGTGCTCTCATGAACTTGAAGCGTTATGAGGAAGCGGCGGACAAATTGAGCGCCGCTATCCTGCGCGCTCCGGAAGCAAAGCAGCCCTCATTGCGGGACTTGCGTCGACAGTCTCTCCTCGCGGAATCCGGAACTTCACCTGCACAGAAGGATCCTGCGGCAGCGAGCACAACCCAGTCCGAAATCGTCCTCTGGAAGAGTCTTGAAAATACCGCTGATCCCGAGGATGTGAGAGCTTACCTCAGACAATATCCGACCGGGGCCTTCGCGGAGTTGGCGCGCAGCAGGATTGAAAGGCTGGAAATTCAGGCTCGAACGCGGCAGGAACTGCAGAAGCAGGAGGGGCTTCGACACGGTTCTGCACTGATGAAGACATTCTGGCTCGGCGAAAGCCGAGAGGTCAACGCAAACGGGAATCCGCACGGCTCATACACAACTGAACTCGTTTTTTTCGATGACACCGGGAAATTCAACCTTTGGAGTTGGAACTTCTCCGGAAAGTTAAGGGAACGATTAGAAGCGGAGCTAGCTTCGGATGCAAAAAATCTATCGATTGGGGATTTTATTGCAAGTAGTCATCTCAAAGGTCGTGGATCGGCCGACGGGACGTGGACAATGGATGATCGAGGGTTAGAACTGCACTACCACGGGAAAGAAAAGGACGAATGCGATATGACAGCAGTTGGCCATCGCGCCGGGGACTCCATTCAACTTGAGCTGAGATATCTCCGATCGGGCGGCTTTTTTGGATGTCAGGACTATATGATGAAGAGCGACCTTCATCTCATCGGTGACAGGAAATGACCTTCCTGGGCCAGTGTTGATAGCGAAGATCCGTTCGGCGACCTTAGCTACGGCATGCTTTTTGCTTACGATGGCCGCGTCGGCACAGACCGCTTCCGATTATGCCGCCCTCGTGCAAAAGGGCACCGTACAACTACAGGCAGGCAGTGCCGATCTGGCCCTTGCTTCGGGCGAAGCGGCTATTAAGATAAGCACGGACCGTTGGGAGGGATACGCTCTCTCGGGGGGTGCCCTCATGAACTTGAAGCGTTTTGAGGACGCGGCTGACAAATTGAGCAGCGCAATTCAGCGCGCCCCGGAGGCAAAGCAGCCCGCCCTGCGCGACCTTCGTCGGCAATGTCTGCTCGCGGAGTCAGGCGCCTCGCCTGCGGCGAAAGCAGTAACCTCACCGGGCACGACACAGGCCGAGATCGTGCTGTGGAAGTCGATTGAGAACAGTACGAACACAGACGAGATCAACGCATACCTGAAGCGTTATCCTGAAGGCGCATTTGTGCCTCTCGCTCAGCAACGGCTGGCCAGCTTGGAGGCTGCGGCGCAAGAGCGGGCCCGACTGGCAGCGGAGATGGCTCGACAAGCGCCAGCGGACACGACTGGCGCCGCGACTCCACAACGCGGCTATTGGGTTGACGCAACCAGTCGGCTTATGTGGGCGGGGAAGGATAACGGCTCCGATATTAACCAGAAGAATGCGCTGGAGTATTGTCGCAATCTCAGGCTGGCGGGATTCGAAGATTGGCGTCTTCCCAAAATCGGCGAACTGGCTGGGCTCGATGACCGCAAAAACAAATCGCTTGTAATCAAAGGCATTCAGCTAACAGGCCGCTACCTGATTAGCGCTACGAGCGGGAACAATTCCACGAACTACCAGGGCTTCGCCTTCGGCGACGGATATCGAGGTCTTGTAACGATTAAGGGTTCCGGTTCCGGGAGCCCGCCCGTCGGTGCTCGTGCGTTGTGTGTGCGTCCCACCGGCGAATAGACCGAGCGGCGGCAAATGGAGTCTGCAGGTCCTTTGCCAGAAGCGTGAATAAAGCACTTTTGGGTTAGAGCGGTACTCGTTCAGGCCGGAAGTCCGGCGTGGCAGTCGAGGCCAACTCTACATCCACTGCCATTTCCTTCTTGTTCCGCACCACCGTAAAGCTGATGGTCTTCTTCCGGCTCGCGCGCACCAACCCCGTAATCTCCATCGGCGTCGCCACCGTCATGCCGTCAACCTTCACCACCACGTCGCCCGCTTTTAATCCAGCCTTCTCTGCCGGTGTCCGCGCATTTACGGTTCTCACCAGCACGCCCTCTTTGACTCCAAAATAGGCCGCCAGTTGCGGACTCAGCATCTCGCCTTCGAAACCCACTCGCGGACTGTCTCCCATAGTCATTGGGAATTCGCGGTCACCCAGCATCGGCGGCATCGGAGGCATGGCAGGGATCGCGCCATCCGGGATTCGGGGATCGAATGTCTGGTTCGAAGGTCGCTCTTCCAGTGTTGCAATCAGGCTTTGTTTCGCTCCATTGCGCCAGATACCCAGCGTGACTTTACTGCCTGGCGCGGTCTCGGCAATCGTGCGGATAAACTGCTGCACATCCTCAATCGTCTTCGCATTGACGTCGAGCACAACGTCGCCTTCCTTCACTCCGGCCTTCGCGGCTGGACTTCCGTCAGTGACACGTTTTACTTCGACGCCGCGGTCGTCTTTCAGATTGAGCGCCTTAACCCGCTCGTCGGTTAGATCGATAACTCCCACTCCCAGATAACCGGCTGTCGGTCGCCGCATATTCATCGAATGGGAACGCTGCGGTGTTTGCGCAACGCCAGGCCCTGCGCCCACTGGTATAAGAAGGCAAGCCACTAATAAAGCCGATATTCCCGTATGTCTGATAAACATCTGAATTCCTGTATGAACGGACGCAGCTCCCGTCAATACGTCACGTGAACCCATTGGTAAGTCCTCACTTAGTAAGTCCCTACCGATGCCTTCATCGCTTCGAGTAAGTCACGGCACCGGCCCCGAATATAACTGTCATGATCCTTCTGCACCGCATCCTGCAACGCCCCGATGATCGAATCGTCACGGTGCGCGCCCAGCATCTCTACCGCCTGCATCCTGACTCCCGCGTTATCGTCCTTCAGCAACACCCCAGTTAGTGTGGAGCGAACACTGGGGTCATTGGCATACGGCTTCAACCCCTCTACGGCTTTCAGTCTCACTCCCGCATTCGGGTCATGTGTTGCGGCATCGATCAGAGCCTGCCGAACCTGTACCGAGTCAGCCGTATTCTGCAGCACCACAATCGATTCCGCCCGTACGCCGGGATTCGATTCTTCCCGCATCGCTTCCAGCAATAACTCCTGGATCTGCGGATCGCCCAGACTCCCCGTGACTACATGCCGCCGGACCTGATTGACCGAAATCTGCACCTTGCCCGAGGCATCCGGTTCCACCGATTGCACTGACGAAAACATCGGCCCACCTACTCCCGCGGCTACCCCGCCGAACCGCTCCGGTGTGTAGCGCGCACCCCACCAGCCGAGTGCAATCAGAGCCATGGCGCCCACCGGAATGCGCATCGGAATATGCACCTGCGTAAACCGCCGCAGGGTTTCCATCCATCCGCCGCTGCCCGCCGCTCCACCGTGCGAGATAGCCTGGCGCAACTCCGCCCGGCAAGCCGCCAGCAAAGAACCGTCACCCATTACGGGTCGCGCATCCAGAACATCCATAAAGGCCCGCTGCTTCGCCAGTTCGCCCCGGCATGCTTCACACTGCGCGAGATGAGACTCTACTGCTTCCTCACTCTCCGCTTCAAGCTCGCCGTAACTGTAAAGGGGAATTTCCCTGGTAACATCGCTGCAGTTCATACAAATGCTTCCAATCTCGTTCTCATCTTTTGTGTCGCTCGGAACAGGCAGTTCTTCGCGGCTTCTTCACTGGTTCCCAGAATCTCCCCGATGGCTCGCAGCCGCAGACCTTCGTAATGCCGCAGTTCGAAAACCGTCCGCTCCCGCGGGGTAAGTTCGGATAACGCCCTCTCGATCCGGCCGCCGATCTGCCGGTTCCACGTCTGCCGCTCCGGATCGGCGCCAGGCGCCAGTTCGCGCGCCTCGGCGATCCGGTCAATCGTTCCCTCAGCCGTCTCGACAACTGTGGACTCTTCTCTTCGTACCTTGCGGCGCCTCAAATGATCGAGGCACAGGTTGGTAACGATGCGATACAGCCACGTATGGAAGGAACAATCGAAGCGAAACTGGTGCAGGCTGCGGTAGACCTTGAGAAACGCTTCCTGGTACACGTCGCGAGCTTCTTCCGGAGATCTGAGCAAGTTCATTGCGATCCGGATCACGCTCTGGTCATACGCTCTGACCAGCCGCTCGAAGGCATCGGCATCGCCGTGCTGGGCTGCACGGATCCACGCCGTTTCGTCTCCGCCGGACGCCGGCAGAGTTCCGGCTAATGGCGCGGTTACCGCTTCGGTGGCTTCCGGCATTGGTTCGGGCTCTCCTCTGTTTGACGGAGTCCCCTTCAATTGGTCACCAACTTTTTCACCAGGTAATGAGTTTCAATTCCGTCATTTCCTCGATCGCGTAATGCGGACCTTCGCGCCCCGTGCCGCTCATCTTCACCCCACCATAGGGCATCTGGTCTACCCGGAATGACGGTACCTCATTGATATGAAAACCCCCTACGTGAACCTCGCGGGCGGCCCGGAAAGCCTTGTCCAGATCTCGCGTATACATCCCCGCCTGCAATCCGAAATCCGACCGGTTCACCATATCGATCGCATCGTCCAGCGTCTGATAGCCGTTCACCGCCACCACCGGCCCAAACGCTTCATGGGTCATTATCTTCGAGTTCGCGGCCACCCTGCTCAGCACCGCTGGCGTCACCGTGGCGCCATTGCGCTCTCCGCCCTCCACATGTGCTCCGGCTTCTCGCGCTTCCCCGATCCATGTCTCGATCCTCTTCGCTTCACCCTCCGTGATCAGCGAGCTCATTTCGGTGGCATCGTCGAGCGGATGGCCGATCTTCAGCTTCGCCGCCCCTTGCGACATCCGGTCGATAAACTCCTCGCGGATTTCTTCCTGCACGAAGATTCGCTGCACCGAAATACATACCTGACCCGCGTACGCGAAAGCGCCTGCCACACAGCGGGGCACCGCTTTATCGAGGTCCGCATCGGCTTCGATGATCACCGCGGAGTTTGAACCCAGTTCCAGCGTCACCCGTTTCATACCCGCCAGATTTCGAATACGCTGCCCCACCTCGGCACTCCCCGTGAACGTCACCATCGCCACTCGTGGATCGGACGTGAGCGCGTCGCCGATCTCACCGCCCGGGCCAGTCACCACGTTGTAAGCTCCCGCCGGCAACCCCGCCTCGGCGAAAATCTCCGCCATCAGCAGAGGACTCATCGGAGTTGACGATGCAGGCTTGTGCACCACGGAATTGCCGGCTGCCAGCGCAGGCCCAATCTTGTGTAAGGGCAGATTCAGGGGGAAATTGAATGGTGTGATCGCGGCAATCACTCCGAGCGGTTGCCTAATCGTCATGCCCATTCTGCCTTTGCCGCCCCCGTGAGCGTCAATCGGAACCTCATCGCCGGCCAGGCGGTTCGCTTCTTCAGCCGAGAAGAGCAGGGTATAGAGGCCTCGATTCACTTCCGTACGAGCATCGCGAATCGGTTTACCGGACTCGGCTGCAATCAGCCGCGCCATCTCTTCCGCCCGCTGTTCCAGACCGGTGCGAGCACGATACAGAATGGATGACCGCTCATGGCGGCTCATACCGCGCATAGCCGGAAACGCCCGCTGCGCGGCTTCAATAGCGGCATTCACTTCGGCTGGTCCGCCCTGGTAAACTTCTCCAGCGAAGGAGCCATCGAAAGGAATCAGTATGTTTTTCTTGTGTGAGGTGCGAACCGGCTGACCGCCGATCCACAAAGGATGTTCCATGTTTGAGCCCGTCTTTATTCTGGCTCAGGAGTTCTTCCCGGGGCGGTTATCCAATCGGTAACCGCCCCGGAAAGTCTTACGACGCCTTCTTAGTCAGTTCTTTGTATACCACTTCGGTAAACGTTGCAAAGTTAGGACCGCCGCGTCCACCCGCAGCCGGAGGGGCCGGGGGCTTTTCTCCCAATGCTTCACGGACTTCGTCGAGCGACTTACCCTGCGCCACCAGGTCTTTGATCTTGGCGCGTTTGGCTTCCGTGTTCGCCAGCCGAGTCTGGATCTGTTCTTTGGTCTGCAACTCGCCGTGGCCGGGTACGAACTGGGTTGCCTTCAGCGCGACGATTCCTTTTGCCGTCGCAATCCAGCCCTCCGACGTTCCGTTCTTCTCGAGATGGATCAGCGGATCGGGCAACTGCGTCGCAATGATGTCGCCTGTAAACACGATCCCCTCTGACGGAAGATAAACCACCAGATCGCCGCTCGTGTGCGCCGGGGCCCAGTGATGCAGTTCCAGTTTCACACCATCGATCTTCAGTGAATCTTTGTCTTTGGTCACGACTTGAGTCGGCTGGTGATCCTTCGGAGGCGCACCACGTCCGCCGGCGGCGAGGGCCGCTTGCTGTTCCTTCATATTTCCTTCATGGGCAATGATCGTAATGCCGGTCGGGAACGATGCCAGGCCGTTGACATGATCACCGTCACTGTGGGTGAGAATGACTGTAGTCACCGGCTTCGGTGTGATCTTGGCTATGTCATCGAGAAGTTCCTTCCCGCCCGCCGGACTGGTCTTGGCGTCGACCACGATTACGCCTTTATCCCCGATGATGACGCCGCTGTTTCCGCCGCCGCCTTCTATCCAGTAAACATTGGGCTTCAGCTGGTGGGTTGTGAATGGCGCCGCCGGAGGCGGACCTTGTGCGAAGGCGCCGGCTGAGAGAGCCAGAGCCAGAATTGCTGTTTGGTAACGCATCGTTAGTGTTGCTCCTGTAAAAAAAAAATGGAGGACGAGCGACCACGCGAATGGTCGTCAAGCGTCCTCCTCCGATCGCATTCAACGATTGAACTACTTAATCATGAAGTTGGGTGCCGCACCGCCGCGGTGTGCCATATGGCATCCGCCGCACTGCTGCTGCAACTTCATTTTGTTGGCCGCGAGATCGCCGTCGCCGGCCGCAATGGCCTTCGCGGTATCGCGCGCTGTTTCAGCAAACGCAACTGCGTCTGCCGCGTTCTTACCCTTCCAGTAAATGGCGACTTTATCGAACGTGGCGGCAAGCGCAACGGCGGGCGCTTTCGCTGCGTCATTGTCCATCGCCATACGGAGAGGGCCAAAATTGGCTGCTACGGTTTTCATGTATCCCTGATACGCCGCATCGTCCTGGGCGCTGAGGGTCACGGCAAGTAAGCCTGTTAAGGCAATCGCAAAGAGAGCTTTTCGCATGGGTCTGAGTATATTACAAAAAACGGGGCTGGCAGGCGCGGAGGTCGCTGTCAACTCCCACGCCTGCCTGGATACGTACGAAATCACCCTTTCAGGTTTTTGTTGAAAAACTCGAGTGAACGTTGCCACGCCTGCTTGGCCGCCGGTTCGTCATAACGAGGTGTGGTGTCGTTATGGAAGCCATGGTTTGCGCCGTCATAAATGAACTCTTCGTACTTGGCATGATTGGCATCGAGCGCTTCTTTCCACGCCGGCCACCCACCGGTCAGGCGAGTGTCAAGTGCTGCGTAGTGCAGCATCAGCGGAGCTTTGATCTTCGCCGTATCTGCGGCTGAAGGCTGTTGTCCGTAGAAGGCTACACCGGCATTCAGATCGGCGCCGAGGCGTACCGCCAGCGAGTTCACAATGCCTCCGCCAAAACAGAAGCCGATCGCGCCCAGTTTGCCGGTTGAGTCGGGACGATTTTTCAGCCACATTGCTGAGGCGACAAAATCTTCCATCATTTTGGCCTTGTCAACGGTTCCAAAGGCTTTCGCCGCTGCTTCTTCGTCGCCCGGATATCCGCCGATGGAAGTGAGCCCATCCGGAGCGAACGCCATATAGCCTTCGGTTCCGAGACGGCGCGCGACATCCTCGATGTAGGGATTCAGGCCGCGATTCTCGTGGATCACAAGAATAGCCGGCAGCTTTCCGGTCGCATTCGCGGGACGTACGAAGTAGCCTTTGATGGTTCCGTCACCCTGCGGAGACGGTACGCTGATGCGGTCGGTCTTCAGACGCTTGTCGTCTTTTGGAATCTGTTCGGCCCAGGCATAGTTGGGACGGAGCGATTCCCAGATAGCTGCCGCCGTTAATCCACCTACTGCGAATTTCTGCGCGCCGTTGAGGAACGCGCGCCGGTCGATCTCACCGTGGACGTAAAGGTGAAAAAGATCCAGCAGTTCCTGCGGGTAATCAGACGCTTTCTTTCTTTCCATAAATCTCCTTGAGCGGGAGTCTACCACATCATCGTTAGTCAGATATGTCAAGGATTGTGAACTGTCGCGGCCAGGTAAGAAGTTCCTAATTGAGCCAAGTAGAAAGTTCCTATTGACAGCCGCAAGGCTGAAGGATGGAACGAATCGCGATGAGCCAGGAG
>Ga0302320_10000767_pt1 | contig 75779 bp, 67 predicted proteins | sample Bog_T0_3_FD_202130 | JGI IMG/M metagenome (GOLD analysis project Ga0302320, IMG submission 202130) | Peat permafrost microbial communities from Stordalen Mire near Abisko, Sweden - Bog_T0_3 | ecosystem: Environmental > Terrestrial > Soil > Wetlands > Peat | place: Sweden: Abisko, Stordalen Mire... | reverse complement strand
GCTCCGGGGCAATGGCCGTGGGCACGGTGCAGATTGACTTGACACGGCAGCAACTTGCCGGGGTGCGGGTGGCCGCGGCTGAGAAAATTTCCGGCACGCGGACGGTGCGGATTCTTGGCAAGGTTGCCGCCGACGACCGGCTGGTCTACCGGATCAACGCCGGAGTGGATGGATGGGTGCGAGACACCTTTGACGCTTCGATTGGCAGCCACGTCAAGAAAGACGAGAAGCTGGCGACGTACTACTCGCCGGAGTTTGTGGCGCAGATTAACAGCTATTTTGTGGCGACCGACAGGCTGACGATCAACGTGAAGGAGTCCGGGCGCGGCGTGGAGGCAGCGGCGCTGCGGCTGCGCAACCTGGGCATGAGCGATATGCAGATGAAGGAGATCAACGAATCGCGCCAACTGCCGGAAAGCGTTTACCTGGTCTCTCCGGCGGATGGATTTATTATCTCGCGCAATATCTCCTCGGGGCTTCGCTTTGAGCATGGGGCGGAATTCTACCGGGTTGCCGACATCCGGCGGGTATGGATCATGGCAGACGTCTTCGAGAACGAGGCCCGGTACTATCGCCCGGGCATGGTGGCGACGGTGACGGCTCCGCAACTGGGCAAGACGCTGAAGGCGCGGGTGAGCGAAGTGTTGCCGCAATTCGATCCGGTGACGCGCACGATGAAGGTTCGGCTGGAAGCGGAGAACCCTGGGTTCATTCTGCGGCCCGATATGTTTGTGGACGTCGAACTCCCGGTCAAAATTCCAGAGGGCGTCAGCGTTCCGGTGGACGCGATGTTGGACTCCGGGCGCAGCAAGCGGGTGTTTGTGGATCGCGGCAACGGGTTCTTTGAACCGCGCGAGGTGGAGACGGGCGCGCGCTTCGATGATCGAGTGGTGATCGCAAAGGGACTCAAAGAGGGTGAGCGCGTGGTGGTGGCGGGAACGTTCCTGGTGGATTCCGAGAGCCGCTTGAAGACCGTGGCGGCGGGAATGAGCGACTCGAAGCCGGAGGCGCCAATGTCCTCTCCAGGGATGGAGAACGCTCCGCGGAAGACGGCGGAGGTGAAGCAGGCGAAGATGGCGGAGATGAAGCACACCGAGATGGCGGGAATGAATCACTCCTCAGCGATGCAGGGGATGGAAGAGGCGAAGACGGCCACGGGCGAGACGGTGGATCACAAGTGCGGGATGAAGATTGACCGCGCGAAGTCGGTTGCCGAGGGCAACACGCTGGAGTACCAGGGAACGACCTACTACTTCTGTTCGAAGAGCTGCAAGGATGGATTTGCCAAGCATCCGGAGCAGTATGTTTCGTCAGGCCACCAGACGGGTGGTCAATGATGCGCGGCAATTCGAAAATAATACCGACACATTAGTGGTGATGACCGTGTCTTTTTTTCGCAAATCGGCAATACTTACCGTGTTTCGTGCAACCGAAGTAGCTGGAGTTCATCTCAGAGAGTGCGGTCCGGTTTGGGGGCCGTGCATGGGCGCCGGAAAGTTTTGAGAGTTCCTGGCGGGATAGCGTTCCTCTTCTTTTCAAAGTTCTGGTTTTCCAACTGGAGTGCCGTATCTGGGCGTGCAGGCTCGACCACTCCGGCCCCGCAGGAGGAGGCGTATGCCTTCGCTGTGCTGGGTTCGCCCGAAGGCTGCCACGGCGTGCGGAATAGGTTTCACCCGAGGATACCGATGCGTTGGATGGTTCATCTGGGAGTGTTGTTGCTTTGCGGTTGCGCCACGGTGCAACCGGCGGCGGCAGGGCAGGCGGGGCTTCGTCCAAAGACAAAAGGGTTTTCAGTGAAATCGCGAATTGTGGCGCGGGTGCCGCTGGAGGCGCTGACGTCGGTTGGATTGAATCACGAGACATACCTTTTTGAAATTGAGTCGGGGATGAAAGATCATGCGCCGCAACTGGTGAAAGTTTCCTATCGCTTTCATCTTCGTGAACCGGAGTTGCCGACATCATTCCTGGACTACGCGCTGGTGCATCGCTTTAACGTGAGGCGCGACGACAGTTGCGATGAGAGCTGGGGTGCGGTGTCAACCCGCTACCTGTTCGACCGCAACGGAAATTTCCGAGGCAGCCAGAACGCGCTGGTGTACACGAGCAACGCTCCGGTGCCGCAGATGGATAAGCAGGCGGTTCTCTCCTGCTACGTGGTGACGCCGCAGGATTATCACTCGACCGAGAAGAAACCGTCTGCAAAGCAGCCGGTGGCAAAGAATGCGTCGGCAAAGTAACGGGTTTCGCGCATGGTGCGCAGATGTGGCGCCACAGGATCTTGCAACCGGAGTAAGAATGCTGGCAGCAAAGGACCGTTGGATGAACAGGAGTTTCCGGATCTGTCTATTGCTGGCCTGCGCGGTGCTGTTTGCGGCACTGCCCGCGACGGCCGGCAAGGCATCGTCTCTCGACTCGAAAGGGCGAGACGCGGAAGCGCGGCAGGACTACGAAGCCGCCTACACCTACTACAACGAGGCGTATCAGCTCAATCCGAAGAATTTGGAGTTCCGCGAGGCAAGCGTCCGGACGCGAGTTCTGGCGGGTACGCAACATGTGCATCGCGGGCATCTGCTGCGCGAAGAGGGAAGGCTGGAAGAAGCGCTGGCGGAGTTCCGCAAAGCCGCAGTGATCGATCCGGCGAGCTTCATCGCCGAACAGGACATTCGCCGGACGCTGGTGATGATGGACGCGGCCAAGGCTACGAAGTCCACGTCACTGCGCGCGAATGAACCCACTGAATTGCAGAAGCGGCTGGATACGGCAATTGCGCCGCCGGAACTTGCTCCGCTCTCAAACGCACTGATCTCGATCAAACTGACGGGCGACGCCAAGACGATCTACCAGACGGTGGGCAGGCTGGCGGGCATCAACGTGGTGTTTGATCCGGACTACAGCGCGCGGCCAATCAATGTTGACCTGGTATCGGTGACGTTGCCGCAGGCACTGGAGATTATCGGCTACCAGTCGAAGACGTTCTGGCGGGCGCTGACCTCGAATACGATTCTGATTTCGGTGGACTCGACGGCGAAGCGCAAGGACGCCGAACAGAACATCCTGATGACCTATTACCTGACGAACCTGGCGCTGGCGTCGGATTTGCAGGACGTGATCAACACGCTGCGCACGACGCTGGAACTGACCAAGCTCACGGCTGTTCCGAGCCTGAACGCGATCATCGTGCGCGGGACGCCCGACCAGGTGGCGATTGCGGGCAAGCTGATCGACGACATGGACAAGGCGCGTCCCGAGGTGGTGGTGGAAGTTGCGGTGATGCAGGTGACGCGCGACCGGCTGAAGACGCTGGGAACGACGTTGCCGACGAGCGCCACGGTCACGATGAACACGGCCGGTTCGGCGGCGGGCTCCGCCGCGACGCTTACCTCGCTGCAGACGATCAACTCGAACAATTTCACGGTCACGCTGCCGCAGGCCACGGTGACCGCGCTGTTCAGCGACAGCAAAAGCAAACTGATCCAGAATCCGCAGATCCGGGCCTCGGACGGGCAGAAGGCCACGATGAAGATCGGTGAGCGGGTGCCGATTGCGACGGGCGTTTCGAGTTCCACACTGACCTCGTCGGCGCTGACGCAGACGCAGTTCCAGTACATCGACGTGGGCGTAAACATTGAGATCACGCCTCACGTACACGCCAACAACGACATCACGTTGAAAGTGTCGCTGGACATTTCGGCGGTGGATTCCGAAGAGACGGTTGGCGGAGTGACGCAGCCGGTGATCGGCCAACGCAAGATCGAGCACGAGATCCGCCTGAAGGAAGGCGAAGTCAACGTGCTTGCCGGAATGCTACAGGACACGGATTCGGACAGCTCGAGCGGCTACCCGCTGCTGTCGCAGATTCCGATTCTGCGTTACCTGTTCAGTTCGCGAAACACGGACAGGAACCAGAGTGAGGTTGTGTTTGTGATTACGCCGCACCTGGTTCGCGCTCCGGAGTACTCGACGGCAACCTCGAAGCCAATGGATATTGGCACGGGCAGCACGGTTTCACTGCGTCACGCGGCACCGGTTCCGGCGTCTAAACCCGCGGCTCCGGCGACTACCCCGGCACCGGCTCCGGCGGTGCAAAATCCGCCCGCGCAGGTTCCACCGGCGGCGCGGGTTCCTGCTCCGGCTCCGGCGACGCCGACGGCAACTCCGCAGGGCCAGCCGGTGGCCGCATCAAAGTTGAGCGAGTTGCGGATTCCCGATCCGCCGGATACAGGGGCGATCGAGCGGCGATGGATTCGGCTGAAGCTGGGCTGGATGGCACCGGAGATTTCGCCCGCGCTGGACCATGCGAAGGCGGATGATTCCGCGCTGGAAAGTCTGCGGGTGGCGCAAGGCGATGTGCTGTTGCCGGGCGAACGGACGCTGATGAAGGTTCATCTGGACGATGCCGACCCCGCTATGGGCCAAGGCGAATTAAGAGATGCGTACAATTCCGGGGCGGCGCCCGGGTTGCGGTGGTTGGTTCCACGGGCGGCCATCGCGCGACAGGTGTGCGAATTCACTGAAAGAGAGAACGAGGGGGCAGCGTTGGCGCTCCAGTGCAGCATCACAGTGTGAGAGTTGCGGAAAACGTTGGGGGACTCAGTATGAACCGTCTGATCAGAGGCATTGTGGCTTTCGCAGTTCTGGCTCCGCTCGTGGCCGCAGGTCAGGAGGCAATGGTCCCGGACGCGAGCGGCCATAGCCGCGGCGCGATGTACCGGCACAAGGCAACGCTGACGCCACCGCCGGCTCCTGAGACGGTAGAAGCGCCCGCACTGCCGATGCCGATGGCACCCATGGTTCCGACGGAGATGGCGATACAGCCTCCGCGCGTATCGTTCCGCGATGGCGTGCTGACGGTGGACTCGCAGAATTCAAAGCTGAGCGACATCCTGATTGCCATTCACAAGCTGACGGGCACGGAGTTCGATCCGATGCCGGAGATTGCCGACCGGACGGCGGTTCACCTGGTGGGCTCTCCGGGCGACGTGGTTTCGGGATTGCTGCGCGGCTCTTCGTACGGTTACGTGTTGATTTCCTCGGCGGAAGATTCGACGATTTTGCAAAAGGTGATGCTGATTGCGGCCGAGGCTTCCAGCGCGGCGCCTACGTCTGCGGCGGGAAGGATGTCAGCTTCGCGTCAGCCGGCCCCGCCTCCACCGGCGCCTGAGCCGGTTGCAGAGCCTGAGCCAGCGGCTCCTGCGCCCGATGCTGCGGCGGCGGCGAGTTCGACAAGCGCGAGCGCGGCTTTGCCGGGAGCAGCGTCGCCTGCCAACCCAGCCGCTGCTCCGGCGACGAAGGAAACAGCCTCCGCCGCGACGACGGCAACGGACGATGCTCCGAAGGATGCGCCGAATCCGGCGACCCAGCAGGGAATCGTGATGCCGGACCCGGTACAATTTGCAGCGCAGGCCACTCCGCCGAAAGCTGATTCGTCGGGCCAACAGCCGATGAGCGGCGCAGGCCAGTACATGCAGGAACTGTATAAGCTGCGCGTACAACAGCAGCCAGGCGGACAGGCTGCGGTAGTGCAGCCGACGGCGGCAACTCCGCAGTAGAGGGAGCTAAGCGCCGGGGTCGGCGCGGTTCCCATAGATGTTCCCTGAGTAGAAATCAAGAGCAAGAACAAGTCCGAGCGGTGCCGGGGTTGAGGGCACTACCTCCCAGGTTATCGCCGAAAAGCGTCGGCGCGAACCTGGGGCACCCGGCGGGTTTCTGCGTCCGGCAAGAAAGAGTCGGCTGGGGCGACAGGCTAATCGTGCTGTGGCAATGGCAGCTTTCGGCTACACTTCTTTTATGCGGGTTCTGGGAGTGGATTGCGGGGGCGAATATACGGGCTTTGGCGTGGTGGATGGCGACGGTCGCACGCTTACCTGCATTACCACGGGCGCGATTCGCCTGGCGACGAAAGAAGCGCTCGAACTCCGCCTGAAGAAAGTGTATGACGGACTCTCAGCGCTGATCATGGAACATCAGCCGGAGGTTGTCGCGATCGAGGATGTCTTCTACTCGGTGAATGCGAAGAGCGCGCTGAAGCTGGGGCATGTGCGCGGGGTTGCCATGATGGCAGCGGCGCAGCATGGTCTTTCCGTGGTTGCGTACGCGCCGCTGGCGATCAAGAGCGCGGTGGTGGGCTATGGACGAGCGGAGAAGTCGCAGGTGCAGGTGATGGTGGCGCGACTGCTGCATCTTACAGAGTTGCCACAACCGGCGGATGCCGCGGACGCGCTGGCAATCGCCATCTGCCATATTCACACGGCGGCCACTTTGCTGCGGCAGGCGGCGTCCCAGAGGTGAGTTGAAGATGAAACGGCTCGCACTTGCGCTGCTTCTGCTTACGGCCTGCGCGCTGGTGGCGCAGCCCGCGCCCGTTGCCCCGGCGGCGCGCGTTGTCTTTGAGCAGCGCTGGCCCGCGGCTGATCCGCAGTGGTTTGAACTGGTGTTGCAGTCCGACGGAAGCGCAAGGTACCGGTCGCTCGCTCATCAGGAAGCGAACGCCGCGGCTCCAACGCCAGAGCCCTTCGAATTCAACTTCACGCTCTCGCCGAAATCGCGGCAGCAGGTGTTTGCGCTCGGGCCACGGCTCTCCGGATTCAAGGACTCGCTGGACAAATCCAAGGTGGCGTTCACGGGGACGAAGACGTTGCGATACGAGGACGGCGCGGGAAACTCTCCGTCAATTTCGTATGGCTTCACGTCTTCCCCTGAACTGAGGGCGGTCACCGAACTTCTGGACGGCATCTCGGAGACGATTGAGCTTGGGGAGAGACTGCGGTTTCAGTTACGTTTCGATAAGCTGGCGCTCGACTCCACGTTGCGCGGCGCGGAAGAGCTTGTTTCGCTTCCGAGGCTTCCGGAGCGGCAGATACTGGAGCCGATTCTGACGCGCATTGCAGACGACGCTACGGTGATGAACATTGCGCGGCAACGCGCGCGGCGCATCCTGAAAAGCCCTGCCAACTGAAGCGCTGAAATCATTCTTAACAATATTTACGCATCCTTGGCCCTGCCTTGGAGTTCATACTGTCAGCAGTAGGAGAGCCGCCATGACTACCCGCAGGGTTCGGCTGCTTGGGATCAGCGTCATTCTCGTTGTGCTTTCGGCGTTGCCAGCATTGGCTTCGCCAGCCCCCGCGTCCAATGTGCGGATCGTCCGCCTGAGTCTGGCGCAGGGAGATGTGCAGATCGACCGCAACTCCGGCGAAGGCTGGGAGCAGGCGATCACCAATATGCCGGTGATCGGCGGAGCGCGCATCTACGCCGCCGATGAGAGCAAGGCCGAGCTTGAGTTCGAGGACGGCAGCAGCGTCCGCCTGGCCGGGCCGGCGCAGATCACCCTCGTGGAACTTTCTTCGAACGCCAAGGGTAACCCGGTCAACGTGATTCAGGTGAACTCCGGCGCGGTTTACGTCAATGCGCGGCTGCATCATCACGACGATTTCCGCCTGGTTGACGCCGACGGCGCGACGTTCGCGATTACGCGGCCCTCGCGATTGCGCCTGACGGTGGATCAGCAGACGGCGTCGCTGGCGATGACGGATGGCGAAGCCGTGGGACAAAATAGCGACGCCAAGGTCGGCAGCGGACAGACGTACAACTATATTCTTGGGCAGCCGGGCAGCGCGGCCAGCCTGAACAGCGTTCCCGTTGAACCGGAAGACGCATGGAACCAGAAGCGCGATACGTACGACGATCAATACTCGACGACAGGAGCGCAATTCTCCGGCAGCGATGATGCGAACGCCGCAGGAGTGGCCGACCTTGGCTACTACGGAAATTATTCCGACGTACCCGGCATCGGCGTGGCGTGGCAGCCTAACGGGGTTGACGCGGACTGGAATCCCTTCGACGACGGCGCATGGAGTTATTACCCGGACTGGGGCTGGACCTTTGTTTCCGGCTACAACTGGGGCTGGGCGCCATTCTTCTACGGCGACTGGTGTTATGTGGGCGGACGCGGTTGGTGGTGGCATCCTGGTCCGTGGCACGGGCCGGGACATGGCTGGCATCCGCAGCCGCGGTTGACGGGGCATCCGGACGGCAAGTGGAGCGCGCCTCATCCTCCGGCGAAGACGGCGGGACATAGTACGGTTGCCGTGGCGGGCTCGCATCTGCGGGTTGGGCCAATTGCGGAAACCCACGCGACGAACGCGACGGCGATGGGTGGAGCACATGCGGTAACTGCAACAGGACATGGATTCGCTGGGCATACGGGCACTCCCACGGGAGGGCCGGCTGGACAGGTTGGCACACGTTCCAACCTGGTTCGCGGCTCGGTAGTGGTAGGGCAGAGGGGGTCGTACTCGCTGGCCAGCGGCGTAACCAGCGGACGCAACGGCTATGAGGTGCATCGGCCGGATGGCTCTCCGCAACGCAGTTACACCTACGAAGGCACCGGTTCGGCTCCGCGAAGCTACTCGGGACCGCCAGTATCGATTTCGCATAGCGCGCCGAGCGCGGGCGGAAGCTCGCACGGAGGCGGCGGCTCGGTCTCGCACTCCGGCGGTGGTGGCGGAGGCGGTGCATCCCATGGTGGTGGTGGTGGCGGCGGTGGTGGTTCACACGGCGGCGGAGGCGGTGGAGGTCATCGCTGATCGGATGGAGGTTCGTTGAGACCCCATCTGCTAATTGCGGCAGATGTGGGGCACCAGAGGGAAAAACCAGTGGAGAGTGCGACAGGAGCCGACAAACAAGGCCCTGTTTGTATGAGATTTCAGCCGCCGGGTTGGAATCGTTCTTAAGGCTTGAACTCCAAATCAGAGATCGAGAATTTCTGTTGAGAGTGCTACAATTCGCGCCGGAAACTCCGGGTCAGAAACCGAGTTGCTGAGGTTTCGCAATGGGGATCTTTCTGAACGTAGACGAAACTCGCAGAGTTCTCTATCTCCGGTTTGAGGGCCTTGTGACCGATGAGGAGCTCTTAAGCCGCTATCAACAGGCGCTGGAGTGGAACTCCGTCCACGGATACCAATCGGGCGTGATGGATTTCACGGGAGTCGCTTCCTTCAAAGTCAGTGTGCAGTTGGTCCGGCGAATTGCGGAACACTCTCCGGTCATTCCGAGCGAGAGTGGAGGCATTGTGACAATCATTGCGCCCCAAGACGAAATCTTTGGGTTTGCAAGGATGTTTGAAGTGCTCGGCAGCCGGACGCGCCCGGCAATTCATGTTGTGCGTAGCCTGGAGGCGGCGAATCATTTGCTCGGCGTGGAGTCGCTCGATCTTCAACCTGTGCCGGGGTGGTAGCCGAAGCGTTCCTACAAAATGGCGATTCCGGCGTATCCGACGACGTGTTCGCGGTCTCCACTGACATCGCCTGAGGTGGCGTACTTCACCAGCTCAGCGGAAGTGGCACCGAGGCGCAGGGCCGCGGTCAGCATGGCTACGGCGGGACCGACGCCGCACATGGAGATATCCTGCCCGCGCACGGTCTGGAAGAGCCCCTTGGGCTGAAGTCCCAGCACCTGCTCGATGGCGAGCGCGTCTTTTACGCGGGTTTCGGCGTCATCCTCATAGTGGTTCATGTCACTGGAAGCGACGATCAGCACAGGGTCGCCGCACTCGGCAATGACTTTGGCGAGCACCACGCCGAGCGCGGTCAAGACCTCGAACTGTCCAGTGCCGACGGTGATGGGAACAAACTTTACATCGCTGCGCGCAGCCTGGAGGAAAGGCAGTTGAACTTCGACGGCGTGTTCGCGGGCCTGGGCAGCGCTGTCTTCGCGCAGCAGCGGGAATTCTTTCTTGAGAGCTTCGGCCAGTGGGGCGTCGATCTCGATCTCGCCGAGCGGAGTGCGGAAGCTGCCCGCACTCATGATGGAAAGCGGCTCGCCCATGCCGGTGTGGTTGGGGCAGAGCACGATGACACGGCGCGGAACTTCGACGTGAGCGTAAACGGCTCCGGCAACGGCTCCGGAGTAGATGTAGCCCGCGTGCGGGGCGATGACTCCGAGAGCGCGAATCTTCTTTTTGAGGCCGGAGCCGAGAAATCCTTGAACCTCACGCAACAACTCCGTCTTTGATCCCGGATAGAACTGCCCGGCTACTGCCGCTTCGCGCACCTGGTTCATCGCTGCCACCGTCCCTTCTAATTTTCTCAGCTCACGCTCTTCAGTTCGAGGTAGAGCCGCGCCATGTCTTCGAGCGAGATGGCCTCGGCGCGCGTAGTGGGAGCAATTTCCGCCCTTGCCAGCGCAGCCTTGGCGACGGCCTTATCGTATGCCAGTTTCAGGTTGTTGCTCACGGTTTTTCGCTTCTGCGCGAACATCACTTTAAGGAAGGCGATGAAGCCTGGCTCGTCCACGTGAAGTTCATCAAAGCGTGGCTGCATCTTCATGCGGAAGACGGCGGAGCGCACGTTGGGCGGGGGATCAAAGGATTCAGGGCCGAGTTCGAAGAGCTTCTGCACGGTGCCGTACATCTGCGCGGTGGCGGAGAGCAGGCCGTAATCGCGGCTGCCGGGAGCGGCGGTAATGCGGTCGGCCACTTCCTTCTGCACCATGAGCACGAGGTGCTCGATGCGGTCTCCGGCGGAGAACAACTTCAGCAGAATGTCAGTGGTGATGTAGTAGGGCAGGTTGCCGACGACCTCCGCCTTGAAGAGTCCGGTGGGACGCAGATCGCGCAAGGGGCCGGGTGTTTGGCCGAGCACGGTTCCGAGGTCGAGTTGCAGAATGTCTGCCTCGAGGATTTCGACGTTGGTGAGCGGGGTGAACCTCATGCGGAGTTGCGCTGCCAGCACGCGGTCCAGTTCGACGGCGATCAGGCGGCCGGCGCGCTTGGCGAGCAACTCGGTAAGCGCGGCCTCGCCGGGACCGATCTCGATCACCGTTTTCTGCGAGATTTCACCCAGTGCGTCCACAATGCGCTGCATGGCATCCAGGTCCACAAGGAAGTTCTGACCCAGTTTCGGTTTCCTTGTACTCACAATTCGATTTGGCAAAACTTTCGCCAAGATTGACCGCCTTTCGTCCTGCCCGATAGACTTCACGATTGTGCGCGATTCATGATCCGAGCCGCGCATCCAAATTTATGTACGCGCTTTTTGCGGAGGCCCCGTGCACGTCCTGTTTGCCGCATCCGAGTGTGTTCCCTTTTCCAAAACCGGAGGACTTGCCGACGTAGTGGGCGCCCTGCCGCGCGCCATTGCCCAGCTTGGGCACCAGGTGACAGTGTACCTGCCGCTCTACCGGGAGACCGAGCTTGAGAATCCAAAAACGGTGATTGCCAGCGTCACGATTCCATTTGACGACCGCTACCGCTTCTGCGCGGTGCTGGACGGCGGCAAGCAACATGGGGTGCAATACTACTTTATTGATTATCCTCCGTTCTACGATCGCGATGCACTGTACGGCACCACGCTGGGCGACTACCACGACAATTCCGAGCGATATGCGCTCTTCTGCCGCGCGGTTCTGGAAGCTTCAAAAATTCTTGGCGTGCCCGATATCTTCCACTGCCATGACTGGCAGACGGCACTGATTCCGATTCTACTGCGCACGCTCTATGACGAAGACCCCTCGCTGAGCGACATTCCCACGGTCTTTACGATTCACAATATCGGCTACCAGGGAATCTTCTCGGCTGATACGTTGCCGCTGCTGATGCTGCCGTGGGATCTGTTCACGATCAGCAAGCTGGAATTTTTCGGCAAGGTCAATTTTTTGAAGGGCGCGCTGATCTATTCGGATTTCATCACCACGGTCAGCAAGAAGTACGCGCAGGAGATTCAGACGGTGGAGTATGGCTTCGGCCTCGAGGGCGTTCTGCGCAGCCGGAATCCGCACGTCGCGGGCATCGTCAACGGAGTGGATTACGAGGAGTGGAATCCGGCGACGGACTGCTACATCGCCGAGAACTATACGCCTGATTCGATGCAGGGCAAGCAGGAGTGCCGCCGCGATCTGCTACACAGCTTCGCGCTGGATGCGGAATCGAAAGCGCCAGTCATCGGCATCGTTTCGCGCTTTGCGGCGCAGAAAGGCTTCGACCTGATTGCACTGGCGGCCGACCGGCTGGCGCACCTGGAAGCGACAGTGTGCGTGCTGGGCTCAGGCGACAAGGCTTACGAGGATCTCTTCCGCCGCCTCGTGCGGCAGTATCCGGGGCGCTTTGCCGCCAAGTTCGGATACGACAATGAAATGGCGCACAAGGTGGAGGCCGGCTCGGATCTGTTCCTGATGCCATCGCGCTACGAGCCCTGCGGCCTGAACCAGATTTACTCGCTGAAATACGGCACGGTGCCGGTGGTGCGCGCTACCGGAGGGCTGGACGACACCATCGAAGCCTACGACGTGCGCAGCGGCAAAGGCACGGGCTTCAAGTTTCACGAATACACTCCAGAGGCGCTGCTGACCAGCGTACAGGCGGCGCTGGCGCTGTTTGCCAAGCCCAAGGAGTGGCGCAAGCTGATGCTCAACGGCATGGCGCGCGATTTCTCATGGACGGTGGCAGGACGCGAATATCTGAAGATCTATGACAGGGTGCGCTCCGCGCGGCACGCAGCGCTGAGAGCGCTGGAGACGGACGCCTCCGAGCATCAGCGGCCAGTGAGCGAGTAAGTTCACGCACAGCGAACCTGCAACGCCGGAACGACTTGCTTCCGGCATGTTTGCGCATGACTCTCGCTGGTCACTAGAGAGAACAACTCTTGTATTCTTCCGCATTGTAAGCCCGCGGGATTGTGTCAGAATGCAGGCACGATGTCCTTTGTATTAGGTATTGATGGTGGCGGCAGCAAGTCCACGGCTGCTCTCTCGGATGGTATGCGCGTGCTTGCAACCTGCACCGCGGGTGGATGCAACCTCAACAGCGTATCGCGCGAAGACGCACAAGCAGCGCTGGCGGAAGCAATCCATGGCGCGCTCTCCTCGGCAGGGGTCACGAGCGACGCAGTTGCCAGCGTGTGCGCCGGGGTGGCGGGCGCGGCTTCGCCCGAAGTTGCCGCAACGATCACGAACATCCTCGCGGAATTGCTGCCAAAGGCCGCCGTGCAGGTGGTGGGAGATACGGTCATCGCGCTGGACGCGGACTTCTCAGGAGGCCCAGGCGTGGTGTGCATCTCCGGCACCGGCTCCATCGCCTTTGGACGCAACCACCGCGGCGAGTTGGCGCGGGCCGGAGGCTGGGGACGATTCGTCTCCGACGAGGGCTCGGGACACTGGATTGGACAGCGCGCGGTAACGCACTGCCTGCGCGCGCTGGACATGGGACGCAGCAGCAGCCTGATCACCGGGATCATGCATCACTGGAAGATCGCGACGCGCGAACAACTTGTGCAGCATTGCAATCGCGATCAGGTTCCCAACTTTGCCGAACTCTTTCCGGTTGTGCTGGCCGCGGACCATGACGGCGACGCGCTGGCCTGCGAGATTCTGAACTCGGCCGGAAGCAAGCTTGCGCGCATTGCCCAGATTGTGCTGCGCCGCCTCTGGATCGGCCACGCCCCGGTGGAGGTCTCGATGACCGGCGGCGTCTTTACAAACTCCGCCCGCATCCGCCAAGTATTCGTCAACTTCATCCGCACGGAGCGCCCCGAGGTGGGAGTTCGTCTTGGCGAGCGTGAGCCATACATGGGGGCGCTCTACCTGGCCAAGCACGCACTGGAGAGCGGAGACCCAACGGCAGTGAGTTAGCCCGTCGCTCACGAAAATACCCCCGGAAGGTGCCATGGTCACCATTCTTTGGGATGGGCATCACTTTTTTCAGGCATTTTGGCGACATTTGACTTGTCTGACAAGCAGACTGGTGCTAGAGTTCAGCCATTGACTCGGACTCTCCGAGGAACGCGTAGAATGCGCGATGCGGACCAGTAATTATCAGTAAGTTTGTTAATATTAAAGTTCGACCTGATAATACAAACGCTTAGATAGAAGCTTACCGCGGGTCGCTTTATACAACCGGAGTGGAGACTGCATTTCATTGCAGCCGTAAGTCCGATCACGGAGGAATTCGTGAGCGTGGCGGCATTTGTACCACTTCAGGCACATTTATCCACACCTTGGCGGCCTTTCATGTCTGTCTGTTCGTTCCCATTGTCGTTTTCCATCCCTTCTAAAATCTCCGCGCCGTCCGGTGCGGGTGCAGCTCCTACCAACAATTCGGCGAGTGGTTCAGAGTTATCGCTTCTACCCTGCTCGATGGGGGGCAAGTGATGCCGTCGCCCGCCACGCTCGTCCCCTGGGCTTTATGGCCTCTTGTGCTGGGAATCGGTTTGCAACTGCTGGCGGCGAAGTTTTTCACTGCCCGCGGCAAAGGCGTGCTGGCGTTCCTGAGCTGCCTGGGTAGTCTCGGAGCGGTGCTCGGAACGTATCCGGGCGTTCGCGACGGATCGGCCATTCACCTTCACCTGGGAGTGTGGGATGGACCGCTGGCGCTTGTGCTGCATGTGGATGCGCTGAGCCTGCTGTTCGCCTTCATGGCAACCGGGATCGGCGCGCTGGTGCTGCTTTACTCCATCGACTACATGTCGGAATACGCCTCGACGACACGCTTCTACTGCATCATCCTGGCGTTCATCGCCGGACTGGTGGTGCTGGTTTACAGCGCCAACCTGCTGATCTTTTATCTTGGCTGGGAGTTGGTCGGGCTGTGTTCCTTCAGCCTGGTGGGCTTCTGGTACAAGAAGCCCGAGGCGGTCAAGGGCGCGCGCAAGGTTCTGCTGATGACGCATCTGGCAGGCTATGGGCTGCTGGCGGCGATCCTCATTATCTATGCCCGCACCGGCAGCGTACTGTGGACGGACCCGGCGGTGGGCCAGGCGATGACGGGCGGCCTCTTTGTGCTGATGCTTACGGCGCTGGCGGCCAAGTCGGTGCAGTTCCCGCTGCACACCTGGATTCCAGAGGCGATGGCGGCTCCAACGCCGGTGAGCGCGCTGCTGCATGCAGCCTGCTATGTGAAGGCGGGGGTTTACCTGGCGGCGCGGATGCACAGCTTTACTCCCTGGCCTGAGTCCTGGAGCGTCATCATGCTCTGGGTGGGCACGGTGACGATGCTGGTTGGCGTTCTGTATGCGCTGGTGCAGACGGATTTGAAGCGGCTGCTGGCGTTCAGCACGGTCAGCCAGATCGGGTACATGATTACCGGCATCGGCCTGGGAAGTCCTCTTGGCATTGCTGCGGGCCTGCTGCACTGCATCAATCACGGATTCTTCAAGAGCAGCCTCTTCCTGGCAGCGGGTTCGGTGCAGCACTCCACCGGAACGCGGGATATGGATCAGCTTGGCGGGCTTGCGTCGAAGATGCCGAGAACGACAGCGGTGTGGATGATCGGCGTGGGCAGCATGATGGGTATCCCACTGATGAGCGGCTTTGCCAGCAAGTGGCTGGTTTACACCGCCGCACTACAGAGGGGGATGGTGATTCCGGCGCTGGCCGCATGGATTGCCAGCATCGGCACGGTTTACATCGGGGTCAAGGCAACGAGTTCGGTATTCCTGGGGAACACCCAGGAGCGCACGAAGAACGCGCATGAATCTCCGGCGATGATGACGCTGGGCATGGGGCTGCTTTCGGTTGTGACGATTGGCCTCGGGATCGCTCCGCAGGTTGCGATCCGGTTGCTGATCAATCCGGTGCTGGCGGCGATGGGCATGCCTGCCACGGTCGGCGTCTCGTGGTTTGGGATGACGGACGCGATGGGAAGCTGGGCGGCGTCGATGGGACTGGTGATGGCGGTTGTCTCCGCTGTCATCGGCGGAATTGTTTACCTGGTGGTGGTGCGTCCCGCGCGAGTGGTGGTAACGGGCGGCGCTTTTGCCGGAGCGGGCGGCGGAGCATTCACCGGTGGCGAACCAATCGCCGGGCCAGCGAAGATGCCAGCGGGAGATTTTTCCGCGGTGCTCAAGCGGCAGTGGGCGCCGATCTTCCAGGCGCTCGATGTGGATGCATTTTACATGGGATTCTGGCGGATCGTGCTGGATTTCTCCACCCGGATGCAACGGGCGGTTTCATGGGTAGAGACGAATACATCCGCCGTGCTGATTGCCGCTTCGGTCGTCGTGCTGCTTGCGGTACACAGAGCGGTTCCCAACGCGGCGCTGATCACGGTCGCGGGCGGAGAGCGCGTACCGCTGCTGATCGGCGTTACGAGCGCGCTGGCCTTGCTGGCGCTGGTGATGACCGCTGCGTCATCGAAAGTGTGGCGCGATTTGGCTGGCTGGATGTTTGTTACCGGAGCGCCTGCGGTTCTCGGCCTGTTTGCCAGGTCCGCGACGTTGCGGCTTCTTCTGCTGGAGGCGTCTTCGTTTCTGGCGCTGTTGCTCATCTGGAAGAGCGCGAAGACAAAGTCTGCCGCATGGACTTTCCTCACTGTCATCGTAGCGTCGGCAGCGACGCTGATTCCGGGCCTGCTGCTGTTGGAGCACGGCCATGCCGAACTGGCGCGCACGCTGCTGATCGCCGGGTTCTTCCTGAAGCTGGGACTGGTTCCGTTCTTCCTGTGGCTGCCCAAGGTGGCGGAGCAGGTGCCGTCGCTGGTGCTGGGGCTGGTGATCTGCGTACTGGATATTGCCGCCTTCGGGGAACTCTGCCTGGTGGCGAAAGCGGCTCCGTGGGTGCTGGAACCGAAAGGCCTGTGGCTTGGCGTAGCGGCCTTCTCGGCCTTAACGGCTGCTGTGCTGATGCTTGCGCAGCGCAATCTCAAGCGCATGCTTGCTCTCTCAACGGTGGAGGACATGGGCTTCCTCTGCTTCGGACTGGCGGCCACGCCGGTGATCGGCTTTGAAGGAGCGGTGATTGGAGCAGCAACGCACGCGGTTGCAAAGGCGCTTCTGTTCATCTCGATCAGTTCTCCGGAGGCCGATGGCGAACTGAAATCAAACAGCCGCGGACTGGCTTCCCATTATCCGGTGAGCGCCGCCGGTTTCCTGATTGGCATGTTGGCCGTGCTCGGCATTCCTCCGACGATTGGTTTTGCCGGACGTTGGCGGATCTACGAAACAGCGGCGCAGTTGGGTACGGGCTGGCTCACGTTGATGATCCTGGCTTCGATGCTGGCGCTGATCGCCTATGTGCGTGCGCTGACGGGAATGTGGTGGGGAGTTGCTCCCGAGGAAGCAGGCATGAGCTCTGCGCCGCCGGTGGAAACGGGCGCCGCGAAAATGTGGATTGTGTTGCTGGCTGCGCTGCTGGTGATTGCCGGCGTGCTGCCCTCTGGGCTGGAGTTTTTGACGCGGGGTATCCGATGAAGTTGCTTGAGAAGTTGTTGAACCACTGCCGCCAGAAGAGTCCGTGGCTCTTCCATATGAATTCCGGCAGTTGCAATGGTTGCGATATCGAACTGGTGGCGAGCATTGCGCCACGTTACGACGTGGAGCAGCTCGGTATCCACCTGGAGGGCAGTCCGCGTCACGCCGATATTTTGTGCATCACGGGGCCGGTGACCTTTAACACGCTGAACGCCGTGAAGACAGTGTACGGACAGGTGCCGCACCCGAAGGCGGTGGTCGCGCTGGGTTCCTGCGCGGCGTCATGCAATGCGTTCGCGGGCAGCCCAACCGTGGTAGGGCCGCTGCATCGCCACATACCGGTCGATGTGTACGTGCCGGGATGTCCGCCACGCCCTGACGCGATTATCGAGGGCATTGCGAAAGCTGCCGAACTGTTGAGCCATCCTGAGAGAAAGCCGCTGACCGATGAGGATGTGAAAGATATTCCAGAGTGCGGCGGCCACTGTGTTGTGTCAGCAGTTGAACCAACAGTTGAAGGAGAAACGCCATGCAGATAACGACGGCGATTTTGCGGCTGCTGGTGTTTCCGGGATTGTTCTTCGCCGTGCCGGCAGCGTGGTTCTTTCTGTATGTGGAGCGCAAGACGATTGCGCGGATGCAGCAGCGCATTGGACCGCCGGTTCTGCAACCTTTCTACGATTTTGTGAAGCTGCTGGGCAAGGAGTCGCCGCGCTACCACGGCATTCAGGGTCTGCTGATGAAGGCATGGCCCGCGTTGTCCGTCTCCGTGCTGCTGGCGGCGCTGGCGCTGATTCCGGTGTTTCCGGCGAAGGGCGGATTCTCCGGCGATTTGATCCTGCTGATTACGCTGCTGGAGCTGCCTTCCATCTTCTACATGCTGGCGGGCTTCACGTCGCGCTCGGTCTACGGCAAGGTCGGCTCGATGCGCGAGGCATCGTTGAGCCTCTCGAGCAATCTGCTGTTCCTTACAGCGGTGATGATGATCGCGGTTACGGCGGATACCTTCCAGCTCTCGGAACTTGCGGCGCCTTCGGCCTCTGCGGCGCGATGGCTGGGGCTGGCGGCAATCATCCTCTGCATTCCCGCCAAGCTGCGCCTCAATCCATTTTCTACGTCAAGCGCGGAGCAGGAGATTTACTCCGGTCCGCTGACCGAGTACAGCGGCGCGGACCTGGCGCTGTGGGAGCTGGCGCACGGACTGGAATGGCTGGCTCTCTCCGGATTTGTTGTATCGCTTTCCTTTCCGCGCACCGGCTTCAGATTGGCCGACGCCGGAATCTTCGCATTCCTATGTATCGCAATGGTGGTTGTACTGGCGACCATCGCCGCAGCCACGGCACGTCTTACGATTGACCGCTCGGTGCGCTTTTACTGGCGCTGGAGCGTAGCACTGGCCGTCGTCTTTCTTATGTCAGCCGTCTTATTCCGGAGGTAACTTTTATGAAAAGCATTGTTCAACTTCTCATTCAGAATGTTCGTGAAGGCAGCATTACTCTTCCATACCCTGAGCGTCCCGCGATCCAGAGCCACTACCGCGGCATGGTGCAGAACGCGCCGGAAGAATGCACGGGCTGCGGTCTTTGCGCCTATGTCTGCACCTCCAGCGCGATTACCGTGCAGCGCGCCGCGGATGGATTCCGCTGGAGCTACGATCCAGGCCAATGCACATTCTGCGCCCGCTGCGTGCAACGCTGCCCGAAGAAGTCGCTGAGCATGGAGGATACCCGTCCTCCGGTATACCAGCATCTGGGCGCGCTGAAACAGTCGCACGACGTCAAGAAAAAGAAAAAACCGGCGGTAGTTGCCCCCATTCCGCAGGCCGTGGAAGCGAATTAGCAATGAGTGAAGGTGTGACCATGCAGGAAAAGGAATTGCGCTTCGAGCCGGCTTTGCTCGAACTGCGCGCGGAAGACGGATGGGAACAAAAGAACGGCGCCTGGTGGATCACGCCGGAAGCGCTCGATCCCAGGACCATGACACGCTTCATGCTGGACCGGAATGCGCGCTTCATGACCCTGACGGCGATGGAACGCGAGGGCGGCGAAACGCGTCTTGATTTTCACTGGGACTGGAGGGGCATCATTCTGACCTTCTCGACCCAGACCCACGAGAACAAATTCGCCAGCATCAGCGACCTGTGCCCGGCGGCTGACTGGGTGGAGCGCGAGACCTACGAATACTTCAAGGTCGAGTTCACGGGCCGCGACAACACCAAGCCACTGATGCTAAGGCCGGGACTGGAAGCTGGCCTGAATCGCAGGCAGGACGAAAAACTATGAGCTACCGAATTCCGATTGGACCCTTTCATCCCGCGCTGGAAGAGCCTTACAAACTCGATCTGATTTGCGAAGGCGAAACCGTGCGCGAGGCCGAACTTCATGTCGGCTTCAACTTCCGCGCCATCGAATATCTGGCCGAGCGACGCAACTATCAACAGGTTATTTCGCTAGTGGAGCGCGTTTGCGGCATCTGCTCCAACGTACACTCGCTCACCTTTTGCCTCACGGTAGAGCGGCTGCTTGGCCTGGAAGTTCCGGAGCGCGCGCAATACATTCGCGTTGCCATGGCGGAGCTGGAACGCCTGCACTCGCACATTCTGTGGGCGGGGATCGCGGCCAAACTCATCGGTTTCAAAACGATGTTCATGAGTTGCTTTGCGATGCGCGAGAAGGTGATGGATACGCTGGAGATGATCTCCGGCAACCGCGTGAACTACGGCATGAACTGCTTTGGCGGCGTGGTGCGCGACATCACGGAGCGTGCGGCGGTGCTGGGCGTTGTGGACGCGATTGAGAAGGAACTGGTCGGCTCCATCATTCCGGTGTTCACAACAAACTCAACGGTCGGATCGCGGTGCGCCGGTATTGGCGTGCTGACAAACGCGCAGGCGATGTCCATGGGAATCGTGGGACCGCTGGCGCGTGCCTCCGGAGTGGCGCAGGATCTGCGACGCGATGCGCCGTACCTGGTGTACGACCGGTTGGAGTTCGACGTGCCGGTGCAGACCGGCGGCGACGTGCGCGCAAGGCTGGTGGTGCGTGCGCTCGAACTGATTGAGAGCTGCCGGATTCTCCGCCAGGTGATGCGCGATATGCCCGAGGGGCCGATTGCCGCGTCCACGGGTGCGCCGCGCCTCAAGGTTCCGGCAGGTACGGCGGTGGCCCGCATCGAGGCTCCGCGCGGAGAGGTGTTTTACTCCGTTACCGCGAACGGAAGCGATGTGCCGCAACGGGTGAAGGTGCGCACGCCCACCTTTGCCAACATGCCCGCCATGCAATGGGCAGTCATTGGAGCGCAATTAGCCGACGCGCCTCTCATTCAGGCTTCGATTGATCCGTGCTACTCCTGCACAGACCGGTAGAAGATCTTCGGAAAATGGTGCGGCTGTTCTTTTCTCTTCAATAGCTTGGCGCAGATCGATAGAAAGTGGTGCCAAGGTGGGAAGAAAGATAGGATTGGCCTGATATTTTAACTTGTCTGACAAGCTGATATGTAGTATTGTCTCCGCACTCAGACAATCTGATGAATTCTCGCCGCGCAATTGCGGCGGATGGGAAGAAGGGTCAGGACCGCCCGGCCCGATTCCAAAAAGCCTAGCGACGGAGGTTCCACTTGAGTTCCTCGACTGATTACGCCTCCCCGGTTTGCCATCCCCATGGCATGGGTATGAGAGCGACATGCTCAGGCTTGTCCAGCACGCTTACACGCAAGGGCCTCAGAAAGAGCAAGACAATCGATCCAGTGAATATCTATGAACCACGGAGTTAAGTGATGAAGCAGAAGGTCACGATTGACGGCAATGAAGCAGCCGCTTACGTTGCACATAAGACAAACGAAGTTATCGCAATTTATCCGATTACTCCCAGCTCACCGATGGGCGAGTGGAGCGACCAGTGGTCCTCTGAAGGCAAGCCCAACATCTGGGGCACGATTCCCTCGGTGTTTGAGATGCAGAGCGAGGCTGGCGCGGCGGGCACACTGCACGGCGCGTTGCAGGCCGGAGCGCTGACCACAACGTTCACTTCATCGCAGGGCCTGCTGCTGATGATTCCGAACATGTACAAGATTGCCGGTGAACTCACGCCATGCGTGATGCATGTGGCGGCCCGGGCGCTGGCGGCGCAGGGGCTCTCCATTTTTGGCGATCATCAGGACGTGATGGCTGTGCGGCAGACCGGATGGGCGCTGCTGGCGTCCAACTCGGTGCAGGAAGTGATGGACACCGCGCTGATCGCGCAGGCGGCCACCTTGGAGTCGCGCATTCCGTTCGTACATTTCTTTGACGGCTTCCGGACCTCGCATGAAGTGGCGAAGGTGGAACAGCTCGATGTGGAAGTGATGAAGGCGATGATTCCGCAGGAACTGGTGGAGGCGCATCGCAATCGCAAGCTCACCCCGGATCATCCGGTGCTGCGCGGCACGGCACAGAATCCTGACGTTTATTTCCAGGCGCGTGAAACGGTCAATCCCTTTTACATTGCGCTGCCGGAGATTGTGCAGAACGCGATGGACAAGTTCGCCGGTCTCACTGGGCGCCAGTACAAGATTTATGAGTACCTCGGCGCTCCCGATGCCGATCGCGTGATCATCCTGATGGGCTCCGGCGCGGAAGTTGCGGAAGAGACGCTTGAGAAGCTGCTGGCCCAGGGCGAAAAGGTCGGCATCCTCAAGGTTCGCCTGTATCGCCCATTCGCCTCGGAACTCTTTTTACAGGCGCTGCCGAAGAGCGTGAAGTCGATTGCCGTGCTGGACCGCACCAAGGAGCCGGGCTGTGCAGGCGAGCCACTGTACGGCGATGTGCTGACGGCGCTGGCCGAGGGCATTGCCTCCGGCAAGTCGCAATTTAAGTCATTCCCGAAGGTGATTGGCGGACGCTACGGCTTGTCGTCCAAGGAATTCACTCCGGCCATGGTCAAGGGCGTCTTCGACGAGCTTGGCGATGCGAAGAGCAAGAACCATTTCACGGTGGGCATTGTGGACGACGTCACCCACACCTCGATCAGCTACGATCCGGCGTTCAACACCGAGGACGCGGAGACGGTTCGCGCGCTCTTCTACGGACTGGGCGCAGACGGCACAGTGGGCGCGAACAAGAACTCGATCAAAATTATCGGCGAAGACACGGAAAACTACGCCCAGGGCTACTTCGTTTACGACTCGAAGAAGTCTGGTTCAATCACAACTTCGCATTTGCGCTTCGGCCCCAAGCCGATTCGCTCAAGCTACCTGATCAACCGCGCAAGTTTCGTAGCCTGTCACCAGTTCACGTTCCTGGAGCGCGTCGATGTACTGAAGTATGCGGATACCGGTTCGGTCTTCCTGCTCAACAGCCAGTTTGGCAAGGATGAAGTGTGGAACGAACTTCCGGTCAGCGTGCAGAAACAGATCATCGCCAAGAAGCTGCGCTTCTACGTGATCGATGGATACAAGGTTGCCAAGGACACCGGCATGGGCGGCCGCATCAACACCATCATGCAGACCTGCTTCTTCGCCATCAGCGGCGTGCTGCCGCGCGACGAAGCGACGGCGGCCATCAAGAAGGCGATCAAGAAGACCTACGGCAAGCGCGGCGACTCCGTGGTGCAGAAGAACTGGGCCGCCGTTGACAGCACGCTGGAGAACCTGTTCGAAGTAAAGGTTCCGGCGACTGTAACCAGCACGCTGAAGGCCCGCCCGGCGGTTCCCGATGCGGCTCCCGACTTTGTGAAGAACGTGCTTGCGCCGATGATTCTTGGCGATGGCGACGATCTTCCGGTGAGCGCCATGCCGATTGACGGCACTTACCCGACGGGCACCGCGCAATGGGAAAAGCGCAACATCGCGCTGGAAATTCCAGTGTGGGATGAGAAGCTCTGCATCCAGTGCGGCAAGTGCGTGCTGGTGTGCCCGCACGCGGTGATCCGCGCGAAGGTTTACGAGAGCGACAAGCTGGTGGGCGCGCCGGAGACTTTCAAATCCGTCGATGCCAAGTGGAAGAATTTCCCCGGCCAGCGTTACACCTTGCAGGTCGCTCCGGAAGATTGCACGGGCTGCGCGCTCTGCATTGAAGCCTGCCCGGCGAAGTCCAAGACCGAGGTCAAGCACAGGGCCATCAACATGGTTGCACAGTTGCCCCTGCGCGAATCCGAGGCGAAGAACTGGGAGTTCTTCCTCTCGCTTCCGGAGACCGACCGCACCGCGCTCAACTTTGGGCAGGTGAAGGACGTTCAACTGCTTGAGCCGTTGTTTGAGTTCTCCGGCGCATGTTCGGGTTGCGGCGAGACGCCGTACGTCAAGCTGCTTACGCAACTCTCCGGGGATCGCTCGGTGATTGCCAACGCGACGGGATGCTCCTCGATCTACGGCGGCAACCTTCCCACCACACCCTACACGGTCAACAAAGATGGCCGCGGCATTGCGTGGTCCAACTCCCTGTTTGAAGACAACGCGGAGTTTGGCCTGGGTATGCGGCTGGCGATTGACAAGCACAAGGAACAGGCGCGCGAACTGCTGGTCCACCTTGCAGGAGCGCTTCCGGAAGAACTCGTGAAGGGATTGCTCTACGCGGAACAGGGCTCCGAAGCGGGGATTCGCGACCAGCGCGCCCGTGTTGTTGAGTTGAAGAAGCTGCTTGCAAGTCTGGAGAGCTTTGAGGCGCGCAACCTGTTTGGGCTGGCGGACAGCCTGGTGAAGAAGTCGGTGTGGGTCCTGGGCGGCGACGGCTGGGCCTATGACATCGGCTACGGCGGCCTCGATCACGTTCTCGGCTCCGGGCAAAACGTAAACATCCTGGTGCTTGATACCGAGGTGTACTCGAACACCGGTGGACAGATGTCCAAGTCCACGCCTCGCGGAGCTGTGGCGAAGTTTGCCGCCGCAGGCAAGCCGCGCGCCAAGAAGGATCTGGCTCTGATGGCCATGCATTACGGCGCGGTGTACGTTGCGCGCATTGCGATGGGCTCCAGCGATTCGCACACGCTCAAGGCGTTCCAGGAAGCGGAGGCCTATGACGGTCCTTCGATCATCATCGCCTACAGCCATTGCATTGCGCACGGCTACGAACTGGTGCATGGACTCGATCAGCAGAAGCTGGCGGTGCAGTCCGGACACTGGCCGCTGTTCCGCTACAACCCGGCGCTGGCCGAGACGGGCAAGAATCCGTTTGTCCTCGACAGCAAAGCGCCGACGGTGCCGCTGGAAAACTACATCTACAACGAAACCCGCTACACCATGTTGCGCCAGAGCAATCCGAAGGTGGCCGCCGAGCTGCTGATCGAGGCGCAACACGATGCGGACTTGCGTTGGAAGACCTACGAGCACCTGGCACAGCAGCCGGGCGCCAACATCGCCGCCGCTCTCCAATCGGTGGTTGCCACCGAAGAGAAGCCACAGGTAAAGGGGACTGCGAACAATGGTTGATCTATCGACAAGTTACGCCGGACTGACGCTGAAGAATCCGCTGGTCGTTTCCGCCTCGCCTCTCTGCAAGGAGATCGCCAACCTGCGCCGCATGGAAGACGCAGGGGCCGCGGCCATTGTTCTGCACTCGCTGTTCGAGGAGCAGATCAACATCGAGTCCAACGAACTGGACAAGTACCTGTGGAACTCAGTCGGAATTTCGGCCGAGGCCGCGAACTATTATCCCGGCGCGGAGAATTTCAACATTGGGCCGGACGCCTACCTGGAGCACATTCGGAAGGCCAAGGACGCGGTGAGCATTCCGGTCTTCGGCAGCCTCAACGGCGTCTCCGAGGGCGGCTGGGTGCGCTACGCAAAGCTGATGGAAGAAGCCGGCGCCGATGGCGTGGAACTCAACATCTACTTTCTTGCTACCGATGGGGAAGAGGACAGCGCTTCGGTTGAGGCCCAGTACGTGGAACTGGTGCGGGCCGTCAAAGCGCAACTCAAAGTGCCGCTGGCGGTAAAGATCGGCCCCTACTTCAGCTCCATTACCAACCTTGCCAAGAAACTGGATGCGGCGGGCGCTGACGCGCTGGTCATCTTCAACCGCTTCTATCAGCCGGATTTCGACCTCAATACTCTTGAAGTCGTTCCGGGCCTTCAACTCAGCACCTCGCAGGAGCTTACGCTTCGCCTGCATTGGGCGGCTGTGTTGTTCGGACGAATCAAGGCCGACATTGCCATCACCGGTGGCGTGCATTCTTCCGAGGACGTCATCAAATCAATGCTGGCGGGCGCGCGCGTGGCGATGACCACGTCGGCGCTGATTGAGCGCGGCATTGGTCTGCTGCGGTCAATGCTGACCGGAGTGGAAGGCTGGGTGGAGAGGAACGAGTACCAGTCGATCCGCCAGATGCAGGGCAGCATGAGCCAACAGAACGTGGCGAATCCTGCTGCATTCAATCGCGCCAACTACATGAAGGTCCTCAGCACGTACGCGCTGGAGGATTCTGCCGCGCTGAAAACACGGTAAGCGTGCGGCAGGACTAAGACCTCGGTAGTTGAGGGAAGACAGAGACATTCAGACCGCGGAAGCGCATTCAAGAACGCTTCCGCCATCAAAGGTGAGTATTTATGAGTGTAGTTGGCAAGGTCGGCAAAATCACATCCAGCCCCTCGCATGACGTTTTACGCGCGGAAGCCCATCCGCTCGATCCGATTTTCAACCCGAAGAGCGTGGCCCTGGTCGGCGCCTCGGAGCGCGCCGGCAGCGTGGGCCGCAACGTGCTGTGGAATCTGTTGAGCAGCCCGTTTGGCGGCACCATCTTTCCGGTCAACCCCAAGCGCTCGAACATCCTCGGCGTGCGAACCTATCCCAGCGTTCGTGAACTGCCCGAAGTTCCCGACCTGGTTGTGATCACAACTCCGGCGAGCACCGTTCCCGGAGTATTGCGCGAGAGCGTTGAACTCGGCATCCCGGGCGGTATTGTCATCTCCGCTGGATTCAAAGAGACCGGCGCTCCGGGGATTGCGCTTGAGCGCGAGATCATGGAGATCATCAGCGGCAAGATGCGCATCATCGGTCCCAACTGCCTCGGCGTGATGAACCCGGTGCAGGGGCTGAACGCCACCTTCGCCGCCGCGGTCGCCAAGCCCGGCAACGTTGCGTTCATCAGCCAGAGCGGCGCGCTTTGCACTGCCGTACTCGACTGGAGCCTGCGTGAGAACGTCGGCTTCAGTTCTTTCATTTCCATTGGCTCCATGCTGGACGTGAACTGGGGCGACCTGATCAGCTACTTCGGCAACGACCCGAAGACCAACGCCATCGTCATCTATATGGAGTCGATTGGCGACGCCAGCGCATTCCTCTCGGCGGCGCGTGAAGTTTCGCTGACCAAGCCGATCATCGTCATCAAGGCGGGACGCACCGCCGCCGCCGCCAAGGCCGCTGCTTCGCACACCGGCTCGCTTACCGGCTCAGACGATGTGCTCGACGCGGCGTTCCGTCGTGTCGGCGTGCTGCGCGTCAACTCGATCGCCGACATTTTCTACATGACCGATGTGCTCGCCAAGCAGCCGCGCCCGCAGGGCAACCGGCTGTGCATCGTGACCAACGCGGGCGGTCCCGGCGTTCTCGCTACGGACGCGCTGGTGCAGGGCGGCGGCACGCTTGCCGACATCTCTCCGGAGAGCATGGAAGCCTACAACAAACTTTTGCCCGCATCGTGGAGCCACGCCAATCCAGTGGATATTCTCGGCGACGCCGAGCCTGAGCGCTACGCAAAGTCGTTGGAAATCGCGGCGAAGGATCCGAACATTGACGGCATGTTGGTCATCATGACGCCGCAGGGCATGACCAATCCGACGAAGATCGCGGAGGAGCTGAAGCCCTACGCGCACAGCCTGGGCAAGCCGGTGCTGGCGAGCTGGATGGGCGGCGACAGCGTGGCTGCGGGCGAAGACATTCTGAACGAGGCCGGTCTGCCGAGCTTCTATTTTCCCGATACCGCCGTGCGCGTCTTCAACTACATGTGGAAGTACGCCGACAATCTGAAGGGCTTGTATGAAACGCCTTCGCTCCAGACCGGAGATTCCGGCCCGGATCGCGAAGCGGCTCGCAAGATCATTGGAGACGTACACGCCACCGACCGCACGATTCTTACCGAGTACGAGTCCAAGAAACTGCTGGAAGCCTACGGCATTCCCACCACGAAGACAGAGATCGCGGCGACCGTGGACGAAGCGGTTGCATGGGCGGAGAAGATCGGCTATCCCGTGGTGCTCAAGCTGTACTCGCTGACCATCACGCACAAGACGGACGTTGGCGGCGTGGTGTTGAATCTGCGCGATGCCGCAGCCGTGCGCGAAGCCTTCACCAACATCCAGAGCGCGGTTGCCGAGAAGGTTGGAGCCGAGCACTTCCAGGGCGTGACCGTGCAGCCGATGGCGAAACTCGATGGCTATGAACTGATCCTCGGCGCGAGCCTCGATCCGCAATTTGGCCCGGTGCTGCTCTTCGGAACCGGCGGACAGCTTGTCGAGGTCTTCAAGGACAAGTCGCTGGCGCTGCCTCCGCTGAACTCAACGCTGGCCCGCCGCATGATGGAGACCACGAAGATCTATCACGCGCTGCAAGGCGTGCGCGGACGCAAGAGCGTGGACATGGCGGCGCTTGAAAATCTTCTCGTGCGCTTCAGCGAACTGGTTGTCGAGAATCCCCGCATCAAGGAGATCGACATCAATCCGCTGCTGGCCTCGCCGGACCGTTTGCTCGCGCTCGATGCGCGCGTGGTTCTGCACGAAGCCGAAGTGGCGGATGAGAATCTGCCGCAGTCGGCCATCCGTCCCTATCCCGAGCAGTACGTCTCGAACTGGAAGACGAACAGCGGCGAAGAAGTTGTGATCCGTCCCATCCGCCCGGAAGACGAGCCCAAGATCGTTGAGTTTCACAAGGAACTCAGCGAGCGCTCCGTCTATCTGCGTTACTTCCAGCCGCTGAAACTTTCGCAGCGCACTACGCACGAGCGCCTCACGCGAATCTGCTACATCGATTACAACCGCGAGATGGCGCTGGTGGCCGAACGCGTGAACGAACAGGGAAAGGCCGAGATCATCGCCGTGGGCCGTATGAGCAAGCTCCACGGAGTTGCGGAAGCCGAACTGGCCGCATTGGTTCGGGATGGCTTCCAGGGCAAGGGTCTGGGCAGCGAACTCTACCGCCAACTGTTGCAGATTGCACGCGACGAAAAACTGAGCAAAGTGCATTCCAACATGCTGCGCGAAAACCTCGAAATGAAAGCTATCTGCCAGTCGCTTGGCTTCACTCTGTCCGACGGCGACATGGACGACAACCTTATCCTTGCGGTACTTGCTTTGTAACCTCCTGTGCGGTGACTGACACACTTAAGGCCCATGCAGTTTTCCTGCGTGGGCCATTTTTCTGACTCGATGAAACATGAGCGGACAAACTGCCTGGAGGCTGCCCGTTTACTTGTGAGCCGGTTTGCGCGGGGGGGTCTTTTGCGCTGGCCGCGCCGCGGGAGGCGCGTACTGATAGGCCAATGCAGCGATTTCAGCGAGTGCGTCGCCGACATCGGAGACATCGTCCATGTTGCGCAACGGCACCATGTTTACGTAGGCGGCAAAGACGAGCCGGTGACCGTTAGCTGCATCCACATATCCCGCCAGCCCCTTACCCAGCAGCATCACTCCACCGGTCAAGCCGTTTGAAACCACGTAGGAGCCGGTTTTGGCGTGAACATGGCCGGAGGCAGGAGAGCCCGGCATGACCCCGGCCAGCGTGCCGTCGCGGCCCAGCACGGGCAGCGAATCGGAAAACAACTTGCCGTACGGCTGCCGCGACATATAGCCGAGATAGCGCACCATGAAGTCCGGCGAGAAAGCCGAGCCCATGCCGCCTTCGCCGTCGAGTTGTGAAACCGATTCCGGGTCCAGTCCGGCATTGGCCAGGAATCGCCGTTCGAGGCCGAGGCCTTTCTGAAACGCGTCGCTGGAGCCGTGGCCCAGAATTGCTCCAAGCAGATAGGGCGTGGCCGCCGCGTGAAGATTCTGGCTGACCTTGAGCGTGAGCTTTACCTCCTCCTTGAACGGAGGAGAAACATGCTCAACCAGCATCGTTCTTTTCGTATTGGTCTGGGGAGCCGATTCCGGCGCGTCGGCGGCAACGGGAGCTTCCAGAAGAATGCCCGACCAGCGCAAGGCTGCGCGGAAGCCCACGGTGGCGAACTGTACGGGATCTTTTACTTTGTAGGCAGCCTGCCCCGTTTCTTTGCCGGCGGGCACGTTGCCCTCCAGCACCACGGTATGGGAGCCGTCGGCTTCCGTGATGTCTGAGGTGAACTGCAAATCCAGTTCGGAATCCGGCTTGCCGGTCGTGACCTTGTTGATCACCTTGAGATACGGCAACTCGGGCGAAACCTTGATCGACACCGGACCACCGACGGAAGCGGCGGAGGTTGCCGTTACGTCGAGGACGTTGTCGTTCAGCACAATCGGAGAAATGGTGGCGTGGGTTGCGGGCTCAAGCTCGGAGGGAAAGAGCGAGGCGTCCACGATCACGTTGCCGCGAATTCGCCCAACGCCGCTCATCAGCACTCCGGAGGCCAGTTCCTTGAGCACGCGCAGCGGTTCACCGAGCACGAGCTTCTCCGGCAGCGCACCTCCGTACACATGATCGTGAGAGGCGAAGTCCAGCGTATCGTCCGGCAGCACGCGGCCGGAGAGATTCGGATCGCCGCTGCCAACCAGCACCAGGTCGCCCTCGAGCGTGCCGTCCTCGGTGATTTTCCCCGTGTAATAGACGCGCGTGTGGAAGCGGTAATCCTGGCCAAGCAATGCCAGCGCCGTGCCTTCCGTCACCAGTTTGGTAGTGGAGCCGGAGGTGAACAGTTTCTGTTCGTTCATGGCAAACAGAACTTTTTGCGCGGTCAGGTCATAGACCTCTACGCCAAAGGTGGAGTGCTTGAAAGCCGGACGCGCCGTGACCTGCCAGATGCGCTCGGTCAACGTCGATGTGTCCTGGGCAACTGTTGGAATTGCAAGCGTCAGAATGGCACAGAAAAAAAATACAAATTTCCGCAAATCTTTCTCCAAACAAAGTGAGCGCAAGTCTTACGAATACGTACGACGATGAAGTTCGCCGCTGCTGCAACAACCAGTGTTTCCATTGTAGCTTCTCTTCGGACCCGCTCGCTTTGCTCCTACTGTTCCTCGCTCTTGAAGAACTCCAGAATGGCCTCGGCCTGCTTGGTATTCACCACCGAGGTCAGCGCCGCGTAGTTTGCCTGCTTCACCGCGCGCAGCGATCCGAAGTGTTGCAGCAGCCGCCGCGTCGTCATCTCGCCAATGCCCGGAACGTCGCGCAACTCTGTCGCGTGGTCGCGCATCTGGCGGCGCTTGCGGTGGAAGGTGATGGCGAAGCGGTGCGCCTCGTCACGAACCTGCTGGATCAGCAGCAGCGCGGGCGAGTGACGCTCCAGCAGAATCGGCTCGTCCTCCTGCCCGTAGAGATAGAGAATCTCCTCGCGTTTGGCGATGGAAGCCACAGGCTGCGCCGCCAGCCCCAGCTCTTCCAGCGCGCGGGCCGCCGAGTGCAACTGTCCCAGGCCGCCGTCGATCAGCACCAGCGAAGGCAGCGGCTTGCCCTCTTCCAGCACCCGCTTGTAGCGGCGCGTCACCACCTCGTACATCGACTTGAAATCGTCGATGCCTTCCACGGTGCGGATGATGAACTTGCGGTACTCCGGGTTCTTCATCTTGCCCTCTTCCCACACCACCATGGAGGCCACGGTCTCCGCGCCCTGGATGTGCGAGATGTCAAAGCACTCGATGCGCGTGGGCAGCTCCGGCAGCAGGAAGACATCCTGCAACACAGACTTCAGCACGTCGGTTCGCGGCTTCATCACCCGGAAGCGCTGGTCATAGGATTGCTTCGCGTTGTTGCCCACCAGGTCAATGAGCGAGCGCTTCTCGCCCTTCTGCGGCACCTCGATGTGGACGCGCGCGCCGCGCTTTTCGCTGAGTAACTCCTCCAGCGCCTCGCGGTCTTCAAACTCCACCGGGATGTAGATGATTCGCGGAATGTACGGCGTGTCGAGGTAGAGCTGCTTCAACAGGGTGCTGAAGAACTCGCCGACCTCGAAGCCCACGGCAGTCTCCAACTCGCCCAGGTCTTCCCAGAAGAATTCGCGCCGGTCCAGCACCTTGCCGCCGCGCATGTGGAAGAGGTTCACGGCGAGCAGGTGATTCTCCCAGTGATAGCTGATGACGTCGATATCGTCGCCCTCGGCGGAGGCCATGCGCTGCTTCTCATGCAGTTGCTCCACGGTGACGATGAGGTCGCGGTATTTGGCGGCCATCTCGAATTGCATCTCCTCGGCGGCGCGCTCCATGCGCTGGCGTAGCGAGCCGGAGAGTTCGGTCGGCTTGCCTTCCAGCAGCAGGCGTACATCGCGCACCGCTTCGGAGTAAATCTCCGGAGTGGTCAACGCTTTCACGCACGGTCCCAGGCAGCGCTTGATGTAGAACTGCAAGCACGGGCGCGGATGGTCGCGCGTGAGATCGATTTTGCAGGAGGGAATCAGGAAGCTGCGGTGGATCAGATCGACGACGCGGTAGGCAAGGTTCGCCGGAAAGTACGGCCCGTAATAGGTCGCGCCATCCTTGCGCAGTTTGCGCGTCACGTACACCCGCGGATAGCGCTCGGCGGTCAGCTTCACGTAAGGATAAGTTTTATCGTCGCGCAGCAGGATGTTGTAGCGTGGCTTCTTCTCCTTGATGAGATTGTTCTCAAGCGCCAGCGCTTCGATCTCATTGCCCACCACGATGTATTCAATATCGACGGCTTCACGCAGCAGGCTTCCGGTCTTGGCGTCGTCGCTGGCGCCCTCCACAAAGTAGGAGCGCACCCGCGCGCGCAGATTCTTCGCCTTGCCGACGTAGATGACCTCGCCCTCGGCGTTCTTGTAGAGGTACACCCCCGGATTGGTGGGAATCGTCTTGATCTTCTCGTGCAGATCCATCGTATGAACCTAAGCTAGCGGTGCTCCCAAGGCACTCGGTAAATTCTACCTACTTTGGAACGATTCTCCCCGCCTTCGCTCCTGACTACATCCGCAACCTACTGATTCGGCAGTGAATTCTGCGTGGCATCCCGCGTGCATTTAGTCTCAACGACTGTATCAGGGCGTTACGACTTGCGATTGCTCACCTTCTGCAATCCTTGCCCCCAAGGAGCCTCAAATATGAAACGCTTTCTACTCCCGGTTCTTGTCGTAGGCTCAATTGCCCTCACGCTGGGCTGCACCACCAAGAATTACGTGAAACAGCAGACCGCTCCGGTGGTTAACAAGGTCGATGAGTTGGATGATCGTACCGCACAGACGACTCGCGGCATTCGCGACACCGATCAGCGCGCCCAGCAAGGCATCCAGGGAGTGGAGGCTCACGCCGCCTCTGCCGACCAGAAGGCGCTCGCCGCCGGTCAGCAGGCCGACCAGGCCCTGCTACTCGCCTCCAACGCCGACCACGGCGTCAATGACCTCACCAACCGGGTTGTGAACCTCGACAATTATCGTCCGGTCACGGAAGCCGCCGTACACTTCGGCTTCAACAAAGCCGACCTCTCGAAGAAAGATAAAGCGCAGCTCGACGAAATCGGCCAGCAGGTTTCCAACGTCAAGGGCTACATCGTGCAGATCGAGGGACGTTGCGATTCGGTCGGCAACCCCGCGTACAATTACGAACTCAGCCAGCGCCGCGCCGCCGCCGTCACCCAGTACCTGGCCTCGCGCTACAACGTGCCCGCGCACAAGATCTATATCATCGGACTCGGCAAAGACGCTCCGGTGGAGGAGAACAAGACCGCCCGCGGTCGCGCTGAAAACCGCCGCGTGGATGTTCGCCTGATGAGCAACAACGCCGACGCGCAGAACGCCGCCACCCAGCCGACCGATCCCATGCAGACGCCCTCGGCCACGGCCAACCCTCAGCGTTAGCCCGCATCTCTAACAGCTTGTAGTAAGCGCCGGAACATTGGCGCAACACTAAGGCCGCCTCTCCCCCAGGCGGCCTTTCTGCGTTTGCTTAATATATGTTCGAGCTACGCAGCCGGGTACGCGGCAAGTTGCGCCGCTCCGACCGCGGGCGCTGGTTACCCGCCCCCCACGAAGTGAACGATCTCCAACCGGTCGCCATCCTTCAGCGCGGTGGCCTGCCAGCTTGCGCGAGGAACAATCTCGCGGTTCAGTTCCACGGCGACCCTGTCGCCTTTCATGCCAAGTTCTTCGACGAGCGCCTCCAGGGTGGCCGCTGCAAACTCCCGCTCTTCTCCGTTGATGACCAGTCGCATAAACCCAAAATACCAGATTGCCGGCCGGGCGATTCGCCGATATTCATGATTCAGCAAGCACTGTGTACTTGACATCCCGGAAACCTGCCTTAATATGGGTGCAACATTTCTGTGCAATTATGTTTCAAACAAATTGCCGGAGATTGTTCCTTGCAATTGATTCCTTTGGTCCGGTTTGGTGTAGGCGATGAGCCAGAGCTTCACATCCAGCCAGGTTTCCGAACGTACCGGCCTCACGCCACGCCAGCTTCAATGGTGGGACGAGCAGGGAATCGTAGTGCCCGCCCGCCGTGGACACCGCCGCATTTACTCCGTCAAAGATCTTGCCGAACTGGCCGTGCTCTGCGATCTCCGCCGCCGCGGCTTCAGCCTGCAACGCATCCGCCGCATGATGGCCCTGCTGCGCCGCGACTTCGGCCACCGCCTGGCCGATCTGGCCGCGCGCGGCAGCGACCTGCACCTGCTTACCGACGGCGAGAGCATTTTTCTCTGCGACTCCGAGCATGGCGTCGTGGATCTGCTGCGGAATGCGCAGCAACCTCTGCTTGCCCTCTGCCTGGGACCGGTGCTGGAGCATATCGCTGCTCCGGCCAAGCTTGCGGTACAGGCTCCCAAAAAGAACTCTCAACCGGTGCGTGCGGCTCGTGCCGCCCGTGCCACGGCCCGGCCATAAAACAGGCAGTCTTCCATAGACTGTGGAGGTGACACATGATCGTCGAGATCAACTATCTCCCCCAGTGGATACCCGAACAGATGAGTCCCGGAACGGTTTTCGTCCTCGACAATGCTGGTGAAAGCGGCGACGAGGGAGATCCATACTGGGCCGTGCTCGCCTGCCCATCCTGCGCCACCATGGGCCTGATCACCCGTAAACAGATGGCCGGAGTCGTACCCATCATCTGCGGTTCGGAGCTGTGCTCCGCCCAATTCCACATCCAGGGAGACGACATTATTCCGCGACTTGCAAGCTGATCGGCATTGCGCCCGCAGCCGGAAGGCGTTTCTTGCGCGTACCCGCCAGCGCCCGCGGCCGGAGCGGCGTTTCGTGCCGCGTACCCGGCGGCGGGAGCTTTCTTCCCGCTGAGGGTTACCGCTGGCGCATAGCACCTCTGGTTCTTCCCTCCGGGGCCCTTCTACGGCACAATGGAGAACATGAGCGATTCCATGCTGCCGCACGGCCAACTGCCGCCCATTCCCGAGGGCTGCGGCATCATGCCGATCGCCGAAAATCGCATCGCCCGCGGTCCGCACCCGGAGCTTCTTGACGTGGTTCCCGAACAGTTTGCCATGCCTGACTCCGCTCCATTGCCGGTTCTGGACGACGCACTGGAGGAGACGTACCGCCGGGTTCTGGCCCGCGCCCTGGCCCTTGCCGCCTCGGCCCTGCTGCTGGCTGCCGTGCTCGCCCTGTCGCTGGTGGATAGTCCGGCTTTGCACCAGGGCCTCCTCGCGGACCAGATGCTCTTCCGCGTCGTTCTGCTGGTGCAGGTGCTCATTACAACGCTGTGCAGCCGGTATGTGGAACAGCTTGCCATCCTTCCGGCCGCGGTGCTGCTCTTTGCCTACGCCGCCTTCACCGCGCTGGAGTTTTCGGTGCTCCTGTCGCCGCAAATCCTGGCCATCGTCTTCCTTTGCGCCGGGCTGATGTACGCGGCCACCGCCGCCTGGGGATTCGTCCAGCACACCGACCTTGCGCGCCCCATCACCGTCGTCTTTATGATGCTGGCCGGAGGGATCATCCTCGCCGCCGTCAACGCCATGCTGCATACCTCGAAGTTCATCTGGGGACTGTGCTCGGTTGAGATCATCATCTTCGCCGGACTGTCCGGCTACTATGCCCAGCAGATTCGCGACTTTTATCAGGATTTCGACGACGACAACGCACAGGGATGGAAGGCTTCCGTCCTCGGAGCCCTGTTGCTGCTGATCAACTCGGTGAACATCTATCTGATCATTGTCTCGTTCCTCCCCCGGCTGCTGGATGAGAACAACCGCCGCAGCCGCGACTCCGACGACCTCTAGCGCCCGCAGCCGGAGCGGCGTCAGTTGCCGCGTACCCGACTCCGGCGACGACGAATTGTAGGCGATCCCGCCTTCACCGTTCTTCTCTCCACTCCCCGAAACCCGCCTTCCGCCTCCGGCATCTCATTTTTTGTGGAACTATCCAGCTCTCTGTCGGTAATACTGGTAGGACTACAGGTTGTCCGCAACGCCGTGAGCTCGATGCCGTTGAACGACACTCTTTCGGAGCCCGAACTCCTCCGGCTCGCCGTCTCCGGCGACGAGGAAGCTTTTGCTGCGCTCTATGAGAGATTCAAGTCCAACGTGTACCGCTTCGCCTTGCACATGACCGGGTCGGCCTCGCTCGCCGAAGACGTCACCCAGGACGCCTTCATCACGCTGATGGAGGAGGGTGACAAGTTTGACGAGTCCAAGGGTCAGGTGCTTTCCTTCCTGCTCGGCATTGCCCGCAACTTTGTCCGCCGCGCCTACCGTTCTTCGGCCCGCATCACTCCGCTGGTCACCGAGAACGAGCAGGGAGAGGAGGTCGAACTTGCGCTGGAGAGCGGTCATGACACGGTTGCCGAAGTGCTCCGCGGCGAAACCGTTGACCTTGTCCGCGAAGCCGTCCAGTCGCTGCCGCCTCATTACCGCGAGGTGGTCGTGCTCTGCGATCTCTGTGAAATGTCTTATGCCGAGGCCAGCGCGCAATTGGAATGCAACCTCGGAACCATTCGTTCCCGTCTTAATCGGGCGCACAACCTGCTTGCGAAAAAGCTCGAAACACGTACCCAGCCCTCGGGCAAACAGGCTGGCGGACTCATTCAAGGGTGTTTGCTATGAGATGTAACGATTTTGACGCTCACATCGACGAGATGCTCTCGGGCATCCTTCATCCGGACGCGAACCAGCACATGCGACAGTGCGAACGCTGCGCCTCGCACCTCCGCGCCAGGGCTACCGTCCAGAACAGCCTGCGCAAGCTGGCCTCCGCTTCGGCCAACGGCCCGTCGCGCGCCACCGATCGCGCCGTCATGGACTCCTATCGCCGCCTCCAGCAACGCCGCATCGGCGGAGGGAATACGGCAGCGGACGCCGCTCCGGCCGCAGAACAGACCGCGCGTGTCTTCACCTTCCCTAGCCGCAGCGTTGCCCCCGTGTGGGCTTCGCGCACCTGGTGGACTGGAGCCGCAGCGGCTGCCATGGTCTTCGCCGTCCTCGGATCGGCGGTCCATCTCTGGAACGGCGTGCCGACGGTGAACGCTCCCGTTGCCACCGTCGCGCCCAGCGCAACCGCCGCCCAGCAGAGCGCCTCGGCCAAGTCGCCGCAACATTCCGGATTAAGCGCGAACGCCGCCAGCGCGGCTCTGCGCCACGCTTTGCCGCGTCCGGCGCAACCCGCATCTACAGCCGTCCAGTTGGCAACTGCATCGGCTGCGTCCGCGGAGCAGCCTGCGCTTTCGGCAAAGGCTCCAGTGCGCGCCCCGGTTGTCTTTGGAGGCGGTGCAAGCTATGACTCCAGCCCGGTCACCGAACTCTCCTCCAACGTTGCGCCGGTCATGCGCCTGGCAAGCACGGGAGCCGCCAGCAACGTGGCCCAGTCGGCCAGTTCAACCTGGCCCGGATACTCGAATCTGATGTACTGCGATCCCGTTGTCTGCTCCGGCCCCATGCAGGTGGTGCATATCAAGGTGCCGGTCGGGCAGGTCAAGCCGAATCTCGGCCAGACCGTGGGGAACGCCTTTGTAAATGCTGAGGTAGTCATCGGTCCAGACGGCGTTGCCCGCGCCATCCGGGTGGCAAATTAGGGCCTGCATCACTGTGGGACTGAGTCGCTGAGCGTTGTGGCTGCATAAGTTGTGAATGAGTCAGGAGCTTTACGAATGAGCCTTCGTTATTTCAGCGCTGCTACACTCCCGCTGTTGTCGTGTCTGCTGGCCGGACCGCTCGAACTCCCGGCCCAGGTGGCGCAGGCCTCCGGCGCTCCCATCTCCGACGATAGCCTGCCTACGATCACGGTCCAGATCGCACCGCCGCCCATTTCCATCTCCTCGGCCATGCTGGGCGTCTCCAGTCCACTGGGCGCGCAGCCAGCTACCGGCAAGCCGATGTTTGCCGAGTTTGTCACCGAGCATCACCAGAACTTTACCGACGGCAACCACATCTCGCACTCCACCAACTCCAGCATCTATCGCGATGCCCAGGGCCGCATCCGCCGCGAGTCCCAGCTCTCGCTGCCCGGATTGCCGGCCAGCGTCGCGACCTCCACGTTCATCACCATTGTCGATCATCAGCTCGGCTACGGTTTCGTTCTCGATCCGCAGGAGATGGTCGCCCATCGCTATGAACTGAACGGACCCGGACCATCCTACGTGGCGCGCCTCAGCGCCCAGGGCAGCGGCAACGCCCTGATTTCGCCCGACCCCAGGCAAGCCGAGGGTTCAGCCGTGCCAGCCCCGGCGCCCGCGGCATCTTCCGCCTCCAGCGAATCGCATTGGCGGCTGCACGGCTTCTATTCGCGCCACCACTCTGCCGACGCGGCTACCCCCTCCGGCAGCACCGCTGCCAACCATCTCAACTCAGGCTTTATGGGTGAGGATTCGGGCTTCGCCAGCGCCCCCACCATGCGCATCGATCAGCCCTTCCTTGCCGCGCCCAATCCGGTCCGCACCGAGAATCTCGGCGAGCAGACCATCCTCGGCTTCCGCGCCAAGGGCACAAGGGTCATCACTACGCTTCCCGCCGGACAGATCGGCAACGACCGCCCGATCGACATTGTCAGCGAGCAGTGGTTCTCTCCCGACCTTGAACTGGTGATGCGCAGCCTGCATCGCGATCCCTGGGCCGGTGAGTTCACCACCACGGTCACACGGGTCAGCCGTGGCGACCAGCCCGCCACGCTCTTCGAGGTTCCCGAGCGCTACAAAGTCATCGACGCCGCCACCGAAGGCGAGCACCACGTCCTCGACGGACACGGCAACCACTCCCCCGGCCCCGCACCCTGGTAACCCAGCGTCAGCGACCGGAGGGCCGTCTGTTGGCCTGTACCCGCCCGGAGTCCGTCAGGATTCTTTTTGGGAATTCCATCCACGCAAAAAATCGACCCAGTCTGTTTCCGGATTCTACCGGTGCAGACTGGGTCATGAACGCCGCGACTTTCTAATCGGATTGATCACGAAACAGGCAGAGGGCTACGCTACGATCAGCTCTCTTGCCTTTACTTCTTTGCAGGTGCAACGGCCTGGGATGCAATCCTGAAAATGTTCTTCCAGGGCTTCTTCCTCCGCCAGTTCTTCGATTACTTCATGTGCCCACTTCTCTTCTGCAACTTCAATTTCATGTTCTTCTATTGCGGTCATATATAAGTCCTCTCAGCGAGAAGCCCTGTATCAAAATGAAGCACGAAATATTTTGTCGAGCGCCTAGGCTTATATCCCAACTCGTATCGGAAGTCAATGTAAAACCATGAATCAAATGAAGTTACGGGTCAGCATGTCTGATATGCTGAAAAGCGGATTATCGAGTTGCCTGTAGCTTTTTCAACCGCTGTCCGGTCAAGTACACGTAGTGAATCGCCGAAGCCAGGGTGAACGCGAAGACCCCGTACAGCAGAACCTGCCGCGTCATCCATACCCACTCCTGCTGATAGACCTTGGCCAGCAGCGCAAAGAACACCGCCGCAATCTGGCAGGCCGTGTTGATCTTGCCGAAGATTCCCGGGCGGAAATCCCTCAAGCCCACCGTGTACAGCAGCGCCGAAATTACGAGGATCGAGAGATCGCGCGAAAAAACCATCACCGTGTAGCGCCATGCAATCATCTGGCTCGAAGACATCACCAGAAAGAGGGAACTCAGCAGCAGCTTATCGACGATTGGGTCCAGGTATTCGCCCAGCTTGGTCTGCTGATGTAGCAGCCGGGCGGCCATACCGTCGAGTCCATCGCTCAATCCGGCGATCACCACCAGCACCAGCGCCGTGTGGTAGCGGTGCTCCACAATGCAGATGTTGATGAAGGGAATGAAAAACAGCCGCATCAGCGTCAACTGGTTCGGAGTCGTCCAGAATCCATTTTTCAAGGACGTCCCTCGCCGCTGCCGCCTGCGCCAAACACATCTTCCACCGTGCGCCCAGCCTTGGTCAGAAAGCTCTCGCCCAGAGAGGGCAGCTCGCCCACCGCTTCGTCCAGTTCCATGCGCTCTACCCGGTGCATGGGGAAGAACAGGGTCGAGGCGCCTGCGCGTTCGTCCGCGCGAATCTGCCGCGCCAGGTCATCGAGCGATTCCAGGGGAACGCCGCGCAACTCCACCCCCGCCGAGGCGAACTGCATCAGCACGCCAAAGAACTTCTGCCGCGGCGAGTGCAGCGTCAACAGCACCGTACAGCCCTGCTCGAATGCGTGCCCTTCCATATTCATTGATTCTGCCGCTTGCGCCCGGTAGTTACAAGTGCGCGCTTCGGCAACCCTCCGCGCCAGACCCCTGAAACCTGCTAAAGTTGAAGTCGTATCATGTCTCCCGCCAACTCTCCCAGACGGCTGCATGTCGTCATCGCCTTCGCACTGGTTTATGTCCTCTGGGGCTCTACCTACCTTGCCATCCGCATTTCCGTCGATCACCTTACCCCGTTGCTGATGGGAGCGCTTCGCTTCATCGCCGCCGGTCTGCTCATGCTCGGCTACCGCGCCCTTTGCGGACACCGTATCAGTGTCCCGCGCCATGATCTCGTCCGCCTCGCCATCATCGGAATCCTCCTCCTCGTCACCGCCAACGTCGTCCTCGGATGGGCGGAAACCTATATCCCCACCGGGCTTGCCGCGCTCTTCATCGCCGTCACCCCGCTCTGGTTCCTCATCCTCGAACGCATGAGCCACAGCACCGACCGGCTCTCCCCGCGCGGACTCGCCGGAATCATTCTCGGCGTCCTTGGCGTCGCCATCCTGCTCTGGCCGGATATCTCCGGACACGCCAACTTCGGCGCACGCCAGCTCTTCGGCTCCATCCTTGTGCTCTTTTCCAGTGTCAGTTGGGCCGCTGGCTCCATCCTCACCAAGCGCTGGCACATGTCCGTGGACCCTTACACTGCCAGCGGCTGGCAGATGCTCTTCGCCGGACTCATCAGCGGCGCGCTTGCCTTGCTCATCGGCGACCTGCACCGCGCCACCTGGGCCGCCAGCTCGCTGTGGGCCATCGTCTACCTGATCTTCGCCGGCTCGCTCATCGGATTCACCGCCTACGTCTGGCTGCTTAAGAACGTCCCCATCGCCAAGGTCGCCACCTACGCCTACGTCAACCCCATCATCGCCCTCATCCTCGGCTGCACCCTCCACGGAGAAAAGATGGATGGCTACATGCTCGCGGGCTCCGTCGTGGTCATCGTCTCGGTCATCCTTGTCACAGGGGCCAAGGTGCAGCACCAGGCAACCGAAGACCCAGCGATCGATCTTGAACCCGTAGAACCCTCCGGCGACTGAGCAAGTTCCAAAGTCAAACCTGGCTGCTGCTTTGATCTATCCAGCTTGAATACAAGTGAATACAGCAGTATCATCTGTATTCACTGGAGTTGCCATGGCTGAATCTAAAGTCCTGACCCTCAGGCTCGATCCGAAGCTGACTAAACAATTGGACAAGCTCGCCGATGCAACGCAGCGCAGCCGCTCTTTTCTGATCGCGGAAGCAGTGCGTGAGTACGTCGCATTAAACGACTGGCAGGTTGAGGAAACGAAGAAAGCGATTGCAGAAGCCGACCGTGGCGAATTTGCCTCGGACAAGGAAGTGCTGCAAACCGCCAGGAAGTGGTCCCGCCGTGCGGGTTAAGTGGGTACGCAACGCGCTGGCAAACTTGAATTCCGAAGCCGAGTACATCGCTCGGGACAATCCGGCGGCCGCTTCCCGAATTGTCAACCTCATCATGACCGCAGTGGATCACCTTACGGAGCATCCAGCACTGGGCCGCGCAGGCCGAGTGCCGGGAACACGCGAACTGGTGATTCCCGGCACCCCGTACATCATCCCGTATCGAATTAGAGAAAACACGGTTGAAGTCCTGCGCGTATTCCACGCCGCGCGTCGCTGGCCTGCTGCGTTCTGATCGCAGCCCAATAACCTCCCACTGAGTTCACAATCCGTGCAACCGCCTTGCCGCTCCTGAGTTCTAAGCAACCGTCATGCCAGGGAACCGCACCAGCGAGCAATGGATCGCCCAATACGCCAGCAGCCACCAGCATCCGGTGAACCGTCTCTGCCACACTTTTGGAATTCCGCTCATCGTTCTTTCGCTGCTGATCTTGCTGGCTACGCCCATCTACCACCGCGCCTGGCAGCCTGCGGCATTTCTCTTCGTTCTTGGATGGGCGCTTCAATTCATCGGCCACGCCTTCGAGGGCAAGCCACCGGAGTTCTTCAAGGACTGGCGATTCCTCTTCGTCGGAGTCCGCTGGTGGTGGGCCAAGATGCAGGGACGCGCGTAGGCTTCGCAAATCGCCAAACCGCTGTTTGGTGGGTAGCCGATGGAGTCGTGCCGCTCTCATCCTGCGATCCTCGCGATATGGTCAATTCGGATCAGTCTTCCCACTCCAGAAGATGAATACTCACCACTCACAAGGTTCTGACGGCAGAGGAACCTGGTGAAGAAGAGGTTTCTATGGATTTAAGCCCGTTGGACATTAGGGTGATTGTGATCGTCGTCGTGGCGGTTCTGTTGGTCGCAGGGATCTCCTGGATTTACATGCGAAGACGCAAGACCGCGGCGCTTCGCCAGAAGTTTGGCTCCGAATACAACCGGGCCGTGCTGGTGCATGGTTCAGAACGAAAGGCAGAAGCGAAGCTGGCGGATCGCGAGAAGCGGGTTGAAAAGCTCAACATCCGCGATCTCGATTCCTTCGAACTTGCGCGCTTTGCAAAACAGTGGGAGAGTGTGCAGGCTCGCTTCGTTGACTCCCCCAAGGGAGCCGTCATGGAAGCCGATGACCTGGTCACCTCTCTCATGAAGACCCGCGGCTATCCCGTTGCTGATTTCGATCAGCGCGCCGCCGATATCTCAGTCGATCATCCCAAGGTCGTCGAGAACTTCCGCAACGCGCACGAGACAACGATGCGCGTCGGCAGATCTGAGGCCACAACCGATGAATTGCGCGGAGCGATGATCCACTACCGCGCTCTGTACGAGGAACTCATGCAGGTTACGCCGCCCGTGATTGTAAGAGTGGCGTCATAGGCTGGAATTTGAATTGCTCCCCCCCTCCCCCCAGCCAGCCGGAATACAGGGCGCTGATTATCGGCGCCCTGTGCTATTGCTCGGTGATTGGGAGCTTGCCGCTACCGTCCCATCGGATCCTTCTGACGGGTGGCCGCTACGCCCTTCAATATCCCCACTCCAATCAGCACGATTGCGAGTACCGCAATCCAGTGTGCGGGCATGTGCATCAGGTGCGCCGCATACATCAGGCCAATGATCATGATCGCGAATCCAACCGAGTAAAGACCGAACGACATAGAAACTCCTTGGGGAATGAACCCCGCAACTCTACTGCGATGAGCTGGCTTTCTGGTTCTTGATTTGCAGATCATTCACGACCTGCTTTACGTTGGGCACTGCCGCGGACACCTGTTCGGCCAGCGCGCGCGCGTCCTGCGAGCCAACTTCTCCGCTCAGCGTAACCACGCTGTTCGTCACGGTGTATTTCACGTTGTCGTGCATCTTGTTCAGGATCAGCGCAGCATCCAGATTCTGCTCAATGCCTTTGTCCAGGTCTGTGTTCATCGCTTTCGCGTCTTTTTCCGCGCCCTTTGGGACTACCGCGATCTGATTGGCTACAACCTGCACGCCTGACATTGACTTCGCGAGGGATTCGGCTTGTGCTTTGTCGGCCTCACTTCCGGCCTGGCCGCCGAGAGTCACAATACCCTTGTCGCGATCCTGACTCACGGTGATGCTCTTGAAGCCTGCCTGATCGAGCGATTTGCGGATGCCAGCCGCAACATCAGGCGATTTCGCGCCTACCCCCTGGCATCCGGCTAGAATTCCGACCGCGAGCAATGCCAGGATTGCTACTGAAAAACGGAGTTTTTTCATAATCCTCCTACGCTCGATTTGAGATCGAACCTCAAACGGAAGTCAGGCTACAGGCGGTGCCTGTAGCCTGTGCTCTTACGGTTTATTAACAACCTTCTGCATCTGTCCTAGCTTGTTCTGGATGTGTCCGGCAGCGTTCTCTGCCGCGCCTTCAATTTCCAGCTTGGGATTGTCCGTGATCTGGCCCACCTTCTGCTTGACCGCGCCCTTAACCTCATGAATCTTGCCTTTGATCTCATTCTGCGTGCTCGGTACCATTGTGTGTCTCCTCGGGACGAGCCTTGAATTCCTTCGTCGCAGTTTCCATGGTAGGAACAACGCAGGCGGATAGCTGATCACTTTTAGACACTAACGGGTCTTATTCTGCGACTGGCAGTGGACCGAATCGGCAGTTGGAATTGCTTCTTGCGGCACGATAGAAGGAAGCTCCGCATGATTCCAATGCCTCAAACAGAAAGGGGTTGCACCTTAGAGGACGCCCGGATGCAGAGCGTCTTCTTCAGTCAACCCCCTCTTCGGAATCACGGCTTTCGTGTCGTTGTTCGGGAACACGCTGCCCTGGCGCAACTTCTACTTCCGCTTCCACCTCACGCCGTCCTTCGTGTTCTCCAGCACAATCCCCTGTGCCAGCAGTTCATCGCGAACCGCGTCGCTGGCCTTGAAGTCCTTGGCCTTGCGCGCCTCGGAGTGCTTCACTACAAGCTCCTCCACTTGCGTATCGCTCAAGGCTGCGCTCTTGGCCATCTCCAGCGTTTCCGGGCTGATCTTCTCGTCCAGCCCTTCGGATTTAGCCCAGTCCACAATCGCCTTTACGTGCGCCGCGTCCTTGTCCACCAGCACGGCAAAAATCTCATCGAACCTCTGTAGCGCGTCGAGCAGCGGCGCGATGTCATCTCTCTTCACCTTGCCATGATCGGCGGTGGCGTTCACGTCCCTCACCAGGTCGAAGATTGCGGCCAGTGCCTGCGCCGTGTTCAGATCGTCGTCCAGGCTGGCGCGCATCTCGCAGACCGCTTTCTTTGCCCGCTCGGCAATCTCCGGGTTCGCACCCGGCTCCCAACGCTCCGTCTCCAGCCGCAGCTTGAAGTTGCGCAGCCGCTCCACCGAGTTTGCCGCCTGGGTCAGTCCGTCGAAGGTAAAGTTCAGTTGCTTGCGATAGGGAACCGAAGTCAGCAGCAGCCGGATTGACGAAGGCTTGTGGCCCATCAGCACCAGGTCGCGCAGGGTGTAGAAGTTCCCCAGCGACTTTGACATCTTCTGCCCTTCCACCAGCAGAAAGCGCACATGCATCCAGTGCCGCGCAAAGGTCTTGCCCGTCAGCGACTCGCTCTGCGCAATCTCGTTCTCGTGGTGCGGGAACATCAGATCCTCGCCACCCGCGTGCAGATCGAAGGTCTCGCCCAGATACTTCATCGCCATCGTCGAGCACTCAATGTGCCAGCCCGGACGCCCCGGCCCAATCTCGGTATCCCAGCTCGCCTCGCCCTCTTTCGGAGCCTTCCACAGCGCAAAGTCGCGCGCGTCATCCTTCTCGTACTCGTCGGCGTCCATGCGTCCCCCGCCATCAGGGATCATCCCGGCGAAGTCCTTTTTGCTCAGCTTGCCGTAGCCCTTGAACTTGTCGATGCGGAAGTACCACGAGCCGTCCTCGGCCTTGTATGCAACCTTCTTCTTCGCCAGCTTGCGGATGAAGCTCGCCATCTCCGGAATGTTTTCCGTCGCCCGCGAGATCCGCTCCGGCTGTTCGATGCCCAGGGTGTCCATGTCTTCCAGGAATGCCGTCTCGTACTTTTTCGTGTATTCGCCAATCGGTACGCCGCGCTGGTTCGCGTTGCGGATGATCTTGTCGTCCACGTCCGTGATGTTCATGACATGCATGAGTTGGAAGCCGCTCTGGCGCAGAAAGCGGCGCAGCACGTCCACCGCTACAAATGTGCGGAAATTGCCAATGTGGCCGTAGTCGTAAACCGTGGGGCCGCAGGCGTAGAAGCGGACGGTGTTGTTCTCCGCCGGTGCAAACGCTTCAATCCTGCCGCTAAGTGAGTTATAGAGTTCGAGCGCCATTATCTTCCTTCATCCCGAAAATCAAACTTCAACAGTGTATATGTATCTTCGCACTCTGATTCTAAGGGCCGCCCGCCGCTGCCGCAAACGTGGATATTCCGGGCGCTCGAAGCCTGTTGCTCATGCGTTGCTTTCACTCGAACGCCCGGCCCGGAAATTATCCTCCGTCGCGCAATCGGAGCCGGTAGCGTATCGTCCCAGCCTCTTCGCCCGGGCCTTCAAACTGAAGGCCACACTTCTCCATGATTCGAATCGACGCTTGCAGGCGTGGAAAAGTGTGAGCGATCACGGACGCAATTCTCCGATCACGCCGAATCAGTTCTATGAGCGCTCGCGTGCCTTCCGTAGCCAGGCCTCTTCCTTCAAAGGGCGGCAGAATCGAATACCCGATTTCGCACTCTGCCGGTGAATTCTCCCTGTAAAGAGCGCCCAATGACCCGATCAAAGTTCGTGAGCCATCAGGATTGAGGAACGCCGTATATCGATGCCATCCGATCTGTTCCGGATAGTGTTCGTATTGTTCAAGTAGCGTTGCCAGTACGTGCGGCTCCCAGTCCACTGGAGGCCAATTCGAAGGGATTTTGCAACCAATCAATTCGCCTAGCTGATTGTCACCTGCCTGCTCTGATCGGAGCGTCTCGGGTGTAATCGCGATAAGAGCCAGGCGGGGCGTGAGTATTTCTTCATGCTGGGGAAGCGACATGAGGGAACTCCTGTAATCTCCGTGGTGAATCCATAAAGACGCAAGCCCGCGCAAGGAGTGTCGGGCTCACCAAATCCGCGAAGATGATCAGGCAGTCATAGGCGCGGCAAGATTCTAGCACGCTTTCTACGGAGTCATGAAACCAGGTGGTAGTAGCCATCCTGCGTCGTCACCCGCACCGGACATCCAAACAGCGCGCCCAGCCGCTCCGCCGTCAGCAGCTCCGGCTTTGCGCCGTCGCCCGCAATCCGCCCCTCCCGCATAAAGATCACGCGCTCAATCTCCGGAACCACGTCCGGCAGGTGATGCGTAATCAGCAGCAGCGCAATGCCGGATTGCGCCAGCTTGCTCATTGTGTGCCGCAGTTCCACCTGGGCAAAAACGTCAAGGCTGTTACTCGGCTCGTCAAACAGCAGAGCCTTCGGCTCGTGAACCAGCGACCGCGCAATCATCACCCGCCGAACTTCGCCCGACGACATTTCACTGACCACCCGATCCGACAGGTGCGCAATCTCCAGCCACGCCAGCAATTCCTCTGTCTTCTCGCGCATCGCCGGCGTCACCTGGTGATAACGCCCCAGCCCTACGCTGCTGAAGAATCCCGAGACCACCGCGTCATGCCCGGTCACGGCGCGTCCGTAGAACGGGTCAACATCGTTCGTCACAATGCCCAGCATCGAGCGCAGTTCGGAGTTGTTCCACGTCGCCTGCCCAAAGAGCTTCATCGACGAGCGGGCGTCATACAGCGGATAAAGCTCGCGCGTAATGGTCTTGATCAGCGTCGATTTCCCCGAGCCGTTCGGCCCCATGATCGCGACGTGTTCGCCGGCTTCAATGCGCAGGTTCAAATCATGCAGCACCACGCGGCCGCTGCGGACGACCGAGACGTTGCGCAATTCAATGAGCGGAGGAGTAGGGATGGTCATCATGAGGTCTGCTCTTCCTATTGTAAACAGGCATCCTCCCACTCCCAAACGGGCATCTTTCGTGCGCATGTCAGCCCCCGCCGTTTGCCACTTTGGTGTAGCCGCGCACAGGGCATCTTCCCGTGTGCTCTCCACATCAGAGATTCGCGGGGATAGGCTTGTCTCGCATCTCTTCTGTCCAGTAGGGGCCTCGGAACAACCTGAATTTATTCATGGCAGCAAGACGGCTTCAAACTAGGTTACGGAGGATGGAAAGAATGAACAGGAAAGTATGGAGCATCTTCGCGGGTCTTTGTCTCCTCGCGATGTCAGCCTTGGCATTTGCTCAGGCGCCTGAAGAAGTAAAAGAGAAGCCGCCGATGTATTCGTATGTTGCGTTCTGGACGCTTCCCCGCGCGCAGTGGGCGGAGATGGAGAAGCCCAACCCAACCAGCCAGAAGACGCTGGAGAAGGCTCTCGCCGCCGGAACTCTTATCGGCTATGGCAATGACATCAACCTGATTCATCAGGGCGAAGGCAGCACTCACGACTCCTGGTGGTCGTCTATGTCAATGGCTGGAGTGCTCAACGTGCTGGATGACTTCCACAAGAACGGCTCGTCCGGCTCTCCTCTGCTGGCCAGCGCCACCAAGCACTCGGATGGAATTTTTGTCAGCCGCTTCTACAACTGGCACTCCGGAACCTGGAAGGACGCTTACACCCACGGAGCCTCCTACAAGCTGAAGCCGGACGCCCCCGACGATGCCGTATCGATCCTCAGCAAGCACCTCTTCGTGCCGTTGCTGGAGAAACTGCTCGCCGACGGTTCGATCCTCGAATATGAAATTGACACCGAGGCGATTCACACCGAAACTCCCGGCACCATCTGGGTCTTCTACATCACTCCCAACGCGGAAGGGCTGGATAAGGCCAACGCGGCGGTGCGTGAGACCATGAAGATGCATCCGCTCTCTGGTCCGGCGTTCAGTTCCATGGTGGATTTCACCGCCCACCGCGACTATCTGGCCCACACCAACGCAACCTACAAATAAACACCCGTACCCTGCAATGCCCGCCCGCGAACGAACTGGTTTTACGGTATCGTTCGCGGGCTGATTTCAAATTTATCCCCACCCTTCCCCGCCAAAACTGGGCTATAATCACGCCACCTCGTGGGAGAGGGGTGTGTCCGATGCCGCTTCCGGGCCTCATTTCGCCGCCGCGCCCGCACCGCAGCCACGCCGTGGTGCTGACCATTGCCGCGCGCGCCATCTGGTCGCGTTTTGCCTCCCCACGCGCTGAACTCATCGGCTCTCCATCGCTCTCCCGGCCCAACCTCTTCGCAGGCGACTAGCTTCCCGCATTCCTCCGCTCCACCCTGTCAGGTCTGCCTTCCGCTCGCAAGCATCTTCGCCCGCCGGAAAGCAGGCCCGTACCCCGTTTCCAGTTGCATCGAGCTATCCAGTTATCGAGCCATCCAGTTTCAGGAGGAACCCATGCCGCCCTCGACCATCGCTCCCGCCGACGCCCCTTGTATCCGCACCAAGCTTCCCGGCCCCAACGCCCGCCGCATTCTTGCCGACGATGCCCGCCTCATCTCGCCCTCCTACACCCGCTCCTATCCGCTGGTAGCCCGGCGCGGACGCGGCGTAGTCATTGAGGACGTGGACGGCAACGAGTTTCTCGACTTCTCCGCCGGTATCGCCGTCACCTCCACCGGGCACTGCCATCCCGAGGTCGTCGCTGCCGTGCAGAAGCAGGCTGGCGAGCTGCTCCACATGTCCGGCACGGATTTCTACTACCCGCAGCTTACCGAGCTTGCCGCCCGCCTCTCTCAGATCGCGCCCATGCCCGGTCCGCACCGCATCCACTACGGCAACTCCGGAGCCGAGGCCATCGAGGCCGCCCTCAAACTCGCCCGCTACCACACCAGGCGCCAGTACATCATCGCCTTCCACGGAGCCTTCCACGGACGCACCATGGGCGCGCTCTCGCTCACCTGCTCCAAGGCGCAGCAGCGCCGCCGCTTCTCGCCGCTCGTCCCCGGAGTCGTCCACGTCCCCTATCCCAATCTCTATCGCCGCCCCGCCGGAAGCGAACCCGAGCAGTACGCGCATGACACTGCCCGCTACATCGAAGACTGGGTCTTCCGCACCGAGGTTCCGCCCGAGGAGTGCGCCGCCATTGTCGTCGAGGCCTTCCAGGGCGAGGGCGGATACCTGCCCGCGCCGCCCGCCTTCCTCCAGGAACTTCGCCGCATCTGCGACAAGCACGGCATCCTGCTTGTCATCGACGAAGTGCAGTCCGGCATGGGACGCACCGGCAAGTGGTGGGCCATCGAGCACTCCGGCGTCGCCCCGGACATGATCACCGTCGCCAAGGGCATCGCCAGCGGCCTGCCGCTCTCGGCGCTCATCACCCGAGCGGAAATCATGGACTGGCTTCCCGGCTCCCACGCCTCTACCTTCGGAGGAAATCCCGTCGCCATCGCCGCCGCCCTTGCCACCATTGACATCATCGAGCGCGAAGCCATGCAGAACGCCAAAGAGGTCGGCGACTACATCCTCGACCGCACCAGCGACTGGCCGCAGCGCCTGCCCCTGGTAGGCGATGTGCGCGGACGCGGCCTCATGATCGGCATCGAACTCGTCGCCGACAAACACACCAAAACCCCGGCGGGAGAGCAGCGCGACCACATCGTCGAACTGGCCTTCGAGAAGGGAATCCTCTTCCTCGGCTGCGGCTCCAACACCCTGCGCCTCAGCCCGCCGCTCATCGTCACCCGGCAGCAGGCCGACATTGCCCTCGACGTCCTCGAAGAATGCATCAAGAAAGTCGGCTCCGGCAAATACCAGCGCCCAAGCTGGGGAGACGAAAACGGCGCGTAACGGAAGTCAGCAGCTCATAAACTCCTCAGGGTGCCCCATCCTAAACTCGTGCTTTTCGAGTTTAGGGTGGGGTTTTTGACTTTGCGGTTGTCCCTGCTCTTGATGTTGTCTTTAGTTTGTTATTCCGAGCCTTGCGAGGAATCCCGGCAATGCACGAGTCTCCTGTGATATTCCAGAGGCACTTCAACCGTCATGATTTGTCGCTTATGCGGTAGAATCCTCTCCCATGTTCGAATCCATTTCTCCCGCCATGTTTGCTCGTATGCGCGAACTCGAAGCCATCGACCTCCGCGACCGCACCGACGGCACTCCGCACAGCAAGCGTCTCCGCCAGATTCCGCCCGAGGTAGGCCGCTTCATCGCTCTGCTCGCCGCCTCCGCTCCCGACGGCCCCTGTCTTGAGATCGGCACCTCTGCCGGATACTCGACCCTGTGGCTTGCTCTCGCCGCCCGCGCCACGGGCCGCCGCGTCACAACCTTTGAGATCAACGCTCCCAAGGTCGCGCTCGCCCGCCTTACCTTCGCCGCCGCCGGAGTTGCCGATGTGATCGACCTCGTCTACGGCGACGCCCTCGAGCGGCTCTCCGAATACAACGGCATCGGCTTCTGCTTCCTTGACGCCGAGAAGGAAATCTACGATCCCTGCTTTGACCTCATCGTCCCGCGCATGGCTGCCGGAGCCATTCTCGTCGCCGACAACGCCATCAGCCACGAAGCCGCCCTGCGTCCCATGCTTGACCGCGCTCTGCGTGACGAGCGCCTCGACTCGGTCCTCGTCCCCATCGGCACCGGAGACCTCGTCTGCCGCAAGAAGTAAAGGTCTTGGTGCCCCATTTCTGCCCTGCCGTTGGGCAGAAGTGGGTCTGTTGACTCTGCCTTCGCCGTTGATCTCTCCCCACCACTGTATGATTAAAGCAATGCCTCCCATTCTCAACGCCCAAAATCTATCGAAAGCCTTCGGCGCTGAGCCGCTCTTCCGCAACGTCTCCTTCACGGTCAACGAGCGTGATCGCATTGCCCTCATCGGTCCCAACGGCTCCGGCAAGTCCACGCTGCTGCGCATCCTTGCCGGCCTTGTCTCGCCTGACGATGGGGAAGTCGCGCTGCGCAAGCGCGCCACCCTCGCCTACGTTCCGCAGGAATCCGTCTTTGCTCCCGGCCTCAGCATCACCCAGGTCATCGAGGCAGCGCTCTCCGGTTCGCACGTCCCCGCCCTTGAGCGTGACGCCCGCCTGCATGAGACCCTCGGCCGCGCCGGTTTTGAGGACTTTGACGCCCAGGCGCAATCCCTCTCCGGAGGCTGGCGCAAGCGTCTCGCCATCGCCGAGGCCCTCGTCACCGAGCCCGAAATTCTTCTTCTCGACGAGCCCACCAACCACCTCGACCTCGCCGGAATCGAGTGGCTTGAGCAGCTTCTCCAGCAGGCCAGCTTCGCCTGCGTCGTCGTCTCCCACGACCGATATTTTCTTGAGAACGTCGCCAGTGAAACCGCCGAACTCGCCCGCGTCTATCCCGACGGCATCTTCCGCGTCCCCGGCTCCTACTCCCAGTTTCTTGAAGCCAAGGAGCAGTGGATGCACGCCCAGTCGCGCCATCAGGAAGCCCTCGAGAACCGCGTCCATACCGAAATCGAGTGGCTCCGCCGCGGTCCCAAGGCGCGCCGGGGCAAGTCCAAATCGCGCATTGACCGCGCCCACGAACTCATCGGCGAACTCGGCGAACTGCGCTCGCGCACCCGCACCGCCAGCACCGATCTCGACTTCTCCGGCACCGGACGCCAGAGCAAGCGCCTCGTCGAAATTGAGGGCCTCAGCTACCAGTTCAGCGACGACCGCCCCCTCATTAACGACCTCAACTTTGTCGTCACCAACGGAATGCGCGTCGGCCTCGTCGGCCCCAACGGCAGCGGCAAAACTACCCTCCTGCGCCTCCTGCAGGGAGAGCTCAAGCCCGACGCCGGAACGGTCCGCACCGCCGACCATCTCAAGATCGTTTACTTCGAGCAGCAGCGCGAACTCGACCCCACGCTCACCCTCCGCCGCGCCCTCGCCCCGGACTCCGATGCCGTCGTCTTCCAGGATCGCGTCATCCACGTTGCCGCCTGGGCCGATCGTTTTCTCTTTACCGGCGAGCAACTCAACCAGCCCGTCAGCCGCCTTAGCGGAGGAGAGCGCGCCCGCGTCCTCATTGCGCGACTCATGCTTCAGCCCGCTGATATTCTCCTGCTTGACGAGCCCACCAACGACCTCGACATTCCCACCCTCGAAGTCCTCGAAGAGACACTGCTCGAATTCCGTGGCGCGCTCGTCCTCGTCACCCACGACCGTTATCTGCTGGACCGTGTCTCCACTACCGTCCTCGGCCTCGACGGTCAGGGCAACGCCTCCGTCTTCGCCGACTACATGCAGTGGGAGGAGTGGCGCGACCAGCAATCGCGCACCAAGCGCAGCGGCTCAAACGGATCAAGCCCCGCGCCTGCCACGGCGCCTGCCCCTGCCAGGAAGAAACTCTCCTACAAGGAAGCTCGCGAGTACGCCGCCATCGAGCAGCAGATCGCCGCCGCGGAAGCCCGCCAGGCCGCCGCCCAATCCGCGCTCAACGATCCCTCCATCCAAACCGACGCGCCCGCCCTCATCGCCACCCATGCAGAACTCGAACAGGCCACCGCCGCCCTCGATAAGCTCCTCACCCGCTGGACCGAGCTGGAAGAAAAGCAGCACTAGCTGTTGTTCCTCAACCTTGAAACCTTGAAACGTTGCGCCGTCTTCACACCCGAGCCCCTCGTGCTTTATCCTTCAGGAGCAGTGCTTCTCTCAGGAGATCGCAACGTGACCAGACGCGCTCTTACTTTCATTCCCCTCCTGCTTCTCGTTGTTCTCCTCTCGCCGCTTGCCGCCCAGCCGCGCATCGCGCGCAGCAACACGCAGACGCCGCCGGAGTTTGCAGCCGGAGGAGAACCCATCTTCGACGAGCGCGCCGCCGCCGAAGTTCTCGGCCATCTCCGCGATGGCCTGGAAGGCCACTCGCAGCGCCTTCTGCTTGCCGCCTTCGACGCCGAAAAGATGGACGGATTCCTCAGCTTCTCCGATCAGATCGAGGCCTACTTCACCCGCTATGAGAGCTTCCGCCTCACCTACCACATCCTCCAAACCTCGCAGGAGAACGATGGACGCGGCATCATCCTCGCCGACTTCGAGGTGGAAAACGAACCGCGCGGCGGCGGACGCATCTCCCGCCGCCAGGCCCAGCTACGCTTCGAACTCGTCTACGGCTCCAAAGGCTGGAAGATCGTGGACATGAATCCGCGCGGCTTTTTCTCGTAGCAGTTCTCTAGGTTTTAACCTTGAAACTTTGAGACCTTGAAACTTGACCCTTATGTCCCGTCTCTACCCTGAGCTTCCCGTCGTCGGAGTTGGCGCCGTCATTCTGCGTGAGGGCCGCGTGCTGATCGTGCGTCGCGCCAACCCGCCGCTCCAGGGCCAGTGGTCCATTCCCGGAGGAGCGCTCGACCTCGGCGAAAAGCTCCGTGATGGCGTTGCCCGCGAGGTCCGCGAGGAGACAGGGCTGGAGGTCGAAGTCGGCCCCGTGCTGGATGTCTTTGATTCGATCTTCCCTGACGCCGAGGGCCGCACCCAGTATCACTACGTACTCATCGACTATCTCTGCCGCCCGCTCTCCGGCACGGCCACTGCCGCCAGCGATGCCAGTGAACTGCGATGGGCGCGCCCGGATGAGTTGGAGACGCTCGGCATGAAGCAGGTCACCATCGAGGTCATCCGCAAGGCCGTCGCCCTGAACCCGGCGAAACCGTAAAGTCATTCGCGTTGATGGCTAAGAAAAACGCCCCGCACTGTAGCCATGCGGGGCGTCGGTTAGCTGTGTTGGATTGGCTTGAGGCGGGCTCGCTCCCGCTGCGTCCGCGCAACCCAATCTGCGCGCAACAAAAATGAAACGCAACATGAAACGCAACCCAGCGGCAAACTCCAAATTACTGTGGAAGTCTGGCGAGTGGTTAGAGCGATTCCGCCCTAAGCCTCAGCCACCTCACTAGTCACGATTTGTATGCTACAGTCGCCTGAACTTTTTTCCATCGGACCACCTCCTCTCCAGTGTGAAGGCATCCTAGTCCCGCGCCGAGGGAGTTGTCAAATAGTCATCAACCGTTGAGTGAATAGCTGCCGGGGAGAAGGTTAGCAAAACAGTCAATCCTTGGCAGGTGTGCCGAACCATTGCCCTAAACGTAACCCTTCGAAATCCAACGATTAGCAGGGTAGTTAATCCCTTGGGCTTTCCGGCTTCCATACGTAGGCGCCCTTTTGCGGCAGGCCAACGTGCTTCAGCACGCGAAAAACGTACTGCCGCGCGATTTCATCCAGTGAATCGGGACGGTTGTAAAACGTCGGAATCACCGGATAAATCGTCGCTCCCGCCTCTGCCGCCAGAGACATGTTGCGCAGATGGATGCGGTTCAGCGGCGTCTCCCGCACGCAGAGCACCAGCGGAATCCGCTCCTTCAGGCAGACGTCGGCGGCGCGCTCAATCAGCTTGGAAGCCAAGCCCTGCGCGATCTTCGCCAGCGTTCCCATCGAGCAGGGAAGCACGATCATCGCGTCCGTCGGATACGAGCCGCTGGCAATGTTCGCGCCGATGTCCTGGTTGCTTTGCAGGTGCGTTTTACGCGGCTCTGCGCCCAGCAGTTGCCCCGGCAGATCGTTGCGCCCCATCAGGCCAAGTTCCTCGGCCATCACGCGCAGGCCGCTGTCGCTGGCGATGAAGTTGATGCAGCCCACGCGCTTGTCAGCCTCCAGCGCGCGCAGCATCTCGCGCGCAAACAGCGATCCGCTGGCTCCGGTCACGGCCAGGGTAATGGTGCGAGCGTGCTGGTCTCGTTCGTCGTGCATCCAACTTAGCCTAGTGCTTTGCCGTCGCAACGGCAAGTGCGCGCCGAAACCATTGCGCCGGATGATAGGCTAGTGTGGTGGACGCGATACGATTGAAAGCCTTGCTGGAGCAGGTGCGCACCGGGAACGTTTCTCCCGACGCCGCGCTCGAGCAGATCAAAACTCTCCCCTTTGAAGACCTCGGCTTCGCCAAGGTCGATCATCACCGCGCTGTGCGTGTCGGCGTGCCCGAGGTGATCTTCGGCCCCGGCAAGACGCCCGAGCACTTCGCGGAAATCTTCACCCGCCTCGCCGAGCGCGGCAACAACGTGCTCGCCACGCGGGTCAACGCAGAGCAGCTCGCAAGCACTGTCGCGCGCTTCCCCGCCGCCGAGCACAATGTTTTGGCGCGCACCCTGGTACTGCGCCAGAAGAGCGAGAAACTGGGCAAGGGAATCATCGGCATCATCTCGGCCGGAACCAGCGACATCCCCGTCGCCGAAGAAGCCGCCGTGACCGCCGAAATCATGGGCAATGACATTACGCGCCTCTTTGACGTGGGCGTGGCCGGACTGCATCGTCTGCTCTCGCACAGCGAAGATCTGCGCCAGGCCCGTGTGTTGGTGGTATGCGCCGGAATGGAGGGCGCGCTGCCCTCGGTGGTTGGAGGACTGGTGGGCGTGCCGGTGATTGCCGTGCCGACCAGCGTCGGCTACGGTGCAGCCTTCGGCGGAATCGCCGCGCTGCTGGGCATGATCAACTCCTGCGCCTCGAATGTCTCCGTGGTCAATATTGATAACGGCTTTGGCGCGGCCTACGTTGCATCGCTGATCAACCGGTTGTAGAAAGAGGTTTCAAAGTTTCAAGGTTGCAAGGTTTCAAAGTTAACGGCAAGAACAAAAGCCTCGCTCTCGCTGTACGCCGCGATGGTTGTTGCAACGAAAATGTTTGCATCCACGCGGGATGCGCTGCAATCTGAGTAGTGAGTGACTATGACAAAGAAATGTATCAGCGCAGTGGGTGAAGAAATTCACCAGACGCGGGCCTTTGCCTCCATTGAAGAAGAACTGCTGGTGTCTCTGCTGCGCACCACGGACGTGATGCAGGAGCGCTTCGAGCAGATGATCCGCCCCTTCAATATCTCCATGACGCAGTACAACGTGCTGCGCATTCTGCGCGGCGCCGAGCCCGAAGGCCGCACCTGCGGCGAGATCGGCGAGCGCATGATCGCCCGCGAGCCCGACGTGACCCGTCTGCTGGAGCGCATGGACAAAGCCGCACTCATCAAGCGAACGCGCGACAGCAAAGACCGCCGCGTGGTGGTAACGCGCATCACCAATGCCGGCCTGAAGCTGCTGGAAGAACTCGACCCGAAGCTGCGCGAGATTGACGGACTATTGAAGCCGATGGGCGAGCGCAAGATCGAGACTATGCTCAAACTTCTGGATGAAGTAAGGGAGCATGTAAGGCAGGAGTAATATGACCCAAGGCAAACAAACAGAGCGAGTCCCGTGGCGAGGCAACTCGTCCTTCGTCACGACGTATTACTCTGTGCTGACTGCAATGGTCGGCGCGATCCTGGCCCTGGCTATTGGCGACAGGGAGATAGCCGCGCATTGGCACGGACCCATCGGGCTACTCGCGTTTTCTATGATCTGCTTCATATGGGGACTTGAGAAACATGGCGAAGCGATGGACGAGGATAACGTTGATAAGTACCTTACCTGGCTATTGGCCTACAACGCTGGAAGCGTTGCCATGTTCTTTGGAATCGAGGCGTACATAGCTCTGCACTATCACGTGGACTGGAAGGCCCACACGGTCATTTTCTTCCTGGCAACGTTCGCTTCATTTAAATGGTTATCTGACTTTATGTATCTGCTCTTTGCGCGTGGCGACGACTACGAAGCATACCGGGAGGAACTGCTGGGCAGCCGTGCCCCTGAAAAGGTACGGGATTGGTTAATGATGGTGCATGGCTTCATCAGACCGCTGCCCAAGTGCGAGAGAAACGGTCCGTTTCTACCAGACACGGAGAGCTTTACGAGATTGCGACCGTCGCCCGTCCACGGAGTTGGAGTGTTCGCAATCCGCAACATTGCAAAAGGCACGAACATTTTCAAGGATGATCAGTCTGACATGATCTGGATCGATGGGAAAGTGGTGTCGGAGAAGAGTGGCGAAAATAGAAAGCTCTATGATGATTTTTGTGTCAAGAGAGGCGGGAAGTATGGGTGCCCGAAGGGGTTCAACAACCTTACCGTCTCGTGGTATATAAACGAACCCCTGAAGGGCCACGACTCGAATGTTGTTTGCGGTGACGAGTATGACTTCTTCGCCGCGAGAGACATCCGGGCAGGCGAAGAACTCACGGTTGACTACAGCACCTATAGCGGCGATCCAGAGTCCGGCGAGTGACCCGGACCGCTGGAAATGCTTCAGGACAAATGTCCCGCGCACTCGCACGCGGGGCACACTGTATTCGTGCGATGTCGCCGAGCTACTCGCTGGTCATGATAAACAGCGGCTTCATGTGGAAGCTCTTGTAGAGCGGGTGCAGACGCTCGGTGTTGTACTGGTCGTGTACGTTCACCAGCTTCTTGCTGCCCGTGACGCAGTCGATTGGCATATCGTCGTAACGGCCATTCTTCAGGACCACGAGGCGGCCATGGACGCGGCGCAGCAGAAGGTCGAGCGCGAGGTTGCCGTAGGCCATCGGCACGATTGAGTCAATTGCGTCCGGATCTCCGCCGCGGACGAGGTAGCCGAGCTTCTGGTTGATCACGTCCACCGTTTTGCCTTCGTTGAATCTGGGCGAAAGCTCCTTCAGCTTTTCTGAAACCAGGTCGCCGATACCGCCGAGTTTCTTGTGGCCGTAGGCATCGGTGGACTGATCTTCATAGACCATCTCGCCGCCCTCGAACATTGCGCCTTCGCTCACCAGTACCACCGAGTACTTGCTGGGATTGCGGCGGCGATCATAGCTCAGCAGGTCGGTGAGGTGTTCGATGTTGAACTTGTGTTCGGGAATGACGCAGCGGTTGGCTGCTCCGGCCATGGTGGGCAGCATCGCCGTGTAACCCGCGTAGCGTCCGAAGACTTCGAGCACGAGGAAGCGTTCATGCGATCCGGCCGAGGTGCGTAGCGAGTTCGTCATCTGGATGGTGCGGGTGACGCAGGTGCTGAAGCCGATGCAGTAGTCCGTGCCGGGCACGTCATTGTCCATCGTCTTGGGAATTGCGATCACCTTTGCGCCCTCTTCATAGAGGCGCACGCCGTAGCTCAGCGTGTCGTCGCCGCCGATGGGGATCATGAAGTCAATGCCGAGCCAGGAGAGATTGGCCAGCACTTCCGGCGTCAGGTCGTTGCGCTCTTCGTTGTATTTGTCCTGCAGATGCAGGGGAACATTTTCCTTCTTGACCTTGCCGGGATTGGTGCGCGAGGTGTGCAGGAAGGTGCCGCCGGTGCGCCCCGCGCGGTTTACGATCTCTTCCGTAAGAATCGAAAAGTTGCCGCTGTTGTCGTAATCCTTTTCGCGGACCATGTCGATCAGGCCGCCCCATCCACGGCGGATGCCGATGACCTGGTAGCCCTCGCGCAGCGCGCGGATCGTGACGGCGCGAATCGCCGGATTCAATCCCGGAACATCGCCACCGCCGGTCAAAATGCCGATGACACCCTTATGCGACTTAATGTTTGCCATGGTTCATCCCCTCGTCTATGAGAGACAGTATGAAGAAATATAAATCAATCCATGTTGCTACCGCGCGCGGGCGCTTGGGCGTGATGCGGGTCACGCCGCCAAGTGAGGCCGGGCGGAATTGTGCGAGTGTCCGAAAAAACGGAAGAAAGCGCGACGCCAGAATGCGCTTCCGGAATTACTCCACCGTCAGCCCAAGCGCGCTGGCGGAAGAGCTGTTGGCAGAGTCTTCCTGAAGCGTGTTGGGGTAGTGTTTCAGATCCCATATGTCGGCGCTGTACTCCTTGATCGTGCGGTCGCTGGAAAACTTATGCGAGCGCGCCGTATTCAGGATGGACATGCGCCGCCATTTTGCAGCGTCATTGAAGTCGGCATCCACTTTTTCGTTGATGTCGATGTACTGCGGAAGATCGGCCACGTGGAAGAAGCGGTCTCCACGGTTGATCAACTCATCGAAGATCCAGCGGAAGAGTCCCGGCTCGCTGGGCGAAAAGCGGTCGTTCACAAAGCAGTCGAGCACGCGCTTGATGCGCGGATCACGGTCATAGTATTCGCGGGCGTTGTAGAGCCCGTTGCGCTGCATCTGCTCAATCTCTTCGGCGCGCAGTCCGAAGATGTAGATGTTTTCCTCGCCGGCTTCTTCCGCAATCTCGATATTGGCGCCATCCCAAGTGGCTACGGTGACCGCGCCGTTCATCATCAGCTTCATGTTGCCGGTGCCGCTGGCTTCCATGCCGGCGGTTGAAATCTGCTCGCTCAGGTCCGCTGCCGGGATGATCGATTCGGCCAGCGAGACGCGGTAGTCGGGCAGGAAGGCAACCCGCAGGAACTGGTTGGCTTTGGGGTCCTTGTTCACCACGGCGGCCACGTTGTGGATCAGCTTGATGATCTGCTTGGCGGCCCAGTATCCGGGGGCGGCCTTGCCGGCAAAGAGCACGGTGCGAGCCGTCTTCGGCGCTTCGCCGTCCTCGACGATGCGGAGATAATCGTGGATCACGCGAAGCACGTTGAGCAACTGCCGCTTGTACTCGTGGATGCGCTTGATCTGCACATCAAACATGGAGCGCGGATCGGTGGTGACTCCCGTCTCATCGCGGATGATGCGCGCCAGCTTCAGCTTGTTCTGCACCTTCACTTCGGCAAAACGCGACTGGAAGCCCTCGTCGTTTGCCAGCGGTTCGAGTTTGCTCAGCTCTGACAGGTCCGTGATCCATGCGTCGCCGATGCTTTCAGACAGTAGTCGCGACAGATGCGGATTGGTCTTGAGCAGCCAGCGGCGGGGGGCCACACCGTTGGTCTTGTTGCTGAACTTCTTGGGCCAGAGCTGCGCGAATTCCGGAACCAAGGTTGTCTGGATCAGTTCGCTGTGCAGCGCGGAAACGCCATTCACGGCGTGCGAGGCCACGATTGCGAGGTGCGCCATGCGCACGTTCTTGTCATGCCCTTCCTCGATGACCGACATTTTCCGCAGCTTCTCGCCATCCACCCACGAGTAGGCCGAGAGGGTGCGCAGGAAGTCATGATTGATGGCGTAGATGATCTGCGTGTGGCGCGGCAGCACTCGCTCCATCAGCGCGATGCTCCATTTTTCCAGCGCTTCCGGCAGCAGCGTGTGATTGGTATAGGCCACCGTCTTCTGGGTAATCTCCCAGGCTTCTTCCCACTCCAGATTGTTTTCGTCTACCAGCACGCGCATCAGTTCGGCAACCGCCAGCGCGGGATGCGTGTCATTCATCTGGATGGCGACCTTCTCGGAAAAAATCGAGAAGTCGTTGTGATTCTCAAGGAAGTTGCGGGCAATGTCGCGCACCGCGCAGGCGACCAGGAAGTACTCCTGCACCAGGCGCAACTCCTTGCCGGCCATGACCGAATCGCTCGGGTACAGCACGCGCGAGATGTTCTCACTGCCGATCTTCTGTTCGACGGCGCGGATGTAATCGCCGCGGTTGAAGATGTCGATGTCGAAGTCGTCAGAAGAGCGTGCCTGGAATAGGCGAAGATAGTTGACCGTATGGCCGTTGTAGCCCACCACGGGCATGTCATTGGGCACGCCGACCACTACCTGGTAATCAAGCCAGCTCTGGCGGTAGTTGCCGCGGTCGCGCGCGTTCTCCACCCTTCCGTAGAGAGGAATGACAATGGCTTCTTCAGGACGCTGAATCTGGAACGGAGTTCCGTTGGTCTTCCAGCGATCCGGCTTCTCGCGCTGGAAGCCGTTGGCGATTTCCTGGCGGAACATGCCGTACTCGTAGTCGATTCCGTAGCCATATCCTGGCATATCCATGGTTGCCAGCGATTCCAGAAAGCAGGCTGCCAACCGGCCGAGGCCGCCGTTGCCCAGCCCGGCATCGGCTTCACTTTCCAACACCTGTTCCAGCCGGACGCCGAACTCGCGCAGCACGCCGTCCAGCACCTCGTTGAGCCGCATGTTGCACACGGTGTCGCCGAGCAGACGGCCCATCAGGAATTCCATGGACAGGTAGTAGAGGTGCTTGGCGTCAGCCTGCTGATAGCGCTTGCTGGTGGAGAGCATCCGGTCCACGAACAGGTCGCGCACCGCCAGCGAAACCGGAACCAGCAACTCCGCTGGAGTCAGGTGATCGAGCGACCGCACCAGGGTGTAACGCACATGGCGCTCAATACCCTCGCGCAGGGTTTTCGCTATGGCCGCCGTGGAGTCGAAATTCGGTTGCGACATAATCTATTAGGAGTCCCGAAATATAAATAAATGAACTAAAGCGTAGCGTACGCACCGGCCTGTGCAAAAGCCGGTTGGAGACGAATCGCCCCCTGAGTCAAAAATATGTGACGGATTCGAGCGCAGCGAACGTGGCTGCCGAAAAGTTGCCAGCGCAAACTCTCTTCTAACTAGAATTCTACGCATGATTGGCCCAGTTGACCATGCGCCAGCCGACCGCAACCCGTTTCTGCTTTGGAGAGCCTACTTCAGACCCCGGCAGATCCCTCCGAACGGATCAAAGAGCCAGGCGGGTTGTCAAGCGAAAAGGCTTCGATCTTCAACCAATATTGATCTTCATCCACAGCCCGCGCTAGGTACAATTGGGGTTGCAGAAACCCTGACAGATCGTTCGAATCGAAAGTTGCATGAAGTAACCCGAGGCAGAGCCCACAGAGGAATTCGCCCGGTGCATTCAAGAGGAAAACTCCGCGCGGGAAAGCATGCGCGATAACGTCGTTTCAGGAGAGCCACAATCATGAAGGAAATCACACGTAGCCGTTCCATGCGGTTGCTGCTGACGTTTCTTTGCTGTTTTATTTTACCGGTTGCAATGTTTGCCCAGTCTGCTGGATCGGGCTCCATCTCCGGCACACTTGTTGATCCTTCGGGAGCGGTTGTACCCGGCGCGAGCATTACGGTTCGCCACGTGGACACCGGAAGCAATCAGGTCGTCGTAAGCAACGGCGCGGGCGCTTACCTTGCACCCTTCCTGCAGCCGGGCAACTACGAAATCACCGTTGAGAAGCAGGGATTTGCCAAGACCGCCCGGAAGGGAATTGTGGTTGAGGTCGGTCGCACCGTGACCCTGAACCTCAACCTGTCGGTCAACGCTGCCGCTGAAACGGTCAATGTCACCGGCGAAGCGCAGGCTCTGGATCTGGCGAAGACCGAGGTCTCCCAGGACGTCAACCAGAACAGCATTGAAAACCTGCCGCTGATCGGCCGCCGCTGGGACAATTTTGTTCTCACTACTCCGGGTGCCACAACGGACGGAGGATTGGTCTCCTATCGTGGTGTTTCAGGCCTCTACAACCTGAACATGGTGGATGGCGCCAACAATAACCAGGCCTTCTTCTCGGAAGCCCGCGGACGCTCGACAGCGCCCTACACCTACGGCATGGACACCATCGAGCAGTTCCAGGTGAACACCTCGAACTACTCGGCTGAGTTTGGTCAAGCGGCTGGCGGCATCGTGAATGCCGTCACCAAGTCCGGCACCAACCAGCACCACGGCGATCTGTTCTACTTCCTGCGCTACCCGTCGCTGAATGCGCTGGACGCCTATAGCAAGTCGCAAGGCATCCTGACCCAGGCCGTACACCAGCAACAACAGTTTGGCGGTAGCGTCGGCGGTCCCATCATCAAGGACAAGCTCTTCTACTTCCTTGGGTATGACGGCTACCGGAAATCGTTCCCGGTTGCCTACACCAGCACCAACGCCACAACGACGAAATTCAATCCAAGCAACAATCCGAACTTCAACTGCCCCGCGACCTTGAGCGCAGCTCAATGCAGCGGAATCCAGAACTACGTTGAGGGCGAACTGGGCGCATATGGCCGCGTCGGCCAGCAGGATCTGGCGTTCACCAAGTTGGATTACCAGTTGAATACGCGCAACCGCGTTTCCGCCAACTTCAACTGGGACAACTACCAGACTCCGAACGGCTACAGCTCGGGCTCCTCGCTCAACAATTCTTCGCTGAGCACCAACGGCGCCATCGTTGTGCATACCCGCTTCCTGGTTGCGAACTGGTCTTCGACCATCTCCAACAGCATCGTCAACAACCTGCGCTTCCAGTGGGCTCGTGACCTTGAAACCGCGGGCGCCAACAGCGGCGGTCCAAGCATCAGCGTTACCAACCTGATCAGCTACGGCATGCCCAATGCGCTGCCCCGTCCGGCTTTCCCGGATGAACATCGTTTACAGCTCTCTGACACGCTGTCGCAAACCTTTGGAAATCACCAGCTCAAGTATGGCGTGGATCTCAACTTCATCCACGAACTGCTGATTAACCTCTACGAAGGCGGCGGTCTTTACAGCTACTCCGGCGCGTCGGCCTTCTCAAACTGGGCGCTGGACGTTTACGGCATCGCCGATTCGACACTGGTTGGTGGAGTGCCGGCGACAGGCCGTCACTGGACGAGCTTTGCGCAGGTTACAGACCCGATTACTCACGTTGGCAAGGACGACTTCTACAACAATGACGTGGCGCTCTTTGCCGAAGATAGCTGGAAGGTTCGTAAGAACCTGACGGTCAGCCTCGGCGCGCGCTATGACGTGCAGGACGTTCCCCAGCCCAACAAGCCGAACACGTTTGATGCGCTGACCACCGAATACACCTCCAAGATCAATATTCCTAAAACGCAGTTTTCACCGCGCCTGGGCTTCTCCTGGGAAGCGGCGAAGGACACCGTGGTTCGCGGCGGCTTCGGCATGTTCTACGCCAAGACCTCCAACTCTACGTTCTATGCGATTCGTGTGGAAAACGGCGTCTATCAGCAGACGTTCAATTGCAAGCCCACGACCTGCCCGTTGCTGGACTTCCCGAACGTGATCTTCACGCCTCCGGGCCAGACACCGACGGCTCCTTTCGCTGGCGCGCTGACGCCTACCGTTACTCCTTTCACGCCTCCGGCGGGTACGCAGTTGGCTCACGGACTCGATCCCAACTTCGTGAATCCGGTTGTGTATGAAAGCCATCTGGCGATCGAACGCAGATTGCCGGGCAACGTGGTTCTCACCATCGACGGACTCAACAGCCGTGGTCAGCACCTGCCGGTCTTTGTCGATGCGAATCTTCAGCCGGCAAGCACAACCAAGACTTACGATGTGGTTACCAGTGCGGTTGCCGGTACTCCGGCGAGCCTTGTGAGCAGCTTCACCGTTCCTTACTACACTGCGCGCGTCGATCCCAACATGGGCGTTGTGCTGGTTGGTAAGAGCACCGTGAAGTCGTGGTACAACGCGCTGGTTATCTCCGCCCGCAAGCCGCTTAGCGCGGGGCTGGAAGCGCAGTTCAACTACACCTACGGCAAGTCGCTGGATCAGGGCGCCGTCGCCGGACAGTATGGTACGTTCTACGGCACCGACTCTCCAGTCGATCCCAACAATCAGAAGGCTGAAAAGGGGCCGTCGGACATTGACCAGCGCCAGCGTTTCACCGGCCTGCTCATCTACCGTCCTACCTTCACCAAGAAGATCTCGAATTCGATTCTGCGCTATGCCGCAGATGGATTCCTCTTCTCAACCAACCTGACGTTTGCTTCCGGCCAGCCTCTGGCTGCTTCGATCAGCGGCTATCCCAGCGGGATCGATGGCGGTGTAACCGGGGCTGAAGTCAGCAACTCGGGTGGTGCCACCGGCGGCCGTCCGCCGCAATTTGAGCGCAACTTCTACACTTTGCCGGGGATGGAACAGATCGACTTCCGTATTGCTCGCGACTTTGCGATCAACGAGAAGCTCCGTCTGCAATTCCTGGGAGAGGCGTTCAACCTGTTCAATCACACCAACGTATTCAGCCAGAATGCAACGGCCTATACCTACCAGGCAGTGAACGCAGGCGCGGGCATCACCAGCGCGAACTACTGCCCGGCGACCTTTGCCGGTTCCACCAATGGCTGCTTGAGCCCCAGTCCCACCTTCCGGGCGACTACGTCAACCACTTCGGCTAACGGTCTTTACAGCTCCCGTCAGTTGCAGGTGTCGGCGAAGATCATCTTCTAACGTTTTTCAACCCGGCGGCAGCGCTTCGGCGTTGCCGCTTTTTTGCGCGCAAAACGCAAAAGAGGACGCGCCCGCAGGCGCGTCCTCCATGCAACCGTTGACTCTACTTCCTGATGGCGATGCTAAGTTCCTTCAACTGCGCGTCGGTCACCGGAGTGGGAGCCTCCATCATCAGGTCGGTGGCCGCTGCCGTTTTGGGGAAGGCGATCACCTCGCGCAGGCTTGATGCTCCTGCCAGAATCATCGCAATGCGATCAAGTCCCAGCGCAATGCCGCCGTGCGGAGGCGTTCCATATTGCAAGGCCTCCAGGAAGAATCCGAAGCGCAGTTTCTGCTCGGCCTCATCCATCCCCAGGGCCTCAAAGATCTTTGCCTGCACCTCCTGCTGGTGGATACGAATCGAGCCTGAGCCGAGTTCGGTTCCATTCAGCACCACGTCGTAGGCGCGGGCGCGAATCGCGCCGAGCGCCGAGTTCGGATCATGCAGGGCCTTCACGCCCTCGTCCAGCAACTCCATGTGGTCCTCATGCAGAGAGGTGAACGGATGATGCGCGAAAGTCCAGGTCTCAGCCTGCTCGTCCCACTCGAAGGATGGGAAATCGGTGACCCATAGAAACTTAAAGGTCTTGCCCTCGAACGCTTTGTGGCGCGCCGCATAGCGCTGCGCCAAGGCCAGCCTGAGCTGTCCGGCGTGGGAATAGACCGCGTAGGTTGCGCGCTGACGGCGGCGTTCGGCTGCGGCGTCGCCAGCAGAGCCCTCGTCTTCAGATTTTTTCGGAGCGGCCACCAGCACCAGCAGGTCGCCCTCTTCGGCTCCGCTTAGCTCGCGAACCTTCGCGATAGCCTCAGGCCAGCTCTTTTCCAGACGCTTGAAGTCGTCGAGGAACTTGATCACTTTGGCCTGCTTCTCGCTGAGCAGCGCCTTGTGTTCGTCGCGCTCCTTGCGCGAAAGCTCTCCCACCTTGGGCGTGCGAATCACGACCACGGGCAGCGCGGCGTCGATCTGCAAGGTCTCGAAGGTGTCGGCAGGGAAGAGCGCCTTCACGTCGGTCATCGCCGGCAGGCGCAGGTCGGGCTTGTCGATTCCGTAGAGGCGGATGGCATCGTCGTAGGGCATCTGCGGGAACGGTCGCTCGATGGTGTGTCCCGCAGCGGTGAAAGCCGCGTTGAGAAAGCCTTCCACCACCGCGTGGATGGTCTCTTCAGTCGGGAAGGTCAATTCCAGATCGATCTGGGTGAACTCCGGCTGACGGTCGGCGCGGAGATCCTCATCGCGGAAACATCGCGCGATCTGGAAGTAGCGGTCGAGGCCGCCGATCATCAGCAGTTGCTTGAATATCTGGGGCGACTGCGGCAGCGCGTAGAACTCGCCCGGATGCACTCGGCTCGGCACCAGGTAATCGCGCGCGCCCTCCGGCGTTGAGCGGGTCATATACGGTGTTTCAATTTCGTAGAAGCCTTCGCCCGAAAGGTAGTTGCGAATCGCCAGCGTCACGCGGTGACGCATCTCAATGTTGGCGTGCATCTCCGGACGGCGCAGGTCGAGGTAGCGATATTTCAGGCGTACCTCTTCGTTCACGCTCACGTTGGCGTCGCCGGGGAAGAACGGCGGAACTTTGCTCTCGTTGAGCAGCTTCAGTTCGGAGGCGATCACCTCGATCTCGCCCGTCTCCATCTTCGGATTGCGGGTGTTCTCCGAGCGCAGTTCGACCTCGCCGGTGACAGCCAGCACGTACTCGTTGCGCACGGACTCCACGCGCGCGTGCATCTCCGGATTACGCTCTTTGTCGAAGACAATCTGGGTGATGCCCGAGCGGTCGCGCAGGTCGATAAAGATCAAGTTGCCGTGATCGCGCCGCCGGTTGACCCAGCCCATCAATGTGATCGTGTGTCCTGCATCGGCGGAGCGTAATTCTCCGCAGCGGTGCGTCCGCTTCAAGTCGCCTAAGAAATCAAGTTGCATCGTCGCTTTCCGTCTTGCGGAGGGAAACTCCGCATTCTCCATCGTACGACAATCGGCGCGCCGTATACGCACGCGCCAATTGCTTTGGTGGAATTTGTATTCTTACTCGGTCAGGTAGGCCAGCAGTTCCTTGCTTGAAACCGTGGTCTGCTGGCCGCTCTTCAGATTCTTCACCGCATAGGCGTCGGCCTGCACCTCATTTTCGCCAACGATGACGGCAAAGGTCGCACCCAGCTTTTCCGCGGTCTCAAAGCTCTTCTTCAGCCGGAAGCTTTCATCGCTCACGTCCGCCGTAACGCCCTCGGCGCGCAACAGTTTTGCGAGCTTCAGCGCGTGGCGGTTCATTCCCTTGCCCAGCGGAATGACAAACGCCTTCAGCGCCGCAAGCGCCTGCTGCTGTTGCGCCTGCAGGGCCAACACCAGCCGGTCCTCTCCGATAGCGAAGCCAATTCCCGGAGCCTTGGGGCCGCCGATCTGTTCGCTCAGCCCGTCGTAGCGGCCTCCGCCGAGCACCGCGCTCTGCGAGCCCAGTTCGCCATGGGTGAACTCAAAGGTCGTGCGGGTATAGTAGTCCAGCCCGCGCACCATGCGCTCGTTCACCTGGTAGGGGACTTCAAGGGTGTCGAGAATGGCGCGTACTTGCGCAAAGTGCTCGCGGCAGCCTTCGTCGAGATAGTCGGCAATCTTCGGCAGTTTCTCGATGATCGGCTGGTCGGCTGGAACCTTGCAGTCGAGCACGCGCAGCGGGTTGGTCTCGGCGCGCCGCTGGCAGTCGCCGCAAAGCTGATCCTTCACCCCGGCCAGCGCCTCGCGCAGAGCCTGGTTGTAAGCCGGACGGCAGTCCAGGCAGCCCACCGAATTCAAGTACAGCGTCCAGCCCTTCAGTCCCACTGCGTCCAGCAGAGCGGTCAGCATGTCCAGCACTTCGGCGTCGCGCATGGGTAGTTCGCTGCCCGCCGATGGCGGCCCGATGATTTCCGCGCCGATCTGGAAGAATTGGCGGTAGCGGCCCTTCTGCGGACGTTCCCGCCGGAACTGCGGCCCGATATAGTAGAGCTTTTGCAACAATCCGCTGCGGCCCAGCTCATGCTCAATGTAGGCACGCACCACGCCGGCGGTGTTCTCCGGACGCAGGGTAAGCGTCTGTGTCTTCTCGCTGGCCGCGCGGGCCTTGTCCTCCCAGGTGAACATCTCCTTTGAGACAATGTCGGTTTCCTCGCCCACGCCGCGGCTGAAAAGCTCGGTGGACTCAAAGACCGGGGTGCGAATCTCGTGATAGTTATAGCGGGCAAAGACCTCGCGTACCTTGCGCTCCACAAAATTCCATAGTTCGGTATCGGGAGGCAGCAAGTCGCGGGTTCCGCGAACAGCTTTGATCATTTTTTTCCATTCCTTGCCCGGAAGTTCTGTTCGTCCGGGTATGGATATTCCATCTGACGCGCCGCCTGTCGCGCAATGGTCTCCCCATAGGTTCGCGCCACCAGATACAGCGCCATATCAATCCCGGCGCGGATGCTGTTGGCGGTCGTGATGTTGCCGTCCACTACCACAGGCAACTCCGGCCGCAACGAGGTTCGGGGAAAGCGCTCACGGAAGAAGTCCACCGAGCGGAAGTGCGTGGTCGCCGTCTTCCCCACCAGCAGCCCTGCCTCGCCCAACAGCAGGGAGCCGGTGCCTACTGAGGCCAGCCGGTCCACCTCTGGAGCCATCTTCTTCAGCCAGTCCAGGTACTCTGGCTGGTGCATCAGGGCGCGGATTCCATGTCCTCCCGGAACCAGCAGCATGTCCAGCTTTGGGCAGGAGCCGAGGTCCACGTCCGGCAGAATCCGCATTCCGCCGCTGGCACGTACCAGTTCCATGCTCCCAGCCACGAGCAACTGGCGAATCGGCGAATGGCTCTCGCGCCGTGTTTCCTCATCCAGGCGGGTGGTGGCAAAAACCTCAAAGAGGCCGCAGAAGTCAAGCACCTCCGCGTCCGGATAAATCAGAATGCCGACCGTCTTTTCCGCCAAGGTCAGGGGGGAGTCGCTGGCGCTCATTGGCCCAGTTCCCGCAGGTATTGTTCTTTGTAGCCCAGGTAATTCGTGCGATACGTCAAAATCGAGGCTTTCTCCTCTTCAGTTAGATAGCGGCGAAATTTTCCTGGCGCGCCCATCCACAGCGATCCAGGTTCCACCACGGTGCCTTCGGGAATCAGCGTCCCGGCGGCGATGATCGAGTCGTGTCCCACCCGCGCGCCATTCAAGATGATGACCCCCATGCCGATCAGGCAGCGGTCTTCAATTACGCAGCCGTGCAGGGTTACGGTGTGGCCCACGGTCACGTCGTCGCCCAGCACCACGGGCCATTTTCCCAGCATTCCATGTAACACGGAGTTGTCCTGGATGTTGCTGTTCCTGCCGATGTGGATGTAGTGTACGTCGCCGCGAACCACCGCATTCATCCAGATGCTGGCGTGTTCGCCCAGTACAACGTCGCCAATGACCTGTGCGGAAATGTCCACGTAGCAGGTGCTGGGAATGGTGGGCGTCACGCCCTTATAAGGCCGAATCATCGAAATCCTCCACCTTGGGAACCGGTTGTGCGGTCCGCGCAAGCCCTCGCGCGCAAGACATCCCCAAAATATTGACCATACCAGAAGCAAAGGCGCGGCGAAACCGGCAAAACTGCGCCGCTGAACCGCTTGGAACCGGCACCCGCCATTCAACTGTATAAATCCTTTGTTAAAATGCTTCGCCTTAACCCGGTTTCGGTAGTAAGATGCCCGGCATTACTAGAGTTGCTCAATGATCATCATGGGGATTGTGGAAACGGCCTCTCTTGGGTCGGGTTCGCAGTGCTTCCGCACTTATACCAGCAGTTGAAATGCGCCTGGACGATGCCAGGGGCTCGCCACCGGAAACTTCCGGTCACCGGGAGTAACGGGAATAAGGCGTGCAGCACGAGCCGCATAAAACTTGCGAAGTAGCGATGTTGTGGAGTTGGGGCTGAAAGGGGAACCCATGGAATTCCAGGACAGAGTGATGAAGTGCGTGGATTGCGGGGAAGATTTCGTCTTTACCGCAGGAGAACAGATTTTCTTTCACGACAAACAATTCAAAAACCTGCCCAAGCGGTGCAAGGCCTGCAAGTTGAAACGGGCACCCGGCCAGGGATCATCGAATCGCTTCACCAAACAGGAAACCGTTGCCGTCTGTTCAGGTTGCGGAAAGGAAACTGTCCTTCCATTCCGCCCCACACAGGGTAGGCCAGTGTTCTGCCGGGAGTGCTTCGGACAACAGAAGAAAACAAACGGCGCATCCGCCTGAGCCGTTCCGATCTCGCCCGTCGCTTGGCGCCCGCTCTTGCGCGGCGTCAGGTGTCTATCCGTTGCGGGATACCGTTTTCGCGATAGCTGGCTTGAGCTTCGCCTGCTTGCTGTCCTGGTGCGTCACCAGGAGCGCTTCAATCTGCCTCAGCAGGTCGTTGGTATTCATGGGCTTCACCAGCAGCGATTCCGCGCCCTCGCTCTTCCAGTCGCCACCCAGGTCCGGATACGCGGTAAGAATCGCCGTGGCCGGGTTGTAAGCCTGCGAACGCGCGATGCGGATGACCTCGTATCCCGCGGATTCGTTCTCCATGCGCATGTCGGTGATCACCATCTCGAACGCGCCGCCGGACAGTTTCTGCCCCGCTTCGCGCGCTGAGGCAGCGGTCTCCACCTCGAATCCGTTCATTTCGAGGATCGCTTTCAGGGTCAGCAGAATAGCCAGTTCATCATCTACAAGCAAAATACGTCGCTTCATTGCAGGCTCCTGAATTGATTGGAAAACGGCATCGCGTCGCAAAGCCGCCAAGGTTCGATATTACCGGCGAAGCACAGTTGCCGGTTGACCGAGCAAGAAATATATCAAAACATTTGCGCGACAGGAACAAGTATCCCGGTAGGAAGCAGCGCGGAAACCATCCCGATTTGCCCATATAATACTCCCGTGGGCAGTTTCTATGTTGAAAACTTCGGTTGTCGCGCCACCCAGGCCGACGGCGCTGCGATCGAGCGCCAGTTGACGGAGCGCGGGTTGTCGCGCGCGTGTACCGCGGCGGAAGCCGAGGTCGTTGTTCTCAACACATGTACGGTTACGTCCTCCGCCGATCAGGACGCGCGTGCAGCCATCCGGAGGATTCATCGCACGAATCCCTCTGCCCGAATTCTCGTCACCGGTTGTTACGCTCAGCGTGCGCCCGAGGAAATCTCAGCCCTCGATGGCGTCTCACTCGTCGTCGGCAATTCGCATAAACATCGCCTCGCCGAGATTGCCGCTGGCAATGGTTTTGTGCCGCTGGGTTTCATTGCGAACGCCTCACTCGCGGACTCTCCGGCCTCCGCGCCGGGGGCAGTCCTGACGGCGCACCGCGCGCCGATTGTGGTGGAGGATATTTTTGCCCATACTGAACTGCTTGCAGCGCCCGTCTTCGACTCTGACAACGAGAAGACGCGCCCCAATCTTAAAGTGCAGGACGGATGCAACAACCGCTGCTCTTTCTGCGTGATCCCCTTTGTGCGCGGCCGCAGCCGCTCGCTTCCGCTCGGTGAAGTCCTGGGCAACGTCGATCAACTGGTCGCCAATGGCTACCAGGAGCTCGTGCTCAGCGGAATCAATCTTGGCCGCTGGGGCCGCGAGTTCAGTCGCGATTTGCCTTCCGCAGAAGCCCCGCCCCGCCGCACCCGCTTCGTCGATCTCCTCCATGCCATTCTGGAGCGCACCAGCGTGCCTTTGCTGCGCATCAGTTCGGTGGAACCCATGGACTGGAGCGATGAACTCATCGCCCTCGCCGCCTCCACCCCGCGCATCGCAAAGCACGCGCACGTTCCGTTGCAGAGCGGCAGCGACCGCATTCTGAGGCTGATGCATCGCCGCTACCGTCCCTGGCATTACGAAGACCGCATTCAGCGCATCCATGCGGCCATGCCCACGGCTGCCATCGGCGCCGATGTGATGGTCGGCTTCCCCGGCGAAAGCGAAGAAGATTTCGAGCAGACCCGCGCGTTCATCGAGCGCCTGCCATTCACCTACCTGCACGTCTTCACCTACTCCTCGCGCCCAGGTACGCCCTCGGCGCAGATGCCCGCGCAGGTTCCCGTGCAAAAGGCTCGCGAACGCAATCGCGTGCTGCGTGAACTTGCAGCCCGCAAAAAACACAGCTTCCAGGAGCAGTTCGTCGGCGGCACGCTACGCGCTCTCACCCTCACGCAGATTTCGCAGGGCCGCACCGAAGCTCTCACCGACAATTATCAAAAGCTGTGGCTCCAGGGTTCGCTCCCCGCGAATCGAATGCTCACCGCCCGCATCCATTCCATAGAGGGCGAAGCGCTGGTGGGCGAAGTCGAGTAGAGATTTCGCGCTCGCGACCGTTGTTCCCAGTCCCCGAAAGGTTCCACATGTCCAACGTTTTCGATTTTTCCGCCAAGCTCAACAGTGGGGAAGAGAAGCCGCTCGCGGACTATCGCGGCAAAGTTCTGCTCATCGTGAATACCGCCAGCAAGTGCGGCTTCACTCCTCAGTACAAAGGGCTCGAAGAGCTCTACAAGAAATACCGCGACCAGGGATTGGAGATACTCGGCTTCCCCTGCGATCAGTTCGGCCATCAGGAACCCGGCAGCGACGCGGAGATTCAGAGCTTTTGTGAGCTGAATTACGGCGTGACTTTTCCACTCTTCGGCAAGATCGAGGTCAACGGCGACGGCGCGCATCCGCTCTACAAGCACCTGAAGACCGAAGCCGGTGGCTTGCTTGGCGACGGCATCAAGTGGAATTTCACCAAGTTCCTCGTTGGCCGCGACGGCAAGGTTCTGAACCGTTACGCGCCGGTCACGACCCCGGAGAAAATCGGCGAAGACATCGCGAAGACGCTCCAGGGTTAGGATTGCAAGGTTTTACGAGGCCCGGCGGCTCGCCGCTTGCGCTCCAGAACAACTTCCTTTCCGTGCTATACTTTAAGCGGTTTCAGTACCACCGGAGGACCGTATCGATAAGCGTTTTATCCGCACCAATGAGCGTATTCGCGTCCGCGAAATTCGCGTGATCGACGATCAGAGCGAGCAACTCGGCATCATGACACCTCTTGATGCGCTCAAAATTGCCAGGGAAAAAGGACTCGACCTGGTGGAGGTTTCACCCACCGCGCAGCCCCCTGTCTGCCGCATCATGGACTTTGGTAAGTACATGTATGAGCAGGAGAAAAAGGAACGCGCGGCCAAGAAGAACCAGAAAGTCATCACCATCAAGGAAGTGAAGTTCCGCATCAACGTGGACGAGCACGATTATCAGACCAAGAAAAATCATGCTCTGCGCTTCCTCAGTGACGGTGACAAGGTAAAGGCGACCATCTTTTTCCGTGGACGTGAAATGACCCGCCAGATGCTCGGTCGTGAGATCCTGCAGCGGCTGATCAAGGACATCGCGGACAAAGCCGTGGTAGAAAACATGCCCCGGCAGGAAGGCAACACCCTGCACCTGATTCTGGCTCCGCCCAAGGTTCAGAAGTAGCCGCAACGGCGCAGGCAGTTTTCGTTTGCGCTTCCCCGTAAGCCGCTTTCCGCGACATGTTTTGCGGGCTTCCCCACCGGGCCGGTTTGCCCGGAGAGGCTGTTCTCGTGTTTAATAACAGTAGTTGTTTTTAGGACTCAGACAATGCCGAAGATGAAGACTCACAGTGGCGCTTCCAAGCGCTTCAAGAAGACGGGTACGGGCAAGGTAAAGCGCGGTTTCGCTTTCCAGCGCCACATCCTGACTTCGAAGGGCACTAAGCGCAAGCGCCAGATGGATATGGGCGGAATGGTCGATAAGTCCGATCTGCCTAAGATCCTGAGGATGATCCCCTACTAAACAGGGTGATCTCCCGCCGGACGGCATTGAATCGTCCGGTGCAACCAAAGGGTGCAAACCCGGGTGTGTGAAGAGGTTCAAGGGTTTCAAAACCTCCTGCCTCCAGCCGCCATAATCCCGCGGACATTAAGTTCCAGCGGATGTTTCTAAAAGGAAGGTAGCAGCAATGCCTCGCGTAAAACGTGGTACTAAGCGCCGTGACAAGCGCAAAAAGATATTAGAGCGCGCTAGTGGGTACTTCCTCACTAAGTCGAAGCTCTATCAGGCAGCACAGGAAGCCGTACAGCGCGGCCTCAAGTTCGCTTTTACTGGCCGTAAGCAGAAGAAGCGTCAATACCGTTCGCTCTGGATCGTGCGTATTAACGCCGCGGCCAAGCTCAGCGGTCTCAGCTATTCGCAGTTCATTCACGGTCTGAAAGTCGCAGGCATCGAGCTCGACCGCAAGATCCTGGCAGACATCGCCGTGCATGATCCCGCGGGCTTCGCCGCCCTGGTCGTGCAGGCCAAGGCCGCCGTGCCGGCGCAGGCGTAAAGCAGAACTCGACCAAGTACTGAAAGCCACGAATGGCACGGGAACATGAACCCCAAAAGGTTTGTGCGCTCCGTAAACCATTCGTGGCTTTTTACGTTTGCATTGCACCGGAGCGCTGAAAGTCCAGTAGCCAGGAGCAGCGAAGCACTCATGTACACCGTTCCCAAACTCGAAGATTTCTCTCCCGCCGCGCTCGACGCGGCCACAGCAGAGCTGCTCACAGCCCTTGTTGCAGAGTCCCATGCCGCCGCCGATCCCAAGGCCTTTGAAGAGTTCCGCAACCGCTGGATGGCCCGCAAGAACGGCTTGCTCTCCCAGGTCAACGATCTGTGGCTCAAGGCCGCGCCCGGCCCCGCCAAGCGCGACGTAGGCCAGCGCGTCAACGCCCTCAAGCAGCGCGCTGAAGCCCTTGTCTCTGAGGCAGAGCAACTGGCTGCCAGCTCGGGGCTCGCCGCCCGGCTCAAGTCCGAGACCATTGATATCTCGCTGCCCGGCGTCGAGCGTCCGCTTGGCGTGCGCCATCCCGTCATGCGCACTCTTGACGAACTGATCTCGGTCTTCGTGAAGATGGGCTACTCCATCGCCGAAGGCCCCGAGGTCGAGAGCGATTACTACAACTTCGAGGCCCTGAACTTTCCGCCCAACCATCCCGCGCGCGATACGCAGGACACACTCTTCATCGCCAATCAGGAGCAGCGCGCGCAGCGTGACCGCCTCCTGCTGCGCACGCACACCTCGCCCGTGCAGATTCGCACCATGGAAAAGCTCACGCCGCCGGTGCGCGTCATATGCCCCGGTAAGGTCCATCGCAATGACGCGCCGGACGCTACGCATTCGCCGGTCTTCCACCAGCTTGAGGGCCTCTGCGTCGATACCAACATCACCTTCGGCGACCTGAAGGGAACGCTCGACCACGCCATGAAGTCGCTCTTCGGCTCGGCGGTCAAGACCAGCTTCCGCCCATCGTTTTTCCCCTTCACGGAGCCGAGCGTCGAGGTATCCATCTCCTGCCCATTCTGCGGAGGCAAGGGCTGCCGTCCCTGCAAGCAGAGCGGCTGGATCGAACTTCTCGGCGCCGGCATGGTCGATCCCAACGTCTTCGGCTTCGTCAACTACGACCCGAAGAAGCTCAGCGGCTTCGCCTTCGGCATGGGCGTGGAGCGGTTGGCGATGATGACCTACAACGTCGATGACATCCAGCAGTTCTTCTACGGCGACATGCGGTTTTTGGAGCAGTTTGCGTAATTGACGAGCGTACTGACGAATACGTTTTGATGAGGGTTTGAGATGTGGGATGCACTGGGTGAATTAGG
>Ga0302320_10000765_pt1 | contig 75832 bp, 57 predicted proteins | sample Bog_T0_3_FD_202130 | JGI IMG/M metagenome (GOLD analysis project Ga0302320, IMG submission 202130) | Peat permafrost microbial communities from Stordalen Mire near Abisko, Sweden - Bog_T0_3 | ecosystem: Environmental > Terrestrial > Soil > Wetlands > Peat | place: Sweden: Abisko, Stordalen Mire... | reverse complement strand
CATCTTCACCGAGCTTTACAACGTCCAGCACCTGCAATCCAGCCGCATCGATCCTGTCGCCAAGGTCTGCATCTCCACCATCCAGCGCCTTTACTCCATGCTCGCCGGCAAAGAACTCGATCCGGAACTGGACGAACTCTCCGGCTCCACGCTTGAAATGCTCAAGCGCCCGCCCGAGCCCATCGCCTACAACCCCTCCATCCCCATCGAGACCTTCGACCTCATCGTCACTGACGAGTGCCACCGCTCCATCTACAACCTCTGGCGCCAGGTGCTTGAATACTTCGACGCCTCGCTCATCGGCCTCACCGCCACGCCCTCCAAGCAGACCATCGGCTTCTTCAATCAGAACCTGATCATGGAGTACCCATATGAGCGTGCAGTCGCCGACGGCGTCAACGTCGACTTCGACCTCTACACCATCCGCACCCTCATCTCTCAGCACGGCAGCGTCATCAACGCCGGCTTCCAGGTGGACTACCGGGACCGCCAGACCCGCAAGATCCGCTGGGAACAGGCCGATCAGGACATTCCCTACGACGCCGACGAACTCGACCGCCGCGTCGTTGTTCCTGACCAGATCCGCACCATCGTCCGCACCTTCCGCGACCGGCTATTCACCGACATTTTCCCCGGCCGCACTGAAGTTCCTAAGACGCTCATCTTCGCCAAAGACGACAGCCACGCCGACGACATCGTCCAGATCCTCCGCGAGGAGTTTGGCCGCGGCAACGACTTCGCTCAGAAAATCACGTATCGCACTGGCTCCGCCAAGGTCCGCGTCAAAAAGACTGACAAGCAGGGCAACGAGTACGAAGTGGACGAGTGGGCATCCTCAGGGCTCACGGCCGAGCAGCGCCTCACCGAGTTCCGCACTGCTTACAATCCCCGCATCGCCGTCACGGTCGACATGATCGCCACCGGAACCGACATCAAGCCGCTTGAAATCGTCTTCTTCATGCGCGCCGTCAAAAGCCGCACCATGTTCGAACAGATGAAGGGCCGCGGCTCCCGCACCGTCACGCCAACAGAATTGCAGAACGTCACTCCCGACGGCCACAGCAAAGATCACTTCGTCATCATTGACGCCGTCGGCCTTGAGCCGGAAAAGATGCAGGAGACGCAGCCGCTGGAGCGCAAGCGCAACGTCAGCCTTGAGAGGCTGTTTGAGTTCGTCACCTTCGGCAATCGCGATGAAGATGTGCTCAGCAGCATTGCATCTAGATTGGCCCGGCTTGACCGCGAGCTGACTCCCAACGACCGAACTGCTCTTACCGAAGCAGCCAAAGGGCAGTCGCTTGCATCCATCGCCGGGGACATCGTCGCTGCCCTCGATCCCGACCGCCGCATCGATGCCGCGCGCGCCGCTGTCGGCCTTGCACCTGATGTCGAACCCAACGACGAGGAGCTGGCCCAGGCCCGCAAGCTGCTCTTCAACCAGGCTGCCAAGCCGCTCGCCGCCAACCCCGCCCTGCGCAACCTTATACTCGGAATCAAGAAGAGCTACGAGCAGGTCATCGACCGCATCAACCAGGACCAGCTCCTTGAAGCCGGCCCCGCCGAAGTGGTTCGCGAACGCGCCCTTCGTATCACCCAGACATTTGAGCAGTTTCTACGCGACCATAAGGACGAGATTGAAGTGCTGCAAATCCTCTATAGCAAGCCCTACGCCGTGGGCCTGAGCTTGAAGCAAGTCAAGGCGCTGGCTGGCTTGATTGAGAAACCAGTGGACGGAAGTCCGCGCGTCACGCCCGACCAGCTCTGGCATGCCTATGAGCGCATCGATAAAGCGCACGTTCGCGGCACCCGCACTGAGGTAGCCGCCGACCTCGTCAACCTGGTCCGCTTCGCGCTTAAGCAGAAAAGCGAGCTGCAGCCCCGCCGTGCAGAGGTCGAGTCGCGCTTCTCCGCGTGGCTCGCCGCACAGCAGAGCGCCGGAGTCCTCTTTGAACAGGATCAGCTTCGCTGGCTTGAGGCCATCCGCGACCACATCGCATCCAGTCTTGCGGTAGAGCCGGAAGACCTGGAACTCGATCCCTTCAATCGCTGGGGCGGCCTCGGCCGCGCACGGCAGGTCTTTGGCGATCGGTTCCTGCCGCTGCTCAACGAACTAAATGAGGTGCTGGCGGCATGACGGAATTAGCTGAAACAAGCGCCGCAAGGCGGACGGAGGGAGCGGGAGCCTTCAGGCTCCCGAAACCAAATCTCAACGGGACAGGCCTTCAGGCCCGGACTCTCAGCTCTCCATCTCCGCTGCTCAATGGACTCAGTGAGGTGCTTGCGGCATGACCGAATTGCCGAGGGGATGGGCGGGAGTCCCCATTTCATCTGTTGCCGAAGTGAATCCACCGCAGCCCTCGATTCCGATCCCCCAAGATGGGGAAGTCTCGTTCGTGCGAATGGCTAGCGTTGAAGCCGAGAGCGGAATCTTGGACGCTAGCCAATTGCGCCCATGGCATGAAGTCAGCAAGGGCCATACGAAGTTTCAAGAAGGGGATGTACTTTTTGCAAAGATCACTCCATGTATGGAAAACGGGAAGATCGCGATTGCAAAGGAACTCCATGGCCAGGTTGGCGCTGGATCGACCGAATTTCATGTCTTGAGAACCAACGGAGCGGTGCGCGAGAAGTATCTACTTCACTTTCTTCTGCAACGAGACGTCAGGCGGAACGCTCGGATGGTGATGCAGGGCGCGGCAGGACAGCTTCGCGTCCCTGCATCGTTTTTCAGCCGTCTGAACCTGCCGTTGGCTCCCCCCGAAGAGCAAGACCGCATCGTAGATGAGATCGACAAGCAGTTCACGCGGCTGGATGCGGCGACGGCGGCGCTGAAGCGGGTGCAGGCCAATCTCAAGCGATATCGCGCCTCCGTGCTCAAGGCTGCCTGCGAGGGTCGCCTGGTTCCCACTGAAGCTGAACTCGCCCGCAGGCGGCACAGTCCACTGCGGCCAGGGCTTGGCTGAATACTGGTTGAGGGTGTCAGTCTTGCCGGTGGGCGAGCGCACGCCGTGCCGGCTGACAATGACTACGTACTTCAACATATCGGATGTTTGCTGGCTCACAGCGGGGGCGGACGTGGCACTCTGCGCCAAGGCTTGCGCCGGCGGCAACAGTGTTACGACCACCAGGGCACTCAGGATCGAGGCCGTGCGCCAGGTCGCAGAAAGTGGCATCATGGCTTTTCCTTTTGTGCCGCGGTGGAGTAGACGCGAATCTCTGCCGGCTTCCCGGCTGTTCCCGGTACGCCGACGTACAGATTCTTCTCAGCGGGGATAAACAGCGCGGTCTTTGCGCCGGGTGCTGTGTGCGTCACGCCGATGGTTGTCATGCCCGTGCCGCCGTCCGCCTGGATGACATCCAACTCGCCTGTGCCGCTGATGACGTACAACCTGCCTCGCGCCGCATCATAAAAGAGATCGTCTGCACCATCGCCGGTCGTCACGCGCGCAATCTCGGCGCCGGTAGCTGCGTTCAGCGCAAGCAGCGTAGCCGGTATCCGGCAGGCAACATAGAGGCGTTGGCGTGCACTGTCATAAGCCATTGGAACATTGTCCGCAGCGCCTGTCAGGTTCCAGTGCGCGACAACGGTGTTGCTCGCGCCGTCGATTACTCCGACTTCGGCTGAGTCGGCAATGTTTGCGAAGATGCGGCGGTTTTGCTCATCAAGATCGAGTCCCTCGGGATGGCTGGCCATGGTGAGGTTGGCAGACAGAGCGAACTTCACGGTATCAATCACGGCGACTTTGGCCGGAACAGCCGCGCTTCCACCGCCGTGACCTACGTAGAGCATGTGGTGTGCCTCGTCGAAGACCATGTCGTCCGCATCGTTTGAGAGCTTGATGCTGCCGGCAAGCTTAAACGGAGTGCCCTTGTAGAGCCTGAGCTCCGCATTCGACCCGTCGGAGACGTAGAGGCTACCGGGATCCACCTCTGGTACGATGAACTCGCCTTGACCATCCGTGGTGATGGGCCGGATGGCAGGAATCAATTCGATCCTGGCTCCTTGCAGCACAGCTCCCGCTGAGTCCTTGACCACACCGGCGAGTACACCCTTCGTCGATTGGCCGGATGCCGGCACAAGGGCTAACAAGGAAAGGCACAATAGCGTGAATAGATGGGTTTTCTTGAACATGGCGCTCCTAGTCATGGCCGAGTGGCCGGTCAGTAAAGCAAGATTGGGATCTATGCTTCGACCTGTCTAGAGCGTAGAGGCCTTTCTTAAAGCCACGTTAACGATCTTGTGAATATTCCCTAAGGTTCGGCATAAGTTCTTCCCGCCGTCACACCTGAATTGTGAATTTTCTGTAACGTTTGAATCCGTTGTGCGATTCGGCACGCACCTGTGCTGAGATTAATGTGACGGGGACGCCAGTTGAAATAGGGTCTCGGCCAGCCGTGAGAACACGTGTATGCGCATACTTGTAATCGACGACGAAGTCCGCATGCTGGAGTTGCTGCGTAAAGGACTGTATGAGTCCGGGTACACGGTGATGACCGCAGCCGACGGAGAGACGGGCTTGGAAATCGCATTGGCGCATGAGTTTAGCGCCATCGTGCTTGACATTGGCTTGCCGCGCCGCGACGGGTTTTCGGTGGCGCAGGCGCTGCGGGAACGCAAGAGCGCCACTCCTTTGTTGATGCTGACTGCGCGCGATGCTGAGGACGACATCATTCAGGGACTTGACCTGGGCGCGGACGATTATATGACCAAGCCGTTTTCATTTCTAGAGCTGGTCGCACGTCTGCAATCCATAACGCGGCCGCATCGGGATGAAAAGGCGATTCGGATTGAAGCCGGGGATCTGGTAGTCGATCCTGTTCGTCACTCTGTGACGCGCGGCAGTGCGAACATTGAGCTGACGCGTACGGAATTTGCGTTGCTGGGGCGGCTCGTGCGCAATGCAGGTGGTTGCGTTTCGCGCCAGGCGCTGAGCGAGAGCGTGTGGGGTTCGGACGCCAGCATGGGCCCCGGCGCACTGGATGCGCTTGTGAGTGCTGTGCGGCGCAAGATTGACGCACCGTTTCAGTACAAACTCATCAGCACCGTGCGCGGATCCGGCTACCTCCTCAAGAATCGGGAGACGGCGACAGGGAGCGCGACGAAATGAAAGCTCTCCCCATTCGCATGCGGCTCTCGCTCTGGTACTTCGCAATGTTCGCCTCCGCAGCATTCTTGCTCAGCCTCACAAGTCTTTGGATGTTGCGCCGCAGCGTAGATGCAACCGAGTATCACGATATGCAGGAGCGAGCGGAGGATGTCCAGTTGGTGTTGGAGCATGAAGACCCCAATGAAAGTATGAGTGCCTTGCAGAAGGACTTTGCGGACATCTACGGCTTCAAAGATGACGGCAAGTATTTGCAGGTTCGGGATCAGGATGGCAATTGGATATTCCGTTCCAAACGCATGATTCTTCAAAATCCGGAACTCTCTCAATCCGATCGCATTCCATCCCAAGGCATCCAATCCGAGTTTCAGCAGGGCATACACTATGTGCGAATTCTTTCCTACCCGATCGTGGTACGGGGGAAGCGCTACTCAGTGCAGACGGGTGTAACACTAAACCGATCCATGGTTTTGCTTAACACATATGGCACCAGTCTTCTGTTTTTGACCCCGGCAGTCATTCTGCTCGCCTCAATGGGCGGATATCTGATGAGCCGCAAGGCGCTGGAGCCGGTGGCCGCGCTGGCTACGCAGGCGCGCCTCATCAACGATCGCAATCTGGATACTCGCCTTCCCGTGCCCGACACCAGAGACGAGATCTCCGACCTTTCGAAAACCCTCAATCAGATGCTTGAGCGCATCGACAAGGCATTCGCGAGCGTGCGTGCCTTCACCGGCAATGCCTCGCATGAATTGCGCACGCCCATCTCCCTGATGCGCACAGAGATTGATGTGGCTCTGTATCGTCCGCGCAATGTGGAGGAATACCGCGAGACACTGATGCGGCTGAATGAAGAAGCGGTTCGGATGACCAACCTGGTCGAGAACCTATTGTCGTTGGCCCGCGCCGATGGCGGGGCCGAAGCATTGAGTACCGCCCCAATGGACCTGCGCGTTCTCTTCCAAAGCGCTGCGCGAACATGGACTGCGCCGATGCGGCGCGCTCTGCTCGACTTTCGCGTGGAGATTCCTGGAGACAACCTTGTTCTTCTCGGCGACGCGAGCAGCATACAACGACTGCTGTCTATCCTTCTGGAGAATGCTGCGAAATATACGCCACCCGGCGGATCGGTGATCCTGAGCGCTGCTGCTTCCGATACCCGCATTCTCATCTCGGTTCGCGACACCGGCATCGGCGTCGCCGAAGTTGATCTACCGCGCATCTTCGACCGCTTCTATCGCGCGACCCAGGCCGGGGAGTTCGCGCCACGCGGTTCAGGCCTGGGGCTGGCGCTGGCAAAATGGATTGCCGAACGGCATCGGACGGAATTGACCGTCGAAAGCAAGCCCGGTAGGGGGAGTTGCTTTTCGTTCTCGCTTGAGAAAGCCGCTCTTCCTGTTTCAACCAGCGGCATTCTCACAGCTGCTAGCACTGATTAGAAGGCAGCGTTGAAAGCGCTGTTTCCCGATGCACTTCGCATGATTCCGAATCTTGCATTCCACACCCGAGTGCTCATGCAACTGAATATTCACATTTGCCCTGCATACTGGAAATCATGATTCGCACGACGCACCTGACCAGTAGGATTCTTCTTCTTTGCACAACTGTCGCGGTCTTGCCCTTGTACATCCCTGCCCAGACGGGTGTAAATGCAGTGCTGCCGAACGGCCGAGAGATCCGTCCCGCCGGAAACTGGATTGCGGTGGCTCCATATCCTTTCGCCCTGTCGGTGCGTCCCGACGGTGCTCAGCTTGCCGTTCCGTCCATCGGTTTCCCCTTCGCCCTGAACGTGATTGATAACCCGGCCAGTCCCAGCCCAGTTGTTCGGCGTTGGCCCGCCACAGGGGGCAACGATCCTTCGGTCGAGGTGCATGCCGGCCTAACGTACTCGCCCGATGGCGCAATGTTGTATGTTGCCACCGGCGACTCGGGCAAGATTCGCGCTTATCGTACAAGTGACTGGAAGCCGGTGGCGGAGATCTCGCTCGACGGCCCGGTCGCCCGTCCAACCCCTGGGACGCAGAAGAACGATTTTCAGCAAAGCTTTGCCGCCACGCTCTTGATTTCCGCGGACGGCAAGACCCTTTACGCCCTTGATCAGGGCGGGTGGCGCATCGTCATCCTGGATGCCGCGAAGCTTGAACGCCTGGCTTCGATTCCCACCGGAAATTACCCCTTTGGAATGGCCCTTTCGCCTGATGGAGCAAAGCTCTACGTCACGAATACCGGCCTCTTCGAGTACACAGCAATCCCGGGAAGCAACGAGAAGGACCCGCTCGGGACAGGCCTGCATTTCCCGCCATTCGGATACCCTTCGAAGAAGGCTCGCGAAGGGGCTGTCGTCGAGGGCAAGCAAATTCAGGGTCTGGGCGACGAGAACTCCACCCGCGGCAGTTCGCTGTGGACGTTTGATGTGCATGACCGTGAGCGTCCATCACTGATAGCCAAACTGCGGCTTGGTGAAAAAATTACGGAAGCGCGCGGCCAAACTGTTGGCGGAGCTGCTCCCAGCGGCGTGGTGGCTGACACCGACGCGGTGTATGTCGCACTGGCTCATGAAGACGCGATCGCTAAAATCACCGCCGACGGTTCGCGGCTCGTGGCGCAAGCGGAGCTTTCGCCTTTCACCGGTTCACGCTTCCACGACAACCTCGGCCGTCCTTTGCGTGGCGTTATGCCCAGCGGTCTGGCCCTGCGCAATGGCCGTCTCTATGTTGCTGAGTCGGGCATTGACGCGGTAGGCGTTCTCGACGCTGCCTCACTCAACCTCATTGAACACATTCCGGCGGGCTGGAATCCGTCGGCGGTCGATCTCTCTCCGGACGGAAAGACACTCTACGTCGTTAATACCAAGGGCAAAGGGGCAGGCCCCAATGGCGGCAAGCAGCATGATCCCAACCAGCCGACGTATGTTGGCGCTTTGGAGAAAGGCAGCGTCAGCGCGATCTCGCTTGCTGACCTTCCAGCCGCTGACGTTCTAACTCAGGCCGTAATAGCCGCTAACTCTGCGGCCATCGCAAAAGGCACTTCTTTACCTCGTTTGAAGCACTGCATTCTGATCATTCGCGAAAACCGCACGTACGACGAGGTGCTGGGCGACGTGACTGGCGCGAACGGCGATCCCAACCTCACCCGCTTCGGTCTAGACGGATGGGCTGAGGAACTGAAGACCGCGACCCATCTCAAGGTCACACCGAGCCTGCATTCCCTCGTAGCTCGGTTCGCCATGAGCGACAACTTTTTTGTCGACAGCGATGTTTCGGCGGATGGGCATCGGTGGGTGATGGGCATCGATCCCACACCATTCTTCAGCACCGCCTGGACCTCCGGCTACGGTGGCCGCCGCCATGACTACCCAGGCGCGGCCCAGCCTGGCAGGAGGGCTCTGTTTGGTGGGGCAGATGCGCCAATGCCCGAGGATGAGCCGCAATTCGGTTCGCTTTGGGAACACATAGTCGCAGGTGGGAAGGGCGTTCTGAATTACGGCGAAGGTCTTGAGGTCGAGGGCAACGCGGAGTTGGAGGGATCCGAGCCTGAGGGGCAGCGCCTCTTCCTCAACTCGCCACTCCCGAAGCCAGTATTCGAGTTCACTGACCGTCACTATCCCACGTTTAACCTCGGCATTCCCGACCAGTTCCGCGCGGACGAGTTCGAGCGCGACTTCAAGCTTAAACTCGCAGCCGGCAAGGTTCCTGCCCTGATCGTCATTCGCCTACCGAACGACCACACCTCCGACCCTCGACCAGCCGACGGCTATCCTTACCGCGCCTCATTCGTGGCCGACAACGACCTTGCTCTCGGAAGGATCGTGGAATTTCTCTCGAAGACCTCCATCTGGAAGGACTCCGCGCTTTTCGTCACCGAAGATGACTCACAGGGTGGTGTAGACCATGTCGATGCGCACCGAAGCATTCTGTTGGTGGCTAGTCCATGGGTCAAACCTGGTTCGGTTTCCCATGAGCACACCAGCATGGGTTCAATCACTCGCTCCATTGACGAGTTACTTGGATTGGGTCCCATGAATCTTGAGGATGCCCTGTCCGGCAACATCGCCGGGATCTTCGACACGGAACTGCATGCGGAATCTTTTCGCGCGCTTCCCGCCGACCCACAAGTCTTCGATCCCGCCAAAGCCCGCTTTGCCAAGCCCAAAACCAAACAGGAGGCGGCTGCTCTGCGCGATGTGGACGACGCGGATAAAATCCGCAAGGAAATTGAAAAATCCGCTTCCAGCCTGCGCCGCCCTTCCGGTCTCGATTAGGAAGTTGGTCACGGCGACGTGCCTGGGGTCCGAACAGGCGCAATCATTCTTGTGCGCCTTCGATTTTTACCTGCCGCTAACAGAAGTCCGACAGTTCTGTAACGAAAGCCCAATAGCCTGAATCCAACGCCACGCGCAGGGGAGCTGCACCTCTCGGCCCCTCGTGCGGGCGCGCCGTTCCATGGTTTCCCTGCTATGCGTTCTGGACTATCCAGCCCAATTCCCTCTGGTTCATTCAAAGCGTCTCAACACTACCCAATCCTTTGGCCAATTTTAGGAGAAAGTGACCCATGCAAAAGCTCATGAGTATTTTCCGGCAACAGTTCCTGCAGCGGCCCCACGCGTTAGTCCCCCTGCTGCTCATACTCGCCTGCAATCTGGGCCGGGCGCAATCCACACAGGGCGCAGTCGTCGGCTCGGTCAAGGACGCCTCCGGTGCGTTTGTCGCCGGTGCCAGCGTCACGCTAACCAACACGGATGAAGGCGCGACTCGAACCACGACGACAAACAATGTGGGAGACTACCGGTTCCAGGACGTGAAGGCTGGCCACTACTCGGTTGCAGTCGCAGCGCCCAATTTTGAAAAGTGGGCCGTCTCCGGCGTTGTTCTCGAGGTCCGCCAGGAATTACGCCTCGATGCCAAACTTTCGGTGGGTGCAGTCCAGCAGGAGGTCCAAGTCAACGGCGATACAGTGAGCGCGATCGAAACGGAATCGCCCACAATCAGTGGCCACTTTACCGCCGACGATGCCAACAGCCTGCCTGTGAACACACGTGCAAGCTTTAGCGGAACCAGCGCAGCGGGAATTCTGGGCACGCTACCCGGGATGCAGGCAGACAGTTCCGGCGTCTCCCTGCAAGGCGCGCTGCCTTACCAGGTAGATGTAACCATCGATGGCGTCACGGTCAAGAGCGCGACCGGTGGCAACTTTATCGCCGACACATTTCCTTCCACTGAGTCGATCAACGAGATTCGTGCTGATGGTGTGCTGGCCAATGCGGAGTTCGGAAATCCCGCACAAGTGGTTGTGACGACGAAGGGCGGTTCGAACACATTGCACGGTTCGGGATTCTGGTATTACCAGAACTCCGCATTCGACGCTATTGCATATACCTTTCCGACCACGACCACCAAGCCCAGTGTTACGGGGAACACGTTTGGCGGCAGCGTAGGCGGCCCCGTTGTCATCCCTCACCTCTACAACGGCCACAACAAGAGTTTCTTCTTTGGCGCGTACGAGGGCTGGCGCCATCCCGCGCAATCGACCATTGAAGAAGTGGTGCCCAGCACACTAATGAAACAGGGCGATTTCTCCAGGTACAACGCCAAAGGGTTCACCGGCCTGACAAATCCCTATACCGGCGACAGCTATGGCACATCCATCCCTTCCGGCTCATTGAGTCAGATTGCGAAGAACACACTCAAGCAATTTTACCCAGATCCGAACGTTGGAGATCCAACCTCATACACTGACAACGGCGTGGCCAACTACCAGGCCAATGTTGATAACAGCGGCCACTCTAATCAGTTCGATGTGCGCGGCGATCAATACTTCGGATCGAACCAGAAGTTCCTGCTGTGGGGCAAATTCACCTGGAAGAATTTCCCCATCAGCAATCCCGAGGAGCTGCTCGTTCCTTCCTATCTCGCTATCAGCCAGAATCGCGGATTCAAAGTGGATACAAACTGGTCGATCAAGCCCAACCTGATAAACGAGGGCGGCTTTGGATACACGCTCTATACCAACGGACAGAGCGACAGCTTCAACGGCCAGGCATGGACCACGGGCGAGGGATGGCAAGGCCTGCAAAACCTCTTCTACAACGGCATTCCGGAGATGGACTTCAACAACATCAAGAGCCTGAATGCCGATCGCTTGACGAGCTTGACCAAATCAAACACCTATGACTACAGCGATGTACTTATCTGGACCAAGGGTAACCACACTCTTAAGTTCGGTGGAGACATCCAAACGCTGGAAGCGATTACGCCACTCGGCTTCAACGGGTCTGACAACTACGGCACCTACCAGTTCAATACCAAGGGTAGCGCCGGCTTGTTCACGGGAGTCGACTTCGCGGACTTTCTGATCGGCACCCCTTATCAGACGTTCTACGACGAGGTCAAGCAGGACAATGACGGCGTCTCGGCTCACTACCACTTCTATGGCCAGGACGAGTGGCGTCTCAGCCAGCAGTTAACGCTCTCGTACGGCCTACGCTACGAGCTGCATCCGGGCTACTACGACAAGTATGGCGATATCGGTAACTTCGATCCCAGTGTTGCTCTTGCCGGCCGCGTCATCTATCCCACTGGCAAACAGAGCTTGTTGGCGCAAGGCTTCCTCGCCAGCGCCAATGCTTGCGATGCGGATGGAGTGACCAACTCAAACTCAGCTACTGTGAACGGTGCTCCATGCATGCAGGTTGAGGGTAACCAGGCTGCTGGATTTCCTTCAGGCCTGAAGATGTATCCGCATAAACGTTTCATGCCGCGGCTTGGCTTCGCTTATCGCCCCTTCAGTAATGACAAGTGGGCGGTGCGCGGCGGCGTGGGACTCTACAACATCAACATGCTGGGCTCCAGCTTCTACTCGCTGACCGGTACGGTGCAGGCTTACACCCAGCAATTCCAAAACAGCTATAACCCAACGACGCACGCCATCGGCTACCAGTGGCCGCAGATCTACGCCGGAGCAGGCGGCGCATCTGCACCCGCTTATGGCACTGACTACTTCGGCACCGCCAACAGCACCAACTGGAAAGATCCTTACACCGAGCAATGGTCGCTAAGTGTGGATCATGATCTTGGATCGGGTTATGCGGCACGGGTTTCTTACATCGGCTCCGTGACCCATCAACTGGTCTGGGCGCCGGATGAAAACACTCTGCCCTATTCGACTACGGTCTCGGCCTTTAACGCACCTATCTCTTCGCGCAGGTTCCCAAATTGGGGCCGCATCAACACTCGCGCTACCGGGGCCAACGAGAGCTACAACTCTCTGCAGGTGGAAGCCAGTCATCGTCTGCAGCGCGGCTTGGAGTATCACTCGGACTTCACCTGGGCCAAAGCTCTTGCCGACAATGAAGGGCCTTCGGGAACCGGCTTTGGTGGAGAAGGCGGCGGTGCGCGCGCGACTTCGATCCTGAACCGTCACTTGGACTTCGGGAATGTTTACGGCACACGCAGATTGCGTTGGAATACAACAGCTCTCTATGACATGCCGGTTGGCCGAGGCAAAATGTTGGGCGCCGATATGCCAAGAGTCGCCGACCTTGTGGTGGGCGGATGGCGCTTGTCCTCGATCCTCACGTTGCAGACTGGTCCCTACGAAACGCCATACTTCCCCGACGGACAGGGCGATCCTTCAGGCACTGGCTCGGGCCTTGATGGAGAGTATGGCAACGGGACGGGCAGCTTCGACGGCGGCCATCGCAATCAGCATGCGGATCAACTCTCGGGAATCAGTGTCAATCCCGTCGGTAAGAACCGTTTTAACTGGACCAACTCCGCGGCATTTGCCTGCCCCGGTGACCCGTCATGGACGGCTGGTAATCCTTGCACTACTGGCGCCGGCTATACACCGCAACAGAATGGAACATTCGTCGCGAACGGCCCAGTTCCACTACCCATAGGGCGATTCGGCAACAGTCAGGTAGGCTCAGTGGCTGGTCCGGGACTGGTCAACTTGTCAGCCGGCTTGAGCAAAACCTTCCCAATTACTGAGCGATTCAAGGCAAAGGTGGAAGGAACATTCACCAATGTGCTGAATCACACCAACCTGAGCGACCCCAACATGAATCTAAGCTCGGGCAGCTTCGGTCTCGTTTCCGGCACCATTGGATCAGACTACGGTGGAGCGCGTACCGGGCAGATTGCGGTGCGGGCAGAATTCTAGACCAGCGGAAATCCTCCTAACACTCCGGCGTGGACTTTCGGGTCCACGCCGTTCTTCTCCCGCGCTATTCCCCTAAACTCTTTCGACTGATCTGAACCGCTATCTCTCTTCCCGTTGTCGAGGCTCGGAGGAAAGCAGATAGCCAACGATAACGGACAATATCATGCTGGACCAAACTTGCATTGCAGGCTCCTGCGAGTGTCTGGTGCGCCCCTTTTCCACTTCTTCGTCAAGCAGCTCATTTACATAGCGTCATCGTTTGCCGGAAGAGCAGAAGTATTGCCGCTGCTTCTTATCTTTTGACCTCTTCTTTCTTCAGAAATTCAGGGCTCGATTGGGGTGCTGAGGCCTCATTTTGGGTCCTTTTGTGCGCTTTCTGAGCCATCAGTGCGCTTTAGAATCAATTGGTTACGATTCCTCTTCCATTTGACACGGAAGAGGTCGCTGGTTCGAGTCCAGTCGTGCCTACCATATTTATCTGTAACTTAGATGGAAGACCCGGATTTTCTCGCCTGTAAAACCTCGCCTGCCTCCGTTTTTCGCAGTCCCTATCCCCTAGTTAACGGTTTGCGACCCCTGTTGCATCGCCCTCTCCATCGAGTCCTGAGCGGCCATCATCGACGAATTCACCTGATGAGCGTACAGTCCAAGCGTTGTCTTGACGTTCGAGTGGCGTAGAAGCCCCTGAACTGTTTTTACATCTGTTCCTTGGTTCACCAACCAACTCGCCAATCCGTGCCGGAAGTTGTGGAAGCCGAACCGTTGCCCCTTTCTGAGCTTCACCCCGGCGGCAATCGCTGCCGGACGAAGATGGTCCCAAGTCAGAACACTGCTCGACCTCGGTGTCTTCCCTTTACTCCGTGCGCTAGCAAAGATCCAATCGTTTGGCCTTCCGTAGACCGTTTCCCGCTGCCAGTCCAGCATGTGCTTGGCCAGGAGATCGGTAAGCGGTACGGGAGCCTCGGAGTCGTCCGTTTTCATCTTCTCCACGATTGTGTCGCCGACCCAGACCCGGCGAAGGTTAATTTGCTTGTTCTGGTAGTCGATAGGGTCTGCAGACACGCTGTAGAGATCGAACATCGTGAGAAATCCCCCTTCAAGTTGCGAAGTTAACACGATCAAGAGAGGATGCTCAGGCGATAAAGCACCTTATTTGAAATAAGGCGGAAAAGCGCCTAATCCTTAGCGCGAGAAAGAGACATGGAGACTATTGCTCGCACTCCCCTTCAGCTCGGAAACTCCATTCGGGAGCGGCGACGAAAACTAGGCTTGACCCAAGAACAATTAGCCGAAAAATTTGGCGTGCGCCAAAGAACGATTTCGGACGTCGAAAGCGCTGGCGCAGCGCGCACCGATACTCTACTGCGAATGCTTGGCGCGCCCGACCTAGAACTGCTCGTACGTCCGCGAACCAAAGGCTCCGCAAGCGACATTGAGGCGATTTTCTAATGCCACGCGCACGTTACGAGCCCCTCAACGTCTTTCTGAACAGCCGCTTGGTCGGCCAGCTTCGTCGCGATGTCTCCGGAGCCATCTCATTTCAGTACGATCCGTCGTGGTTGGAATGGGAATTCGTTCTGCCGGTTTCTCTATCGCTTCCTTTGCGTCAACAGGCATACAGCGGCGCCGCTGTAATTGCGGTCTTCGACAATCTGCTACCTGACAACGATCATCTCCGGCGCCAGTACCCTCCGGTGTCTCGGCACCATCGCAGCCAAGCGCAATTCTTCTGTGTAACGACTCAAAGTCTGTACCACTAATGCCGATAGTAGATAGGAGATTCGTCTTTGCCTCCGACCTCAACGGGGACAATTTCAGGGGAACATGGGACTGCCAAGCGAGTTCGAGCTGGAAGGCACCGCTGCTGCGATGGAGCGTGTGGAACTTGTCGAAGACAGTACCCTCCTGTCGGCCCTCCTGGAACATTTGACCAATGGAATCTATTTCAAGGATCTGGAGAGCCGATTCATAAAGGTCAGCCGCGCTCAGGCAGAGCTGCTGCGACTCGCTAACCCAAACGAAGCGGTGGGGAAGACGGATCGAGATTTCTTTGGGTTGGAGCACGCCCAAAAGGCACGACAGGATGAGTTGGAGATCATTCAATCTGGTGAGCCATTAAATGACAAAGAGGAAAGACATGAGTGGCCTGATGGCCGGGTTACCTGGCTATCCAGCAGAAAAATGCCGCTCTTCAATTCGACTGGCGAATGCATCGGAACGTTCGGTATCTCGCGCGATATCACCGGGCGGAAGGTGGCCGAAGAAGAATACAAACGCCTCTTTGAGGGAGCGGTCATTGGAATCATCCGGTTCACGCCTTCGGGCAGGCTGATCAAGATCAATCAGGCTCTCGCCGAGATGCATGGTTACAGTTCACCGGAAGAAATGGTGGAAGCGAACTCTGGCATCGAGTCTTTTTTGCTTGTTGATCCAGCCCAGATGGATGAGTTGGTTCGTAAGATTACGGAGGACGATCAGGTTCATAGCGCCGAGTTGGAGATATACAGGAAAGATCGCAGCAGAAAGTGGGTTAGAAAGAATCTCCGCGCCGTACGCGACGGCGGTGGCAATGTCCTCTTCTGCGAAGGCACCGTGGAAGACATTACCGAGCGGAAGTTGGCTGAGCAAAGACTCCAGGAAAGCGAAAGCAAGTATCGCGCCCTGTTCGAAGATTCCGCTGATGCCGCCTGGCTCGTGGACGAAAGCCAGTTCTTCGATTGCAATGCCGCCGCGCTAAAGATGTTCGGTTACAAGCCAGGTGCAATCCCGGCTCATCCGGCAGAAATGTCTCCGCCAAATCAACCTGATGGCACTCCGTCCAGGGATGCTGCAAATCGCCGGATTGCCCTGGCATTCGAGAACGGCAGTGAACGTTTCGAATGGCTACACAAAAAGGTAGATGGGAGCATTTTTTCGGCAGACGTGCACCTGACAGCCGTAACGATCAGCGGAAAGCGCGCGCTGCTTGGAGTGATTCGAGACATCACCGAACAAAAGCAGGCCGAAGAAGCGCTTCTACTGAAGAACGCGCTGCTTGAGGCGCAAACGGAAGCGACGATTGATGGGATTCTGGTTGTCGACGAGACCGACCGCGTCATCCTCGCGAACAAGCAGTTTGGCCTCAATTTTGGAATCCCAGAGCAGTTGCTCAGCGCGGGGGATGATCGAGCGCTGCGCGAGTTTGTGATGGACAAGATCGAAGACCCGACAGCCTTCATTGAGAAAGTAGATTATCTAAATAGCCATCACGGCGAAAAGAGCATGGACGAAGTTCGCTTCAGGAACGGCCAGGTCTTTGAACGGTATTCTGCTCCGCTGCATGACTCGAGAGAACGATATCGCGGAAGAATCTGGTATTTCCGCGACGTCACGGAGCGCAAGTGCACTGAAGATGTATTGCGCCGCTTGTCATTAGTGGTGGAACAGAGCCCGGTATCGGTCGTCATTGCCGATTTAAATGGCGACATTACATATGTGAACCGCAAGTTCACTCAGACGAGTGGTTACGAGGCTGAAGAAATATTGGGAAAGAACTCCAGGATACTGAAGTCAGAGTCCTCATCGCCGGCGGATTATCAAGGCCTGTGGGAGGCAATCACCTCCGGAAAAGAATGGCGCGGCGTATTTCACAATCGCAGAAAAAACGGAGAGTCGTACTGGGAATCTGCGGTGATCAGACCGCTCGAGGACCACGACGGAACATTCTCACATTTTCTTGCTCTCAAAGAAGACATCACGGAAAAGCTGGCGTTGGAAGGTCAGTTACGCCAATCTCAAAAGCTGGAAGCGATAGGTCAACTCGCTGCGGGAATTGCCCACGAGATCAACACCCCCATCCAATACGTTGGAGATAACACCAACTACTTCAAAGACTCGTGGAACCATCTCTCCTGCCTGTTGGCAGCCGGTCAGAGACTTCGGGAAGAGGTGTCACGCGACGCGGTGTCGGCGGCTACAATCGAAAGCTTCGACACGTGCAGCCGTGATGCCGACATTGAATATCTCTCGGTGGATGTTCCCCGAGCCATTGATCAGACCCTGGAAGGAGTGGAGCGGATCTCGCGGATAGTTCGTGCGATGAAAGAGTTCTCTCACCCCGGCTCGCAGGAAAAACGCGCGGTCGATCTTAACAAGGCTATCGAAACCACAATCACGATTTCGCGCAGCGAATGGAAGTACGTTGCGAACGTGGAGACACAACTGGATCCCGACTTACCACTTGTGCCTTGCCTCGCCGGGGAAATGAATCAGGTCCTGCTGAATCTGGTAGTAAACAGCGCCCATGCAATCGCCGACACCAAGCCACACGATGGCAGCATGGGCACGATTACTGTTTCGACCCGCCGGGATCGCGACTGGGTTGAAGTGAGCGTTGCCGATACCGGAACTGGAATCCCGGAGAACGTCAGGGATCGGGTATTCGATCCGTTCTTCACAACCAAGGAAGTCGGTAAAGGCACTGGCCAGGGACTTATGTTGGCGCATACCGTGGTTGTGAAGAAACATAGTGGGAAGATCTGGTTTAACTCCGAAATGGGGAAAGGCACCACTTTCTATGTGCGCCTTCCGCTCTCCACGGTGATGAAGGGTTAACATGCCAAGGCGTATTCTTTTTGTCGACGATGAACCAAATCTCCTATTGGGGCTGCAGCGATCATTGCGCGCGATGCGGTCAGTCTGGGAGATGGAATTCGTTTCCAACGGCGAGGAAGCATTGCGCTTGATGGCTATTCGGGACTTCGATGCTGTTGTCACCGATATGAGAATGCCAGGCATGTCGGGAGCTCAACTCCTCGACCAGGTTCAGCAGGAATACCCGCGTACCGTGCGCATCGTTCTTTCCGGCCAGGCTGACCGAAGTTCTGTTCTCCGGGCGATTGCTCCAGCGCATCAATTCCTGTCAAAACCATGTGACCCGGACCAGCTCCGCTCCGTATTGGAGAAAACGCTGGCGCTGACAGACCTGCTCCAAAACGGCTCTCTCAAGTGTTTTATCTCCCGTCTTAAGTCTGCTCCAAGCTTGCCCCTGCTTTATCAGCAGGTGACAAGCGAACTCCAATCGGTAGACCCTTCGGTCAGGCGGCTGGGTGAGATTATTGCGCAGGATATGGCGATGACGGCAAAGCTACTTCAGATCGTCAACTCTGCCGCGTATGGCACGAGCGCTCAGATATCGGAGCCGACGCAGGCTGTTCTGCACTTGGGATTGGACACAATTCAGGCACTGGTTCTTTCGCTTGGCATCTTCTCGGCTTTCGATTCGCATCTGCTGGGGCCTGGTCAGACGGAACGACTGTGGGAGCATACGGTTTCTGTAAGCAAGTTTGCGAAGGCAATTGCGAAGAGCCAAGGCGTTGCCGGGCGCGATTTGGACCAATATAACAGTGCCGGGCTATTGCACGATATCGGCAAACTTATCATGGCCTCGGCGGATCCCGTTCAATATCGCCGGATCGTCGACTTGGCGCGCATCAGCGGAACCCGATTGGAGGTCGTGGAGTTTCAGGAGTTCGGCTGCTCTCACGCTGAGGTGGGGGCGTATCTTCTGGGTGTTTGGGGGTTGCCCACTGCAATTGTTGAGGCCGTGGCGTGGAATCACCGCCCCTCTGCAAGCCCAATCGCCGAATTCTCTCCTCTCGCGGCTGTGCACGTTGCAAGCGCATTCGATGAGGTCTTTTGCGGCGATGTGAAGGACTCGTGCGTCGATCAGGAATTTCTAAGTCGAATCGGTCTTGCGGAAAGACAGGACTACTGGATGCAAATGTGCACTGAGCAGGCTTCACAAGGGATGGCTGGATGACCGACAGAATCCTATTCGTCGACGATGAACCTTCGATACTCGAAGGGTATAAACGCCTGTTGGGGCGCGATGTCCATGCTGATACCGCGATTGGAGGCGCACTTGGGCTGGCGGCCATTGCGGAAACGGGGCCATATGCGGTCGTCATCTCCGACATGCGCATGCCGCAGATGGACGGGGCGCAATTTCTGACCAAGGTGCGTAGCATTGCCCCAACTACCGTGCGCCTTGCCTTGACCGGTTACGTGGATATCGATACCGCAATGGCCGCTGTGAATGAAGGCAACATCTTTCGCTTTCTCACCAAACCATGCTCGAAGGAAAACCTGCTTAGGGCGATTGACGCGGCACTTGTCCAGCACCGTCTATTGAAGGCGGAGAAGGAGTTGTTGGAGCAAACTCTCCGTGGATCCGTGAGCGTGCTGACCGAAGTTCTGAGCTTTAGCAATCCAGCTGCGTTTGGTCGTGCCATGCGTCTTCGCCGTTTCGTACAGCACGTCGCAACGAAATTGAAATTGGAGTCCGCGTGGCAATTCGAGATTGCCGCCATGCTGTCGCAACTGGGTTGTGTGACGCTTGCTCCGGAGCTTGTGAATGCGGCATATTCCGGTGACCGGCTCAGCGCAGACGACCAGAACAAGTTCGATGCGCATCCTTCAATTGCCTGGGACATGTTATCGCGTATCCCGCGGATGGAAGCGATTGCGCAGATGATCGCGAATCAGAATAAGCGCCAATTCAGAATTGAAGCACCGACTCCATCAGAGAAGCACGACATCGAGTTTGGTATACAGCTGCTCCAGATAGGCGTGACATTTGAGCGATATCTCGGTTCCGGTTTAAGCCCGGCCGACGCGGCCCGAAGGGCCGGCTCTGACTGGAAGGGCTGCGACGCTTCCCTTCTGCAATGCCTCAACGATCTGGCTCCATCAATGCCGATGCAGGTGCGAGAGTGCGCGGTCTCAGACCTTGCAGTGGGAATGACTCTTCAACAGGATCTATGTAACAGCGTGGGGCTGCTGATCATTGCAAAGGGCCAGGAGTTGACATATCAGTGGATTGAGCGACTCAAAGGGCTCTCCCGGATTGGGATGATCGGACGAAGGGTGAAAGTGTTGATACCGCAATCAGAAATGAACTGATCCATCCATACCAGACCCAGCGCGTGAGCCATGCCCCGCAGAGCGTAACCACATCCATTGAATCTCTCACGGCTTGAGACGGACCGGCGAGCCGAATGTTTTCGTCAGTTGGTGCATCTGGCGGCGCTGGATTTCTGGAAACTCTTTTTATGCTCGGCGCTCGCCAGGCTTCGCCGAGCTTCCAGAATGATCTGCTCACCATGGCCTTTGGGGATGTGCTCGACTTCCAGCCAATGGCAATTGAAACGGCTCCCCTCGTTTGTGGCTTGGGTGCGCTCGAACTCCAGCGCGTCATTTTTCCTGGAGGATTGCTGGAGGTTGCCGCTCTTGGTCGGCGAGCCACGTCTGTCGGGACAATCCGCGCAGCCAAACATCGCTATGAACTCGAGCTCGAACGCGCACAGCAATCGCTTGAGCTCCTTCTCTGTACAATATTCGGCGAAGTTGGGGATTGACTGCGGCAGAGGCGCCCCCGCTAACGACTCTCTGCTGACTCGGTGTTGGCCGCTTTCGCTATCAGGCCAAGGCCGGGGTGTTCCGAGACATCTCTTCCTCTCATCGATGGAAATCCCCCAAATGACAATGCAAAGACATGGTGCTGACAAGTCAGCAACCCGGTCATTCATATTCTGAATCCGCGACCTATCTCACCATGAGGCGGCGAACAAATGCGCAATATTTCAATGCCAGGAGCTTGCGCCCTGGGCTCATTTCTGATCCAGGCGGCCTTGGTCCTTGGCCAATCCCCCGGCACAGGCGCGATACAAGGATCGGTAGTCGACCCGTCGGGCCATCCGGTGCCCAATGCTTCGGTGGCCATCGAGAACGAGGCAACTCACTTCTCTCGATCGGTAACTACGAATGCCGCAGGGCTCTTCACAGCCGCCATGCTTCCGCCAGGTGAGTACAGTTCGTCGGTCAAGGCGGAGGGGTTTGCGGAAAGCAAAGTGGGCTCCCTTCCGGTTGTCGTCAGCGAAACCAGCACGATTCAGTTTCGCCTGAGAATCGCGACTGTCAACACAAGTCTCGAGGTAAAAGCAGACACGGAGATGGCCAGTACCCAGAGCTCTTCTCTTGGCCGCGCTGTGGACGAGAAAGCGCTTCAGGAGCTTCCGCTTTCCAATCGGAACTTCACCCAGATTCTGTCGCTTTCGCCAGGCGTTGTGGTGGGACTTCCGGATGCGACGATGTTGGGGCGCGGCACCCAGGATGTTGAGGCGAACGGAAGCAAGACCACGGCCAACAATATTCAGTTCAATGGAGTGGACGCGAATAATCTTTCGCAGAACTCCGCCGCCTCGGATGGCGAAGAGGTTGGCGTCGCTGTTCCTGCGCCGGACACCATTCAGGAATTCAAGGTGCAGACCGGCAACTACGATGCCACTTACGGACGAGGCACCGGCGCGAACGTGGATGTGATCAGCAAGACGGGAACGAATCATGTTCATGGCGTGGCATGGGAGTTCCTCCGCAATGACTTGCTTAATGCGAATGACTTCTTTTCAAAGCTCGACAACCAGCCACGCCCTGTGTTGAAGCAAAATCAATTTGGTGTTGCGATTGGCGGCCCGATTCGCCGGGACAAGACTTTCTTCTTTGGCGCGTACCAGGGCCTGCGGTCGAGCAACGGCGAAGGCACCGAGACAACGGTGATATTGCCGCAACTCACGGCAGACCGCTCCGCCGCGACCCTTGGCGCGCAGTTCTGCGCCTATCCAACTTCTGCGGGCGGGATACAGGTCGCATGCGATGGATCGAATATCAGCCCCGTCGCGTTGAAGTTACTGAATTTCAAACTCTCGACCGGTCAGTTCGCAATCCCAAGCCCTCAAGTCCCGCTAGGAGCCAGCGCAGGCTCAATACCTGTTGGTGAATCGACGTTTGCCCCACCTTCGACCTACAACGAAGATCAGTACACGGCAAACATCGATCATGCGTTGACGGGTAAGAACGAAATCTCCGAGCGGTTTTTCTATTCTCGCGCGCCAACCGTCGAAGCTTTTTCTCCGAACGCGGCCAATGTTCCGGGATGGGGCACCAATGAACTGGATCAGAATGCGATGGCCGTTGTTGCGGACACCCATCTTGTGAACTCGAACATGATCAATGTGGCACGCGCAGGGTATATGCGATTCGACGGCATCGCGGCTGTCGCGAATCCGATTCTCGCGTCCGATATCGGCACCCAATCTCCGACAGGCGGATCGGGTGCGGGCATTGCCGCTCCTGGCATTACCATCGATGGATTGTTCACCATCGGTGACGCCGGAACTCCGTCGCAGACACAGCGGACAAACAGCTTCATCGCACAGGACATGTTTTCGCTCACGCACCAGAATCATTCCATCCGTTTTGGCGGCGAGGTAAAGCGCCATCAGGTCATGGTCATCGCTCCCTATTCCTCCGATGGGCTTCTGGATATCAGCACATTCGACGATTTTCTGCTGGGCGAAAGCGCGGCACAGAACGGCAGCCCCAATGGCGAGAGCAATGTGGCTTTCAGCAACGGCAGTTCGGGATTGTTTCGCAAAGATGAGAGGTATACCGACTTTGCCGGATTCGTTCAGGACGATGTGCGACTCGCGCCACGGCTCACGGTGAATGCAGGTCTTCGCTATGAGATATTCAGTCCGCCTACAGAGATTCACGGCAGACTGGTTACTTTTGACCCTTCCCTCGCGATGATGAGCGTGCCTGGATCCGGCAGCCTGAGCGGCTTCGTGGTCACTTCCAACTTTTCCGGATCAGTTCCGCAAGGCGTGCTTCAATCGAACCGGCGCAGCCTATGGCCGACTGACTATCACGATGTTTCTCCCAGGTTGGGCTTTGCTTATCGCCTGACTGATAAGGCCACCGTTGTACTTCGCGGTGGATATGGGATTTACTTCGATCGTCTGTCGGCAGGGCTGGCTGAGAACCTTGTGGGGCAACCTCCTTTTTCGACAAGCCAATTCTTTGCAGGGTCGCAAAACGCCGGCGCCACACTCGCGCAACCCTTCAGCCCATTGCTTCCGGGCCAGTCGAGCTACCCGATCTTTCTTCCCCGGATGCAGGGCGGCGGCCCAACGGTTACCGGAATATCCACGCACATTGTGGATCCTTATACCGAGGAATACAACCTGAATACGCAATTTGCATTGTTCCGGGATTATCTTGCCGAAGTGGGATATGTTGGAACACGCTCCATACATGTGGCGGGGTGCGCGGAGTTCAATCAGAGCCTGCTGGCAAGCCCAACGAATCCGGTGTATGGCGAGACAACGAACTCAGTTGCGAATGTTGTGCAGCGTGCTCCCTACCAGGGCATCGGACCGGGCTCTCTAACCTGCAAGACCGCGTACAGTTCGGACTACAACTCGCTGCAGGCGAGCGTGACGAAGCGCCTGAGCCACGGTCTTCAATTTCTGGGAAGTTATACATGGTCAAAGAATCTCGATGAGACGAGCGGGTCTTCGGGGAACCAGGTATTCGAGCTGTGGCTGTTGACGAACGACCAGCGAAACTCTCGACAAGCCTATGGGCTCACTGATTTCGATCGCGCGCATCGGGCGGTCTTCAGTTTCAATTACGACTTGCCGAACGCGCGCTCGATGGGAAGCATGGTTCGACACATTGTGTCCGGCTGGCAGACATCGGGAATCCTCGTTGTGCAAAGCGGAACGCCCCTAACTTTGATTGATGAATCCGCCGGCGCAGTCTACGGTAACTTCCCGTTTGAAAATCGCGCGCAACTTAGCGGTGCGCGCCTTACAACGAGCGGCTCTCTGTATTCGCGCGTAATCAACGGATATCTCAATCCTGCTGGAATTACCTCCGCGCCTGAGGCACCGAATGGCACCAGCTCTTTTGATACAGACTTTGGAAACAGCGGCGTAGGGATCGTTCGCGGCCCCGGGCAGTTCAATCTGGACATGGCGGCGGAGAAAACAATTCCTGTCTCTGAATCGCAGAGCTTTCACCTTCGCGCGGAGTTCTTCAACCTGACCAACAGGCCAAACTTTGCCAATCCGGGAAATGGAGCCATCTTAGGTTCAACCAGTCCTCCGTTTGGGCTGATCACCGGAAAGTCAAACAACCCACGCATTGTTCAAGTGGCTCTGAAATACCAGTTCTGATGTGAGGGGACGAAGAGATGACGAGTACCTTGAACGCCCTGCCTGTTCAGTCCATGAGAATGCTGACCGTCGAGGAGCTCAGGCAAGCCTGGGCTCGCTCGGAGCCCGTGGAAATGGCCGATCCGTATCTTGCACTCACGGAGCTCGACTTGCATGGGACTTTCTATCCTCTTGGCTTTCCGGTCGAGATCTCCACCAACTCCAGCAAGGTTCTTGAAGCCGCAGCCAAATGTTGGAGCAGCTTTCACAAATTGTTCGATCTGGAGCCAATCCGGTTGATGGTCGGCGTGACTGAAGGAGGTTCCCGCGAATGCCCTGCGGTTCCCCTCCCCCGGATGCGGGAACTCCTGTTGAGTTCTATCGCCGACGCGAACAACTATGCCATCTCGAATTATGCGCAAGCAGTCTCGTTTATCTGGGTTACCAGCGCCACGCTCGAACATGGCGACTACTTCCGCTATTGCTTTTTGAATGCCGCGGTCATGGGGCAGCTTGTTCATCGCTGCGCGTGGGGCATTCACGCGGCGTGCGTGGAGTTGGACGGATGCGGTCTTCTGTTCTGCGGAGATTCGGGTGCGGGAAAGTCGACACTCTCTTATGCCTGTGCGCGGGCGGGATGGACTTATATCACCGACGACGGAAGTTATCTTGTGGACGGGCGGGACGACCGGGTGATAGTCGGTGACTGCAGCCTGGTTCGTTTTCGACCGTCTTCGGAGAGCCTTTTCCCGGAACTGTGCGGAAGACCGGTGATGCAGCGCGCGGAGATCGGGAAGCCATCGATCGAACTTCCCACATCCTCTGTTTCGCGGTTCAGCACTTCTTCACTCTCGCATATCAAACACGTCGTCTTCCTCAACCGCAATGTTGACCAACAGGAGTTGGTCCCGTTCCCTGTTGAAGTAGCCAAGCTATACATGCTGCAGCGTGCCAGTCCCGAGCCAGAACTGCGCAAACGCCAGGCTCGCATGTTCGACCGCCTGCTCGAAGGAGGCGTATTCGAACTGCGCTACACAGACCTCGATTGGGCTGTTGAAAGACTTCGCCAGCTAGTACGAGAGGGGAGTTAATGCCGGAAGTTTGCGAGCAGGCTCTGCACAATCAGTCAGGCGGTCATTCGCAATGGACGGCGAACGCTCCTGCATGGATGCGTCAATTCACGGGAGACTTTTGGAGGTTCTTCGCGGCCGCGTTCTTCTTCGATTTTGGTTTTGGCCTTTTCTTCTTTCTGTTCAACCTCTACCTAACCGATCTTCATTTCAACGAGCGAATCATCGGGCAGATTCTGGCGTCGCTAACTCTGGGCAACGTGGTCGGAACAATCCCAGCCATGATCCTTGTACGGCGATGCGGATTTCGAAGGCCCCTGCTCATTTCATTCCTTGTTGCGCCGTTGATCTGCGCCCTTCGACTCTTTACTCTCTGGACTCCCGCCCAGATAGGGCTTGCGTTTTTGACTGGGCTTGCGCTCTGCTTCTGGCCAATTTGCTTCTCACCCGCAGTTGCAAAGTTCACCAATGAGCACAATCGAGCTTCCGGTTTCAGCATTGTATTTGCAACCGGAATCGGCATGGGAAGTTTGGCTGGTCTGGCCGGCGGCTATCTTCCCCAACTGTTGCAATTCCGGGGCTCGGAGCTGCCTCTTGTCGGAGGGATTCGCGCTGTACTGCTTTGCTCGTGTGGCGCAGTCATGCTCGGCGCGTGGCCGCTCGCGAGGCTTGCACAAGATGCGGAGCCCGCACGGATTGCCGGCGGAATTCGCCTCTTCCATCCATTTCTCAAGCGCTTCCTGCCCCCGTTCATCCTGTGGAATGTGGTCACCGGATCTTTCTCCATTTTCGGAGCAGTTTATCTGCAGAAAGCTCTAGGACTCCCTCTCAGCCAGGTAGGGACAATCTTTTCCTTTTCGCAACTACTTCAATTCGCCGCGGTGCTGTCCACCCCATTTCTATATCGCCGACTGGGGACGATCAAGGGAGTTTCGCTGGCGCAAGCGATGACAGCTGCGTTCCTGCTTCTGCTTTTCTTCACGAAGGTTGTTCCGCTGAGTGTCGCGTATTTTCTGGCGTTCAATGGAGCGCAATGGCTGTGCAGCCCAGGTATCTATCGCTACCTGATGGAGCACATCCCCGAAGACGAACGCAGCACAGCTTCCGCAGTGCAGAATATTTCCGGGGCGCTCTGCCAGGCTGGTACCGCTGCGCTCACGGGAAGCTGCATCGTTCAATTCGGTTACCCAGCGGTCATTGCGGGGAACGCTGTCATCGCATTGCTTGCCGCCCTGCTTTTTCTTGACTTGCCACGATGGTCAGGAGCGAATGCGACCCACCGCTCTGCAGCCCCGGTCTCATAGAGATTCTGGACTGATCAGGATTTTCGCAATGGACCAAGGGAGCCGCCAGTTCGCTTCCGCGGTGACAAACAGATGACATTCATCTGACCGAGCTCTGACACCGGCTCAACGCGCTCTCCGTAACGTCAATGTTGAGTGGCGGAAACGCTGGGTTGATGCACTACAACCATGAAGAATCACATTTCGAACGCAATTTATGGAGTGCTGGATTACCTGGCTTACCCGCTGGGGATGCTTGTGATCGCTCCATTCGCCCTCAGGAGCTTGGGGAACGATCGATATGGAATTTGGATGTTTGCCGTTTCCATGGTCAGTACGGGAGCCATTGTTGCATCGGGGTTCGGCGATGCGAATATCCGCGTCGTGGCCATGCAGCGCGCCACCGGCAGTCACTTAAATGTAATTCGGGCAGTACGCAGCACCATGGGCATCCATTTGTTTCTCGGTTCCGCGCTGGCAATTGTGGCGTGGTTTTTGGCACCCATCGCGACGAATCACCTGGTCAGCGGAACATCCGGACTGCAAACGGATTGCCTGTGGAGTCTCCGCTTCGCCTGCCTGCTGATTCCCGTACGCGCCATCGAATGCGTGTGCGTGAGTACCCAGCGCGCCTACGAGCAGTATGGCAGCGCAGTTAGAATCAGCGCCATCACACGTCTCGTGAGTTTGGCCGGTGCGGGGATATTACCGTTCATTACTCACACAGTAGTCAGCGTGTTGGCGGCGACCGCTCTGATCTCTGCGTATGGAGTGTGGCTCCAGGTTGTCCAAATTCGCAGGCTGCTTGGTGTCTCTGACCTGCTGCCGGTTTTCGATCGCGAGACGACGGTAACTCTCCTTTCTTTCGGTGTGTTTGCCTGGATTCAAGCAGTCTCAGGCCTGGTATTCGGACAGTTAGACAGGTTGATTGCAGGAGTTGCTTTCGGTGCGACCGCTATTACTGCGTATGCCATGTGCGTGCAACTTTCGCAGCCAATCTATGGTGTGGTTGCTGCGGGATTGCATTTCCTATTTCCTCGCATTTCAGTTCAACACGCGCTCGATGACCGCGCAGGCGTGCGACGGACAATTCTTCTTGGGCTCTGTGCCAATGTGCTCATCGTGGTCCTTGGCGCTGCCGCCGTACTGACGTTCGGGCCGGCTGTTCTTCATAGGTGGGGCGGGGTCGAACTTGCGCAGAGATGCGCCGTCCTTCTTCCTGTTGTCGTATGGAGTACAGCTTTCGCCGGCCTTGGAGTTACAGGCGCTTATTCAATGCTCGCCCTGGGCCACGCACGCACGCTGACCTGGTTCACGCTGTTTGGTGGCGTGCTCATGACCTGCTCGATGGGTTGGCTTGCGCGGAGCTATGGTCTGCAGGGAATGGCGTGGAGCCGCATGATCTATGGGCCAATCACTTGCATGGTCTATTTTCCACTCGTGGTGTTTCTACGCGGTCGTTCCAATCGCCGCACACACTCTGAGTCTTCAGCCTCACTTTACAAGGGCGTGGGGAGCCCGACATTGCGTGGCCTCACAGCGGCGGCACTTGTCCCGTGCACTGAAGATTTAGACCGTGAGTTCTCTGCGACATCCCGCGGCCCGTGCGCCAATGTGCTTGGTGTTGCCGTTGATGCGCTGAATCTGGAACGAGCACTTTCGCGTGTCGCACACTTTCTTCGGTCCGACCGGAAAGGGTACTTGTGCGCTGTTGACGTCAGTGGAATTCTCGCTGCTCGATGCAACCCGGAAGTGGCTCGAACATTCGCCGAGGCGGCCATTGTGATTCCGGACGGCACACCGACCGCCTGGGTCGGGCGGCTGCAGAAACACACTTCAATGGAGACGGTCACCGGACCCGCGTTGATGCGCGCGATTTTCAGCCGCGAGGAATTCGCGTCCTACAGCCATTTCTTCTACGGCGGAAAGGTCGGCGTTGCTGCCGAACTCGCAGCAAATATGCGTCGGCAATTTCCATGGACACGCATTGCCGGAACTTATACGCCACCGTTTCGCGAATTGACATCGGAGGAGGAGAGCAATTTCGCGAGGATCATCAAGGAGTGCAAACCGGACATGATCTGGGTAGGAATCAGTTCGCCGAGACAGGACATCTTCATGCGCCGGATGCTGCCGCGCTTGGATACGCGCCTCATGTTCGGCGTCGGAGCGGCATTTGATTTTCACACGGGCCGGCTGAAGGATTGCCCTCCATGGGTTAAGAAGATGGGTTTGCACTGGCTTCACCGGCTGGCGCAGGACCCAAGGCGTCTATGGCGCAGGAATTTGGGCAACGTTGCATTCTTATGGCACATTGCCCTGCAGCTAACTGGCCTGAAGGTTTATCGGATTCCGATGCGTGCTGCGCTTTCGCGGAACACTGGTTTCCTGCCGGGCGATTTATCGGCGGTGCCAAGGGAACAAACCAATCCTCTTTAGTTCAGTAAGTGGGTTTGGGAGATTGATCGTAAGGTTGACCAAATTTGTTCAGATGCCCCGCGGGCTCCCGAGACAGTTCGCGCGCATCCAGCGAAATAGACTCTGATTTGCCGGGACTGAGATGAATGCGCCGCACCATGTGGGCCAGATCAGGCTGCGTCAGGCCCTCAATCCATGCGTGCATTTCATATTCACCGGCGGGGACGTTTTCAAGGCGAAGGCTCTCGTCCTGATCGGCTGCAGCAAAGTAAGGTGTTGAAAGAGCGAGCACAACCGCGCTCATCTCGGGGTGAATGTTGCAGAAAATGTAGGAAACGCCTTCACGGGAGAAAACTACGTCTTTTGATTTTCCGGCTTCATACAGTCCGAGATCGAATCGCTTGCCGTTGAAGTACGAAAAGACGTTATGGAAGAAAGGATCGGCGTTGGGAAATGAGACAACGCTTCCCACTGGAACAATGAGCAGGTGAGGCATGAACATCCGGTTTTTCTGAACCAAGGTGAAGTGGCCTGGTCGGAGGGGCCTGCCGGCAACCTCAGCGGACATCGGCGTAAGCCAGACGACCGCCGCGGGCCGATGGCCCTTGAACTGCCCCGGCGCAAGCGCAATGTGTACGTGCAGTTTCCCAACTCCGGCCTGAGCGTTCTGCGCCAAGGCTTGAGGTGGCAGAAACGCAACCCCGCAAAGCAACGCGTGAAGCATCCGAGATGGCATGTCGAAAAACTTCATCAAAACCTGTAGCCGGCTGCGATTCCGATTACATCGCTCCAGGCGGTTGGAGAATTCACGAAGGACGATTCAATGCGACGATACTCGATGGAATACAGAAGGTAGGCGCTCGGTCTGTAAATTACGTTGGTGGTGAACGTCCGATTGCGGGCAAGATTGTAATAGTTATTCAGGCTCGGTATCGCGAAAGGCCGAAGCTGATAACCCGGTACATTGTCGATACCGATGGCCTCATTGAATTCAAGCCGCTCATTGACTCTTTGCTTTGCCTGAAGCCACCCGCCCATGTCGTCCAGTGTTCGGAAGTATCCTTCAGATAGATAGATGCGATAAACATAATCCTTGTAGGTTCCTCCCCCGAGGCCGCCCAGCGCTTGTCCGCGATAAGCGCTACCCGTCAGGTCGAGATGAGCGAAGATTGGAAGATGAAAATCCATGGTTCCTGCCCATGAATTGTAGGTGGTCCCGCCAGCAAATCGATGCGGCGCAAAGAAACCGCCGACCCCGAGATGCGCCGCGCTATCGTTGATCGGATTAAGCAGGGACAGGCGTGCCTCTACTCCGGGCCAGCGGCTTTGTTCCGCTGTAGTGGCAGGGATCACTGGCAATGACGACGAATTAGCGTTGGGGTTGAACGGGTCAGCGACATCAATCAATGCTGCCTCCATTTGCAAGGCCGCATTCCGATGAATCGGTAGTTCCTCAGAAACGCCAGCCTGTGGGTTCCACGCCCAAAGATTTCCCGACCACGCCAGCGCCGGCTCCGCCACGGCGGTTAGTGACGTGGGCGAGTCAGGACTGATGATCGGCCGATCGAGAGAAAAGAACGTATTGGTGTGCTGCCAATCCAAATTTGCGTGTGCCGTTCTGAAGCGCAAGAAGCCTATCGAATTCGCATAACTTCCAGTCAGTTCCGAGCCGTCGAAATCCATGCGAAGATCTGCGTGGCTGCTTGCGCCGAAAAGATGCGGTCCACTGACGTCGAACCCGAGAACGGTTTGGCGAAGCGTAGCGCCTGTCGCGCCGTGCCCGGATAAAGCCATTGAAGGTGTAGGTGCTACGTCGACCGCATGTGTGTTCACAAATCCGTTGAACAAGACCATGCCACTGAGTGTCAACGGATACCGCGACTCACTTCCGACTTTGGATTGCTCCTGCGCAGCGGCCTGGGACTCGAGGACGTCTTGCTTTTCGCGCAGTTCGTCGACTGCCGCAGCCAGTTGCGCAGCCCCCGAAACGGCGGTGTCATCGGGAACGTTCTTCGGGGCCAGTCCTGCCTGACTGCGCAGGGCGGACAGTTGTTGCTGAATTTCTTTCAGTTCGTTTTCTGACCTTTCAAGCTGCGCCTGGACACGGCTCATTTGCCCGTCAAGCCGCTCAATCTTCTGTTCAACACTTTCCTGCGATGTCGCTGATTGAGCAGAAACGCAAAGGAGAACCACACCGACACAAGCCGCAGCCGCGCGCGGGAAGTCGTGTCTCAAAACAGATCTGGTAGAGATCGTCGTTTTCATAACATCTCGATTCCAGAGCGGGTGGATGCAAGTGTGAGAGGCACATCGCCGCTCCTTGTGATTGACATGCGGAAGACAGTCTCGCCTGGCCTGCTGTGCAACAGGATGACGCTGCCGCCATGTTCAGCCGCAATGCATTGAGTGAGAGTTAGTCCCAGGCCCGAACCTTTCTGTTTTCCCTCGCTGACGAACGGCTCGAAAAGTGTGTTGCGAATGCCGGCGGGAATTCCGTCTCCGTTGTCTGTAACTTCAATAACGAGTTCTGTCTCATGTGCCTCAAGGTCCATTGAGACGGTGGGCGTTGCGCCGCTGGAACGTGGAGCCTGGCAGGCGTTCAACAACAGGTTATATACGGCACGTTCGATCTGGGTCGCGTCAATTACGGCACCGGTCAAACCGGGATCGCAGGTTCGGACGGAAAAATGCACGCCAGCGGCGTCGGGATGAGCATGGATCATGCCCATCACCTTTTCTATGGCGGCAGCAAGAGATGAATTCGAACGGCGAATACCTGGCCCCGACCGGCTGACAATTAAAAGCGATTCCAGCAGATCTGTAGTGCCGTTTACCGCAGATCGAATCTCGCCGAGAATCTCGTTGCGGTCGTCGATGCTAAGGTTACCTGCGGCAAGGAACTCCGCGTTCGCATACACCGCGGCGAGATAGTGCCGCAGATCGTGCGAGACCGAGCTTGCCATGCGACCGATGGTCGCAAGCCGTTCGGATTCCAGCAAAGATTGGTTGGCCTGTAGGATCTCTTTCCGCATTCCGCCGAAAGCGGTGCTCAACTCACGTACTTCTCGAGTACCCTTAAATGGCAATAAATATGCGCCATCCCCTTCAGCAAACGCGCGTACTCCGGCGGCCAATTCCTCCAGAGGACGAGTCACGGCGCGGGAGAGCAGGAACATCAGAAGTGTTCCAAGCACCAGGGCAAGCAACCCTGCAAAAAGAACGATTCGATCGATCTGGCGAATGGACCGCTCTTCCGCACTGAGTGACTTCAATTCGATCAGCCGCAGCGGAGCAGTCCCGCTCATTGAAAGGTTACGTACAACAGCGAGATACGATTCCCCACCGAGATCCACTTTGAACGGCCCCGTGGGATGATTTGCGGTGGGAGTATCCACGGCCGACACCTGCTTCTCCAGTTCCGGCTTCAACGAACTAGCCAGCAGTTGCCCGCCGGAAAAGAATGACGCTTCAACCCCTGTTGCCTGGCTCAGTTGTTCGACGGCTGGGCGGTCTATCGCGAACCCGCTGATAACATATCCAAGCACAGTGCCTTCAGATTGGCTGCCAAAGTAAATGGGCCGAACAGAACTGCCAAATAGCAGATTTTTGCTGACAAAGAAATCCGTCGGGGCCCCGCTGACATACAACCGTAGATCTCTTCGCAGGGTTTCATCGGCAGATGACCTGCCATTGAATGCGGCAACAATTCTTCCGTCGTGATCAGCCAGCGCGAACAGATCCGTTCCACTCACTTTCCAGAACCTCACCGCACCGTCATCGATTGTCCTTTCATCGTTTGTCGTCATCAACGCTTTGAGACTTGGCAAATCGGCCAGGAGCGCATTTTCGCGATCGAGTGCTACCAGACGTTCCGCCTGAAATTTCGCAAAAATTGCAACCGAGTTTTCCAGATCCGATGAGACGCTTCCGACAAACAGCGCTTGAAGAGGTTGACGAATCCCAAGCACACTCACCAGAATTGTGCCCGCGATGATGCCGGCCATCGCGAGAGTCAGCAACGCGCGCGTACGCAAGCCGCGATTTTCGGTCGGGGGGGTAGGCGGCGTTGCGAGAGCGCGTGTGATGGGTTCGTCCACCATTTCGATCAGGGAACGAATTTGTATCCGGCGCCGTAGATGGTCAGCAGGTGGCGGGGATCTGTGGGATTCGGCTCCAGCTTTTGCCGAAGCTTAAGAATCTGATTGTCAACAGTCCGGGTGGTTGGATAGCAGTTGTAACCCCACACCTCATTCAGGAGTTCTTCGCGGCTCAGTACTCTCTCGGCGTGGTCGGTGAAGAACTTGAGAAGTTTGAACTCGTGTGACGTGAGCTGAATGGGCTGGCCTTTGCGGTGAACCGTCATCTTCTTAAAGTCCACGTCGCAATCTGCAAAGTGAAATGAACTCGCAGCGGCTGGCTTGTGCCGCCGGCGGATGGCAGCCTGAACCCGTGCCATAAGTTCGCGGGGACTGAACGGCTTAGTTACGTAATCGTCCGCGCCAAGTTCCAAAAGAAGTACTTTATCTACCACTTCGGCGATCGCGCTGACGACAAGCACCGGAGTATCGCTGGATAACGCTTTGAACCTCTGGCACAGCTCTCGTCCCGAAATTTGTGGAAGAATCAGATCGAGCACGACGGCAATGGGATTGCGCGTGCGAAACAGATCAAGACCTGTTTGACCGTCCCCCGCTGTGATCACGTCATAATGCTCGGCGAGAAACATTCTCTGGAGTACGCGCTGCATCCTTGGGTCGTCTTCGACCACCAGGATCACACCCAGGCTTCCTGTGGAAGGCGAAACATCCTGGTCGATGGCGGCAACACCCGATTCCTTGCCCATGATTTCCATTTTCCTCCGTATTAACCGCCATCACTTGAATACGCCGCGAAAATGACAATGCAATGACAATTATCCCCGCTCATTCAACGGAATCTCGCGCTCCCGAGTGGCCGAATCAGGATGCCGTAGCATACCATTTTGCCAGACCCCGCGGAACCCTGCCAATTTCCGGTAAAGGTCCATATACCTCGCTGCAATCGAAACGGGTGCGAGTTGCAGCATCGACGCGCCAACTCTCCGCCGCTGGTTCAACGCTTGCTGGATAGCTTCAAGGTACCCCTCCATCATCCCCTCGCCGAAGGGCACGTAGCGACATCGATCACCACCGACCTCGCGGAACGGCGGAATGTCGGAGCACACAACAGCACAACCGGCGGTCAATGCCTCGGCGATGGGTAGTCCAAATCCTTCAATCGAAGATGGTGCAAGAAGCAAGGATGAATTTTTATAGCACCACAGCAGTTCCTGATCGCTGATCCCACTGAGGAGTATCACGCGTTCGGGAAGGCCAAGTTTGCGCACTTCATTCAATATTCTCTGAGTATCCGGTCCTGAATTTCCTACAACGACGAACCGAGTCTGCGCGGGGAGAGTGGCGACTCTTAATGCCTGAGCGAAGATTCGCAAGGCCAGTGGCACATTCTTGTTCTGCCTATGCTGTGCGACGCACAAAACGAATGGCATCCCATCCCGAAGCTGTCGTGGAGCAACGCCGGCCCCGATGAGGGGCGCAATCGAATTTGGTATCGTCAGGGCCTTTCCGCTCACGTCAGAAGGAAACCACTTCGCTATGCGAGTTTTGGTAAAGTCGGAGACGCAAGCAATCGCATCAATTTTCCCAAGACACTGCCGCATCAACCGCCGGCTAATTTCACTTCGTACGATCCCAAAATTCTCGGGAATCTCAAACGGATATAGATCATGCAAGCTGACAACGGTGGGACACCTGTATGCACCGGCTCGCACGGGCGATGGATAGGCCATGTGCATAACGTCGGCCTCGAGTTGCGATGAAATGGCGGGCAGGTCGCGATAGTACCAGGCAATCCTGGCAAAGTTGCTATGCCTTATCTGGATCATGTGGAGGTGAAATCGCGAATTAGTCCGTCCAATGGACGAAGGAAAAATCTCTTTCTGCCAGCTTCCTGCAAGAAAGTGCACCTCCGGCGGATCGGGCAGCGATAGCAGTCCCCGAGCCAGGTTGGCCGCATGCCGCGAAACACCGTTAAGGCTGCACGGAGCGGATAAAGCCGCGATGACGATCTTCACGAGCGGTCCTCCTTAAGTTGCGAAGCGGTGCCGGATGCCATTTCCCTTCAGACTCCGTGACCATGGGCCAACATACGAACTGAGCAGGGTGATGCTCCAGAGGGGAAGAAGCAGATCGAAGGGCTCCGCTTCCGCCAGGCCCCGGATGAGGATGAATAACAGCAGGCCACTTAGGACAACGCGAGTCGAGCTTCGCGGTATGCCTCGGATCGACCGGTATAGCGTTCCGTAGATTCCGGCCAACATCGCAACTCCCGCCAGGCCGTATGTAAAAAATTGCTGGAGCACTTCGTTCTCCGCATGTCGGGACTCATACATCTCCGGACCAAATGGGGGCGCCACCTTCCACATCGAGTCGATCCCGTTTCCAAACCACGGCTTTTCGAGCCCGGTTTCCAAGCTGTAAATCCAGATCCCGGTGCGGCCCGTCAGGGTTTGCGCTTGACTTCCCGAAGTGGTGTAGACGCCGTAATAGGATTCGAAAAGTCCGCTGAAGGCCAGTCCGAGCGCGAGTGCTGAGACGCCGATAACTACCTTCCTCTTGCGCGGGATCGAGTTGTCCAGGATCAGCATCACGCCTTGGCTCACAACAAATGCAATGAGCGTGGCCTTGCTCAGACTGCGTACCAAGGTCAACATCAGGAACAACACAGATACTCTCCATCGCCCCTCTTTGCGGCTCGCGAGAAACTGTGCCATGAACACACCCATAGCACAAGCATTCCCAATCTGGTTGGTGTTGAAGTATTCCAGATCGCCAAGTCGGAGGTCAGTTGCGGCCGGAATGATCCATGCAATAGCCGCGAGAATGACACTGGCAACCACATAGCCCTTCATGATGGAATGAGCAACGTCAACCACTGCCTCGCTTCGCAGCAGCAGAAGAACGATCATCACGTCGGCAACCATGGTTCCCCAGTACATGAAGGATGCAACCCGCGACACGGTTGCGCTCCAGAATAGGCTGCAGCAGGAAAACGCAAGGAAGATAAGAATCCAGCGCATGCACGGCAAGCGGAAAGTCCATCCAATCGGGCGCGCGACGGGGCCGACCGCCTGCATTGAGACCATGAGGAGAAGTACGATTTCGACGATAACGCCCGCGATGACTCCGGGCTCCGTTCCCCAACTGAGCCAACGAGCCGTAATCATTACAAGAACGGCGCGAAATGAAAACAGAAACCCAGCTGTAGCCGCGGTAAACGACAGTTGGCGCGTTGCAACCATCTCCTGTGTGAAAGCGAACGGCAGCGCAATCGGATCCGCGCGGCGGCGTAGCGGAGCGATAGGCAGCGAGGCGCTCATGCCGGCCTCCGGATGTAACCAGTCACCCTTCGCAAGCCTTGCCGGAATGTATCCGACACTTCGCCTGCAATAATCCGCCTCGGATCGGTTGGATCAATGGCGCGCCAGTGAAATCGAATCAGAATAAACGTTGAAATTGCGAGGCCTTCAACAATGTTTAGAATCAGAATCGAAAGCGTACGCGGTGGGAACGATCTTTTGTCCGGAATCCCCGGAGAATCTATAACGCTTAATACAGGAATGTCCTTTGCTTCCTGAAGCTGCGCAATTTCAAATTGCTGCGTCAGCAACTCGAACACGGCCTCCTGAACCCGCACGTTCCGATAGAGGTTTCCATACGGCACCGCGAGCCGTGGCAGTTGCCGCAGCGGCGGGTAGGAAAAGTCGCCGGAACCCTCCTGCGTGTCTTTCGAATCTGCGCCGCCTTCCGCGCCTTTCGATAAGGATGCGGACGTGCCCCCTATTTTTGCCAATTCGCTCTTCAGATTCGCGGCACGTGCCTCGGCAGCCCGCAGGCGAACATTGCTGTCGCCATAAATCTCATGAAGCGATGTCATCTCCCCCTGCGTTGCTATCAGTTCTCCCTGCAGCTTCGCTGCCGCATCAACGGTCGCACGCGTCTGCTCGCGAAGATCGACGGTCATGTGCGTACTTGAAAAATTGCTCAGCGCCGCCTCTGCCTTATCCAGTTCCACTCTCACCGCGGCCAATCGATTCTCGATAAAAATCCGCTCCCGATGTGCCGACGATGTGTTAGTTCGGTTGACCATCAGATTCAATTCGTCGAGATATGCCTGCGCAATGTCACGAGCACGCTGTGGGCTCGCATCCACTACAGTGATCGTAATAACTCCGCTCTTTTTGTCCTGCTCAATCTGCGTGCGCCGGATGAGGACTTTGCATGCGTCTACGCGATAGCGCTTGTGATAGATGGACTGAAGCTGGAAGCGGTCCACAAGGTGGCCGGTTACCGTATCGCTCTGCAGCAGGTTGATAAAGAGAGAACCGGTATTGTGCCCGCCCAGCAGGCTCGCGGCAATACCTCCGAGAACATCACCGCCCAGTGCGCGACCGGCCAGTGCGCCAAGCAATGCCGTTCCCGATCCGGATGTCTCCGGCGGCATGATGCGCGCGGTCGATTGATACCGCACAGGAATCAGAAATGCGATGGCGATATTTGCGAGCAATGCGATGGCCGCCGCTTTCACCAGGAACTGCCGATGCCGCAACAGGACAGACGCATTTACGATCCAATTGGGGCGCAGATCGGCATTGCTCCCCACCTCCGCGGTCTCGGCGGAAGCTTGTTCGTAAACCGGCAATTCAATCTGTTCTGTCATGCCGCTCCTAAAGACCTGCAACGGCAGCGGCAATCGCCAGCGACGCCGCAATCTGACCAGCGCTAAGAATGTTTCTCCAAACCACCGACGTTCCGACGATCTTCTGCGGCACCACGATTACATCTCCGGGGTCAAGCTTGGTTGAAAGCACATTGTGGTCATAGCCACCTCCGGAACGTCGACCGACAACCGAGCCGTTGGCGCGAATCACAAAAATCTCCTTGCGATTCGCTATTGCGGTGGATCCGCCTGCATTCTCCAGGTACCAGCCGGCGGTCTTTCCCGCTATGAATGTGATGGCTGATGCGTTGTAGACCTGGCCGCTTATCAGCACAAATCCCGGCCGTTTGGGAATGCGCAATACGTCGCCCCTTCGCACTTCGATATCCGCGGCTGTGCCCGCCCACTGATCAACCGGTCCGCCGATGTGAATCACGAGCCGGCCACTTGCCGGCTGGCTGCGAAGGCGCGTCAGCACCTGGTCCTGCTGTTGCTGAATAAGTTGCAGTGTTGATGCTTGATCGCCTGCTGCCAGCCCTGGAGACATGCGGGCCGCCGCTGAACTCGCCTCGATCTGGCGGATCAATTCTTCGCGGCTCTTTTCTTCAAGAACCTTTACCTCTGGACGAGTCAGGACAGCGCCCTCGGGATACGCTGTGGAGCGGAACCCTCCAGCGCGCCGCAGAACATCGCTCAAATGTTCGCCTTCCGTAAACCCATAACTTCCCGGGTGCGCAACTTCTCCCTGGATTAATATCGAAGCGCCGATGTCATTCCATCCCGTCAATTGATGGACAGTCAGCACATCTCCCGGTTGAAGGTGTGAATCGGACTGCGCGTCATTTTGCAGCACCGCGGCGCCAATTGACACGGTGCGACGCTCCAGGGTGATCCCCGAGTCGTTTTCCACGTGATAGCTGATTAAATCCGCGTCCTTCAGCGACGCGTCCCGCTTGAAACCACCGGCTGCGCGCACCAGTTGGGCAGCGCTCATTCCTTCAAACATGGGATAGGATCCCGGGTGCTGTACTTCGCCCTGAATGGACACCTTGGGAGAGTCTCGCTCATACCTGCCAAAAACTCGTATGGTGTCAAAAGGCTGGAGCTGTGGGTTCGCATTCCCAATGAGGATGTCGGGAATGTTGAAGTCGATCGTTTCGGGATGAAGGTCGGGAGCCACGAGCCGGACAATTTCTCCTCCGGCCGCCGGCTCCGGAAGTAAGTCGCGATAACTCTGCAATACATCGCCAAGATGCAATCCATCGCGGTATGCCAGCTTGCCCGGCCGCGCCACGTGCCCCTGGAGATATACCACACGCTCGCTCGAAGGCAGCACGGTGCCAACCCGAACGCGGTCTCCATCTTTCAATTCAAAGTTCACGAATTTAGCCGTGTCGCTCGCTTGTCCTTTGGCTGCGGGATCTTGCACCGGAATCAATTCGCGGCGTTGATTGGCTACGATGCGTTCAATGGTGATGTGGCTCAATTCCGCGGCAACTGTTAGCCCTCCGGCATTTTCAAGACCAGATGCAAGGTCTTTCTCCGCGCGAAGTTCGTAGATCGCTGGGCGCTTCACAGCCCCGTAGACAGCCACTTGGGTTCCCGCTGGCGGAACCACCAGGGTGTCGCCGCCCTGGAGATGATCATCCGTGTTCCGAACGCCATGAAGAAAAAAGTTGTAGAGATCGATGTCGCCAATGGAGTCCCCGTTGCGCATGTGGTGCATCACGCGCAGCGAACCAATGCCGGTTGGCCCCCCGGCAGCGTAGAGCGCACTCAGCGGCGATGCGAGCGAACTGATGTCATAGGCGCCAGGCCGCTGCACATCCCCCACCACATAGATCCTGATCGTGCGCAGGCGTGCTAGTGTAACGGCAACATGGGCACTGCGAAACTGCGGCTGCAGTGCGCTGCTGATCACTGCCTGCGCATTGCCCAATGACAGCCCCGCAACCTGAATCTGACCCGCTTCCGGTAGCGTGATAGCGCCTTCCCGTGTGATGGGGCGGGTGAAACTCTGTGAGACTCCGCCCCACATGCTGATGCTCAGTTCATCTCCAGGACCCAGCACATAATCCGGACCGAGTGGAACATCGAGCGGCATCGAATCGAATGCGGAAGCCGGACGGTTGTTGTCAACGGCTGGTCCGCGATGAGTAAATACTTCCGCGCCGAAGCGCTTCAGCTTCTCCGGCGAGTCTGGAATCTGGGTATAGAGATCCCTGAGAGAAAGTAGATTGTAAGGCGCTTCCCGGTGAAGCGACTTTGGTTCATCCGTGATATTCGGCTCTGCCTGCTGTGTTTCGCGCTGGTCTGTGGTACCAGATCTTGACGGCAATCGCTGAGTCTTGAGTTTCGGCAGCGCCGCCGGATCTTCATTCATCCCCGCCGGATTCGCGGTGTCGAAGTTCTTTTGGCGATCCTCTAAAAAGGTATCCGAGTTTCTGTCACTGGTCCGGCTTGAAGTCCGTTGATCGTTCTCCTCTGTACTTGCATTTGCAATCGAAGCAATCTCAACGTCTTCTTCGGAGATATATCCTCGAGCCACAAGCAAATGAGTAATGCTTGCCCGTAACTCTTTGCTGTTGGCAATCTGGTCGAAAAGTTGTTCGTCGCTGATCCCATCCGCTTGAGACGTGATTCCTTTTGCTTGCGACCTATCGGCCATAAGAGACTTAAGTTCGAGAATGACTTCAGGATTGTCCTCTGCAATCGCGATAATTTGAGACGCGCCAAGCGCGTTCCTCGAATCTTCCTTCGGCTTCTCCATCGAATACATTCGGTTTGAGCTATCTGCTAAGCCCATTGCAGGGAGAGGCTGCGAAATTGGCGTGGTTAGCTGTTGCATTTGCGAATCACTCTCTGGTTGCGCTTGCCCTCCCGTCTCGGGTTGCGTTTGCGCCCCGACATCTGGTTGAGTTTGAGCCAGGACGTTCATCGTGAAAAAAAACAACGCCAGACAGGCAAGTGCGCTGGAGGTCAAACAATGCGCCGCCTTGTGTCCGTTCCTTGTTCTATTTGCGATCATCGCTGTTGCACCTTCGGCATTCTCCACTCCCAGCACAACGCTTCGATTCCGAACCGAAGCCCTTCGAACACGTGGAAGCGAAGGCGCCGCCCACTATATCCTGCCTCAATTCGATAGCGAGTCAGTCGGTCCGCCACAGTCTCGCCCGGCACCGGCACAGTAATTCTGGCCGGCAGGCATAACGGAATCATCAATCTCGCTGTGCTTTTCACATCGGGCCTGTTCGGCAATTGACGGCGAAGCAGAAGGTAGAGTTTGCTTGCGTGTGAGTCTGAAAGCAACAGCTCGTGGGCATAGCGCTTCAACCACAGCAGCACCCCATCAGGAATTTGATCTTCTGCCCAATGTCTGGCCGCGATGAGGGGGACTGGCTCAAACAGTTCGGCCACCAACCAGAGAGACATCGCCAGCGCAAGGTCGGCTTGAGGTTCGGCGGCTGCAATCCACCTCACCTCATTCCAAAATGCGTAGTCGTTTTCTCTCACATGAAGATGCCGCGAGAATTCAAGCACCCACGAAAGACGTGTATGTTCCCCGCAGAGGTGCTTCATCAAGTGCAGCGCCTGTTGCACCATGATGTCCGCCGCGGAAAGTGCCGGTATCTTTACTCCCTTAAAGAGCCTCACGCTTGCTCGCGTCAACCGGTCCTGCAGTCCCTCATGACGTCGCAGACTATGCAACTCGAGAGACTTTTGACTGTGCTCCCGATATAAGTTTGCGAGATCAGGCTTGCCCGCGGATCCAGACCTCAATTCCAATGTGTTCCCGAACTTTGCATGCAGCGAATAGTCCAGCGTGCGCAGCACCTCAATTGCAGTCGTCTCATCCGGCTCGGCAATTAGAAAGTCAAGATCGATCTGCCAGCGCAGTGCAGGTTTGGGTACCGAGTCGGGCGTCAGTGTGATTCCTTTCAACAGCGCAAATGGGATTCCAACGTGCTCGAACTGCTCGGCAACACTCTCCGCCTCACGCAGAAGGGCCGCCGTCCGTTGCTGGTTGTGCTCGAGATTTCGCTGCAGGCGCTCGCGAATTTCAGCGGGCACGCTGTCTTCAATCCTCAACTCTTCTACGCGGTCGAGCAGATACAAGGCCATGCCGCTGATGTCCAACCAAACAAGAATCGCCTGCCAATCGGTCAGCGAATAACTACGAAATTCATTCGCGATCTCCGTTGCGGAGCGATAAAAACTGGCGATCACCGCCTCCTTCAACCTGCGCGACCCTGAGTGCGGTCTTACTCCGGATTGAGGTTGAAAGACATTCATAGGAATCAATGGCTGTACATTTCCGGTTCCCCAACACTGCCAGCCGGAGGCAGATGCCGCAGGTACACAACAATGGACCAAATCTCGTCGTCGCTTAGGGTTCCCTTCGAACCCGGCATTCCTGAAGGCCAAACACCGTAGTCGATAACCCATTTCAATTGGCCGTCGCTATACCTCTGCACTTCCGCTGAAGCCAGTGACGGCACAGGCGGAGCCATACGATCGGCAAAAGGCACGCCGGTATTTTGTCCATCCATCCCGTGGCAGGCCACACAGTAGTGTGAGAAAGCCTCTTTTCCATCCGCGATGGTTTGGGGCGAATCGTTCACCGGGTTTCTCTCTGACTTATTTCCAAACAGAAATTGATGTTTGGCAAAAGTCGCGATGCGTGTTTCGAGCGGCGAGGGAGTCTTCGCCTTGCACCCATCCAGGCGAAGTGCACACAACTCAAGCGCAGCCACTGCGAGAAGGGTCGCGCTGAAAATAACGGAGCGTCGCATGGCTATCCGATCACGTGAAGCTTCAAGCTCATTGTCCCGTGACCTGCCCCGCAGAATACGGAACAGTGGCCCACAAAATCACCCGTCTTTTGCGGGGTGAATTGCACTTCTCCGCTCCCGCCCTTTGGGGCTTTCACTTCCACATTCAGCTCGCGAAATCGGATGCCGTGTGGCACGTCGACGCTCTTCAACACCAGAATCACTGGCACTCCTTTCTGGAGTTCGATAGTGGCTGGCTCGAAAGCGAATCGCTTGGCAACTACCTCGATTCGCCGGGGAGTGCTGTCCGCCGAAAGCGACAACGGAAGCAGTGGATTCGAGGTACAGAGGCCGACGAGTACGAAGAGAATTGCGAAACGTTTGATCATTTTGCTCCTGAGGCGTTGTAGTAGTTGCATGGGAAGTCGCGCCGGCTGGTCTATTTCGCGCAGGTTCCGTTGCATACTGTTCACCCTAGGCCGCGATCCACAGCAAGCTGTCATTTGCGTGTCAGGAGATTGTCAGCGCTTTGTCTCGCCCTGCAAATTCCGGCCTTCTTTCAGCAGCGCGCTCATTGCATACCGCCCCGCTGGCGGCTCGATGAGTCACTCGTCGCGTGCACAAGTGACAATGCGCTGACATTCGCAAGACGCTCCCATGACATGCCGGTCCTTGAGTCAGACGAATCTAAGATCATGTTGATTGCTGAAGCGACACGACACTCATTGGCCAGGTGCGCGATTCCGGCTCTCCTGGCATTTTGCATGGCCTCGATAGGGTCGGCTGCTCAGGACGGTCAAGGTCAAAACGTCCCGCTCATTTCCGGTGGCGTGGGATTCGTGACCAGCACGAACGGTGGAAACACAACCTACATCCCCGTGATTTCGCCCGTGCTTGCCGCGCCTATTGGAAGTCACGTCCTGGTGGAGAGCCGCGCCATCATCCTCGATCCCTTCTCCCCGAAAGGTGGCGGCAAGACGGGATACAACGGCAACTTGTTCCTGGGACTCACCTATCTCCAGGCTGACTTACTCGCTTCCAGGCATGTCACTGTTGTGGCCGGCGAATTCCTCACTCCCTTCGCAACCTACAACGAACGATTGAGCCCCATATGGATCGGCAATTTCCAGGACGCACCGCTAACCTTTGGCGTGGGGACCATGGAAACTGCTTCAAGCGTCGGAGGCATGTTGCGAGGATCGGCGTTTGCAACTGACCACGTTTCCGCCGACTACGCTGTCTATTTCTCCGCCGCCAGCACCAACCAACAGTTCACGGCTGAACGAGCCAGCGGCGGGCGAGGAAGCCTGTACTTCCCGACTGCCCACCTTGAAGTAGGCGCCTCCTATGGACGGCAACTCCAGAATGTTCACGAAAACTTTGAAGGTTTCCACGTTTGGTGGGAACCGCCAAGCACCGCGCTGAGGCTGCGTTCTGAATATGCCCGCGGTGCCCACGCGGACGGCTACTGGGTCGAAGCCGACTACCGCTTATCACGCTTCAATGGCGGTGAGAGTTTTGTCGGCAGGTTCGAACCGGTGTTTCGCATGCAGCAAACGTTCCGCTCTCAGCCCGATTCGAACGATGGGCTCCCGTCTGCTAACACCCAGCAGGCAGACTTTGGGCTCGATTACAGATTGCCTCATGAAGTGCGCATCAACACCAGCTATTCCCGCGAATTCTCCTCCACGGGGAACAGGAATATATGGCAAACCGGCATCGTTTACCGATTTCTATTTCCGACCTGGAGGGGCAAATGAAGAGCACTTTGATACTTCTCACATGTCTTGCCGGCCTAGTCGCAATTCTTCCCCTCTGCGCTCAGCAAGTTGAGCACAAAACAAATAGCCAGGCGCCTCCGGCCCAGGTGAAGCAGGCTTCATCCCCCACCGATACAGGCCAGGGCGAACGAGCTTTCAAACAAAACTGCGCACGATGCCATGACGCGCCACAGGGCTTTTCTCCACGGATTTCAGGCGCCGTCATTCGTCACATGCGGGTACGAGCTTCCCTCAGCGAGCAGGATGAAAGGGCGATTCTGCATTTTCTGAATCCCTGACGCAGCCGCAACGGAATGCAGCCCGCAGGCTGAAAACGTTTTGCGGCTTGTGGCAAAGGATGATCACCGACGCAATTTGATGGGAGGTATGCTTGAAAGGCGATCCGAATCTCCAGCATCTCGTGCCTGACTCCGAACCGCCATCGGAACATTCCGTCGACCGTTCGGACTTAGAGCGCCTAAGTGCGTGGGTGCGGTCTCCTGTCAGGCGTGCATTCGATCTCGTATTGGTGTCGGCAATGCTGCCTGTTCTATCGCCGCTGCTTTTGATTGTCGCCTGTATGGTTCGTCTCACTTCCAGGGGACCGGCCTTGTTTTTGCAAGAGAGAGTCGGGAGGAATGGAATTCATTTCAAAATCTATAAGTTCAGAACCATGATCTTCTCGAATAAGCGACGAGGCAATGTTACAACCATCACTGATCCGGAAATTACGAATCTAGGCAGGCTCCTCCGTTGGTGGAAACTCGACGAGCTTCCCCAATTCCTGAACGTGTTGAAAGGTGATATGAGTCTTGTTGGACCACGGCCTAAAGTGCCGGAACAACAGACCAGCGTATTAAGTTGTCGACCGGGAATTACAGGCGCTGCAACCATTGCGTTTGCACAGGAAGAAATCTTTCTGGCTGGAATCCCGGAATGCACATTGGAAGATTACTGCCGCAATGTTTTAATCCCGATTAAGCAAAGCCTTGACGAGAGTTATATGGCCAGGGCCACGCCCCTCTCCGACCTGCGCCTTCTTCTGCACACGGCAATGAGACGTTGGGATCGCACGAGTACATCTCACGTTTTCGAGCCCACGCAAGACATTCGAAATATCAGTGTAAGTCCCCTTGAAAGCGGGTTGGGGATTGGAGAATGAAACTCAGATTCTCGCCAGCCAGAACTTTTGTACCAGCGAGATTGTTAATGTGGCGTAGCGGGAAAGCACATTGAGCTCATCGATTGATTGGGTGAGACAGAGAGGTTAGTTGCCGCGGACAGCCAGGAGTTTTGCAGCAGTGTCAGTCTTGCGAGCCTGCAGCCGCAAACCAGCATTGCGCTCACTCGCTTCCAACCCCGTCAGTCTTTGTATCGCTCCAGCAGGATCGCCCGCCATCCCCTTAACGCTTTCCAGTGCGGTTCGTGTCTCCTAGGTCAGTCGCGCAAATCCCGACGCGTCTGCTTCCCTTGATGCCGTCTCCAGCAGGTTGCGCGCGGAATGAAGGTCGTTCTCTGCCGCGAGCGTTCGCGCCAATTCAAGTGAAGACCTGAGTTGCAGTTCGCGGTGTTGCGTCTTCTCTTTGAGAGGGCGCAATGCAAGCACCTCCCGTTTTGCGTCTTCGACCTTCGACTGTTCGAGCAGCGCATCGACAAGCACAAGGTCTGCTTCGAGTTCGTCGTCGAGGAACTGGTGCTGGCGCAGTTGATCGCTGCATTGGCGGATTTGTGACTCTGCCTCTTGCGGATGACCCTCTTCGATGGAGAGTCGCGCCAGAGAAGTCCTGGTTTCCAGGATGCTCTGGTTCTCGCCGACGTCGTGCCTGAGCTTGAGCGCAGTTTCATACTGCTTGCGAGCTGCCGGAAGTTGGTCCTGCTCGGCCAGAACATCACCGAGGCCGGCCAGACCATAAGCAGTTGCGCTCTTGTCGCCGGTGGCGCGGCCCAGGGCGACGGCCTGTTCGTAATCGCTGTTGGCAGCGGGAAGGTTCGCTTGGCTCAAAGCGATCTCTCCAAGATCGACGAATGCGAGTGCTTTGCCTGATCGATCGCCGGTCAATCCGTAGCCGGCGAGAGCCTGCTGCAGCAATGCCTTTGCTTCAGCAAGCCTTCCGCGAGCCAGCAGTACGTCGCCAACATTATTGGAAGAGGCTGCAATGCCCTCGGAATCTCCCACTTTGCGAAAGACATCAATCGCCTCTTTCCACATTGACTCGGCTCTGTCCAGATCGCCGTGCTGATAATAGAGACCGGCAAGATCGTTCAACGTGCGCGCTGCGTTGTTCCCGTCTCCAGCGCTGATAAAACTGTTCCTCGCCAGGTTGCATTCTGAAACCGATTGGTCAAGCGTCACGCCTAACGACCAATCCTGCTGGCAGAGGATTCCATAGCCGCGCGCTATCATGAGCGTCGCTCCTTGCGCCGAGGCTTTGGCGATGGCTTTTTGAGCGGCCGCGCGGGCCTTCGGAAGATCCTGGCCAATCAATACGGAGGCTTCCATGAGGTCGATGCGCGGGTCGTCGCCGACGGGGGCAGGAAGCGTCCGGAGCGTTGCCAGGGTGTGCATTGAGTCAGCCGGGTTGACGTGTAACTGCATCGCGGCGAGCCGCAGCCCGTAGGTGAGATTGTCGGGAAAAAGATCGAAAAGCTTCCGATAGGTAAGCGCCGCATTCTGCCAGTCACTGACGGATTCCTGGTATTGTCCCTGGATCACAAGACCCGCTTCCGGGGAAATCCCCTGCGAATGTTGCAGAGCGCGCTGCGCCTCGACCCGTGCCTGCGCCTCGTAGCCAAGACCATTCATCGCGCTCGACAGCGCGGAGTGTGCCAGGGCGAAATCGGGGTCCGCGGCCACCGCCCTTTTTAGAAAGTCGCGCGCGCCAATGAAATCGAACTGGTAGATCCTGGCTCGGCCCTCGCTGTAAAGCTGCAATGCCAGCTGGTTAGAGGAGCCGGGGAACCGGATCGCTTCAGTGGCGGCAGCAGAAGCGACCGAAGGATTGAGACTCTCACGAATTCGGGAACCGGCCTGCGAAGCAAGGTCGAACAGGTCGTCCTCGTTCCCGGTGATGGCGCCTTCATAGATGGTTTCACCCAGAGCCGTGTCCTGGGCGCGAAAGTCGAGGCGAATTCGATTCTTTCCGCCTTCGCCGAGCAGCGTGTACGAACCGACAACCACGACGTCCGCCTCGAGATTCGAACGAAGCCGCGTAAGGGTACTCTTCGCCAGGGTGTCCTCAGCAGGCAGGGAGAGGTCACGCTTCACATTCGCGACGTCTTCTCCTGACACCATGCGCAGGTCGCCGTTAGCGGCCAACTCTGTGTTGAGCATTTCGGTAAATGCCGTTGAGAGCCAATTCTGGTCGGGCCCTCCCGTCACATTCCTGAAACCCAGCACAGCTACCGAGCGTCGCAATTTCATCGATGCGCGTGACACCGGTGGCACTGCTACTGAAGGTTTCGGAGCAAATTGAAGTCGATACAGAGCGAATGCCAAAGCAAGTACTACGCAAAGGCCCGCCGCAACATACCAGAACATGGGCCGGTCGGGCTTCGGGAGAGGCTCCTGCACCGCCGGGTTGGGCGCAACAGACATTGCATGGGGAGCCGCCAGTTCATCGGTTGCGGCATCGAGCCACGCAATGCTCGCGGCGGGGTCCGAACGGACCGGAACGCGTTCCACTGAGACCGGGGCGATGAAGCGATATCCCCGGCGAGGGACGGTTTCGAGGAATCTAGGATTCGAGGCACTATCGCCTAGTGCTTCTCGCACCTTAACGACTGCGACCCCCAGGCTCTTATCAAAATCGACAAAAGTATTTCCTTCCCAGAGCCGATGGCGAATCTCTTCCCGCGTGACGATCTGACCATACTTTTCCAGGAGTAAAGTGAGCAGTTGGAGTGGCTGATCTTGAAGCTTGATGCGCACACCGTTTCGCATCAGCGTTGCCGCCGGCGCATCGAGCGCGAAAACCCCGAAGTGATAGACAACAGACGACTGTGGGGTCTTATCATCCATGGCTAACGTCGACCGGCACCGAGTCAACCCAGTCTAGCATGGGCGATGTTCTTCGATGTTAGTTAGCCTGATCGCCTAAGTAAGTGATTCACCGAGTGTTAGCAGTTAGCGTCCGGTTCGCGTGCGATTAGGTTGACTCGTGGGTGACTCAGGGCGCTTGATGGCGTTCATGATGAACCCGAAGCTCCACTCCCCCGGCAAGTCAGACAGCTTCCCCAACGCGCGCAACAACTCGGAAGAGGATGCGATGAGAATCGCACTTAGTCTGTCCAGAAAAATCTGATTTGCAATCACCCCCGAAACGCTTAGGGAATTCCCTCGGCGATCGCCAATCTCTGAAACAAGAGTTCACCCGCACGTCATTCATGCACGTGACCGCAATATCGAGGAGAAACACTATGCCGAAGCATTCCTTTTTCCGCCTGCCCTCCCTCGCTCTCGTTCTGGCAATACTAGCGTTCACGGCGTCCACGCCGACAGCAGCGGCCGGCGGCGCATGGATCGACAACGGCGCTACCGCTTGCGAGAAATATCTGACGCCCGACGTGGTGGCTGCGATCCTGCGCAGTCCTGCCGGCCACCCGAGGCGGCTCGACGCGAGCTCGTGTAATGCCGGCCCGATATACATCACCCTGAAAGTCGCGGACATCGATGTATTCCGGGCGGAGGTGCCGCGAATCTTCGGCGCACACCCAATGAGCGGGGTGGGCGATGGGGCGTTTTGGAACGGGGCAGGCGCCTTCTCCGCCGTGAAGGGCCATGGTCGCGGCTGCGACATCAGTGTCATCGACCCCGGAGCACCGAAGATCCACAACGCGGAGCTTGGGCAAAAACTCGGCGACATCTGCAACAAGTTGTTCGCCATCCCGTAATTGACGGTTCCACTCCAAAGCCTTTAGGCCTGCTTTGACGCGAAGTCGCGCGGTCCGCAAGGACCGGATCACGAGCAGACGCTAGCCAGGAGTTCGCGCACCGGTGGCAAGTACCAACATGCTCAGGAGGCAACAAATGAACCTTTCCTGGCCCAGGCACGCGATGCTTGCGATGACTCTCGACCCGACAAAACACCAGGGAGGAAGACCATGAGGAAGTTTGTGCGATGACTTCATATCAAGATCCCTGAAGGAGAAAGCGAAATGAATAGGTTCTGCGAAAAATGCGGAGCACTGGTGCATGAAGGAGCTGGATTCTGTGGATCGTGCGGAGCCACTGTCCAACAGGTGCCTGGCCACGCTGGGCAATCGGAATTTCGACCGGTTCAATCTCCTGCGACGATTCACGCGTTGCAACCAACGCTTCAAGGCACGCCGGCTCCCCAGCCGGTCACTGCCGCAAAGGCATCGAGTCCGTGGCTCAAGGTCATTGTTGTCGTACTGATTATCATTTTCGTGTGCGGCGCGGTAGCGGTTGGCGGAGTGATCTACGTGGCGCATAAGGTTAGCCAGAAGGCGCATGAATACTCGCGTGAACTACTTGGAGAAACAGCCGCATCGACGCAAGCGGGGCCTGCGGAAAAAACAACCAAACCTGCTGCGGCGGACAACAGTACGGCGGTTGCCGGTGATCCTTGCCGCTTGTTGAGCAAAGAAGATGTGGGCCGCGCCATCGGCATCCCCATTTTGGAAACCAGTCCCGCCGAAGGCGGCTGCTCTTACCTGGCCAAAGGTACCGCAGCCGGCATGGCGGCCAAGCACGCCGCCGCCATGATGGGAGCCAGGGGCGCAGACAAGAAAACTCAAGGAATGTTCGAACAGTTTGCAGGTGGCGTGCTCAACAACATGCCCAGGAATGCCACCACGGATACGGAAAACGCAGACGGAAACGTCGTGGTCTTCACCTTTGGAATCGATAGCAGCTCGGCAAGGGAACAGATGCATTTGAATGCCAAGGTGCTGGGCGGCCTGGGCAGCACGGCCCAACAACCACTCGACGGAATCGGCGACGAAGCCTTCGCGGAGGCGGATTCGATGATCATGGTGCGCAAAGGCGACAAGCTGATCCGCATTATGTACATGTCCTGCCCGTGCAACACAGATGCCGTAAAGCCGCTCGCCAGGCAGCTTGCAGACAATCTCTGAGTGCGCGATAGCCGGCGGGATCTCGCTCTCTGAAACCGGTGGGAGATTAACTCGAAACCTCACTTAGTCCAATTGGAGGAAACGCAATGAGCTCCTGTCTATCGTGTGGGAAGCCTTTGAATCCGGACGCGCCTATGCACAATGCCTCGCAAGGCAAAGCCGTCAGGGCCCGCCAACCGGAATATAGACTGTCGCAAATCTTTGGAAGCGCGGCCATGTCCAAACGGACTCTTATCCTTTTATCGCTTATCGCGGCGTTCAGAATCGCCGCGCTTGCGGCGGACCTTCCCGGCTCAAAAGATCCACCGGGAATGAAACGTTACGAGGATAGCGAAATTATCGGATACAGAGAGCCACGGTTCGACGAATTCCTGGTGCCGATGGGTCCACCCACATCGCAGGATCCTCCGAAATATACAAAGAGCCTGCAAGTCGAAGGCCTGGTCAGCAGATACACGTATGTAGCTCCCGCGGGCAGAACCCCGACTGAACTTCTCCGCAACTACAAGCTTGAATTTCAGCGACTGGATCTTGTGACGCTCTACGAAAAGGGCACGAGCGATAGGGGCTGGTTTGGGCCGACCCTGAGCCCGATAGCGGTGGAAGACAAGATTGGCGACATTCTGGCCTACAACGAAGCGCAGGAGCGCGTCCTGGTGGGCAAGTCGAAAGATACTTCGCCCACGTACTACTACGTCTTTGTCACCTCCTATCGAGACGGAAATATGCCGGATCGGCTTCGGTCAAGGGTGACGAAGGATCGCGCGCTTGCGGAGTTAGTCGTAGTAACTCCGCAGCAGATGGAAAAGAAGATGGCGTTCGTAAATGCCGGAGAGATGTCACGTTCGCTGGCGGAATCCGGCAAGATCGCACTATACGGAATCTATTTCGACACAGACAAGGATTCCGTGCGGCCTGATTCGCAAACTACGTTGCAGGAGATTGCTAGGCTGCTAACCGCCAACCGCGGCCTTAAAGTCTCGGTGGTAGGCCATACGGACAATCAGGGAAAGCCGGACTACAACCTCGACCTGAGCCGCCGCAGAGCTGCGTCAGTGGTTCGCGAGCTGACTTCGAAGTACGGTGTTGCGGTCGATCGGTTGAGCTCATTTGGCTGCGGTTTCTACGCGCCCGTAGCGTCGAATGATACTGAGGACGGCAAAGCGAAGAACCGGCGCGTCGAGCTGGTGAAGTGGTAGCGTGCCGGGCTTCACATCGTAGGAGCCGCCATAGATATAGGCGGAGACTTCCAACCAAACCTCACTGCCGATGTTTCACACTTGCGCTTTGGGCGGTGACACCAGAATGGGCAGCAATACTGACACCGCCATAATGATCGCAATCACATGCAATCCACTCACAAACGATCCGCTCGCTTGCCGCAGGTGAGCGATCAGCAAAGGCCCGAATGCGCTCGCCGAGCCCCACGCCGTTAGCATGAGCCCGTAAATCGGACCAACGTTCTTCGATCCGAAGTAGTCAGCCGCAAAGGCGGGCATGGTGCCGAAGCCACCGCCGTAGCACATCAGGATGATGAACGAAACAGTCGTCAGAATCGCGACAGAAGCAATCCCCGGCAGCATCCAGAACAGACCCACCTGCACCAGGAACATCACAACAAACGTCCATCGCCGCGTGATTGCATCCGAAGTCCACGCCCAGAAAATACGGCCCACGGCATTGCCGATGCTGACGATCCCCACCATGCCCGCCGCCACAATCGCGCTCACCTTTGCAATTTCCTGAAACATCGGCGACTCCTGCGAGATCAGAGAAATGCCCGCCGAAGTATTCAGAAACAGAAGCAGCCACAGCGCCCACCATTGCCACGTCTTTAAAGCCTCGCCAAGGTTGTAGTCCTTTGCCGCGCGCTGTTTCGATTGCGTTGCGCTCGGTGACCAGCCTTCCGGCTTCCATCCATCGGGCGGATTCTTCATCAATGCGCCGGTCGCCATGGTCACAATCAGATAGGCGACACCCAGGTAAGCGAATGTCTGCAGCACGCCCACAGTTTGAATCAGCCGCGTCGCTACCGGCGCTGTCACCAGCGCGCCCGCGCCAAAGCCGCCCACCGCAATCCCGGTAATCAGTCCACGCTTATCCGGGAACCACTTCACCAGAACGGCGACCGGAACAATGTAGCCAAAGCCAAGGCCGATGCCGCCGATCAATCCATAGCTGAGATACAGCCACCACAGCTTGTCTGCTGAAAAGCTCGCCAGGAACACGCCTAGGCCGTACAGAAACCCGCCGGTCAGCGCCACTACCCGCGGACCCATTTTGTTCAGCCACAGTCCGCCGAAAAACGCAGAAACACCCAGCACAAAAATGCAAATGGTGAAGGTCAGCGTGACGTCAGAGATCGACCAATGAAACTGCTTCGAGAGTGGTGTGCGAAACACGCTCCACGCATATACTGCGCCCAGCGCCATCTGCATCAGAAAGCCCGCTGCTGCGAGTCCCCAGCGATTCGTCGTTCCCATGTCTCACCTCCAAGGCTGTTTCGTAAGTGATTCAGGTCTTAGTCGCAACTCCCACGCAGTTTAATCTGGTTACCAAGCGCCTCAAGAAAGCGATTGATCAGCGCCATGCTTCTGCGCAGTTCCTTGTGACGAAATTGGCCGAGCAGCGCGAAGAGCCCCGGCGGCTCAATGATCGGCTTCTGGTAGCATCCCAGCGTTTCCGTAGTCGCAACGGCAAAGCATTGCAGCACATCGGGATTGATCGACCCGAGCATCTTCCCGAGGATCAGTGCATTGCGCATCGCGCGTACCGATTCATCTGACTTGGCCGCATCCACCGCAGTCTCAATCAGCTTGTCGCTCGCGCCCACCGCGCCGCGCAGCAGTTGCAACACGCCATGATCATGCAGTTGCTGCAACAACTCCCATGAGTCCAGCAGCGCTTCCGCATGTTCAATGGGCGCTTCATCAAGCCGCTTGCGCAACTCCACGCGTGGGTCGCGCGGCGGTAACTCCAGTGAGATTGGTCGGGCCATCGTTCATTCTCCTTGCCTGCAAATGTGCTCTAGCGCGTCTTGATCTGAACCAGCCCATTGCCCGGCTGGTGATAGTCCTCGCGCTTCCACTTGCGCTCCACTTCCACGCCCGTCTGTGGCGTTGGATGACCCCAGCGCGAGTTAGTACGCGGTAGTGGGTTATCGCCGACATCGCCAAGCACCTTCAGTTGCACAGATGTTTCCTTATAAGCCGGCGTGTGTGTCTGCTTATCCGTATAACTACTGGTGAGTCGATTGATTGGCTGTTCGATTGAAGTCATGGGCAGATACAGTTCTTTGCCCTCCACTCTCGTGCTCACCAGCGCCTGCACCCGTATCTTCCCGTATCGCGAGATCACCTGTACCCAACTGCCTGTCTCAATTCCGCGTTCTTTGGCAAGCGCCGGAGAAATCTCCACAAACGTCTCCGGTGTGTTCTTGCGAATTCCTTCGGACAGATAAGTCATTGTGCCGTGATGGAAATGCTCCAGCAGCCGACCATTGTTTAAATGGAGATCGAACTCCTCATTTTGCTGTTCCGGCCACTCGTTCCATTGCAAGGGAAAGAAGTTTGCCTTGCCGTCGGGAAACTTGAATTGCTTCGAATAGAGCAGCGGTTGGTCGGTGCCATCTTCAGCCACTGGCCACTGCAGCGACTTATAACCTTCCAGACGTTCATAAGTAACTCCCGCCACAATAGGCGTAAGTGGGGCAATCTCTTTGTAAATCTCAGACGGATGTTTGTAATTCCATCCCGCACCCAGGCGGTTGGCAATATCCTGAATAATCTCCCAATCAGGACGGCTGTCTCCCACCGGCTCAAACGCCTTGTAGATCCGCTGAATGCGGCGCTCGGTGTTGGTGAAGGTACCATCTTTTTCCAGGCTTGGACTTGCAGGCAGAATGACGTCGGCAAACTTGCAGGTCTGCGTAAACAGAGTCTCCTGCATCACCAGGAAATCGAGCTTGACCAATGCATCGCTGACGTAATTCGAATTCGAGTCGACGACGCTCATATCTTCACCGAATATGTACATCGCCTTGAGCCTGCCATCCTGAATGGCATCGATCATTTGGTGGTTATCGAGTCCAGGTTTTGGTGGAAGCGCCACTTTCCATGCCTTCTCAAATTTTGCGCGGATCTCCGGATCATCGACCTTTTGATAACCGGGAAAGAAATTCGGCATGGCCCCGTGGTCGCTGGCTCCCTGCACATTGTTGTGCCCGCGCAAAGGATAAGCGCCGGTCCCAGGCCGCATGTAGTTACCGGTAGCAAGCAACAGATTCGAGATCGCCGTCGAAGTGTCCGACCCCATGGAGTGCTGCGTCACTCCCATTGCCCAGAGAATGCACACGCTACCCGCCTCCGCAATCATGTGCGCGACCGTCTTGATGGTCTCAATCGGCAGCCCGCACCTCTCGCTGGCCATCTCAAGCGTGAACGGCTCAAGGCTTTCCCTGTATTCGTCTGCCTTGTTCACCCACTTATCAATAAACGGCTGGTTCGCCAGCCCCTTCTCGAATAGGTAACGCGTCACCGCCGAGAGCCAGATCAAATCCGTTCCTGGCCTCGGATGCAAATGAATATCCGCGCGCCGCGCCATTTCGTTTTCGCGCAGGTCACTCACAATCAGCTTCTGCCCACGCAGCTTGTGACTGCGCTTCACGCGCGTAGCCAGCACGGGATGGCTCTCCGCCGTGTTGCTTCCAATAATCACCACCAGCTCGGCCTGCTCAATGTCAGAGATGGAACCGGAGTCGCCGCCATAGCCAACCGTTCTCCATAGTCCCGTCGTTGCAGGCGCCTGGCAGTAACGCGAGCAGTTATCCATGTTATTCGTCCCGATAACTGCACGAGCCAGCTTCTGCATCAGGTAACTCTCTTCATTGGTGCACTTCGACGAAGAGATAAAAGCCAGTGCATCCGGCCCGTTCGCCGCCTTGATCTCCGCGAACCGCCGCGCCACCAGGTTCAGCGCCTCGTCCCATGTGGCTTCGCGAAACTTGTCGCCCTCGCGAATCAGCGGCTTCGTCAGCCGGGCGGGGCTGTTCACATAGTCCCATCCAAACTTGCCCTTGATGCATGTCGAAACACCATTCGCTGGCCCATGCGCCGGTTCCACCTTAAGAATGTGCCGGTCCTTGGTCCAGATGTCGAAGCTGCAACCCACGCCGCAGTAAGTGCAAACAGTCTTGGTTATCTTTGTGTGCGACTTGCGCATGGTTGCTTCCGTTTCAGAGAGCTTCAGAATTGCGCCGTATCCCACCTCCGGTTCAATCGCTTTCACCACTTCGATCATGTCGTTCAATGTCTGCTTCGGCAGCGCGGTAAGGTACCCCGCCTCACCCAGCATCGACTTCTCCATCAGTGCATTGCACGGGCAGACCGTCACGCAGTGCCCGCATGAAACACAACTTGACTCGCCAATCGGCGCGCCGCCATCCCACAACACGCGCGGATGCTTGTCCTCCCATCGAATGCTCAGCGTCTCGTTCACCTGCAGGTTCTGGCAGGCCTCCACGCACCGCCCGCAAAGAATGCACTGGTCCGGATCGTAGCGGTAGAAAGGATTCGACATGTCCACTTCATACGGCTTCGCCTTGTAAGGAATCTCCTGGTGCTCAACGGCCAGCAGCTTCGTAGTGTTGTGCACGGTGCAGTTGCCGTTGTTGTTATCGCAAACCGTGCAGTAAAGCAGATGATTGCCGAGAATGCGGTCGAAAGCCTCGCGCTGTGCAGCCTGGGCGCGCGCGGACTCTGTTACCACCGTCATGCCGTCTGCGGCCTTGGTTCCGCAGGCCCTCACCAGCTTGCCGTCCACCTCAACCATGCAGGTGTCACAGGTCTGAATCGGCCCCAACTGCGGGTGATAACAAACCTGCGGAATCTCCACGCCGCTGCGGTTGATCGCGTCAATCAGGCGCTCGCCAAGCTTAATGGCCTGCGCCTTCCCATTAATTGTGAATGACATGGGGAATCGACCCTCGCTGACTCATCGGGATAATAGTCCTGAAAACGCAGACTCGTAAACTGCTTTCGTTCGATGCTGATGTGAGGCTCACTGGTTTCTTCTCTGAAACTCGAATCGCGGCATGAATGAATTCAGCCTTCAGGCGAAATCACGCCTCCGTACGATCCGCGGACGGTGGGCCCACGCAGCGAGATTCCCCCGAATAAACCACAAACCGCCGCCCTCGCAAAAAACCAACCAGCGTCAACCCAAGCTCCCGTGCCAGCTTCACCGCCAAACTCGACGGCGCGGAAACCGACGCCAGAATCGGAATCCCAGCTGCCAGCGCCTTCTGCACAATCTCGAATCCGCCCCGCCCGCTCACCAGCATCACGCATTCTGACAGCGGCAGCTTCTTCTCGAGCAGTGCCCATCCGGCAATCTTGTCCACCGCGTTGTGGCGTCCAATATCTTCACGCAACGCAATCAGTCGGCCCTCTCCGTCAAACAGCGCCGCGGCGTGCAAGCCGCCCGTCCGGCTGAACACTTCTTGCTCAGCGCGAAGCCGCTCCGGTAACTCGCACAGCATCTCAGGATCTATGCGGAGACCGCTATCAAGCTGGCGCAACCCGCGCACCCGAATCGCTTCGATTGAAGCCTTCCCGCAAATCCCGCAACTCGAAGCTGCATAGAAATTGCGCTGCAGTTCCGCAGGATCAAATTCCGAGTCCTTCAACTCCACCTCAACCACGTTGCTTCGCAAGCCATTTTCCGGAGCCTTGGCGTGAAGGCCGGCAATCTGGTCAAGGGACTCGATAATACCTTCAGTCAGCAGAAACCCCGCCGCAAGCTCCAGATCATTCCCCGGCGTCCGCATCGTAACCGTAAGCGGCACCCCGCCCACCCGAATCTCAAGTGGCTCCTCGGCTGCGAGGGAATCCTGCACTTTGCGCGCACGCCCGTCTTCCCATTCCGTAACCTGCGTCAGCTCGACACTTCGCTCTGGTGGCCGCATTCGGACTCCTGCATACCGTTCTGAACTTGAATCACACAATTGAGTCTGTCAAGCGGAGTCGGCCGTCAGGTCTTTGAAAATCCAGCACCCCCGAGAACGTCTCGATCCATCCTTGATAGCATCTGAGAAGTAGATGCGCTGACCATCAAATCGGTGCCCGGGAAAGTTGCAAAGGAAAGACAAATGAAGCTGCGAATCAAAGGGAACTCGATGCGCCTCCGTATTTCGCCATCGGAGATGAAGCGATTGCTGAGTGAAGGACGAATCGAAGAGACCATCCACTTTGGCCCTGAACCGGATGCAAGGCTCACCTATGCCCTGGAACAATCCGCGTCCAAAATTGAGATGGCCGTGCGCTATCGCCCACAGGAAGTGACCGTCATCCTCTCAACCGAGAACGCCCGCTCCTGGGCTGAAGGCGACGAAGTCGGAATCTACGGCTCTTTCAATGTCGGGCACGGCCAGTTGGAGTTGGTAATCGAGAAAGATTTCGCCTGCCTCGACAGGCGCGAAGGCAACGAAGACACCTTTCCGAATCCCAAGGGCGCCCAGGCCTGCTGACCATTTCGTATCTACCCCACCTGCCGTTCCTCGGGCCGTTTGCCTCGCACCCTGCCGGCCGTTCACTCTCCGCCAGCCGCTGCTGAATTTACACAAATTGACAGCCCCATGTCCCGTTCCTATAATCCGCCTTTGCTTGGGTTCTAGTGGTCCACTTTCTTTCCAGTCCTGAAGCGTCCTTCGTCACCGGCCAGTGTTACGACGTGAGCGGCGGCCGCGCTACATACTAGAACAACTGTTCTTGCAAGGAGGCACGATCGTGTTTCAGCCGGAAACCTACGCAATCACGCTCTGTTTCATGATTCTCAGCATGCTCTGCTGGGGTTCCTGGGCGAACACGGTCAAGCTCTGTCCCGGCTTTCGCTTTCAGCTTTTTTATTGGGACTACGTCGGCGGCCTGCTGCTCGGCTCCATCCTCTTCGGCCTCACTCTCGGTTCGCTCGGCAACACCGGCCGTCCGTTCTTCGCTGACCTCCAGCATGCCGATTCAACCCACTTCCTCCTCGCCTTCACCGGCGGAGTCATCTTCAACGTCGCCAACCTTCTGCTCGTTGCCGCTATTGAAATCGCGGGCCTCGCCGTCGCCTTCCCCGTTGGCATTGGCCTCGCCCTCGCCGTCGGTGCAGTCAGCAGCTACATCATCACTCCGCAGGGCAACCCGCTCATGCTCTTCGGCGGCGTAGCTCTCGTCCTCGCCGCCATCGTTTTCGATGCACTTGCCTATCGCCTCCGCGAAAAAGAGAAGCGCACCGCAAGCATGAGGGGAGTGGTCCTCTCGCTCGCCGCAGGCCTGCTCATGGGCACCTTCTATCCATTCGTGGCCAAGTCCATGTCTGGCGACGATGCACCCGGCCCCTACGCAATCGCCTTGATCTTCACCTTCGGCGTCATTGCCTGCTCCCTGCCGCTGAACTATCTCCTCATGCGCAAGCCGCTCGACGGTGGCGCACCTGCTCCGTTCTCCGCCTACCGCGCCGCACCCTTCCAATGGCACCTTTGGGGACTGCTCGGCGGAGCCATCTGGCTCTCCGGCGCAGTGCTCAATTTTGTAGCTTCTCGTGCGCACATGGTTGGCCCGGCCGTCTCCTATTCCATCGGGCAAGGCGCCACCATGGTCTCCGCCTGCTGGGGCGTCTTCATCTGGCGCGAGTTTGCCACCGCACCCGCCCGCTCCAAGCAATTCCTCGTCTGGATGTTCCTGTTCTTCTTGGTCGGCCTAAGCTCCATCGCCCTGGCCCCGCTTTTCTAGTACCTGTAGCGCCGGTCTCCTGACCGGCTGTAGTGCGGACGTCCACGTCCGCATCTGCTCATTCAATTTGGTAATTGATGTCCCGCGAAGGAAGGCTGAACCGCATGTCAACCAAAGGCATTGTAGTCGTAGGCAGCTTGAATCTCGACCTCGTAGTGCAGGTCGACAAAATCCCCTCTGTCGGCGAAACGGTCCTCGGGCGCGCCTTTCAAACCCATCCAGGCGGCAAGGGAGCGAATCAGGCTGCGGAAATCGGCCTCCTCATGTCTCCCGTCCACATGATCGGCCGCGTCGGTTCCGACGACTTTGGAAGGCAGCTTCGCCACAGCCTCGACAGCATGGGTGTCGACACCACCGCAGTCACCACAACCGAAGGCCCCTCAGGAATCGCAATGATCGAAGTGCAGGCCAGCGGAGACAACTGCATCGTAGTCGCGTCCGGTGCAAACGCCCTTCTCACCACTGCTGACCTTGATGCGCACATCGATCTCATCCGCAATGCCAGCCTCGTCCTCACGCAGCTTGAAACGCCGATCCCGACCCTCGAACATCTGGCAGCAATCTGCCAGCGCGAACAAGTCCCACTCATGCTCGATCCCGCCCCCGCGTGCCCGCTTTCCGCGGACCTGCTCAGCCGCCTCACCTGGATCACACCCAACGAAACCGAAGCCCAGACTCTCACCGGCAGCAAACATTCGCTCGACAACGAAGCCGATGTCCGCCAACTCGCCGAGGCCCTGCTGAAAATGGGTCCAAAGAACGTCGTAGTCAAACTGGGCGAACGCGGCGCATACCTCGCGTTAGAAGACGGAACCCGCGCCGCCGTTCCAGCATTCCAGGTTAAAGCGGTCGATACCACCGCCGCAGGAGACTGTTTCAACGGAGCCTTTGCGGTTGCGCTTGCCAAAGGCACCCCACCAATCGCAGCCGCCCGCTTCGCCGCAGCCGCCTCAGCAATCTCCGTCACCCGCCCCGGCGCACAGCCATCTATGCCAACGCTGGCCGAAGTAGAAGCATTCCTGAAAACCCACGACAGACTGTAGCGCCGGTCTCTAGACCGGCCGTCCTGGCGGCGTCCCCGCCGCCAGCCGGTATCAACTCCGACTAATCTCTCCTACCTTCAAAGCTCTAATCCACCGCCGACTTCTTCCCCCAATCAAATCGCCTTCCCAGAATCCCCTTCACAATCAAGTGATCGGTCGCCGCCGTAGGCCCAAGCCCCACTCCAATGTTGATTTCCCACTTCGGGGACACATTCAAATCCGTCACCGCAAAAATCTGCTGCTGTTGTTCATGCAGGCTGTCGAACGCCCCCAGCCGTCCATAATCCGCGTAGTATTCAAACCCGCAATTGATCTTCGGCGTAAAGTCATAGCCCACCTTCGCGCCGGGAGCAAACCCAAGCCCCTGGTTCACATCTGGCCCATGCAGCGTTCGCTCGAGCGCGGGATTGAAAGCCAAATACCATCGCCCCATCGTCTTATCCACAATCGGCCGAATCTCCCACGTCCAAGTATCCGGCGAATACACCGCGCGCTGATACCCAACCTCTGTCGATAAGCTCAGTCCCACTGGCAGGTGCCACTTATCCGGCGCGCGCACTCGCGGGCGAATATGGTCTCCCACCCACTGCACACCGTGGCCATTCTGTTCGCTTGTAAAAACATAGAAACCCACCTCCGCCCAGTCGTTGATCCCCTGCGTCAACTCCAGCGTTTCGTGTTCCTGGTGGTTAGTCGGATACACACCATCAATCGTCTTCGTCTGTCCCTTGGGCGTGTAGTTCGAATGCAGTTCCACCATCAGGCTCTTCGGCGCAACAGTGTCCGCGCCGTATACCTGGATCTCATAATTCCCCTGGGCCCCTGCAGCCCGCGCCAGCATCAGCACACACCAAATCGACAGCAGGGAAGCGCGCACCCTGAAGCGTCCATGCGCACCTCGCGCCGCTCTAAACATAGCGAAACACCATCATGAATCCCCGATCCATGTGATCCTGTTGATGACAATGAAACAGCGTTCGTCCCGGATGCTCGGCAACAAATTCAACTTCCGCCGTGCTCTTCGCAGGCACCAGCACAACGTCCTTCTGCAGCCCCTTCAACTCCGGGCTTCCGTTCACCCGCCGCACCTCGAACGTATGCCGGTGCAGATGCATCGGGTGATCATCCATGCTCTCGTTCTTCATCACCAGCCTGTAGCGCTCGCCGTTTTTCAAAAGCGGTTCCTCGGTATCTGGATAAGATTTCCCATTGATCCTCCAGCGCTCTTCGCTTCCATGCCCCTCGAACTTCGAGTCAAACGTCAACTCGATCCGGGTCGCTTCGCCTCCGGACGCCTGAACTTCTTTTGACGCAGAAAACTGGCGGTAGTTCCATATCAGGCCCTCAGGCTGCGTCCACGTCGCATTTCCGTGTGCCCCCGCATACTCAATCACAGCCCCCATCCCCGCGCTCTGAATGTGCTTTCTCACTTCCCCTAAAATCCATTTGCCCGGAGCTTTCATCTCCACCACGGCGGAGACCCTCTCCGCCGGCGCAAGCCGCAACATCTCCACCGTCTGCGGCTGCGGAACCGCGTTCCCATCCAGCGCGACCACCTGGAATCGATGCCCCGTCAGCGCAATCCAATGCACCTCGGTTGGGCTTGAATTCAACACATGCATCAGCACGCGCTCCCCCTGCTTCACGCGCACAGGCTCACCGAACCCCAGCACCTTCCCGTTAATTGTCGACACATCGTAAACCGGATTCATAAAACCGTCATCGCCGCCCTCAAAGTGCCCACCCCAGTCGTGCAGGCCGATGAAAACTTCGCGATCGAAGTTCCCCGGCGCATCCCGCGGCTCAATCAGAACAAACCCGTGCAGTCCGCCATATTGCGCCTTCGTCAAATCCTTGCCCGCAAACGTGTGCGTATGAAACCAGCGAAACCCCACCGGGTCCGGCATCATGCTATAGCGCACCGTTCCTCCCGGCGCAATCATCGGTGTGCCTTCCTCCATTGCCCCATCAATCTCAGGCGGCAGGAATAGCCCGTGCCAGTGCACCACCTCCGGCTCGCTGCTCCCATTGCGAATCTCTACCGTCTGCTCCTGTCCCTGCCTCATCCTGAAAAGCGGTCCCGGGATCTGCCCGTTGTAAGCCACCGTCTTGAAGTGATGCTTGGGCGATGCCTCCAGCGTGTAAGGCGCAATCTCCAAAGCAACATCGGCCCGGGCCGCGGCTCGCATCGCCGGGGGCAGCACCACGGCCCCTGCCGCCAGTCCTGAAAGCTGTCCAAACCGCCTGCGCGTAATCATCGGCATCCTCAGTCTCTGGAATACCACAGGCTGCCCGCCGTTCAAACAGCCGCAGAGGGATCCTCCGCATAAATCGTTGAAATCACAGCATATCCGCGCCGCCTCGCAAGCCCCTGCCAAGGCACGGGTCAGCCGTCGCTCGTCCCATCAACCGCGCGACCTCAAAAATCCCCGTAATTTGTGTGCGATAAATCACCGCTCGCGACGTCTAACCGGCGCAATATCGCTGCTGGATAGGCACCGGAAAGTGCCTGTCGTTCTAATTTGATTCCGCGCGAAGTGGGGCACAAACGGTCGAATTAGAACAGACTGCAAATTTGGCCGATTAATAGGATGACGCTAGGTTCGTTCGCAGTGAAGTTGAGAGGCCTCTTCCCCCTCCCCGGGCTCAACTCCCTGCAATGTCCCGGAAAGTTGTGAAATCCATGTCAGGATTGATGGTTCCGTTCCGCATGCACAAGAAGGGCTGGATGGTCGTCGCCCTGTGCTTCCTGCTTGAAATCGCTGCCTTTGGCTTCCAGATCGGCATCATCGGTGGAGCTGTACTGCTCCTCAGTCTTCTCCTGCATGAGTTCGGTCACATCCTGGGAGCCGCCGCCCTCAAGGTGCCCGTACGCGAGTGGGGCATCAGCGTCTATGGCGCATACGTCATCAGGGCGCGTGGCCTTTGCAGCCGCGATGATGTCCTCATCTCCCTGGCCGGACCCATCATGAACCTGCTTCTCGTCTTTCCGTCTCTGTTTCTGCCTCACATTGGAATTCAAATTGCTTGTTGCAACCTGGAACTCTGCGTATTGAATCTTCTGCCCATTCCGTCCAGCGACGGCCTCCGCATTGCCCGCTCGCTCTGGGGCCCCGCATGGCCCTCCCAACGCCCTCTCGCAATGACTGTCCCCGGTGCTGAATAAGTCCATCTCGACGTAGATATGCGAAGGGCACGACTATACAGTTTGGTGAAAACTACCTCTGGAGATAGGTGTGTGAAGGGGCTTGGCTTCAGCCGAGCCATAAATGCTCTAGAATCAATGCCGGGCTTTATTGATTATCCCCTTGACACATGTTTGTCACTATGGGATAGTTTGAGAGTCGCAAGATTTTCTCCCGCAATCAGCGGTTTTCTCTTCTCAATGGGTGTATGGTGCGAACGAAGGGGGATTTATGACAAACAAACCGGCTGACCTCAGAGATGTTCTAGTGACACTATTGGGCGAGATAGAAGACTTGAGAGCGAGTTTGACCGTGGTAGCCGAGTATTCGCCTGCTCCACCGGAAACAGAGGTCGCACAACTTGGTAAGCAAGCCGCCTTGAAAGATGCTCACGAGCATTACGAAAAAATCCGAAGACAGATTCGAGGGTTAGCATTATGAATCTCTACTCTCTGGCCCGCAAGTTCCCGACAGAAGAACACGCTCTGGCCCATTTGATGAAGGTTAGATGGCCCGGTGGAGTCCAGTGCTTGTTCTGCGATTTCACCAAAGTCTGGCTGATCGAATCAAAGAACAAGACAGGCAAACCACGCAGGTTGTTTCAATGCGCCAAATGCAAACAACAGTTCAGCGCGACTACGGGAACACTATTCCATGACTCGCATCTCCCACTTACCAAATGGTTTGCTGCAATTGCTTTGATGGCCGATGCGAAAAAAGGCATTAGTGCGATGCAGTTGATGCGGCATATCGGAATGACATATAAAACCGCATGGTATGTCTGCCATCGGATCAGGGAAGCAATGCGGGAAGAACCTGATATGAAGATCGGCGGAGACGGCATTACAGTCGAGATTGATGAAACCCTAATAGGCGGAGCAAAGCGGTTTGTCGGGAGTGGGTCCGCCAAAAACGGTAAAACACTGGTTATCGGCATGGCGGAGCGGGGAGGGAGAATTCATCTCCAAGTCATCCCGAACCGTACCTATAAAGCAATCAAACCCGTAGTCGATTTCAAGATCGAACCCGACACTAGCAGGTTCGTTACAGACGGTCTGTCTACCTATGAGTTCGTTCTACCCCGCGACAGGCATGAAGCGGGAAACCATCAGGAAGAACTGAAATACAAAACGTGGACAACCACGCAAACCGTTGAAAATGCGTTCTCTCTGTTCAAACGCGGGATTGTCGGGCAATACCACCAGTTAAGCCCTTGGCACCTTACGCGGTACATGCGGGAGTTCTGTTGGCGCTATAATCGGCGCGGTCTACAGCCTTGGATATTCGGCATGGCTCTAAACAACATGGTTTGCCGTAAACCACTTCCGTACAAAGAATTGGTGAAGTTCTAAAATCCAGATAATGGACGGGTTTATAGTCGAAAGCGGAGGTTCTCTGCGCAAGGGAGAATGCTACTACCAACCGAAAGGCATACAAATGACCTTACCTGCATGGATAGGCGCGGGCTTCGCGGTCTGGCTGAGTAAAATCAGTTTCTCCCTGAAGTTCAAACTGAGCTATAACTAGCACACGTCCCCAGTTTCGGCTGGGGCGTGTTCCTGTCCATTATCTGGATTTTCAGCCAGTAGAAAGCGGATTGCCCGCGAACGCTAGATACCTCAGAGACCTGGGTGCGTTAGTAATCTACTGGCCGAGCTTTTTAGATTCCTTAATCTTCTTATATCGTTCGTACATCGCTGCACGTTCTGGCCCGCGTTCCGCTTTGATTCTCGCGCTGATCTCCGCTTTCGTTAGCGGTTTCAGATTAAGCATTCGGCCTAGAATACGGTCAAATTTATCAGCGTCTACCGTTATGTCTTTCGGTTCATCTGGCATAGGAGTATTCTAATTCCGCTTTCAAGAAAGGAAAGAAAATGCCCCTATTCCTAGTCTGTTACGACCTCCGCAAGCCCAACTACAAGGAATCGGACTATCAAGACCTCTATCGGGAATTGGACTGGTTTGACGCCAAGCCCATTCAAGATTCAGTTTGGGCTATCCGGGAGAATTCCACGTCTGCTGAGATTTTCAACAAACTTCGGCCACACATGCACAAGAAAGACCGTCTGTTAGTTACGAAACTATCGGGATTCCAAAACATCCACGGAATCACTGCACTCAAATCCGTGTGAGGGAAGATCAGGTTCGTTTGCTATTGCCTGATAAACCACATTAAGGGATTTCTTTTCCTCTGTGTTCTCGCCTCGCAACACAAGCGATTCATTCAACCACATCACATACAAATCAAATACGCTTAATCCCCCACACGTAGAGGAATTGGATTAGAGAACAACTGTCCGTTCTCGGATAGGAAATCCCTCAACGTGTGTCAAAGGGATAGTTGTTCGGGCTTTAGCCCCAGCGGCATGTTCTCGAAGTTTCCCCCCAATGATTCGACTTTTTCACCAACCTGTTAGTTGTGCCATAGACCAATAAAATCACCTCCAGGCTTTAGCCCGAGGAATGCATCTGCAATCCCGCCTCGACGTTTGACCTCTTCGCCAACCTCTTGAATCGCGCCACACATTGCTCACAATATAGAGGGAAATGGGAATGGGCCCGCTCCTTCAGTGCCCCTTGCCGACGATTCGTAATTCGTGTCCCATCAACCCAAAAAACGAGGCCGGCCGGATATCCGGTCGGCCTCAAACCATTCTGGAGGACGCTTCTTTCACGGGCGTGCGATCATGCCCGGCTTGTTTTGGGTAAACCCGAGTAATCCCGTTTAGTCCTGAATGGATCAGGGCCCGGCTGCGTTGCCAGACCCTGATTTTCTGTCCCTTCTAATACCTTGCCGGAACAGCTTACTGTTTGTGGTGGTGGTGATGGGTGCCGAGCGGTTCGCGCACTTGAGGCTTCACTGTGCTCTCGTCCACCGGGCTGGTGCCTTGCACATCGTTGGTGAACGTCGCGCCAGAAGGCACCAGGTAATCTTCTACCGTTTGCCCATCCGTGCCGCCGGTCACTACGATAACGCGCGAAGCATCAATGCCCTTGTCCGTCACCAGGTATTCTTTGGTGTTCACGGCGCGCTGTGCTGCCAGGTTCTCAACTTCGTGGTGGTGTTTGCTCTTCTTCGGCGTCTTTTCATCGGCCGTCGATTCGCCCACAACCACTACCTTGGCATCTGCCTGGTTCTGCAGATTCACGGCTACCTGATCCAGGCAAGCCTTGGCTTCATTGTCCACGCGGGCCGGAGGCTGATTCTTCAGGTTGAAGTTGATTGAGCACAATGCCTGCGAGTGCGGAACCGGAGCCACATATGGCGCTGCGATCGTCACCGAGGTGTTGGCTGTTGCGGTTTGGCCCTTGTCATCCGATACGTTGCAGGTAACCGCGACCGGACCGGTCGGTGCACCTGTTGAATCGAATGTGGCCGAACTCGTCGTGCCCTGAATCTTGCCAGCCGCAGCCGAGTAGGTGTAGGTCAGCGGACGGTTCTGCGGGCTCACGCCAGAAGCTGTGATGGCGCTCTTGTCGCCAGGATTGATCGAACTCGGGTTCGCTGAGCAGCTGACCGTCGGCGGTTCAAATGCCTTCACCGTAAATACCGCGGCGCAGGCTGCGGTCTCCCATGGCTTCAAGCCTTCCTTGCCATGCTTGCCTTCCTTCACAACACCCGTCACCGTGTAGCTGCCAGGCGCGAGTGCTCCGGTGTCGATTTTTACCGTAGTCTCTGTTCCTGTTGCCCCACTGCCCGACCATGAGTAAATCGCGTTGAACTTCGGATTAAGCATGCCCGCGGTCGCGGTAATCGTAACCGGGTCGCCCGGGAACACCGTCACCGGATTCGGTGTGCACGACAACTGCACCGGAGTTGGCGGTGCAATCGAGCCGGCGTTAAACACCAGGCCCGCACTCAACCGCAACATATTGAAGTTGACGTCCCCGAGGTCGCCCGGACTCTCGCGGGTCCATTGATAGTCAGCCTGAACCACCCGGATCGACAGGTGGTGACTCACTTTCCAATCCAACCCGCCGCCCGCTGTCACTACTGGACCCCACTTCTCAGGGAAGAGGAAGGTCCCGGCTTGCTCCGCACCGCCAAGCGCATGGATGAAGGGGGTAATGTTTCCCGGCCACCGGTAAATGATGCCGGCCGAGCCGCCGCTGAAATCGTTACCCGGATCAGAAGGCCAGTTGTTTCCAGTTTCAGGAGTAAGAATGTGTTCGTCTCCCTCAAGCGTCAGGCCCACATGCCGGTTGAAATACCGGGATACGCTCGCCATCGCACTATAGTCGACCGCGTGGTAGGTTTCGCCATCGACTGTGACGGCCTTGGGCTTCAGGTAGCTGTATCCCAGGAAAATATCCCATTTCGATGGGTCGACTTCCTTCGGCCCTCCAGCCCCAGCCGCTTTGGTCTGCGCTGCCAAGGCGAGGGGCAAGAATCCTGCAAACGACAAAGCCAGGACCCGTCCCGCGAATTTAATCAGTTGATGCTGCATACGTTTATCCTCCAAAAAATTTTGGTTAAAGGTTCCGGTCGAAACCATTCGCTCACGAACTTGGTCCGACCTCAGAGCAATTCCACTTCAAACAACAAGAGAAACTTGTTGTGCACATCGTGACTCGACAAGACGCCCAGTCTGCGTCGCCCGGAAACACACGTTCAGCAATATCCCGCATTGCGCATGTTCAACAGAAAGAAAAGGTGTATAGCCCCATTGCAGCAATCCCATCAGCGGCTGCTCAGATTGAGTATGGAGTGGGCAGGAACGTGCTATCTGTACAAATGTGCTCACAGCAAACGGTGATTCGCTCCACCAATCGCGTTCGCTTTGTGGGTCATGGTCTCTTGCCCTTGCACATGATCGCAAGAAGGTTATGCGGGAAACATACTGCACCCGCGCCGCGGTATTGGGCACGCTACGAAGGCGAACCCCATCATTGAAGTAGAGGCGGCATGACATAAAAAAGTTGCTTGAAAAAGGGAAAACTTTTCGCCTCAGATACTCCCGATGCGCATCTATTTCAATGCCAAAAACATGTTAACGCATCCTGGCAAACTCATAACGAAGCATGTTCACCATTGAACATGCTTCGTTAACAATCCATGCATCTGAGTTAGGTGTGGAGTGAAATCGAGACAGTTGTCTTGACGAACGTTGCGCCTCCCGGAAAGCAGCATTTGCCATGCATGGATTCCTGGTCCCGTTCCGCATGCACGTCACAGGTTGGTTGATGTTCGCATGCTGCACGTTCGTCGAAATGTTTCATTACGGAGTCTGGTGGGGACTTGCTGCCGGAATCCTGCTCATCGTTTCGCTGCTCTTGCATGAGGTGGGTCACATGCTTGTGGCCACCGCTCTCGGAGTCAGGGTCAGCGAATTCGGCGTCTGCCTGTTAGGCGCCTATAACCGCAGAGCCCGTGCCAATTCCCGCCGCGATGAAGTCCTCATCTCTCTTGCCGGTCCGCTCGTAAATTTCGCTCTTGTCATTCCGTGTATCTTCCTTCCCCGCATCGGCTTTGAAATGACACTCTGCAATCTCGTGCTCGCCCTGTTCAATCTCTTGCCCATCCCCTCCAGCGATGGACTGCGCATCTTGAAAACTCTCTGGGGTCCGTACCCGGTCGTGCGGCTGGTTCCATCAACAGCTCAACCCGAACCAGCGCTGTGCAGGGCTGCCTGATGCAGCGCGAACCGGCTCGGGGTTATAATCTGCCCTATGGCGGCCAGTCCCCAAACCACACCGGAGCAGTCGAACATCGATCAAGGCAATCCTGAAATCTCGCCCATTGGGGGCCAGACAATCGCTCCGGAAATCGCGCAAAAAATGGCCCTCCTCGAACAGAATCTGCGCGAGCTCAACACCCTCATGGTGGCCTACTCCGGCGGCGTTGACTCAGCATTTCTCGCAGCCACTGCGCATCGTGCTCTCGGTTCCCGCATGCTTGCCGTGTTGGCCGATTCGCCAAGTCTCGCCCGCCGCGACCTCGAACAGGCGCGCGCCTTTGCCCTCTCCATCGGCATGCCGCTGCACATCGTCAACACCGATGAACTGGAGCGCCCCGAATACGCCCGCAACGATGCCGACCGCTGCTTTCATTGCAAAGACGAGCTCTTCGCCTCCATGCGCTCTCTTGGGGGCACCCTCGGTTACACCGCCATCGCGTACGGCATGAACGTCGATGACACGCGCGACTTCCGCCCCGGTCAGCGCGCTGCAAAAGACCACGCCGTCCTCGCCCCACTCGCCGATGCCGGCCTCACCAAAATTGAAATCCGCGCGCTCGCAAAGGCCGCCGGCTATCCGCTCTGGGATCGCCCCGCCGCACCCTGTCTCTCCTCGCGCGTCGAGTACGGTCGCACCGTAACCCGCGAAGTCCTCAGTCAGGTTGAACAAGCGGAAGAAAGTCTGCGCCAGCTCGGCTTTCGCGAACTCCGCGTGCGTCATCACGGCCCATTGGCCCGCGTTGAACTCGCGCGCACTGAACTCCCTCGCGCCCTCGCCATTGACATGCTCGACGCAATCTCCGCAGCTATCAAAAAGGCCGGCTTCGAATACGTCACCCTTGACTGCACCGGCTTTCGCTCCGGCTCCATGAACGCCATTCTTCCCGTAGAAGTCCTCTCCCGGCGCGGTGCATAGCCAAGAGTTTAGAATCAACCTCGATGCGAACTGCATATCTTGAATGTTTTTCCGGTATAAGCGGCGACATGATGCTCGGCGCCCTGGTCGATGCCGGCGTCCCCTTTGACTTCCTTGCGGAAACAGCCTCCGCGCTCAACGTCGGCGCGCGCCTTGAAATGCGCAAGGTAAGCCGCGGCGGCATCGCCGGCACCAAGGTCGATGTCATCACGCCAGAGCAGCATTCAGCCGGTGCGGAACACTCACACGACGGACATCCAGCCCATACTCATGCCCCGCATCGCCATCTCTCCTCCATCCTTAAAATAATCAATGTATCCTCACTCTCCGAATCCGTAAAAACCCGCGCCACGCGCGCCTTTCAGCTACTCGGCGAGGCCGAAGCCGCCATCCATTCCATCCCCATTGAGAAGGTTCACTTCCACGAAGTCGGCGCAGTCGATACCATCGTCGACATCGTGTGCTCCGCCGCCGGCGCGGAGTTTCTCACAATCGATCGATGGCTCGCATCGCCCCTCAACGTCGGCTCCGGAACCGTCCTCTGCCAGCACGGCACCATCCCCGTCCCCGCGCCCGCCACCCTCGCGCTACTCGCCGACGCACCCGTGTATGCCGCAGGCGAGCCTATGGAACGCGTCACGCCCACCGGCGCAGCCATCCTCCGCATGCTCGACGTCGCATACCTGCCGCTTCCCACCATGCGCGTCAAAGCCACCGGATACGGAGCAGGCGGCCGTGAAACTCCCGGCCAACCAAACCTTCTCCGCATCCTCATCGGAGAAGAGGTCGGTGAAGAGTCCGAGCAGCTCGCCAGCGATCAATCGGCTCAATCAATCGCCGTCATCGAAACAGTCATCGACGACTCCACTCCACAGATCCTCGCATACGTCAGCGAACAGCTTCTCGCCGCCGGCGCATGGGATGTCTACCGCGCGTCAGTCCAAATGAAGAAAGGCCGCACCGGCGTACAGGTCACCGTCCTCTGCCGCCCCAGCCTCGTCCCCACTCTGCGCGACATCCTCTTCCGCGAAACCACCACTATCGGCCTTCGTTGGCGTCTCGAAAATAAATTCTCACTCGCCCGCGAATTCACCAGCATTGAAACCCAATGGGGTCCGGTCTGCATCAAGATCGCCCGCTGGCCTAATGGCGAAGTCGCCAACGCCGCGCCTGAGTATGAGGACTGCCGCCGCCTCGCCGTCCAGCACTCAGTCCCGCTCAAACAAATCATGCAGGAATCCATGCGCATCTACGCTGCGACTGGCGCAGTACTACCTGTGGAAAAGGAAGGCTCTGATGGATAGCCGCAGCATTGAAACCCTGCTCAACGATGTTCGCGAAGGCCGCACCCCCGTAAACGACGCACTCGATCGCCTGCGCGATTTGCCTTTCGAGGACATCGGCTTCGCCAAGGTCGATCATCATCGCGCCCTCCGCACCGGCATGCCTGAAGTCATCTTCGCCGCGGGCAAAACCACCGCGCAGGTAGCTGCCATCTTCGCCCGCATGGCCCAGCACGGCGGCAACGTCCTCGCCACGCGTGCCACCCATGAAATGTTCCTCGCCGTCCAGGCCGTTGAGCCACGAGCAGAATTTCACGAGACCGCCCGCGCCATCACCCTCACCCAAAGCCCTGACGTTCCGCAAGGGAAGGGCACCATCGCCGTTGTCTGCGCCGGCACCAGCGACCTTCCCGTCGCCGAAGAAGCCGTCGTCACCGCCCGCCTCATGGGCAACACGGTCGAACTCATCGCCGACGTAGGCGTCGCCGGCATTCACCGCCTGCTCGCGCAAAAATCGTCGCTCCAATCCGCGCGCGTACTCATCGTCTGCGCCGGCATGGAGGGCGCACTCCCCACCGTAGTCGGCGGTCTCGTCAACGCCCCAGTCCTCGCCGTTCCCACCAGTGTTGGTTACGGCGCATCTTTCGGCGGCGTCGCGGCCCTCCTCGGCATGTTGAATACCTGCTCGCCCAACGTCTCCGTAGTCAACATCGACAACGGCTTCGGTGCAGCCTGCATCGCCTCACTCATCAATCGCCTCTAGGAGATCTCTGCAGAACTTGCTCTGTATCAGGGCACGACTTCAGTCGTGCCGATGAAGCCAACAAAATGTGTCGGGCTTTTAGCCCCTGACAGAACCACTCTCCTGGCTTACCGCCGCCTGGAATGCTGGCATCCATTCAGGGAACACAAAGACCTCCGTCATCTTTGAGATCAACGCGTCGGCCTCGGTCTCCGTGAGCCTTGAACCAATCGTCCACGCCCCGGAAGTTGTTTGAATCTCCACTTGGATTTGATCGGAGTATTCGTTCCCCGTTAAGGAAACGCGCGGATTTGAACGCAGGTTCCAAAGTGTGTAGTTCAACTGCCTGCGACCCTTAGCACAGCGTTCAATGCTCGTCTCCGTGAGGGCAGTAGAGGTCAGGATCACAAGCCTCTTTCGCCCCACCAGCTCAATGCCGTTGGGTACAGCCAAAAGCAACGACACCGCACAAACGACCGCCAAGACCAAGGGGTTTGCCGCCCAGTGATAACCCTCAAAAAAACTATAAACAACGAATGGAAGCGCCGCCGCAACGATGATTCCCAGGAAATCCGCGAAGGAAGCCGGATCGGGAATCTCCACACGAATCCCATCCGCCGTCCTCTCCCACTTCAGCTTTCCTGCCAAGGATTCGAGCATCGTCCACTCCTCTCGTCCGGAGAAGATGTCTGTCTCCGTCCACCGATCAATAGGAAACTGATCACCGACCAGTGTACCCGTCCGTAAGAAGGGTTATATACTCGAAATCCTTTTTCGACCAAAGATCCCGTGCCGGGTGCCCCTGGTCCCTCGTCCGCCGCGGCGGAGGGACCAGGGTGGGCAACCGTGCCCGTGCGAGCTTTCCGCAAGCGTCTGCCGCACCGCAGGTGCCTACTCGTGATCGTAGAACCGGAAGAACAGCGACGGCTTCGAGCAAATCTCCGCTCTCGCCACCAACTCCGTGGTCTGCTTATCGTTCAGCGGCGTAAACTCCCGCGCCAACTGCACATTCTCTTCCAACTGCGCAATCGTGTCGCAACCAATAATCACGGTGCTCACCGGCCTCGACAGCGTGTAGTACATCGCCTCCCGCATGCTCAGCGTTCCCGGCGAAGTGGTCTGGATCGTCATCCCTTCCCACGAATGTTTCTGCTTATCAACAGGCGGCGGCGTCCACGTGGAAAGTATGCGTCCGCGCCCTGGAATCTTCATCCCGATAATGCCCATCTGCCGTTCCACCGCCAGCGGCAGCAGCTCTTCGTTAAAGCTGTAGTGGTGCGGGTCCGCAGCATTCATTGCCATCAAAATCGTGTCGAACGGATACCGCTTCAGGCTCTCAACCAGTGCATCCGGCCGATAGTGCCCCGTAACGCCGAGGTGCCGCACTACTTTCTGTTCCTTCATCTCCAGCAGCGCTTCCATCGCTCCGCCCTTGGCGAAAACATCATTCACGTTGCTCATGATCCCGATATCGTGAATCTGCCACAAGTCAATGTGATCGGTCTGCAGCAATTCGAGCGACTTCTCAATCATCCGCATCGACCCGTCGCGCGTCCGCTCCTTGGTCTTGGTCGCCAGGAAGGCCTCGTTCCGCCGCTTCGCCATCACCTTGCCAACGTATTGCTCGCTCCACCGATCCGGCCCGCCATAGATCGACGAAGTATCGATATAGTTCACGCCCAAATCCAGCGCCCGCTCAATAATCGGCACCGCCACATCGAAGTTGTTGCCCTTCTCAAGCGAAGCCTGCCCGCCCAGCGAGAAGATGCCCACCTTGTACCCAGTCTTGCCCAGGTTCCGTGTCGGCATCGCCTTCATCGTTCGCGGATTCTCCGGCAACCCCGGCATCGCCTTAGGTGTATCTGCCTTCAAAGCCGAAGGCGCCAGCAACGCCGCCGTCACCGCTCCGCCAGCCTTCAGAAATTCACGACGCCCCTGTTTCCGCGCCGTCATCGTCTCTTCGCCCATAAAAAGCCTCCCCCAAAATCAGCTCTGTCGCGTGCCCACCAATCATAAACCCGTCCTGCACAATTGGACATCAGCTAATTCGGCAGGCTTGACAAGCGTATATACAGAGAGCAATATTTATATATACGAAAGGACCTACCATGCCTGGTACCCTTACATCGATTCGGTTAGACACGAAGCTGGCTGACGAAGCGGTGCGCGCGCTTGGAGTCAGCTCGCGTACTGAGGCTGTGCATGTAGCTCTTCGCGAGATTGTTGGCAACCGGCAATTCAAGGATGTGATCAAGAAGCATGAGGGCAAGCTCAAATTCGCGGGCAGCGATGAATGAGATTGTCATCTTCGACACATCAGTTTTAATCAATAATCAGCGCACTGGGCGCTATTCTGAGCGCATAGCCAGCCAGCCGGGACGGATCAGGAATTCTTCTGTTGTGCTGGCAGAGCTTTCGCGCGGAGTCACTCAGCCCGCGGAGCGACATTTTGTCGGCGCTCTTGAAAAAAGCCGTCCAGTTCTCACTCCAACTGAGTCGAACTGGCTGGAATCCGGGCAGGTTCTGGCAAAGATAATGAAAGACAAGGGCTTCGAGCCAGCCAAGCTCCGCGACTTGCACTTCGACGTGCTTATTGCTTTGACTGCCCGCTCTTCCGGTGCAAAGCTCATCACGTCGAACCGCGATGATTTCGAATTGATTCGCGCCTACAAGGACTTTCAGCTTGAGGTCTGGTAGGCGATATCAATGTTGAGTACAACAGCAAAGGCCGCTCCCTGAGGAGCGGCCTTTGCTGTTGGCGCTGAAAGCACGTCTGCTGCCAGCGATACTTAGTCGCCCGCCACCGTCTCGGTTTCCGTGTGCCGATTGATCGGCGAAGCCGCATTGTTCGAAGCCGGCCGAATCGCGTCCAACCGAACCAAACCATCCACCGGCTTCTCACCCAGCACATGCTCGCGATAAAGCTTGGCCATCTTCGCATTCTCTGCGTCGGCCTTCACCTTGTCCGCCGTGGTCACAGCGCGGGCGCGGAGCTTCTCTTCGCGGGCGTTCTTGGCAATGCCCAGTTCGTCCAGCGTGTGGTTGGCTTCCGAGTTCACATGCTCCATGTTCAGCTTCAGCGTGTGCCCAACTTCCGTCATGCCCACTTTCTTGCCGCCGGCAAAAATCTCATGCCGCCCATGCTCCTCATACCACTTGGTGAGCGTAGCCGTCATGTGCATCTTCTCAATAATGTTCCGCCAGCCCACGCCCGTGTTGTACGCGCAAAAGCTGATCTCGCCTTCCTGTGTGGCGTAAGGAATAATGCACTGCTCCGTGCGCCGGAAGTCGTAGTTGAACAAGTCCTGGAACCACATGCCTGCAATGAACAGGAAGTTCCACCGATCCGCGCGGCGCTTTTCAATATCCGCCAGCGTACGGTCGCCCTTCACGCTGCCGTAATCCTTGCCGGTCGCGTTAAAGGTCTTGTCCATCTTCTTCATCATGTCCGTAATCTTGAAGTGCGTCGGAGCCTGGAACGGATCGTAATTCCGCAGCAGCGCCAACCCAAACCCAATCACTGAAAGCCACTTGCCGCGGGCCGCGTCGTTCACCTTCGCCAGGTCCTTGGCAACCCTGCCCATGTCCAAAAACGCCGTAACCGGCGCAGCTTCCTTGGTTTCCTTATCGATCATCAGCGCCATGCCGATGCCGCAATTCGGGTGGCATCCGCAGCTCAACTGGCCCCACTCCGCCGTCGGCCCGTGAATCAAATCTGCCCAGTCAGAGAAGGTGCTCATAAAGCTGATTGGGA
>Ga0302320_10000764_pt1 | contig 75919 bp, 68 predicted proteins | sample Bog_T0_3_FD_202130 | JGI IMG/M metagenome (GOLD analysis project Ga0302320, IMG submission 202130) | Peat permafrost microbial communities from Stordalen Mire near Abisko, Sweden - Bog_T0_3 | ecosystem: Environmental > Terrestrial > Soil > Wetlands > Peat | place: Sweden: Abisko, Stordalen Mire... | reverse complement strand
GCCTGCAGATCCGTGGGCCCAACACCTGGCTCACCACTGTCCATGGCCACAAGCGGCGCACCTACCGCAAGATCCATCTCGGGATAGACCCTGAGTCCTCCCGTATCGTGAGCGGAGTCCTGTCCACCTGCCAAAAACATGACTCCGAGATGCTTGCTGAGGTGCTCCGGGTTGCCGATCCCGCTCAGGGAACAGAGATCATTGGCGACGGAGCCTATGATGGAAAAGCATGCTATGCTGCGGCGGCTCGACACCGGGGGCACCTCATAACCCCACCTGGCAAGAAGGCCGTCCTCCATCTTGAACCCGGCTGGACCGAGCGGGATTGTGCTATCAGGGAGTGTCGCTTGCTTGGCCGCAGGGCCTGGAAGCGCATCAAAGGTTATCACAGGCGATCCCTTGCTGAATCCGCCATGCACCGCCTGAAGGCCGCATTTGGTCCTTCGCTCCGATCCAGACGCTGGTCCAACCAAGTCGGAGAAGCACTCCTCCGAGCCCATATACTCAACTCCTGGAGCAACCCAAAGAACCTCTTTAAGGCGTAGCGAAGCCCTTGAAGGGCGAGGAACCTATTTATGCAACAGGGCCACTGGCCCTAGCGGGGCATCTCGACCGCGACGCAGTGGTAAAGCACCCGGCCGCCGGGGTAGGGGGTGGAACCGGTCACGTAAATCAGGTGGCCCGTGCTTGCAAAGGGCACCCCCGCTGCCAGGTATTGCGCCAAGCTCTCGTCCTTTTCGAGGGCCAGTCCCAAGGCCGACTCCGCCGTCAGCACAAAGATCGCCTTGGGGGGTACGGACAGGATGGAGAAGATGGAGGCCTTCGCGGCCGTGGGCGCCGGGACGTGGACCGGCTCAACCGGGACGGGCGCCTGCGCCTGCTTCACCTCGAGCTTTATCATGCGCGCGACGGCGTCCGGGCCGCTGTCTGAGAGCACCGAGCTCACCCAGTCGAGCAGAAGGTTCCGGACGGCGTTGAGGTCGGGCGCCTTCGCTATGGGCTCTATCCCGCCGCTCTTCCTGATCGCCTTGACTAGGGTCGAGATCTCCTTGAGGTAGACGTTCTTCTGCGCGCCAGGGATGTAGTACATCACGGCCAGGTGCACGGGCATGCCGTCAGCCGAACCGTAGTCGATCCCCTGCGAGGACCAGCCTATGGCGCAATAGAGTTCCCCCTCCTCCTGTCGGGCGCGCATGTGGGGCACGGCAACTCCGAGCCCGATGCCGGTGTTGCACTCCTGCTCCCGGAGCTTGATCTCCTCAATCGCGTCCGCGCCGGCCTCTATCTTCGGGTTGGCGTCAAGGATGCGGGCAAGGAACCCAAGGACCCGGTCCTTGCTGGCTCCTTCCGGCAGCTCAAAGAGGCGGCCATCCTGAAGTGCGGTGAGAATGCTGCGCATAGATTAGTCGGTGCCGAATCGCTTGTAGAACCATGTCTTCACAACGTGGGTCAGGGTGCAATAGAGGACAGCGAAGAGAGCCAGCCAAAGGAAGAAGGTGCCAGGGAGCGGCACGAGCTTGAACGTGCTCGCGAACGGGGAGTAGGGGAGCCAAATCGCCACGGCTATGATTGTCATGGTCGTCATGCTCATCGTGCGGCTTGCGCGGCTCTGGATGAACGGAATCCGTATCGAGCGGATCACATGCACTATCAGGGTCTGGGTCACCAGGGATTCCACGAACCACGCCGTATGGAAAAGCTCCTGGAGATGCGCGCCCGTGGCCTCCGAGGTGCCTGGCTTGCCGACCGCCACGCAGCCGTAGACATAGAGCATCAGGAAGAACGTGGTATAGTCGAAAATCGAGCTTATCGGCCCAACAAACAACATGAAGTTGCGTATGCTCTTTATGTTCCACCTGCGGGGCTTCTCCAGGTACTCGGCGTCGACGTTGTCCAGGGGAATCCCAACCTGGGACATGTCATAGAGCAGATTGTTGACGAGGAGCTGAGTCGGCAGCATCGGCAGGAAATTCGCCGGCAGGACGAAGAGGCTTCCGACCATGCTGAACATGTTCCCGTAGTTGGAGCTGGCCCCCATCTTGATGTACTTGATGATGTTCCCGAAGACCTTGCGGCCCTCGATGATCCCGTCCTCAAGTACGAGCAGGCTCTTCTCCAACAGGATGATGTCGGCGGACTCCTTTGCCACGTCGACGGCGGTATCGACCGAGATGCCGACGTCGGCGGCCTTCATCGCCAGGACGTCGTTGATCCCATCCCCCATGAAGCCCACGACGTGGCCCTGGCTGCGCAGGGATTTTATAACTTTCTCCTTCTGGTCCGGGGTCAGGCGTGCGAGGACATTGGCCTCCGTGACCTCCCTGGCGAACGTGGCCTCGTCCATCGCGGAGAGCTGGGGCCCGGTGAGGAGCTTCGTAATGACCATCCCCACGTCGCCGCACACCTTCTTGGTCACAAGCTCATTGTCTCCGGTCAGGATCTTAACGCCGACCCCCGAGCGCCCGAGCGCGGCGATGGCCCGGGCGGAAGTGTCCTTGGGGGGGTCGAAGAAGGCGATGTAGCCCAGAAGGATCAGCTGCGACTCGTCCGCCACCGCGAACACCGGCTTTGAGCGGTCGTATTCGCGGTAAGCGATCGCCAGCACACGGTAGCCCTGCGCGCTGAGGGAGCGGTACTCGTCCAGGAGGTCGTCGCGGATAAGCTGGATCAGCGGGTTGATGTCGTCGTCGACCTGGTAGTTCTCGCAGACCGCAATGACCTCCTCCACGGCGCCCTTGCAGATCAACACATGCCGGTCCTCGTAGTCGATCACCACCGACATGCGCCGCCTCTTGAAGTCGAAGGGGATCTCGTCGACCTTCTTGCAGTTAAGCTCCACGTCGAGGTCCGTGTGGGAGAGCACCGCCCGGTCGAGGAGGTTGCGCAGCCCCGTCTGGTAGTAGCTATTCATGTACGCGTACTTGAGGACATCCTCGCTCACGCGATTGGTCACGTCCACGTAGCGCTCGAGCACCACGTGGTCCTGCGTCAGCGTGCCCGTCTTGTCGGTGCAGAGGACATCCATGGCGCCAAAGTTCTGGATCGCGTGGAGGTGCTTCACGATGACCTTCTTTCGGGACATCATGAGGGCGCCCTTGGAGAGGCACACGGTCATGATCATCGGCAACATTTCCGGAGTCAGGCCCGCCGCGATGCCCAGCCCGTAGAGCACGGCTTCGAGCCAGTTGTGGTCGCGCAGACCAACGATCACGAAGCAGAGGCACACCATCACGATCATGAACCGTATCATGAGCCACGTGAAGCGGGTGATGCCCTTGTCGAAACTCGTGGGGTCGCGCTTGGAGAGCATCTTCTCAGCGAGGGACCCGAAATAGGTGTTTGCCCCGGTCGACAGCACGATCGCGCGCGAGGAGCCGCTCAGCACGTTGCTACCCATGAAGCAGGCGTTCGTGTACTCGAACGAGACCCGTCCCGCGGGCTGGTTGTTGTCGGCGCTCTTCTCGACCGGCATCGACTCGCCCGTGAGCGCCGACTGCGACACGAAGAAGTCCTTAGCCGTCAGGATACGGAGGTCCGCCGGGATCAGGCTTCCCGCTGCGAGGACCACCACATCCCCGGGCACCACCTCCTCAAGCTGGATATCGGTCTCCTTCCCGTCGCGGACCACGGTCACCGTCGTCTTCACCATCTTCTGCAGCTTTTCGACCGCCCGGGACGACCGTGTCTCTTGTACGTAGGAAAGAATCACGCTCAGCACCACCATGGCTCCCACAATCGACGCGTCTCCAGGATCGTCGGTCCAATAGAAGAGCCCGGCCATGACCAGCAATTGGACCACGAGCGGGTTCTTGCAGCGGTGGAGGATATCCATCACGATGGACCTCCTGCCACCTGCCGCCACGGTGTTGGGTCCCACCTCCTTGAGTATCCTTTCAGCCTGGTCCGATGTGAGCCCGTTGGTGGAACTCCCAAGACGGGCAAGCAAATCCTGGTCTGGCGCGGTGTAGAGGCTCGGGTCTGCGGGCACGGTGGGAAAAGAGTTTAGGTATCGCTCGCAGGCCGAGGCCTGGACCGGGCGACCAAGACTAGAGAGGTTCGATTCGCGGCGGTGGGCGACCTTTTTTTTCCGCAAATTGGCCCCCGGACCGGCAAATTAACCCGTTGGTCACATAACCCCGGAAGGTGACGGGCGGCAAGGGCGCCAAAATTCTGTTGCAGGCCCCCATGGCAGGTATCTACGTTTGACCTTTTAGGTAAATGCAAACCCACGGTCCGAAACGGGTCTACACGCCACATTCGCTCGAGTACTGGTTCGACATACTTGCGGATGATTGGTCCGAGACGTTCTCCGCGAGCCAACTGGATGAGGGCAGGCGCATCTACCGGAACGGGGAGGTGCGCGAGCTCGAGCTCACGGACCGGGACGCTATAATCCACCGCAGGATAGAGAAAAAGGACGAGTACGCCGTGATCGAGTGGAGCGCCGGCGCTCTCTCGGTCCGCTCCTCGACCACGGACCGCGAGATCGCCCATGCCCTTGCGGTCGCGGGACTTCACGAGATCGAGGAGCTGGTGGCTGACGAGATTTCGCCTCTCCCCGTAGAGGCCGGTGCAAATACCCAGCACACCTCGGTGGGGGGCAACGGAAAGGCGCCGACGGTGGCGGAACCCCCCCGTGCCCCTGCAGCCCCCGTGCCGCGGCTAAATGGGCCCTCCCGTCCGCTCATGCTGGTCTTCAAGATCAAGGCGTCCGGGCTCTCCTTCCAGGCATGCTGGGTGGACAGCGATAAAAAGACCCGCCACCCGGCGCTCGGCCCCGACGCCCATGCCGGCGCGAACGGCAACGGGCACGTCTCCTCCGGAGAGCGCGCCAAGCTGATCGGCCTGGCCGCCTACGCCCGAAAGGCGCACTTCCAGTACAACCAGGATACGGGCGCCTACCTGATGGAGTCGCTCGTCGAGATTCCGAATTTCCTAAAGGTGACGCTTCCCCTCTGGAAGCGCGTGTTCTCGATCGAGCTCGACGACAAGACGGCGAACCTCCTGAAGGGCACCCGGAGCATCGAGATCGAGGCCGTGGCCGAGCGGGCGCAGGGCGACGCAGGGCTCAACCTGAGGTGGATATTCCGGACCGGCGAGCGCATGCTCACCGACAGCGAGGTCTCCGCGCTCGTCAAGCGCGGGGGTCAGCCGGTCATTCTCCCGAACTTGGGCATCGTGGCCCTCTCGGCGGAGAAGTGGGAGTCGTTCAGCTCCTGGCGGCGCAATATCGAGGAGACGCAGGAGGGCGGGGCTGCCCAGCTCCAGTACCTGATCTTCTCACTCTTTAACGACGCGCGCCTTAAGCTCACGCTCTCCCAGGAGATGGAGGCCTGGCGTCAGCGCGTGCTGGCGGCGCCGGACTCGCCACCCCAGATGGCGGCGATCCTAAGGCCCTACCAGCGCCGCGGCGTCGAGTGGATGCACCACCTCTGCGAGGTGGACTGCCACGGACTTCTCGCCGACGAGATGGGGCTCGGGAAGACGCTCCAGGTCCTCTCCCTGCTGGCGGCCAGGCCCCTGAAGGACCGACCGAGCCTGATCGTGTGCCCGGCGAGCGTCGTCCCGGTCTGGCGGGAGGAGATCTCAAAGTTCTTCCCCGAGCTGGCGGTCGACGTCCTTAAGACGGGCAACGACTTCGGCGCGAAGAAGGAGCCCGTGATCTGGCTCTGCAGCTACACCCAGCTCAGGAAGCACCGCTCCCTCCTTGACAGCCTGGATTTCGCCTACGCCGTGCTTGACGAGGGCCAGTTCATCAAGAACCCCGACGCCAAGGTGACCCAGACCTGCTTTGCGGTCAGGGCGCGCCACAGGATCGTGCTGACGGGCACGCCCCTTGAGAACCGCCAGCTCGACCTCTGGAGCATCTTCCGATTCCTGCTCCCGGGTCTCCTCGGCTCCCGCTCCTCGTTCGAGGCCTCGCTTAACGCGGACCGTGACGGCACACTGAACCGCCTCAGGGCCCAGCTGGCGCCGTTCATCCTCCGCCGGACGAAGCGGGAGGTTGCCCAGGAGCTCCCCCCCAAGGTCGAGATGGATTTGATCTGCCCGCTCACCGATGTCCAGCGGGCGGAGTACGCGCGGATCTGCACCGAGGGCCTGGAAAGGCTGGGCGACGACGTGGGCTCGGCCATGCGGGAGAAGTCGTTCGGGTTCCTGGCTCTGCTCACCCGACTCAGGCAGACCTGCTGCGACCCCGACATGCTTCCCTGGCTCAAGGCGCCGCTTTCCGATTCCGGGAAGATTAACCTCCTCGTTGAGAAGCTGGCCGAGATCGTCGGCAGCGGCCACAAGGTGGTGATTTTCTCCCAGTTCGTGATGCTGCTCGACCGGGTCCGCTCCGCGCTGATCGAGAACTTCCCGGACCTGCCGCGGTACGAGCTCACCGGGATGACGCTCGACCGGCTTAAGCCGGTCCAGGCCTTCCAGGGCGCCCCCGGGGCGGCGGCGATGCTCGTTTCGCTCAAGGCGGCCGGGACCGGAATCACGCTCCACGCTGCCGATTACGTCTTCCTTCTGGACCCCTGGTGGAACCCGGCGGTTGAGGCCCAGGCGGTGGACCGCGTCCACAGGATCGGCCAGACGAACACGGTGTTCGTCTACCGGATGGTGACGGCGGGCACGGTGGAGGAGCGGATCCAGGCGCTTAAGGCCTCGAAGAGGGACCTCTTCGACAAGCTGGTGGGCGGATTGGGAGGCGACTTTGACCTGAGCCAGCACTTTTCATCAATGAAGAGCCTTGTTCAGCTAACGGCGTCCCCAGAGCAGGAGACGCCGGAGCGCTGGTCCGAGTCCGTCGCCCCCGGCGCGGTCGCGCCCGTGGTGGCCCAAGGCCTCCCCGAGGCGCCTGTCCTCCCGCCTGAGGACGGCGAAAAGGGCCAGGGGTAGGGCGAGCATTCCCGAGGCGAGCGCGGGTGCGGGAAGCCCTAGAGTGGCGAGCACCCAAGGCAGCGCGGCGAAGGCCCCGGCAACCGCGACGGCCCTCGACAGGACCCCAAGGATCCGTCTCAGGCTCATCCCTCGGCTCGGGCGCGCCGGCTTTTCCTCTGCGGCTTGAACGCCGCCTGCTCCTCGAACGGCCCAGCGGCCACGGCGGGGGCGGGGTTTGCCTCCTCCTCGGGCCTGCGGATCCGCAGGAACTGGACATTCTCGGCGACGACCTTCATGCGCGAGCGCTTCGCGCCGCTTTGCTTATCCTGCCATTGGTCGACGTCCATTCGCCCCTCCACCAGCACGAGCGAACCCTGGGTGAGGAAGTGGGCGCACGCCTCGCCCGGCGGGCCCCAGACCTCGATATCGTTGATGAAAGTGGTGTGGGTGATCTTTTCGCCGCTCTCGTCGCGGGTGTTGCGGTTGATGGCGACGTTGAGCAGGCAGAGGGCCTGCCTGTCGCCCGTGGGCTGGAAGCGCAGCTCGGGCGCCTTGGTCAGATTTCCGATAAAGGCATAGCGGTTCAAGTAGGGCATGGGGCGGATTAATAAACATGATAATAGGACATGTCAAATAATTGCTGTTTTAACGGCCCTTCTCCTCGAGCGCTCCCTGGGAAAAAATCCTAATTGCTGGGGCCGGGGGGACTGTCCCCGGGGGCGCCCCTTGGGGATGCGGGCCTTCCCGGGCCGGTCTCGAGCTCGGCGATGCGCGCCGTGGCTGCCTGGAGCAGCCCGGCCAGGCGGGCGGATTCGGACTTAAGCTCAAGGGCCTGGTCCGAGAGCTCCCGGCTGCGGAGCATCACCGTGCCCAAGGCGTTGTCCATTCTTGCCGAGCTCTCTCGGTTGGCGGCCACCTCGGCGGCGAGCTCCTGGGGAAGGAGCCCCGGCTGGTAGGCCAATTCCCCGCGCGCGAGCTCGCCCACTATGATCCGCATGGAGGTGGGCGCGGAAGCGAGGGCCTGCTCGTCGGAGACCCGGACGAGAGCGAGGTGGCCGTCCAGGAGCATGAGGCGATAGGCTGCAGGAACGACGATCCGGTCCGGCAGCGAGACGGGCTCAGCGTCGTGCCCCGGTATGCCGGCCCGGGACCCGTCGGGTGCCGCGATGGCCTCCTGGCCGACGGGCGCCGCCCTGGTGCCCCGGGGACTTGCGCAGCCTCCGGCAACAACGAGAAGGAGAATGCAGAATGCGGGGAAGGGTCTCATCCTTTGGGGCGCTGGGTCAGGGGCAGGCGCAGGCCCACGGACGCGGCCCCCGGGTCGATTGTCTGCTCCACGAACAGATAGAACTCCTTGCCCGCGGGCACCCGCACGTAGACTCCCCTCTTGGAGATCTCATCACGGATCCTAGCGGCCACCTGGTTCATGAGCTCGGTGGCCCCGTTTCCCACCGAGCCGACGACCGCGTTGCCGAGAGTGGGGGCGACCTGGGTGGCCCCCAGGACGCCGGAAAGTCCCGGCGCCGCCTGCTGGCGTTCGGCGACGGTCGTGGCGGCCTGGGCCATGCCGCTCAAGGCGGCTGCTGCAAACAGCCGAATCTCGCGGTCGTCCTGGGTCGAAAGGGTTGTGCCCACCAGGCCGTCCGACCCATCCCTGATTTCCCAGGACAGGGGCGCCCCGCGGCCGGAGGGCGCGCCCTCCCTCCGGTCGAGGGCCCTCGCCCGTAGGACAAGCTCCCGACCGTTCTCGCCCCCGGCCGCCGCCGGCAGCACGAGGGTCCATTCACCCTCGTCGACCAGGCGGCCGACTCCCGAAGCCTCCAGCACGGGCTCCGGCTTCGCGTAGCTGAAGGCCTCGGTCCCGGCCGGGATGATAACGGCGCCGTTCCAGTCTAGGTCCTGCGTCACCAGCGCCACAATGGGCTCAGACCGCGCGGTGATGCTGTCCACGGTGTCCACGAGCTGGCACTTGACGAGCCTGCCAAAGGGGGCGAACGACCGCCTGATTGCCGGCGCCTCTGCCCCCGCCTTCGTTTCCCGGGACGGCGGAAGCGCAGCCGGGAGGGCCTGCTGCAAGGCGTCCGCTGGCATGCGAAAGATCTCAGGAAGCGTTTTTTTCTCGTCCCTGCGGCGATTCGAGGGCCCCCCGGGAGACTGCTCCGGAGCGGGTGTCTCCCGGGAAGAGGCTTCTGCGACATCCTGAACGGGCTTTGGGCGCTCGACCTCCCTCCTGTATCCGCCCGAGGAGGGCGTCGCCTCTTTGAGGGCCTCCGAAGGGCTTATCTCCTCGGGGGCCAAACGGGTGGGGAAGGCCGCCGTGCGGCTTTCGATCGCGGCTGGCGCCGGGCGGGAGGACCACCTCCACGTGGCCAGGGCTAGGGCCGCGGCACCCCCGAGCAGGAGCGCGGTCCTTAGCGAGACTCGCCCCGACCTGCAGGCTGGTGCGCCGATCGCCTTCATTCTTTTTCAAGGGTCGGCAGCGGCATCCTTACGACCGGGCGCGGATTAACCTTGGCAAGGAGGACCGCACTCACCTCGAAATCATTGTCAGGCAGGAGGAGCGTGGGTCCGCCGTCGGGCGCCCGCCCGACCACGAGGAAAGCGGGGGCTTCGGCGCCCGGCTCGAGCTCGCCCGGAAAATCCACCGTTCCTACCGGGTACGCCCGTTGGCCAACGCGGACGACCCAGCCCGCGGGGTCAAAGAGGAGGCGCTTTTGCGTGGTGTTGGCCACGCCGACGCAGATCCCGAGGGTGTCGGTCGTGGAATCCCGCAGGGCGAATCGGGGAGTCAGCGTGAAGTCGCCGAAGCTCTTTGTCCGGCGTGAGGGAACGGCGAGTTCGAGCGCGGGATTGGCTGCCGCAAAGGCGCGCGCCCCGGCGGAGGTCGTGTTGAGCAGGAGGCGCAGCGTTTCGACGAGGCCCAGCTCCGACTCCGCGCTGGGGTCCCGGTAGCGCGACCGGGGAGCGCGCTCCGCGAGCGAGACCTCCGGCGCGGATTCCTTCGGGGTGTCCGCTCCGGCGAACACGACCTTTCTCCACGCCATGCCCACCGGAGCCGGGATAAGTTCCACGGGGACGCTCCGGGATCCCCCTGCGGGGAGCATGAGGACAACGTGAAGGACCCGGTGCGCGCCTGCGACAACCGGGGTGATGAACACCCGCTCCTTGCCGCGGGTCGCCTCGATGACGAAGTCGCCGGCGAATTTCTCGGCGTCCGGGGTGAATCCCCGGCCGGCCCAATCCTCCACCGGCCATGGAAAGTCCAGCTCGACCGTGTTTTCGGGCTCGGTGGGCACGGTGACCGGGTGACGCTCCTTGTCCTCGGGAGGGAGCACGACGCGGGTGATGGTGGCTGGAAAACCCGCGTCAGCCGGCGGGGTCCCGGCGGGTAGCCCAAAGGGCATGGCCACCGCGGCGGCGCCGGCTATGCAGCGCGGGAACCTCACGGGGCTTCCTTCTCCTCGCCCTGCCAGCGGACCGCCGATCGGTGCCGCACGACGACGAAGGGGTAGCGGCCCTGCTCCAGGGCGTCCTCCTGCGGGGCCAGCTCCACGATAAGGTGGAATTCGGCGGCCGGGGGCTGGTAGGGCAGGCCCTCGACCGCCCCCGACCGCACGAGGAAGCCGCGGACCCGGTAGCGCGGATGGGCGCCGTCGTCCAGCACGTCGATGCCCTCGACTTCTGGATGGTCGTAGAGATTCCTGCGCCTGCGCTCGGGCGCCTCGGCCCGGAGGTCCGACTCCAGCGTCCTCCAGCTCTCCCCGACGAACATCCGGCGCGCGAGTTCCGGGTAGGAGAGCCCCGACGGGTTCCTGGTGAAGCATGCCTGGGTGGCCTGCAGCAGGATCTCCCTGTAGAGCGCGCTCCTGGCCTCGGCCGGCTTCACGGGCCCGTAATGGATCGTCCCGGCCCCGTCCACCGAGTACGCCCAGACGCCCTGCCTCAGGCTTTCGGTGCCCTGCTCCAGGAGAACCAGGGAAAGCAGGGGAGAGGCTGCGGCCACCACCATGCAGAGCACCTTCACCTGGTGCTCGGCGACCCAACGGGCAGCAGGCGTGAACGTCGAGGGGGCGGGGGCGCCGCGGGGGCCGGCCTCAGCCGGCCGGCGCGCAGGTTCCGTTCGGTCGTCTGTGACCTCGCTCATGGGGCGCGCAGGAAAGCACGCCAACCATGTTTAGACAAGTCAAACTTTACGTTTTAACGAACGGCTCTTTCCCGCTGCGGCCGGAACCGGCGCCGGCCCCTTGCCGGTTGAGACCCATTTCTCCGCCTTGCGAAGCTGCGCATCCGCCGTGGCCCCAAGCCCGACCAGGGACGGGCCCTTGCCGGCGACCGGCACGGCGTTCAGGTAGTAGAGGGTGGTCCCGGGCTCCTCGCCCGGGAGCGGGGGAGGGGCAAGCCTTCGGATGGTGCCCACGTAGGCGATGCCGAGGCGCTCGGCGCGCCTCTTGGCAAGGGTCGTGAAGAGCCGCTCAAATGCGGACTGGCGCTGGTTTGGGGTCATGAGATTCTGGGAAAGCCGAAGAGAAAGCGTTTGCTAAACGTGTCCAATCAAGCTAGGTATGTTTTCAGCCGTTTTCAACCACCTTATAACGTTATTCGTCCCATTGAAACGCCATGAGTGACAAGACCAAACTGAGTGGCGCCCCGCTGAAGGGGCTCTCCGCCGCCGCAGCAGCGTCCCGGGGCCTCGCGGAGCCCGATGTGGTGGATTTCCTGCCACTGCCCGTTTACCCGCTGCTGGGCGTCCAGGTGCACTGCGTCCGCTGGCAGAAGATCGTGCAGGGGATGAAGAGGAAGGGTGTGGTCGTTCGCGTGCACCGCGAGAGCGACCGCGGGGGCCTTTTCAAGGCTGCCTCCCGCGTCGGGGTGAAGCTCACGAGCCGCCGCTGCTCGGGGGCGACCGGGGAGGGCGCCAGCTGGCTCGTGCGCATCCGCGAGGCGGGAGGGCGCAATGCCGGGGCCATCGACGCGGCGGACCCGACGGCCTCGGACCGGGGCAGGTACCGGGCATTGGGCCTCCTCGTGCTCCAGCGCGGTTCGCTTTCGGTCCAGGGGCGCGACATGGCCGTCGCCCTGCATCGCTCGCTCAGGGAGTTCATCCGCGACAACGGCCTCGCCGGCCGGCGCCAGCGGAACGCAGTCCTGGTGACGCCGGGACCCGGCGAAGAATACGTGGTGTCGGTCGCACCGAACATCCGTTCGGGCTTCGCGGGCTACGCAAAGGACAGGACTCCGGCCGCTTGACGCGACGGCCCGCGAGGGCCAACACGTTGGGCGATGCCCCGTCCCAACGACCTCGCGCACCTGCGCGGGCTCCGAAGCCACCTCGAGCGCTCCGTCCTCGGGCAGGTGGAGGCCGTGGCCGGCATGGCCGATGCGCTCATCGCGGGCGAAATGGGTCACACCCGTGACGGCAGGCCCCGGAGCATCCAGCTTCTGCTTGGCCCCACCGGGACCGGAAAGACCAAGGCCGTCCTGGCCGCGAGCGCCTACCTCTACGGGACGGGGGCCGTGGTGCGCATCAATTCGGCGGAGTTTTCCTCAGAGGAGCGCGTGCCTCTGCTCCTTGGACGGACGGACGGCGAGGAGGGCCTCCTGGCCAGGAAGATCGCGGACCTGAGGCGCCGCGGTGGCAGGATCCTCCTCCTTGACGAGATCGAGAAGGCGCACCCGTCGGTCGCCGACTATCTCCTTGGGATCGAGGAGGCGGCGGTCATGACCGCGTCTGGGGAGACCCTGGACCTGTCTGACCTGCATATTGTCGCCACGTCCAACATAGGCAGCTCGGGCGTCACGGAGATGGAGGGGCTGGCGCGCGCCTCGGTCAGGCGCTATGTCGAGCAGGAGGCATCCGCCCATTTCAGGCCCGAGGTCCTGGCCCGGTTCACGGCCGTGCTTGTTTTCGGGCACCTTCCAAGGGAGGTCCAGGTCGGCATTTGCAGGCAAATGGTCGAGGAGGAGATTGCCTTCCAGTCGGGGACGCTCTCGGAGAAATTCGGCCACCCCCACCGGGTCCGGGCCGGCCGGGACCTCTATTACCGCCTGTTGGGCGAGGGATGGCACCGTCGCCTCGGGGCGCGGCCCATGCGCAACGTCGTGGAGCGGCGCATCCGAAGCGCACTCGTCGAGGCACAGCTGCGCGGTGCGCTATGCCCAGGCGTGCGCGAGTCCGTCCTCTGCGTTGATACCGCAGGGGGAGTGCGGGCCACGCTGGCGCGCGCCCCCGTCGTGCTCTAGGGCCTCCCTAGCTCCTGTCGGGATAGGGAGGGGGAGGCAGTTTCGGCCTCGCGTTGGTCTTTAGCTCAAGGAGGATCTCCTCGATGCCGCGGTCGAGCTGCTGGTCGACGCCCGAGAACTCCTTGAAGGGGTCGTTGTCGACCACGATGTCGGGATCCACGCCGTGGCCCTCGATCGGCCAGTCCTTTCCGTCCGCGGAGTAGGGAGCGAACTCCGGCTTGTTGAGGAAGCCGCCGTCAACGATAGGTAGCGTGGCCCGTATGCCGACCACGCCGCCCCAGCTGCGCTTGCCTATGAGCTTTCCGAGGCCGTTGGCCTTGAATCGGTACGGGAAGATGTCGCCGTCGGAGGCCGAGAACTCGTCCATGAGGAGGACCTTGGGGCCGAGCTGCATCTCCTGCGGATTGGTCCGGGGGGACGCGTTCCTTGGCTTCTCAAAAAAGACAAGCTGGCGGGTCAGCCTCTCGATCACGCTCGGGGATACAAAGCCCCCCCCGTTGCCGCGGTCGTCGATGATGAGCGCCTTCTTGCTCAGCTGGGGGTAGAAGTGCTTTGCAAACTCGTCCAGGCCCTCGAATCCCATGTCGGGAATGTGGAGGTAGCCGACCTGCCCGCCCGTCTTCTTTGTCACATAGTCGATGTTGTGCTGGACCCAGTTGAAGTAGTAGAGCGGCGCCTCATCCCCGGTGGGGACCACGGTCACCGTGCGGGCTCCCTCGTCGACGGGCTTCGAATTGACCCTGAGGATGACCTCCTTGCCGGCCTTCCCGACGAGCGCCGAGTAGATGTTCGAGAGGTCGCGGACGGCCGTGCCGTCGACCGCAAGGATGTAGTCCCCCTCGTTCACGTTCACCCCGATCTCGGTCAGGGGCGAGCGTTCGGTCTTTGACCAGTTCTGGCCGCGGAGGATCCGGTCGATCCGGTAGGCGCGGCTCTGGGGGTCTCTCGAGAGCTGGGCACCGAGGAGGCCTAGCTTCACCCGGGGGGCGAGCGGGCGGTCGCCGCCTCCCACGTAGGTGTGCCCGCTGTGGATCTCGCCGATCAGTTCACCGATCACGTAGGTCAGGTCGTAGCGAGTCTGCACATAGGGGACGAGCGCCTGGTACTTCGCGCGCATCGCCGCCCAGTCGACGCCGTTCATGGTGGGCGAGAAGAAGAAGTCGCGCATCTGGCGCCAGCACTCGTTGTAGATCTGGTTCCACTCCGCGCGCCGGTCGAGCGGCATCTCCAGCTGCGAGAAGGAGAGCTTGTCCTTATCCTTGAGCTCGATCCGCGAGGTCGGGAGGTCGATGATCGCGAAGTCCTTGTCCACGTTGACCAGCATCTTCTTCCCGTCATGGGAGATCTCGTAGCCCGCCACAGGGCCCAGTTCCGTCTCCTTCAGGTCCTTCAGGCTGTAGACCGCGAGCGTCTTCTGCGGCCCGTTGTCCTCAACCTCACCGCTGGGATCGGAGTAGCTTCTCAGGTAATAAACCTTGTCGCCCACGGCGGTGATCGTGTCGTAGTTGGCCGCCTTGATAGGAAGCCCGATGATGCGGTCCGCGAGCCCCTCCTCGTCGACCTTGACGACGACGGCATTCGCAGCCGCGTCCTTCTTCTCGTCCTTGGTGTCGACTGCCTTCGCGTCTGCGGGCTTCTCGTCCTTGGCATTGGGCGCCTTTGCGTCCGCGGACTTCTCCACGGACTTCGGGGCCGCGATCTCCACCTCGTCGTCCTTGGGCTTGAAGGGGGACTCGGTGTCCTTTGAAAGGGCGAGGAGGTAGACCCGTTCCAGGTCCTTGAAGACATGATCAAGCTCGATGTCGCTCATCGTGGGCTTGAAGTCGCGCCCTGAGGAAAAAACCAGGAACTTGCCGTCGTCGCTAAACGTCGGGGAGTTGGCCTCGTACCAGCCGTCGGTGGCCGGGAACTTGCGGGCGTCCTTCACCGAGTAGAGCCACACCTTCATGAGGCCCTCGTCCTCCGGACGGGCCCAGGTGATCCAATTGCTGTCGGGCGACCAGGCGTACTGCGGAATCTCCTGCGCGGTGGCCGTGTCGACTAACGTGACCTCCTTCGTTTCCACGTTTACCAAGCTAAGCCTCTGGAGGCGGTCGGCCCACAGGAGCCTCTTGCTGTCGGGCGACCACAGGGGCCCGTAGTAGTAGGTGGTGGCGCCCTTGGTCAGCTGCACCGGCGCGCCGGTGCCGTCCTGGGGCCTTACGTAGAGCTCATTCTCGCCTGACTCATCTGAGATGTAGGCGATCAACTTGCCGTCCGGGGACCAGGCCGAGTCGCGCTCGTGCACCCCCGACCGTCCCGTCAGGTTTCGCGTGACCCCGTCCTTGGCGGGCACCGTGAAGGTGTCGCCGCGCGCGTTGACGACGGCCCGTTTGCCGTCCGGGGACGGGGACACATCGGCGACGTAGTCCGCCACGTTGACCAGGGCGGAACGCGAGGTGACGAAGTCGTCGCGCACCTGGATGGGGATGCGCTTGGAGACGCCGGTCTTCGTGTCGAACGACCAGATGTAGCCCGCCTCCTCGAAGACAATCACGCCCCCGCCCAGGGACGGGAACTTGATGTCAAAGTCCTTGAAGTGCGTGTGCTGGGCGGTGGCCTTTGTGGCCAGGTCGTAGCTGTAGAGGTTCAGCCTCTTGGCCCCTTCCGACAGGCGGTCGGAGAGGAAGTAGATCCGGTTGTTCGGCGCCCACATCGGGATGATGTCCTGGGCGGGGTTGTTGGTGATGTTCTCGATCGCCCCCGTCTTAAGATCGAAGATCCAAATGTCGTCGGCCATGCCTCCCCGGTAGGCCTTCCACGTGCGGAACTCCCTGAATACGCGGTTGTACGCCATCTTGGTGTCGTCGGGGGACATTGACACGAATCCGCCCCGGGGCACCGGCAGCACCTTGGGAAGGTCGCCGTCGGGCCCCACGGTGAGCAGCTGCCCGTTGAAGGGGTCGAACGAGTCCTTCCTCGACCGGAACACCACCTCGGGGGTCGTGTTCCTCCAGCCCATGACGATGTTGTTGGGGCCCATGCGGTCGCTCAGGTCGTCCCGAGCGATCGTGGCGGTATAGGTGAGCCGCTTCGGGGTCCCGCCCTCGGCCGGCATTAGGTAGACTTCCGTGTTCCCGTCATACTGGGCCGTGAACGCAAGCTCCCGGCCGTCGGGCGAGAACCTGGGGAACACGGCGTAGCCGGGACCGTTCGTGAGCCTGCGGGCAATGCCGCCGTCCAGGTCAACCGTGTAGAGCTGGTCGGCGTAGGAGAAGACGACCTGCCTGCCGTTGGTGGCGGGAAAGCGCAGGAGGCGGGTCTCCTCCGGCGGCGTTTGGGAGCAAAGGGGACCGGCCAGAAGCACGAGTCCCGCCACGGGCAGAAGGTATTTTAGCATGGGAGGAGGCACAGGGTTACCGTTGCCGCAACCCTAACCCTAAACCTGGGGTGTTGCCAATCCCCGAAGGCCGAAAAGCTCGGCCAAAAGGGGTGGGCCCGCACGCGGCCTAAACCGACTCCAGGATCTTGTAGAGGCGCTTCACCATCCCGGAGGCGTCCTCGAGGAGCCCCGCGGAAATGAGCGCGTTGTCGAGGATCTGCTCGGCCACGAGCTTGGCCTTCTCGGGCGCCTCGACCCGTAGCCCCGCGAGACGCTTGATGACGGCGTTGTGCGGGTTGATCTCGAGGTTCACGCGGAGCGGCGATTGCTCGCCGTCCTTGTTCATGGCCTTCATGATCCTGCGCATGTGGGGTGAGGAGAACTTGTCGGCGTTTAGCGCCAGGGCGGGGGAATCGACCAGCCGGTCGCTGGCCCTGACCTCGGAGACGCGCTCCCCGAGCGTATCCTTGAGCCAACCGGTGAGTGCCTTCACCTCCTCCTCGGGGAGGGATCCCTCGGCCTTGGGCTGCTCGGAGAGCTTGACGTCCGCATGGTCGGCCGCCGTGAGCTTCTTCCCGTCAAACTCCCGCACGTTGTTCATCACGTACTCGTCGACGGTCTCGTAGCAGAAGAGGACCTCTATGTTGCGCGCCCTAAACCCTTCGAGGTAGGGGCCCGCCTCGATCGAGTCCCTGCTTGGCCCGACAAGGTAATAGATGTCCTTCTGGTCGGGCCCCATCCGCGAGACGTAGTCGGCCAGGGACGTGGTCTTTCCCTTCTCGGTCAGGCTCGACTCGAAGCGAAGGAGCTTCGTGATCGCGTCCTTGTTGGCAAAGTCGAGCGCGGCGCCCTCCTTCAGGAAGACCCCGAACTCCTTGTAGAACTCGGCGTACGACTCGGGCCGGTCCCGGGATTCCTCGTCCAGGAACTTGATGAAGCGCTTCGTGATGACCCGGTTCAGCTTCTCGACGAGCGCGCGGTCCTGCATTGTCTCGCGCGAGATGTTGAGCGGGAGGTCCTCGCTGTCGACGACGCCCTTTAGGAACCTCAGCCACTCCGGCAGCAGGTCCTTGGGCCGCGCGTCGATCAGGACCTTGCGGCAATAGAGGGCGACGGCGGGCTCAAGCCTCGCCAGGCCCATCTTCTCGGTGTTGTCCTTCGGGACGAAGAGCAGGGCGTTTATGGAGAGCGGGGCGTCGGCGCTAAAGTGCAGGCGCAGGCGGGGCTTTTCGGAGTCGTGGGCCTGGAACTTGTAGAACTCGTCGTACTCCTCCTCCTTGATCTCGTTCTTGCTGCGCAGCCACAGGGCCTGGACCGTGTTGATGCGCTTGCCGTTCAGGTTGATGGGGAAGGATACGAAGGCGCTGTATTTCTCGATGATCTCGCGCACGCGGTAGTCCTGGCTGAACTCGGCGCACTCGTCCTTAAGCTCGACCACGACCTTCGTGCCGCGGCGCTCGCCCGGGCTCTCCTCGATCTCGTAGCTGCCGGCGCCGTCGCTGCTCCACAGCAGGCCCGGCTCGGACTCGCGCCAGGAGTGGGTGTAGACCTTCACGGTCTTGGCCACCATGAACGCCGAGTAGAATCCGACGCCGAACTGGCCGATCAGGCCGGCCGCCTTCTGGTCGCCCTCGCCGAGGGCCTTGACGAACGCCTTGGAGCCGGAGTGGGCGATCGTCCCCAGGTTCTCGATCAGCTCCGCCTGGGTCATCCCGATGCCGAAGTCCTGGATCGTGAAGGTCTTGGCCTTGTCGTCAGTGGTGATGTTGATCTCTAGCTCGAGCTTCTCGTCAAAGATCGCCTTTTCGGTGAGGGCGAGGTGGCGCTGCTTCTCGAGCGCGTCGGACGCGTTCGACACGAGCTCCCGCACGAAGATCTCTTTCTCGGTGTAGAGGGAGTGGATGACGATATCGAGCAGCTGCTTGATCTCGGCCTGGAATTCGAAGGACTGCGGTGTGGCTGTGGGCATGGAATTAAAAAAGGGGCAGTAAACCTATTCCACTCCCGGCAAAAATCAACGCCGCAGGAGCGATGGCGTCGGGCCAATTTGACAGGACTCTCTCGTCGGCGGTAGAATTCCCCCATGGAGATCAGGCGCGCCGGCTCGCAGCCCTCGGGCAAGGGCCCATCGGATTGGTTCACGGGTTCGGTCCGTGTCGACCCGCTTTTTCAGGCGCCAGACCCGGCACGGGTCGCCGGCGCCAGTGTGACATTTGAGCCGGGGGCGCGTACCGCCTGGCACACCCATCCCCTAGGGCAGACGCTGATCGTCACGGCGGGCTGCGGATGGGCCCAGCGGGAGGGCGGTGCAATAGAGGAGATCCGCCCCGGGGACGTGGTGTGGTTTGCGCCGGGAGAAAAACACTGGCACGGGGCGGCGCCCACAACCGGAATGACCCATATCGCGATCCAGGAGCGGTCGAACGGCAAGGTCGTTGAGTGGATGGAGCACGTGAGAGACGATCAATACGGGCGGTCGACCTGACCCACAACGGAGGCGACGGCGGAGGTCCGCGCTGTTGAACATTGGGCAATAGTGGGCATGGTTGCCCTTCTGCCGACGATGACCAAACCCGCGCCAACGACCCCCATCCATCCCGAGACCAGGATCGGGCACGTCCACCTCAAGGTCGCCGACATCGAGCGCTCGCTTGCCTTCTACTGCGGGGTCCTGGGCTTCGAGCTCCTGCAGCGCTTTGGCACCGGAGCCGCGTTCATCTCGGCCGGGGGCTACCACCACCACATCGGCCTCAACACCTGGGAAAGCCTAGGCGGCAAGCCGCCTCCGCCCGGCTCGACGGGTCTCTTCCACGTCGCCATCCTCTACCCGAACCGCGCCGAGTTGGCGGACGCGCTTGCGAGGCTCATAGCGGCGAAGATCCCGCTGGACGGCGCCGCCGACCACGGTGTCAGCGAGGCGCTCTACCTCAGGGACCCCGACCAGAACGGCGTGGAGCTCTATGTCGACCGTCCGCGGGAGGAGTGGCCCAGGGGGCCGAAGGGCGAGCTCGCCATGTACACCCGCGGCCTGGACCTGGACGCGCTCCTTGCCGAGCGCAAGCCCCGCTGACGGTAACAGGACCTAGCCGCCAAGGTAGGCGGCCTTCAGCAGCGGGTTGGCCCTCAACTCCGCGCTCGGGCCCTCCATCTTCACGTGCCCGGTCTCAAGCACGTACGCATAGCTGCTGATCTCGAGCGCAAGGTTTGCGTTCTGCTCGACCAGGAGGACCGCGATCCCGCGGTCCTTGTTGATCTCGATGATCCGTTCGAAAATGGTGCTGATCAGCCGCGGCGCGATTCCGAGCGAGGGCTCGTCGAGCATAAGGAACTTGGGTTCGCCCATGAGGGCCCGCCCGATCGCGAGCATCTGCTGCTCGCCGCCCGAGAGGGTGCCAGCCGTCTGCCTGAGCCGCTCCTTGAGCCTCGAGAAGATGCTGAAGACATACTCGCGGTTCCTTGCGATGGCCTCCTTGTCGGTCTGCAGGTAGGCCCCCATCGAAAGGTTCTCATCCACCGTCAGGTTCGAGAAGATCATCCGGCCCTCGGGGACGTGCCCGAGGCCCCGCGCCACGATCCGGTGCGCGGCCAGGCGCGTGATGTCCTCGCCCATGAACGTGATTCTGCCTGAGGTGGGCCTGAGAAGCCCGGAGATCGTGCGAAGCGCCGTCGTCTTGCCGGCTCCGTTACCCCCGATCAGGGTCACGATGTCGCCCTTTCCCACCTTCAGCGAGAAGCCGTGCAAAGCCGCTATGGCCCCGTACGACACCGACATGTCTGAGACCTCGAGCATCATGGCTCTCAGTGGTGGGCGAAGCCCTTTTCGTGGGGCTCGCCCAGGTAGGCCTCGATCACCTTGGGATCGCTCTGGATCTCCGCGGGCGTCCCCTCCGCGATCTTCTCGCCGTAGTCGAGCACGGCGACCCGCTGGCAGACGCCCATCACGACCCTCATGGAATGCTCGACCAGGAGGATCGACAGGCTGAACTCCCTGTGGATTCGTTTGATGAGTGCCATCAGCTCGTCCTTTTCGGTCGGGTTCATGCCGGCCGCCGGCTCGTCCAGGAGCAGGAGCTTGGGCTGGGTCGCCAGGCAGCGGACGATCTCGAGGCGGCGCTGCTCCCCGTAGGGCAGGCTCGTGGCCGGCGTGTCTCGGTATTTACCCAGGTGGAAAAGATCAAGGAGCTCGTCCACGCGGAGCCTGATCGCCCGCTCGTCCTCGTGATAGGATCGCATCCGCACGAGCGCCTGAACGGCCGAAGTGGTGCGGTGCAGGTTGCAGGCGACACGCACGTTGTCGAAGACCGACAGGCTCTTGAAGAGCCTGATGTTCTGGAACGTGCGCGCGATTCCCGCCTCGACCACCTCGTTCACCTTCAGTCCCGCCAGGTCCGTCCCCGACGACCTCACGGTTCCGCCGGTAGGGGCATACACGCAGGTGACCAGGTTGAATACGGTCGTTTTTCCTGCGCCGTTTGGGCCGATCAGTCCCACCAGGTCGCCCTCCTCAACCTTCAGGTCGAGCGCGCTCACCGCGGTCAACCCGCCGAAGCGTATCGTCACCTTGTCGAGCTCGAGGATAGGCGCGGTCAAGGTGTTCCCTCTTTCTTGGGGCCGCCCAGGCGCAGCCGAAGGCGGGCCGCGATTCGCGCGTAGTCGAAGTTAAAGAGCCCCTTGGGACGCACGAGCATCAGGACGATCAGGAGCAGGGAATAGAGGACCATCCGGTACTCGTCGACCGAGCGCAGGACCTCCGGCAGCACGGTGAGGAGGATGGCCGCCAGGATCACGCCCGGGGTGTTGCCCATGCCCCCCAGGATCACCATGACGACGATCTCGATGCTCTTCGTGAAATCGAAGCCGGTCGGGGTGATGGTGAGTTTGAAGTGGCCGTAGAGGCCCCCGGCGACGCCGGCGAAGAAGGCCCCGATGACAAAGGCCACGATCTTGTATCGCGTGGTGTCGAGACCGACGGCCTCGGACGCGATCTCGTCGTCATGGGTCGCCAGGAATCCGCGGCCGTACGTGGAACGGACCAGGCACACGACCGTGAAGACCGTCAGGGCGGCGAAGGAGTAAACCCAGAAAACGGTCGTGTAGTTGGGGATCCCGTTCAGGCCGAGCGCCCCGCCAAGGCTCTCGACGTTCTGGAAGACGACCCGGATGATCTCGCCAAATCCAAGCGTGACCAGCGCGAGGTAGTCGCCCTTCAGCCTGAGCGAGGGAATGCCGACGGCGAGCCCCGCCAGAGCCGCACCCATCCCGCCGACAATGAGCGCGGCGAAGAAGAGCAGGCCCTGCTGCATGTCCGTGCCCCCAGCGTCCCCGAGGAGCCTCGGGCCCAAGAGGAGCGTGATCGCCGCCGAAAGGTAGGCCCCGACGGACATGAACCCTGCGTGGCCCAGGGAAAACTGCCCGGTGTACCCGTTCACCAGGTTGAGCGAGACGGCCAGGATAATGTTGATGCCGACGCCGGTGATGACATCGAGGTAATACGGGTCGAAGTGGTCCGAGTAGTGCGAGACCCCGAAGGCCACGAGCACGGCGGCGATGAGCGCGAGAAGGGGCTTAGGCATGGTCTCGGGGCTACACTTTCTCCGCGGTATACCGGCCCAGTAGCCCGGCCGGGCGGAACAGGAGGATCCCGATCAGGATGGCGAACGCGATCGCGTCCTTGTAGGTCGACCACCGGGAGCCGTCCACGAATGTCTCGACCATGCCGAGGATGAGCGCCCCCAGGGCCGCTCCTGGGATGTTACCGACGCCGCCGAGGACCGCGGCCACAAACGCCTTCAGGCCGGGCACCACGCCCATCAGAGGGTCAATCGACGGGTAGTTAAGCGCGTAGAGGACGCCGCCCGCGGCGGCGAGCATCGAGCCGAGCCCGAACGTGAACGAGATCACGACGTCGATATTTATCCCCATCAGCTGGGCGGCCTTGGGGTTCTGCGCCACGGCCCTCATCGCAGTGCCGATCTTCGTCCGGAATACCGTGAACTCCAGGGCGACCATGAGGACGGACGCGACCAGGATCACGATCACCTGATTCATCGAAATGATCAGGCCGTGGACCGAGAAGACCTTGGCAGGAAAGATCGTGGGAAATGCCCGGGGCGTGGCGCCGAAAACAAGCTGTCCGGTGTATTCCAGGAAAAGGGACATGCCGATGGCCGTGATCAGCACGTTGAGGGTGGGACCGCCCCGGAGCGGCCTGTAGACCAGCCGCTCGATCAGGATTCCGAGGACGGCGCACCCCGCCATGGCTGCGGCGAGGACCACGAGGCCGCCCCAGACGGTGCCGTTCGGAAGGTGCTCGCCCACGAAGTAGCCGATGAAGGCGCCTACCATGAAGACGTCGGAATGGGCGAAATTGATGAAGCGCAGCACCCCGTACACCATCGTGTACCCGAGCGCGATGAGCGCGTAGATGGCACCGAGCGAGAGGCCGTTGAGGACTTGCTGGAGGAACTCTGTCATGCCGCCGGGTAGCGCAGTGGGCTAGGGGGCGACACTCTCGACGAACTTGAACTGGCCGTCCTTGACCATGATGACTACCGCCGCCTTCGAGGCGTTCCTCTCCTTGTCCATCGTCGTGGTGCCGGTGACCCCCTCGAAGCCCTTGGTCGCTGCGAGCGCGTCCCTCACTGCGGGGCCCTCCGTGTTTCCCGCCCGGCGTATCGCGTCCACCATCACCTGTGCGGAATCATAGCCCAAGGCCGCCATGGCGTCGGGAGTCTCCCCCCCGAAACGGGCCTTGAAACGGGCCACGAAGTTCTTGACCGCGGGGGTGTCCACCTGGGGGGAGTAGTGCGTCGAGTAGTAGCATCCCTCGACCGCGTCGCCTCCGATCTTGATCAACTCGGGGGCCTCCCAGCCATCCCCGCCAAAGAGCGGGATCTTCATGTCGAGCTCCCGGGCCTGCCGGCAGATGAGGGCCGCTTCGGTGTAGTAGCCCGGGACGAATATGCCCTCCACGCCGGCCGCCTTGATGGCTGTGAGCTGGGCGTTGAAGTCCTTGTCCCCCTCCGTGAATTTCTGCTCGATCACGACCTCGCCGCCGTCGTCGGTGAACCGCTGCTTGAAGTACTTGGCAAGGCCCACGCTGTATGCGGACGAGACCGACGTGAGGACCGCGACCCGGCGGATCTTCAACGTGTCCTTCGAGAACTTGGCCATCACCGTTCCCTGGAAGGGGTCGATAAAGCACACGCGGAAGATGTAGTTGCCGATCTCGGTCACCTTGGGGTTGGTGGACGAAGGTGAGATCATCGGTATCTTGTACGCCTGGCAGAGGGGAGCGGCCTCCAAGGAGCGCATCGAGGCCACCTCGCCGAGGATCCCCACCACCTTCTCGCGGAAGATGAGCTTCTTCACGATCGTGGCCGACTCGCCCTGCTTTGACTGGTTGTCATCGGTGACGAGCTCGATCTGGCGGCCCAGCACGCCGCCAGCGGCGTTGATCTCCTCGACCGCAAGGAGCGTCCCCTTGTGGGATGACTGCCCGAAGGCCGCCTCCTTGCCGGTCAGCGAGGCGTATTCGCCGATCTTTATCGTCTCCTGCGCCGAAGCGCCGGCCGCCAGGGCGGCGGAAACCAGGAGCGCCAATAGGGGGCGGAAAGCGGGTATCATGTGGATTTGCGTGGCCGCAGCCAATGGCAGGAGGGGGCCAGTTTCAACCGAATTGCCTTATTATTTGATTAAGCCGCCCCGGGTTGCTTGAGTGGACCCGTTGAACACGTTCGACCGGCACCTCCTGCGCGAATGGCTATCGATTCTCGTCCTGGTGATGGTGCTCGCCTGCGGCCTGCTCCTTGTGCAGGTGATGTTTGACGATTTTCGGGACCTCCACGAGGCGGGGGCGCGCGGCGCCGAGCTGGCGGTCTACATCCTGGTTGCGATCCCGGGGTTTTTGGCCTTCACGCTGCCCATCGTCCTTCTCCTCTCGACCCTTTTTGTCCTAAGCAAGCTGCACAAGGCGAACGAGCTGACCGCAATGCGGGCTGCCGGGGTTGGCTTCGTGCGGCTGATGGCCCCGATCTGGCTCGCGGGACTCTTGTGCTGCGCCCTCTCTTACTGGCTCAACTCCTCCGTGGTTCCCTGGTCGGTCGAGAAGGCGCGCGTCATGAAGGAGGGCTTCCAGTTCAAGAAGCAGGCACAGTCGCTGCCTCTGGACCGGATCGGGGCCGTGTACAGCGTGGGTTTCGACAACCCGTACCCCCGGCGCGTGTGGTTCTTCAACCGCTACAGCAAGTTCACCCAAAAGGCCTACGGCGCCGACGTAACCGAGATGGACGTGCGGGGCCGCGAGACCAACCGCATCGTAGCGACGGAAGCCTGGTTCGATCCCGACCGTCACGGCTGGGTGTTCAAGGATGGGCGCGAGATGGGCTTTGACCCTGAGAGCGGCGTCAATACCTCCTCGACGCCCTTCAAGGAGCGGGTCTACGCGCGCTTCCAGGAGGACCCGAAGCTGATGATGCTTATAGACCGCAGGCCGATCGACCTTTCGTCGACCGAGCTGAAGGAGCTGGTCGACTACCTCGCCAGCGAGAACAACCCTAAGAGCGTTCCCTATGCCGTCCGCTACTACGGACTGATCGCCGACATCCTGGGGCCCCTGATCGTGATAGCGATAGCCATTCCCTTTGCCGTTTCGGGTGTCCGGGTGAACCCCGCCGTGGGGGTCTCCAAGGCTATCGGGCTCTTCTTCCTCTACCTTGCCCTGCAGAACCTCGCCGCGTCACTGGCGACTAAGCAGATCATTGATCCTGGTCTCGCCGCGTGGCTGCCCAACATCGGCATGACCGGCCTTGCCGTGGTGCTCTTCTGGCGGCTCCGCTGACGGCCGGGGATCAGGTCCTCAGGTACGACGCCCCGTTCACGTCGATGACCCCACCGGTCATGGCGGCCGGAGCGTCCAGCGCGCAGAAGACCGCAGCAAGCGCGACCTCGCCGGCATGGTTCACGCGGCCGAGCGGGTGCTGGGACCGGATCTCGTCTCCCCTCGGCCCCGCCAGGATCGCCGCAGCCATCTCCGTCTCCACCCATCCCGGCGCTATGCAGAAAACCAGGACGCCCTTGGGGGCCAAGGCCTTCGCCAGCGACTGGCTAAGGCTGTTGAGGCCGGCCTTGCTGGCGCCGTAGGCCGGCGACTCGGTCTCGCCTCGGAACGCGCCGCGCGAGGAGATGTTCACGATCCGGCCCCCGCCCGAGGCCGCCATGGCACGGGCCGCCAGGTAGCAGAGGTCGGCGGGTCCAATCAGGTTTGCGGCAATGATCCGGTCCCAGCACCGGCGCCACTCCCTGTAGTCTGTCGAAAGGGGGGGGTGGTCGGCGTGGACCGCGGCGTTGTTCACGACGATGGATACCGGCCCAAGGCGGCGGTTAACCCTTGCCCAGAGGCGCGCCACCGAGGAGGGGTCCGACATGTCCGCCTTGAATGTCGCATGGCCCTTGCCGGGCATCGCCGCGACCACGGCCTCGGCCGCGGCCCGCTTCACATGGTAGTGCACGCCGACACGGACGCCGCGGGCCGCCAGGTGCAGGGCGATCTGCCTGCCGATTCCGCGGGACGCGCCGGTTACCAGGGCGCAGAGTGTTTTCTTTTTCCGGGGCATGGGTTGGGGGATGGGGACGCCCGAGCCGCCGGGGGCCGGGGGAGTGCGGCGCTAGCCGCCGATGTTTGTGGCCCGTGCGGCCGACCTCGTCACGCCGATTCCGCGGGGGGCACGGATCAGATCGAAAGGTGAGCCCGGATCCTATCGCGGAGCGCGTCAAGGTAGGCCCGCAGCTCCGCCTCATGCGCCGCAAACACCGAGTCGGAAAGCTCACCCCGGGCAAGGCGCTCGCCCGCCGGGAATTGGACCTCGTCTCCAATCCTCCCGAATCTGCCGCCGTCGAGGCTCACAAAACAGAATGGCCTCCCAAAGGGTTCGTAGCCGATCTCGACCAAGCGCGTCGGGGTCCGAATGAAAATATAATCGATCCTGACTCCGCGCTCCGTGGTCACCACAATGTTCGGCGCTCTCAGCGCGGCAAAAACATCGCCGGCGATCAGGAGGAAATCGGGCGCCATCGGCTGCCGGGAGCAATATTATCCCCTTAAACTCCCGGAGCCTCGCGCCCTGAATTTTCGCAGTCCCTATTTATTGGACCGTGCCAGTTCCGGCGCATGCGGCGATATCCTCAGGACTCATTTATCATTTGTGGCCGAATCCCGAGGCGTTGCGGTTGATACAGATGAAACCTGCTCGACGTGCTGCTGGATAATCAGGGCGAGATATTTTGATACAGACCTCTGGTCTTGTCGGGCCAGGTCCTCGACGGACTTAGCGAGCTCTTCGGAAATGTTTACAGTGAACCGTGCAAGCTTAGTGGGCACGTCATTAAAATGATCCCATGCGCGAAAAGGGAAATGAAAATATGTTGACTATAGGGGTCATATAGTGCCGCACCGTGCATCTCGCAATATTTCCCCGATGCCTCAGCCGTGTCGGTGGTTAGGTCTGTTTCATGAATCTTGGCATGCGGTTTTGCCTTCGTGCGGGTTCCCGAACGGACCTCCTTGCCAAATGATTTCGTCATGGGGGAGGAGGAGGTCCTTAGTCCTTAACGCTCGATATATTGGTTTTATACATGCCGGCGATCGCGCGCCCTGAGCCCGATTTAGTGAATTTGCAGACCCATTTGGCCACGTGCCTTTCGGTCCCTTTTGAGCTCTGGACCGCCACGACCCGGTCCTAGGGCCACAAAACACCTTGAGGACCCCGCGCCTACGGCGTTAGTACTAACGGTCCCCGAGGGGATTGTTCCTCCCAAGAGCCTTATGAAACCCCATCAGCATGCTAAGTCGATATCCCGTCGTGCTTTCTTGCGCACGGCGGCCGGTGCCGCGGCACTGGTCTCCGCTCCCCTTATCCTCCCCTCGCGGCTGCTCGGGGCGGGTGCGCCGAGCAACCGCCTTCGCCTCGGGCAGATCGGCGCCGGCCGGATTGCGCGGGGCCACGACATTCCAGCGGTGGTCGCCGCGAACCTGGGCGACTATGTTGCGCTTTGCGACCTGGACGCCCAGAGGTTGGCCAAGGGCAAGCTGCTGATCGAGCAGGCGACCAGGGACCTTGGGGGCCCGGCCCCCCAGCTAAGCACCTACGGCGACTACCGGGAGCTCCTCGCGCGTGGCGACATCGACGCCGTGGTGATCAGCACGCCTGACTTTTCCCATGCAGAGCTGGCCTATGCGGCGATCCGTTCCGGGAAGGACGTTTACCTTCAGAAGCCCATGACCCTGACACTGGAGGAGGGCATCCTCCTGCGGGACGCGGTCGCGCGCTATGGCCGCGTGTTCCAGCTCGGGAGCCAACAGCGCTCGACCTCGCAGTTCCGGCTGGCCTGCGAGCTCGTGAGAAGTGGCCGCGTAGGCCGGCTCTCCCATGTGGAGATCGGCCTGCCTCTGGACGCAACGGCTCCGGACCAGCCCGAGCAGCCTGTGCCAGCGAACCTGGACTATGAGCGCTGGCTCGGCCCGAACCCGAGGGTCTACTATACCGAGCAGCGCGTGCATCCGCAGGCGGATTTCGACAGGCCCGGCTGGATGAGGAATGAATCCTGCAGCCTCGGCATGATCACAAACTGGGGCGCCCACCATTTCGATATCGCCCACTGGGGCATGGACGTGGAGCTCGGGGGCCCGACGCGGGTTGAGGCGAAGGCGGTCTTCCCGACGAACAAGATCTGGAATGTTCACGGGGCCTACCATGTGGAGCTTCTGTACCCCGGCAGCGTGAAGGTCACCGTCTCCAACGAGCTTGAAAACGGAATCAGGTTCTTCGGCGATGAGGGATGGATCTTTGTTTCGCGGGGAGAGGCCATGGCCACGGCGAGCGACCCGCAGGGCGTGCGCCGTTCCAAGGCGCTTGATGCGAGCAACCCGAAGCTCCTCGATAGGAAGGATCTCAGCGTCCACCTAACCCGCAGCAGCGAGCAGCACCTCAATTTCCTGGAGTGCGTGCGCTCGCGCGCGGTGACGATAAGCCCGGCCCCGATTGCGCACCGCAGCAACTCGGCCTGCATCGTGAGCTGGATCGCGATGAAGCTTGGCCGGCCGGTCGTGTGGGACCCCGTAGCCGAGCACTTCGTGAACGACGCCGAGGCCGATGCCCTGCTGGCGCGACCGGAGCGCGCCCCCTATGGCATCCACAACGTCATGAGAGCCTGAAGCACCCGGTCCCCCTCCATGAACCGACGCAATTTCATCTCCCATGCGGCCACGATTGTCGCCGCAGGTTCCGTTCTACCGAAGGCCCTACGTGGCGCCGATGCGGGAGCGGCGCCGACCCCGGTGAGCGGCATGATGTATGCGCCCAAGGGCAGTGCCCGGCCTGTCGTGAAGCCCGGGGAATTCACGATTGCAGCCGCGCGCCTCGACCACGGCCATATCTACGGCATGTGCAACGGCCTTACCGAGGCGGGGGCGACGCTCAAGTGGGTGTTCGATCCCGATCCGGAAAAGACCCGGGCCTTCGTCGCGAAGTATCCCCAGGCCAAGATCGCACGTTCTTTCGAGGAGATCATGGGGGACCCGGCCGTCAGACTTGTCGCCGCCGCGGCGGTCACCTCCGAACGCGGACCGCTTGGCTGCGCCGTCATGGAGGGCGGAAAGGACTACTTCACCGACAAGGCCCCGTTCACGACCTTGGAGCAGCTTGCGCAGGCAAAGCAGGTGGTGGCCCGCACGGGTCGCAAGTACATGGTCTACTACGGCGAGCGCCTCCACAACGAGTCGGCAATGTACGCCCTGGACCTCGTGCAGCAGGGGGCGGTCGGCCGTATCGTGCAGATCACCTGCCTGGCCCCGCATCGCTTGAGCAAGGCCTCGCGCCCCGCATGGTTCTTTGAACGCGCCAAGTACGGCGGCATCCTCTGCGACATCGGAAGCCACCAGTTCGAGCAGTTCCTTGCCTACACGGGGGCAAAGGATGCCGAGATCACCCAGGCGCTCGTGGCCAATGTGGCCAACCCGGACCATCCCGAGTTCGAGGACTACGGCGAGGCGTCCCTCCTCGGGGACAATGGGACCTCCAACTACGTGCGGGTGGATTGGTTCACCCCGGACGGCCTCAGCACCTGGGGGGACGGCAGGACCTTCATCCTCGGAACCGAGGGGTTCATCGAGCTTAGAAAATATGTGGACCTGGCGCGCGAGAAGACCGGCGACCACGTTTACATAGCCGACCGCGCGGGCGAGCGCAGGATCGATGTAGCCGGCAAGGTGGGCTTCCGGTTCTTTGGCGAGCTGATCCTAGACTGCCTCGCGAGGACCGAGACGGCCATGACCCAGGAACACGCGTTCAAGGCCGCGGAATTGGCGCTCCGGGCCCAGAAGGTCGCGCGGCGGATGCAGACCTAACGGGTCGATCGCCAGGGGAAGCCTTACCCGGGCGGATGGGAACCCGGCCCTACGGCCTTGCTGGCGGTCGTGTCGGGTGCGGGCTTCTTGGCTGGCCCAGCCGAGAGCCGGGCCACGATCGCCTCGGCCCGTGTGAAGAGGACGAGTCCCCCGGCGAGGTAGAGGGCCAGGCGCAGCAGGCTCGCGACCAGGGCGACGTAGGCTCCCTCGTGCGCTTCGGCGTTCGCGAGCGAGACGCGGAAGTCGCGCAGGTACGCGGGCAGGTAGGTGGCGCTCACGGCGCCGTAGAGCAGCACGACCAGTCCCTGGACCCGCACGAGGGCTACGACAAATGGCTTCATGGCGTCCGCGGAGTGTCAACCTGGGGGCTTTTGGAAATAGGCGGGGTTTAGGATCTCCATCAGGGACTCGGGCCGCTTCACCGGTGTGAACCCGTGCCGCTTGTAGAGCTCGTGGGCGTCGCGGGTAGCCAGCATGAACCTTCGAAGCCCCTTGAGGTCGGGATGGGCCGCGATCAACTCGAGCATCCACGAGGCCAATCCCTTTCCCCGGTGGTCCTCCAGGACGTAGACGTCGCAGAGGTAGGCAAACGTGGCCCTGTCCGTCACGACGCGTGCGAAGGCCACCTGCTCGCCCGCGTGGAAGACCCCCACGCACAGCGAGTTCGCCACGGACCGGGCCACCGTGCCGAGAGGGATGTCCTTCGCCCAGTACGAACGCGTGAGGTAGGCGTGTATCCGGTCCACCTGCTGGGCCCGGGTCTCCGCGCTTATCGTGTAGCCGCCTCGCGTGTTCACGGTCAGCTCCAGTTGTAGTTGAAACTCACGCTGATCCTTTCGGCCTCGACGCGGTTCTGCGCCACCTCGTGCCTGAGCCAGCTCTCAAAGAGGATCAGGTTGCCTGCCTCGGCCGGATAGGTGACGTGTGCCTTGTTTTGCCTGCCCGCGTTTGGCAGCCGCGGCGGAGCGGCCATGAAGCGGTCGAGCCTCGGGTCCTCGAACTTGATGCCGGGGCAACCCTTCGGCGTCGCCACGTAGTAGGTTCCGCTCACAAAGGAGAGGGGGTGCAGGTGCAGGGAGTGCGCGGCTGAGGGCGGCATGATGTTGACCCAGAAGTCGGTCATCCGGATCTCGCGGCCCCGCAGGTCGAGCTCGAGCGCGCGCGCGAAGGCGCGCACGTGGCGCGTGATCCTGCGCTCGAGCAGCGCGAAGGTGCTTGAGAAACGGTGGAGCTCGTTCAGGGACGCGTAGCTTGTGTACCCGCCCGGGTAGTTCTTGAGCGACCACGCGCGGCCGGCCTTGTCAAAGTCGCGCAGCGCCCGGCATTCCTCCGCCAGCCCGGCGTTGAACCTCTCGAGCCCCGACTTGGCCAGGGGTTCGCAGTAGATAAGGGTCGGGAACCAGGCCCGGGTCACCGGACACCCCCCATCAGGCGTTTCATCCACGGGGTCAGGCCCAGGATGACCGCGGCGGTCGCCGCGGCCCAGAGGGCCTGCGTCATGAAGGAGTGGGCGAGGGCCGCAGAGTCGGTCGCCGTGAAGCTGCCGGCCAGTATCCCTGCCAGCTTGTTGCCGAAGGCGGAGGCGAGGAACCAGATACCGAGTGAGAGTCCCACCAGGTTGTCGGGTGCAAGCTTGGTCATGAGGCTAAGGCCCACCGGGCTAAGGCAGAGCTCTCCCAGGGTCTGGATGAAGAAGAGGGAGACAATCCACCAGGGGCTCACAAGCCCGGCCGCCGAGAGGCGGGCGGCGGGCACCATGATGACGAAGGAGATCGAAACGAGGAAGAGCCCGATCACGAACTTGAGCGGGCTCGAGGGCTGGCGGCTGCCCAGGCGCACCCAGAGCCATCCGAACAGTGGGGCCATGACCATCACGAAAGCCGAGTTGACGCCCTGGAACCAGGACGAGGGAAAGGGGCTGCCGACGGAGAAGCGATGCCCCAATGCCGTGAAACCTCCGCCGTTCGGAAGCGTCCGGTCCGTGAGCCTGTCGCCAAAGAGAGCGATGGTGGACCCGGCCTGCTCAAATATGGCCCAGAAGACGGTGGCCGCGATGAAGAAGAGGAGGATCGCCGTCACCCGCTTGCTGGTCACGTCCCTGCGCAGGCCGCACCAAACGATCGCGGCGAGCGGCGCACCCAGGTAGGCGTAGCGGATCCAGGCAAGGCTTGGTACCTGGTCCGATAGGACGACCAGAGTGAGGAGGCCCGCCGTGCCCAAGAGGATGAGCCCCACGGTCCTCCACGGCCTCGGTCCGTCCTTCGGCGGCCCGCCGACGCGCGCGAGCCTGCGCCTGCCGAGCACATACTGAACCAGGCCCAGGGTCATCCCGACACCGGCCGCCGCAAAGCCCCAGTGCCAGCTGTGCACGGGGTTGAAGCCGTTCTCGCCTAGCCAGCCCTTGAAGGCGACGCTCTGCGCAAGGTAACCGCACACAAACGGGGCTATGAACCCGCCTACGTTTATGCCCATGTAGAAGATGGAGAACCCTGCGTCCCTGCGCTCATCCCCGGGCACGTAGAGGCCCCCCACGATCGCGCTGATGCTGGGCTTGAGCATCCCGGTCCCGAGCACGATCAGGAAAAGCCCGGCGAAGAAGGTCGCCTGCACGGGTAGGGCCAGGACGAAGTGGCCAAGCGCGATCACGATCCCGCCAAAGAGCACCGAGCGGCGGGCCCCCAGGAAGTTGTCGGCGATGAATCCGCCGGGGATCGAGAGCAGGTAGACCGACATCGTGTAGGTGCCGTAAATGAGGCCGCTCTTCCTCACGTCGAACCCGAGGCCCCCGTCGACGGTTCGGGCCACCATGAAGTAGATCAGGATGGCGCGCATCCCGTAGTAGCTGAAGCGCTCCCACATTTCGGTGAAGTAGAGCGTCATCAGGCCCCTGGGGTGCCCGCCCAGCCCGCCTGAGTCGTAGACCGGCTCCGCGGTGGGGACTGCGTCGTGTTCCATCGCGCGCGATCGTGGCCAGCCGGGGCCCCGGGGCAAATCCGAAAAAGGTCAGCGCGCGATCGGGCCTCTGGCCGCTTGTGCAAGGTCCTTGCGTCCTAGCCCGTCGGCGAGGGTCGTGAGCCTGTCCAGGAACACCCTCCGCTGAAACCCGGCCAGCGGGGGGGATGCCCAGCGAAGCGACAGCAGGTAGCTGTGCAGGGCGTCGTCGGCGCGGCCCAGCCGAAGGAGCACCAGGGCCCTGTCATAGGCGGCCTGGTAGAAGCGGTCGTCCATGCGAAGCGCCTCCTCAAAGTGGTCGTTCGCCTCCCGGAACTGCCCGGACCTTGCAAAATTGAGCCCCATCTGGTCGTGCACGATCGCCAGGTAGCTTGCCCGCCCGTAGTAGCTGCTGATCCGGCGCTTGTCCGAGATGATCCGCGCGGCCTTCTGCATCGGCGCGCTCCGGGGGTTTTGCGCAAGGCGCAAGGCGACCTCCTCCGAGGCCGCCTCCTCGTTCCCGCGCATGAACTCGAGGATCAGGAGGCGGCTCGTGAAGTCGTCCAATAGCCCCGGGTCTTTCAGGTGCCGGGCCACGTAGGCGTGCTGGACCCGGTCGTCGGTCCAGATCTGGAGCTGCCTGTGGCTCATGAGGCCAAACACCGCAACCACGGCGAGGCTTCCGAGCGCGACAATGACCCTGGCGCGCCTGCCCTCCACGCGAGCGATCAGGACCGCAACCGCCGCAGCGACAATCACCGTCAGGAAGAAGGCGTACCGGTCGCTTGTCATGTGATTCTTCTCCGTGAGCCCGAAGAAGGGCGCGGCGCACGCCAGGTAGCCGAACCACAGAACCGCGACCGCGGGCCTCTTCCGGAAGGCCGCGATCGCGGCCACGGTGATCGCTCCGACGACGGCCATTGAGAGGAGTAAGGGTGCGCCGAGCGGGTTGAAATCAACGAGCTGGTCGTAGAGCGGCGAGAGGTCGGTCGGCCACCACGGCTTCCAGAGGTAGTAGGCCGCAACGTAGGCCGACTGGGCGACGCGGTCCAGGAGGGGAAGGTCCCGGATCCCGGGAACCGCGCCGAATGCCTCGGTGTTTCCAAACCGCGCCGCAAGGGTCAACGCGAGGACGGCGGCGAGCGGCGCACCGAAGGCAATCTTCTCCACAAGGAGGCGGCGAAAGGAGTTTCCGGGCTCGGCGCGACTCCGCAGGTAGTCCATGCCGACCAGCAGGACGGGGACGCCAAGCGCCAGGGGATAGGTGAGGAGCGATGCGGTGAAGGCGAGGGCGGAAGCGACGAGGAGCGCCAGGCGCCTCCTGCCCCGGGAGCGGTAGGTTCCGAGGTAGGCGAGCAGGCTCACGAACAGGAGAGCCATCGCCTGGCCGTAGAGGTTCCCCGAAACCCAGGCCGTGGTCTCGACCCGGAAGGGGTGGAAGACCCAGCCCGCAGCGGCAAGGGCCGCAGCCCCGGCCTCCCACGCCGTGAGGCCGCCCATGCGCGCCGCCGGGGCGAAACAGCGGAGCACCTCGAGCAGGATCGCGAACACGAGCCCCGCGTTCGTCAGGAAAAGGACAAGGGCCACGGTGTGGTACGGCCTCGGGTCGAGGCCCGCGAACTGATAGGTCGCGGCGAAGTTTAGCCACCCAAGGGGGATGTACCTCCGGGCATAGACGGCGTCGGTGAACATCCACGCGATCCGGTCGGCGCCCAGGCCGCCCATGTTCGGATTGAGCGCCACGTTCACGTCGTCGTCCCGGAGGTAAAGGAACCCGAAGTCGATCACCTTTAGGTTGAGGGCGAGCGCCGCCACCACCAGCAGGGCGGCGCAAAGCCACGCCAGCCTGAGGACGCGGATGCTGGCAAAGAAGGCGGGGTTCTCCTGGGTCTGCGTCACGCTTTTTGCTGGCTTGCCGGCGCCATGGCAGCCCCGTCACTCGGCTTAAGGCGGGCAAACAGGAGCGCGGTGGCAATGGTCATCAACCCGATGGTCAGGAAGGTCCAATGGATGCCCGCGACCATCTCCGCGGGTCCGGGCCGGTGCTCGCCGCCGAGGTAGAGGGCGGCCAGGAGCGAGGCGACGGCGACGCCGAAGCTCATCGACATCTGCTGGACCGTGCTCGAGATGCTGCTGCCCGGGCTCGCGTCGGCATCGGAGAGGTCGGCGAAGACGAGCGTGTTTATGGCCGTGAACTGCATCGACGAGATGAAGCCCAGTACGAACGCGAGCGCGATGATGAGGGCAAGCGGCGAGCCGGGGCGCACCCCCATGAAGGCGATGATCGTGATCCCCATGGCCACCGTGTTGAAGATGAGCACCCTGCGGTAGCCAAGGCGGTTCAGGATGCCCGGCATGAACATCTTTAGCCCCATCGCCGCCAGGGGCTGGGGCACGATCAGCAGGCCCGACTGGACGGGCGTGTAGCCGAGGCCGATCTGGTAGAGCAGGGGCAGGAGGAAGGGAAGGCCGCCCACCCCGAGGCGGGTGGCGAAGCTTCCCACCACCGAGATCCGGAAGGTGCGAACCCGGAAGAGCCAGAGCTTGAGGAGCGGAAACTCCGCACCCAGGGCATGCCGTCCGTAGGCCAGGAGAAGGACGACCGAGACGGCCAGCAGGAAGATGATGCTCTTCGTGTCGAGGGTGTGCTCTCCAAAGATCTCCAGCACGTAGGAGAGGATGGCGATGCCGGAGCCGAAGAGCGCGAGCCCCACCCAATCCAGGGGGTCCCGCCGGTCGGACTTGTAGTCGGGCATGTGGCGGAAGACCAGGTACATCCCGAACAGGCCCATCGGCAGGTTCACGAAGAAGATCATCCGCCAGTGCAGGTATCCCACGATGAGCCCCCCCGCCAAGGGCCCGATCAGGGGCCCGATCAGGCCCGGGATCGCGACAAAACTCATTGCGCGCACGAGCTCGGACCTCGGGAAGGTTCTCACCATTGTGATGCGCCCGACCGGCATCATCAGGGCGCCGCCGCACCCCTGCAGGATCCTCGCCGCCACGAGCATCGGCATGTTGACCGACAGGCCGCAGAGGAGCGACCCGAGCGAGAAGACACCGATCGCCGTGAAGAACACCCAACGGGTGCCGTATCGGTCGGCGATCCAGCCGCTTATGGGGATGAACACGGCCAGGCTCAGCATATAGCTGGTAAGCGCGGCCTTCATGCTCAAGGGGGCGATTCCGAGCGCATCGGCGATCGTCGGAACGGCCGTGTTCAGGATCGTCGTGTCGAGCGACTCCATGAAGAAGGCCACGGCGACCAGCCACGGGAGAAGCCGTTTGGCGGATTCCAGGGGCAATGGGGCGCTCATGCGGATGACCCGAGATGAACGGCTCGCTTCCCGCAATGCAACTCGCTCGGTGCCAATGCCGGTGGCACACGCCGTGCTCACGAGGCTCTTGCAATGCGGCTCGGAAACCAAATGGCGGAGGCGGCAATGGCCGGCGGGGACCGCCCTGTGGGCCCAAGCGGGGCCGCCGCCCGGCCAAGAGAACCCAATAACGGGCCTGGGACCCAGCCGCCAATCTGATGCCTTAAGCACTCGGCCACCTCTGCAGGCCCTGCTTGAAAATCGCTTGCGTCGGCCCCCCGGCGTAGAGGACACTGCAGGGCGTCTGTCACCGGACGCGAACCGTGCACCTCTGACTACATGGACGACGACGCATCCAAGGCTAATCCGACAGCGGATTTCAATAAAATCGACTTAAGCCAATTGCAGGGCTTCAGCTTTGGCACCCAATGGGCCAAGGACAAGGATTCGCCGTCCCAATCCAGGGACCATTCCGAGCGACCGCACCGCGAGGATCGGATGGGAGGACCGGGAGGCGGCCCCGACCGCAGGGATCGCAGGGCCTTCAGGAAGCCCTCCGGCGACGCCCCCTCGGCTCCGTACCGGGATGCCCCGCAGGGGGACCGCGGGCCCCGCAGGGAGCCGGGCGAGTATGCCGGAAACAACAGGCGCGGCGCGCCAGGGCCCGACAGGCAGGACCGCCAGGACCGCGGCCCGTACGACAGCCCCTATTTCGCGGTGGCCTTCTTTCCCGAGGACACGAGCTTTAACGCCCTCGTTAAGACCATCCGTTCCTCGGCCCGCACGATCGAGCTCTTTGAGATCGCCCGCACGGTTCTCGGCAAACCCGAGCGCTTCGTGGTGGTGGTGGCCCGCAAGCCGCGCCCTCCCGGCTCGCCCGAGGCGGCCCCGTTGCCGATCTACGTCTCCGTCCCCGACGGAATTCCCTTTGAGACCGAGGACGCCGCCGTGGCCCATGTGATGGCGACCCACCTCGACCTCTTCTTCGACCGAGCCGATGTCGAGGTCGATGCTCCCAAGGGCAACTACCTGGTGATCAACCGCTGCGGCGTCACCGGCGAGCTCCTGGGGCCGCCGAACTACCACCGCTACAACCAGCTGGTCCAGCAGCACTTCGCCGCCAAGGTGAGCCGCATGTCGTTCGAGGCCTATCGCGCCCGGATCGAGACGGTCCGCGACCCCGAGGTCGTGAACCAGTGGCTTGCGAAAATGAAGAAGGTCACCCGCTTCACCCTGAAGGCCCCTGTGGCCGAGGGCCAGACCGCCCTGGCCTTTGACAGCCCGGAGGACGCCCGCGCCCACCTTCTTGCGAACGCCCGCGACACCGTAGTCAAGGCCGTCGACCACGCCCGCTTTCACGGCAAGACACTCGAGACCATGCCCCGCGGCGAAATCCTCATGGCGATCGAGGGGGCCTACGAGCGCCAGCTGCGCTTCCCGCTGGACACGGCCAACCAGCTTCGCGGGAGGCTTCGCCGGGAGCACTTCACGATCTTTAAGAAGGGTTCAAAGGGCGTCTCCTATGTTTGTGCGGTGAAGCGCAAGTTCCGCGTTCCCGGGCAGGTTTTCGGCGAGAGCATCGGCAGGCTGATCGCCTTCATCGAGGAGCACCCGCTTGTGAAGGCCGGGGAGTTGGGGACAAAGATGCTTGGCATCACCCCGCCCGCCGAGGGCGCATCGTATGCGCCTGAGCAGCGCGAAAAGCTCATGCGCACCCAGGGCGACCTTATCTGGCTTGTTCGCGAGGGCTACGTTACGGAATTCATCGACGGAGGCCTGTATGCGCCCCCCGCGATGGTCGAGGCGCGCAAGAAGGAGGTCGAGGCCGAGGAGGTTGACCCGGAGAATTTCCCTGAGGCGCCCCGCGTGCCCGAGGCCCCTGCCGCAGCTCCCGCGGAGGCTCCCGCATCCGAGGTTCCTGTGCCCGAGGCCCCGGTGGCGGAGGCGCCGGCTGCCGATGCTCCCGCCGCCGAGGCACCTGTCCCGACTGCGGTGCCGGCCGAGCCGGCCCCGACTGAGAGTGCTCCCCCCGAGGCGCCGACCCCGGCCAGCTAGTCCTCGGTCAACGCAGGCGCACGCGGTGCCGCCCGTCGGCTGCAACCTCAAGGTCCAGGTGCCAGGCGTCGCCCGGCACCCATGAGGGTATCCGGTCGGGCCACTCGATTGCCAGGCACCAGGGGCTGATAAGGAACTCCTCCAGGAGAAGCTCGTCGGCCTCTGCCGGCGAACCCAGGCGGTAGGCGTCCAGGTGCGCGAGCATCTTTCCCGCGCCGCGGTGGAGGTTGTAGATCGTGAAGGTCGGGCTCGTCACCGGTTCCACGATCCCGAGGCCTGCCGCCATTCCCTGCACCCACGTCGTCTTACCAGCCCCGAGGTCCCCGTGGAGGGCCACGGTCGAGTCGTCCGGCAATCCCGCCGCGAAGGATGCCGCAATCGCGCGGGTTTCGTCAGCCGACGCGGTGGGGACGCCCTGCCTGAGCCTATCGCAGATGCTCGTAGCCACGGTAGTCCTGGAGGTTGAGGGCATCCGGCGGCCGGTCGCCCGCCCTGACAAAGCGCCCGACGCACGAAAGGCGGGTCCTGGGAAACGCTCGCTTCCACCTCGCCTCGATGCGGTCCCGGCTGCGCCGCCCGGTGACCGCGAACACGAGTTCGTAGTCCTCCCCGTCGCAAAGGGCCTCGCGAGTGCTGGCGCCGCCGCGCCGTGGGAGCATCGCCTCAAAGAGCGCGGGTTCAGCTCCCCGGGGGGTGAGGCTGGCAAGGTCCTTTGCAAGCCCGTCGCTCACGTCCATCATGGCTCTCACCTCGGCCCTCCGGCAGAGCCAGCGGCCTTCAGCAAGGCGGGGTTCAAAGGAAAGGTGGTGGCCGCTTGCAAGGCTCCTCCCGAGCGAGCCCGTCACGTAGATCCAGTCGCCGACCCGCGCGCCCGTGCGCGCGAGAATCCTTCCCCGGGATTCTCCCGCCAGAGCCAGGGTGGCGACGAATGAGCCCCTCAGACCCGTCACATCCCCTCCCACGATCGGCACCTTGTGCCTGCGGCTCTGGTGCGCCATCCCCTTGTAGAAATCGCGAAGCCACGCAAGCGACACCCGCCCGTCGAGCGCCAGCGCGACTACCGCCGCGCGGGGGCTCCCGCCCATGGCCGCGACGTCGCTCAGGTTGCGCTTGAAGAGCTTGGCGCCCGCCGCGCGCGGTGAGACCCTCCCGTCGAAATGGACCCCATAGACCAGGGGGTCCACGGTCAGGAGCTCCCGCCCGCGCGCGGGCCTCAGGACCGCGCAGTCGTCGCCGATTCCCGCAGGGGAGGCGGGCGAGGCGGAGCCGAGCCACCGGCGAATCCGGGCGATCAGGGCCTCCTCCCCGAGCGAGGAGACAGACCCCTTGCGCGTCGTCGAGAACAGGGGCTTCGCCTTCACGAGCCGATCCCGGCGACCACCAGGACAAAGGTGTTCAGGTTGAAAAGCGCGTGGGCGACCATGGTCGTGCCGATCCTGCCTGTACGTTCGTAGGCCAGGCAGAACACGACCGCGAGCGCGAACAGGGGTGCTAGGCTCGGTAGGCCGGAAAGGTTGTCGGACCAGGAGACATGGAGGGCCCCGAAGAGTGCGGAGGTAAGGAGGATGGTCATCCAACGGGGGACCCGGGTGCGGAAGTACCGAAAAAGGCCCGCGCGGAAAATGGTCTCCTCGGTGATGGGCACCAGGATCGTTGCCACCGCGACGAGGGAACCCTTGAGGAGCCACGAGTGGCTGTTCTGGAGAATGTCCACCATGTCCTGCTTCTCGTCGGGCAGGCCCGCACGCTGAAGGATGAACTCCCAGGCGCTGCTCGCCGCGAAGACGACCGGAAGGGCGATCAGGAACGTGACGACGCCGCTCGCGAACACGGGGAAGGGGCCTGGCGCGCCGGCCCTGCGGGCCTTGGCCCCGTAAAGAAGGAAGAACGAGCCAAGGCCGAGCAGGATCCCCAGGTGCATGACCGCGCCGCCCGCCACGATCGCCGAGTCGCCGTCAAGGTGCAGGGGGCGCAGGAGGGGGCCCGCCGCGGAGCTGAGCGCCGCCGCTCCCACGAACGCCAGCGCGATAAAGCACGCGAAGTCGATCGGCGGCAGGCGCCACTCGGGCAGCCGGAGGTAGCGGCTGTCGCGCCCGCGCTTGCTGACGACAAACCTCCAGATCAGCCAGAGGCCCGCCAGGATCATGGCGCCCTCGGCCGCCATCGCCGCGCCCGAGGCCGGCGTTATTGCGTCGGAATCCGTCACGACGCCGCGAACGGAAAGACGACCCTGCCATCGACGATCGTCGTCTTGACGCGGCCGGCGAGCGTCCGGCCGCTCCACGGTGAGTTGCTAGACTTGCTTTGGCCGGCCTTGGCGTCGTAGACCCATGACTCCTCCGGATCAAAGAGGCAGATGTCGGCGGCGGCGCCTGCCAGGAGCGTTCCAGCCGGAAGTCCCAGGACGCGCGCGGGCCTGCGCGTCATCAGGTCGATCGCATGGGAGAGCTTGAACTTGCTCTTTCGCACAAGGACCTCGAGAACGACGGCCAGGGCGGTCTCGAGGCCCAGGATCCCGTTGGGCGCGAAGTCGAACTCCTTGTCCTTCTCATAGTCGGTATGCGGGGCGTGGTCTGTCGAGATGCAGTCGAGCGTCCCGTCCTTAAGGCCTGCGATGATCGCCCTTCGGTCGGCCTCCGTCCGCAGCGGCGGGTTCATCTTGAAGTTGGGATCGTAGGTCGCGAGGGCCTCGTCGGTGAAGGCGATGTGGTGGGGAGTCGCCTCCGCCGTCACGCGGACCCCGTCGGCCTTTGCCCGGCGCAGGATATCCACCGACGCCGCGGAGGAGATGTGCTGCATGTGGATGTGGGCACCGGTGTAGGAGGAAAGGATCACGTTCCGAGACACGATCACGTCCTCTGCCGCGTTCGGCCATCCCCGCAGGCCGAGCCTTATCGAGACGTCGCCCTCGTTCATGACGGCCCCCTCGGTCATCGACGTGTCCTGGCAGTGGTCCATGACGGGCAGGCCGAACATCCGGGCGTACTCGATCGCGCGCCTCATCAGCTCGTTCGACTGAACGCAATCGCCGTCGTCGGTGATGGCGACGACCCCGGCGCGCTTAAGGGAGCCGATCGGCGCCAGGGTGTCGCCCTTGGCCCCGATCGTGATGCAGCCCGTGGGCAGCACCTTGACGACGGCGTCGCGGCGCACGGCGTCCAGGATGTACTGGATAGTACCCGCGTTGTCGGCGGTCGGCGTTGTGTTGGGCATGCACACCACGGTCGTGAAACCTCCCGCCGCCGCCGCCCGGGACCCGGTGGCGATGGTCTCCTTGTGCGTCTGGCCCGGCTCCCTGAAATGGACGTGGATGTCGACCAGCCCGGGTGCCGCCACGAGGCCCTTTGCGTCTATCTTCTTGGCGCGCTTGCGACCCGCGGCCGAAAGCGTGGCAACGATCCGCCCGTCCTCTGCGAAGAGGTCGCCGACTCCGTCCCTTTTTGAGGCGGGGTCGACGATGCGTGCGTTCCTTATCCAGAGTGCGGGCATGGGGCGCGGGTTATTCAGTGGACGCGATGACGTGCTCGGGCTGGTGCCCGGCGCAAAGGTAGAGGACGGCCATGCGGATGGCTATGCCGTTGGTCACCTGCTCCAGGATAACGCTGCGCGGGCCGTCGGCCAGCTCGCTGTCGATCTCGACGCCGCGGTTGATCGGTCCCGGGTGCATGATGATCGCATGGGGCCTTAGCCACGACGCCCGCGTCTTGTTGAGACCGAACATGCTCGTGTACTCGCCAAGCGAGGGGAAGTGCCGGTGGCCCTGCCGCTCGTGCTGGATGCGCAGGAGCATGACGACGTCCGCATCGGCAAGCGCGGACTTCAGGTCGTGCGAGACCTCGGCTCCGAGCGTCGTGAACCCGTGGGGCACCAGGGTCGACGGGCCCACGAGCGTCACCTTGGCCCCCATCTTCGTGAGAGCGTGGATATTCGAGCGCGCCACGCGGCTAAAGAGAATGTCCCCGAGGATCGCGACCTTGCGGCCCTTAAGGGAGCCCAGGTGCTCCTTCATCGTGAACGTGTCGAGGAGCCCCTGGGTCGGGTGCTCGTGCGACCCGTCGCCGGCGTTTATCACGGGGATATCGAGGATCTTGCTCAGGTAGAGGGGAGAGCCCGCCGCCGCGTGGCGGATCACGATCATGTCGGCGTTAAGCGCCTGGATGTTCTCTGCCGTGTCGCGGAGCGTCTCCCCCTTCTGCGTCGAGCTGCTCGCTGCGTCGAACGCGATCACGTCGGCGCTCAGGCGCTTGGCCGCCATGTCGAAGGCCATGCGCGTCCGGGTGCTTGGCTCAAGGAAGAGGTTGACGATGGTCTTTCCCCGGAGGGCCGGTACCTTCTTCACGTTCCTCTGGAGGATCTTCTTGAACGCCGATGCCGTGGCGTGGATCTGTTCGATCTCCGGCAGGCTCAGCTCCTCGATCGTGATCAGGTGTCGGCGAGTCCAGGTCATGGGTGAATTGCGGCCCTCTTCGCCTTGGACGCGCGCGGCAGGATCTCGATCCGGTCGTGCGAGGGGTTGTCGCTTAGGGAGACCACGACGTCCTCGTCCTCGGCGGCCTCGATGATTGTCCCCGAGAAATCGGCGATGATCGGCAGCTTGCGGCTGCCGCGGTCCACCAGGACCGCGAGCTCCACCGTGGCGGGCCGGCCATGGTCGAAAAGCTCGTCGAGAGCGGCCTTGACGGTCCGGCCGCTAAAAAGGACGTCGTCAACCAGGAGGACCCTGGCGCCGTTCACGTCCCCAGGCAGGAGCGTGGGGGTGAACTCCTTGGGCACGGGGTGGTGACCGATGTCGTCCCGGTGGAAGGAAATGTCCAGGTCGCCGACCCGGGTGAGGCCGAGCTTGGTGCTTAGCCTGCGTGCGAGGGTGATTCCACCGTTGGCGATCCCGAGGACCAGGAGATTCGGGGTGCGGGCGTGGCGGGCCTGAATGGCGGCAGCGAGCCGCTCAATTGCGGCGTGAACCTCTCGCGAGCCGATGGTCTTGGGCGAAGGCACCGAGCCAAGTACTGCAGTGCGGCGGTCGTGCGGTAAAGCGAAATTGGATCAGCCGCCCGAGGCGAGCCAGCCCGCAAGGTCGTCGTCCTCGAGGATCCGGCGCCCCGACCGGTACTCCTCGGCCAGGAGGCGCTCGTATCCGGGCTCGGCGAAGCGCCTGCAGTGCAGCAGCACGCGCGCCGCCTGGCCCGGGGAGCGCACGAGGCGGCCCAGCGCCTGGTTCACCTTCACCATCCCCGGGATCCGGTACACCCGGTCAAATGCGCCGTCCCTGCCGAGCTCGGAGAGCGCGGCGAGCCTGGCTCGCTGCACGGGATTCACCTCCGGGAGCGCGGGTCCGACCACCATGGCGTGCTCGACCCGGCCGCCAAGAAGGTCGATCCCCTCGGCGAAGCCCGACCCGAGCACCAGGAATAGGGCCTGCCCCCGGTCGAGGGCGCCGTTGACCCAGGCGGACTGGGCCGAAAGGTCGCTTCTCCTGGGCTGGAGCGCCGCATCCGAAACCCCCTCTAGGACGGCCTCGGCGTAGGCGTAGCTCGGGAAGAACACGGCGATCGGTGCGCCGGGTCCCGCCGAACGGTGGAGGGCCTCCACCGAGGCGGCCGTAGCGGCGAAGTGCCTGTGACGGTGCTGGAAGGTCGTGTCGACCCGGAGGTCGACCGCCACGTCGTACGCGTGGTCCCGCCAGGGTGTCGACGCCCGCACCTTGGAAAGGGGCCCGGTGCCGCAACACTCGGCGAAGCGCTCCGAGGGCCCCGGGGTCGCCGTGGCAAGGACCACCCCGCCGAACTCGGCGAGGGCCGCGCCTACCGCCCGGGCCGCATCAAGGCAGGTTATCGAGAGGACGCCCTGCTCGGGGCTCCACCACAGGCGCGGGAGTTCGACGGCAGAGAGCTCGGCGGCCGCGGACGGAATCCGCCAGATGAGGCCCGAGACATGGGGCCCTAGGGCCGCGTAGTCCACGGGAAACTCCCCCGCGCCCTCCGCAAGCCGCGCGATCTGGTCCGTGGCGTCCTCCCGTTCGGCGTCGGAGAGGAGCGGCGCCTTGGGTCGGCCCTCGAGGAACCGGGCCCATTCGTCCCATTGCGCGATCCACCGGGAGGGGGCATCGGCCTGGCGCAGGGCGTCGCACACCTTGCGCGCGTCGGGCGCCGCGAACGCGTGGGAGTGGGCGTCCGCGGCGCGCGACGGCAGGTTGTGCGCCTCGTCGATCAAGAGCAGCGTCCGCGCGGGGTCGAAGCCCGGCCTCTCGTAGAAGAGCCCGCGGCTCTCCGGCGAGAAGACATAGTTGTAGTCCCCGATCCACACGTCGTTGAAGGCGAGGGCGGCGCGGGTGATCTCGTACGGGCATATCCTTGCCCCGACGCCTGCGCTCCTAAGGGTCGCAAGGTCGCGCGGCTGGTCCTCAAGCAGGTAGAACCGCGAGAGCCCGCTCGAGGGCCAGCGCCGATCGGCCCCGTCCAGGTAGGCGCACGCCTCGCGCACGCACTGGAACACGCTGTTGACGCAGTGCTCGGCCTTGTTGCGCACATGCCACACGGCCACCGGCGCCCCCGCCGCGAGGTCGTCCCCGGCGGCCGTCATCGAGCGCAGCGTTTCCGCGACCTGCAGCTGGCCCGTGGACTTGCCTGTCAGGTAAAGGACGCGCTCGAAGGAACCCTGGCGGAGTTCCCCGAGCGCGCACTCAAGCAGCACCCCGGTCTTCCCGAAGCCGGTCGGCGCCTCAAGGAGGACCGCGGACTGTCCGCCCCGGATCGAGTCCCTGAGCGCCGCGAGGGCGTCCACCTGGCCGTCGCGCGGCACCGCGAACGCGGGGCGGAACCTAAGGCCCCTCAGGCGCTCGCGCGCCCGGAGCCTCAAGTCCAGGAATTCGGTCACCCGGGACAGCCTCTCCTCGAGCAGCTGGTTGTCGGTCGCGTTTAGGACAACGGTCTGCGCGAGGCCTGAGTCGGCCTCCACAAACACGAGCTCGCAGCCCTCGCCGGCGCCGCGGAGCGCGGCATAGGTCGCCAGCTGCACGAAGTAGCCGGGGTAGTCGGCGCGAAGCTCCGCCTCGCCTGCCGGCAGGGGCCGGGTCACGGTCTTTATCTCGCGAAGCCGGAGCCCTTTCCCCTCGCGCACGACCTGGTCGATCCGGCCGGAAAGGGCGATCACCCATCCGCGGCGCGCGAGTTCGCCGGTCACAGAGACCTCGAAGAGGGCGTCCGCGCCGTCGGCCACCGCCTGGGCGCGGAGTTCGTTGTGCCAGCGGGTGCCGAGCTGCGCGCGCCAGATGCCGCCGCCCCCCCCGCCCGAGCCCTGCGGCCCGATCGAAAAGTCCGAAAGGTCGCCGACGCCGAGCTCCACCCGCCGCCTGTCCAGGTCGAACCTCACGGGATCACGATCTCGGTGTTGCCCCCGAGGTAATCCTCGAGGCTCCGCCTTAGCCTTGCGACCTCGGCCGGCGCCGCGTTCTGCCCGGCGACCGGGCGGTTGAGGAGCCCCGTCGCCAGGGCTTGGTCCCCTTCGCCGAGCGAGGGGATCCACTCCTGCTTGACGGGGTAGCCCTCGTCGCGGGCGAAGACGTACAGGCTCTTAAGGTGGACCACGTCGGGCCTCTCGGAAGCGGCGAAGGCGTCAAACGCCGTCCTCAAGAGGAGCGCCACGTTTTCGCGGCTCTCCTCGTGCACGGGGTTGCGGCTTATGATCGCCGCCAGCGCCGAAGCGAAGCGGAGGGCGTCGTAGCTGCGGCCGATCGAGGTGCGCCGCGTCGAAATGCGCAGGTCCTTCACGAACCAGGTCCTGCCCTGGTTCGAGCTTTCCAGGAGGGCCGAGACCTCGTCGAAGAGGTCGGGAACCACGTGGGGCGAGGACGCCCGCTTCGGGATGCGCTGCAGCGCGAGGAGGTTGCCGTGCTCGGCCGAGAAGAGCCCGAAGCCCTGGAACGCGTCCGTCGGGGGGCGCTTCTCGATCACGAACGCATCGGCGGTGAGCGTCTGGCCGGGCACCAGGGAGGGTCGCTTGGGGGCTACTTTGCCTCGCGGAGCTTTGCGGGTTCCGGGTCGGGCCACGGCGGGGTCACGGCCCCGCCCGAAATGATCATCTTCATCCCGTCTCCGACGGCCATGTCCAGCTCGATGACGTCCGACCTCGGGATCATCAGGAGGAAGCCGCTTGTCGGGTTGGGGGTCGTCGGCACGAAGATGGTCCACACCTCCAAGCCCGCCTTTCTCTGAGCCTCCCCCTGGACCGTGTTGGTGAGGAATCCGATCGTCCAGCACCCCTTCCTCGGGAACTCCACCAGAACGACCTTGTTGAACATGTGCCGGCTCTGCGAGCTGAAGGTGTTCACGATCTGCCTGACCGTGTTGTAGACGGCGTTCACTCCCGGGATGGACTGGATGAACCGGTCCCCTATGCTGAAGAAGAACTTCCCGAAGACGTAGCGGGAGACGTAGCCCAGGAGCGTCACCAGGGCCATCACGATCAAGGTCGCCAAGATCGACCACACCGCGTCCAGGCCCTGCCTGTCGCGCAGGCCCTCGGGCACGAACACAAGGAAGAGCGGCTTGAAGGTCCCGCCCACGAAATCGATGATCTTGCTGAAGACCCAGATCGTCAGGCACAGCGGCGCCACAAGGATCAACCCCGAAAAGAAGGCGTTCCTGATCGCTACGTAGCGGGAGATTGTCGGTTCTTGTTCGGCCATGGATGGGTGGATGTGTCGTACCAACCGCGGGGGGACTACGCCAGCTTGAACCGGGGCATGGCGCCCGCCTTCTCGAGAAACCGGAGGGCGCGCCCCTCGGCGCGCCTCATCTCCCGTTTGGCCGCGGGCCTGAGATCGTCGTAGCCTGCCAGGTGGAGCCAGCCATGGACGACGTAGAGGGTCACCTCCCTGGAAAGCCTAGCCTGCGAACGGCCCACGTGCCGGATGGCGGCGTCCACTGAGACGCAGATCTCGCCGGCCTGCCCGTGCGCCGGGTCCCCGTCGAAGGTGATCACATCCGTCCGCGAGGCGTCCCGCAGGTAGCGCCCGTGGAGCTCCGCGAGGGCCTGGTCCGTCAGGAACGCCACCGAGAGCTCGCCCCGCGGGCAGCCCCCCCCGAAGGAATCGGGGTGCGCGTCCAGCGCAGCCACGGCCGCCTTCAGTCTCCTCTTGTCGGCCTTCAGCCTGGGATGTCGGATCGCGACCTCGAGGATGCGCCCCTCGCCCTTCACGCCTTCGCCTCGTTCGGGGCCTCTCCCGAGGCCTGGTAGGCCACCCGAGCGTGGAGCATGTTCAGAAGCGTGAACGTGAAGCTGTTCTTTATCTTCGCAAGGTCCTCGAAGGTGAGCGGCGCCTCGTCGAGCTGGCCGTCGGAAACCCGCTCCGAGACGAGCCGGTCGATGATGGCCCCGAGCTTCTCGGCGCTGATGGTGCGCACGGAGCGCGTGATCGCCTCCACGCCGTCCGCCAGGGACACGACGGCGCTCTCCTTGAACTGCGGCTTGGGCCCCTCGTAGCGGAAGGGGCCGTCGGGCACGGCCGGGGGCTCCACGCCGGGGAACGGCGACTGCGAAAGCGCGAGCGCCCTCTCGTAGAAGAACTTCACGAGAGTCGTGCCGTGGTGCTGGCGGATCACGTCGACCACGGCCCGGGGCAGGTGGTGGCGCGCCGCCAGCTCCACCCCGTCGGACACGTGCTGGCGGATGATGGCCGCCGAGGAAGCGGGGTCCTTCTCGTTGTGGGGGTTTCCGATGTTGCGCTGGTTCTCCGTGAAGTACGCGGGGTTGGCGGCCTTGCCGATGTCGTGGAACAGCGCGCAGGCGCGCGCAAGGAGCGGGTTCGCGCCGATCGCGTTGCACGCGTTCTCGGAAAGCTGGGCGACGATCAGGGAGTGGTGGTAGGTGCCGGGCGCCTCGAGCTGCATCCGCCGCAGGAGCGGGTGGTTGAAGTCCGTGAGCTCAAGAAGCGTGATGTCGGTCGTGCGCTTGAAGAGGGACTCGAGGACCGGCAGGAGCCCGACCACGGCGACACCGGTCAGGAGGCCCGTGAGGAGGCCGGCCGCCATCTGCCAGCCAAGGGTCTCGTAGGGGGTCTGCTGGGCCACGCCGATAAGGGCCGCGAAGGCCGCGACGGTGAGGCCCCCCATCCCGGCAGCCCGCACCACGCGGCCGCGCCTGCGCGCGTCACGGCAACCGAAGATCGCGACCATGGAGGCCAGGAACGTGAGGACGAGCAGGTCCAGGCGGTTGCCGTAGATCACCCCGGTGAAGATCGATATCAGGAGCGCCATGAAGATCGCGCTGCCGGCGTCGATCAGGATGGCGACGATCAGGGGCGCGAGCGCCGTCGGGGCCACGTAGGGAAGGGCGGACGCCCAGGTGGCGTCCTTCACGAAGAGTTCGGCGCCCCCGATCGAGTACACCGCGCGCACGAGCGCCAGGTTGAAGATGACGACCAGGGCCAGGAGGCCGAGCCTCACGTTGCTGGCGAGGGTCTCCGGGTCCTCCAGGCGGACGTACAGGATCGAGGCGACGACCATCGCGAGCACCAGGAGCACCCGGCCGAAGAGCTCCAGTCCGTCGTCAAGCTCGGCGGCGCCGCCCTCGAGCGCCGCCCGGCGGTAAGCCGTCGCCATCTCGTACTGGTCCTGCGTGACACGGTCGCCGGCGTCGACGATCGTCTTGCCCGGCGCCACGCGGACCGACACCGGCCTTAGCCGGGAAAGGACCTCCGCCTCGCGGGTCGCGGCCGCGGCCGTGTCGAACACCAGGTTTGGGCGGACGCCGCTCCTGAAAAGCCTAAAGAGCGCGTGCGCCGCGGGCCTCGGCACGCCCTCCGCGGCCAGGCTCACCCTAAGGAACGTGAGGGCGTCCTCCATCGACTGGACGGAGCGCGCCGCGACCCCGCCCGAGGGCCGCTCGATCTCGAACATCATGACGGAGTCGGGCTCGGCCCCGGAGGCCACGTTCTCGTGGACGCCCTCGCTGTAGATCTGCCTAAGCGCGGCGAATCCGTTTTCAAAGAGTGCGGCGCGTGCCATGGCGTCCCCGGCCGTCAGGAGCGCCGCCAGGTCGTCCGCGTTCGTCTCATAGGGCCCCCGCGCGTTGAACTCGTCGGCAAGCGCCGCCAGGGCCTTGCGGCGGTCGAAGAAGAGGGCGGAGGGATCGGGGTGCGCGGCCTCGAATGCGGCCAGCTTGCCGAGCAGGTCCCGCGCCGCTCCCTCGAACTTGTCCAGGGCCTCGGTGTCGAGCCGGTATATCGGGGGCAGTCGGGAGAGGCTTTGTTCCCTCTCGGCCCGCGTCCTCTCGGTGCTCACGTAGCTGAACGGGAATCCGGCGACGATCCGCACGGGGGCGATCTGGTTGGGGAGGACCGGCAGGTCGAGCACCCGCATGCCGGCCGAGCTCACGATCACGATCGCGGCCACCGTCACGACGAAGATCAGGCCCGCAACAAGGCGGCTCTGGTCCAGGAACTCGCGGAAACTTGATCCGGCGGTGGAACCGGCGTCACCCCGTCGGACGTTGAGCCCGCCCATCAGGAGTTTCAACTGGTTGCGAACGCTCATGGCTACCGGCCGTCGACGGGGTGCCCGTCGCCCAGGGGATTCTTGTAGTGGTCGTAGGCCTCGATGATCCTCTGGACGAGCGGGTGCCGCACGACGTCCTCGCTCCCGAAGGTGTGGAACACGATCCCGGGCACATGCTCGAGGATCCTGCGCACCTCGAGGAGCCCCGAAACCTTGGAGCGCGGAAGGTCAATCTGGGTGACATCGCCGGTCACCACCATCCGCGAATCCTCCCCAAGGCGCGTCAGGAACATCATCATCTGCTCGGGGGTCGTGTTCTGGGCCTCGTCGAGGACGATGAAGGCCCTCGAGAGGGTCCGGCCCCGCATGTAGGCCAACGGGGCGATCTCGATGATGCCCTTCTCGGTGAGCTTAACGACCTCCTCGGGGTCGAGCATGTCGTGGAGCGCATCGTAGAGCGGCCTTAGGTAGGGGAGGATCTTCTCTCGAAGGTCGCCGGGAAGGAAGCCAAGGGCCTCGCCCGCCTCGACTGCGGGACGGGTGAGCACAATCCGTTCCACCTCGTGGTTAAGGAGCGCCGAGACTGCGGCGGCCATAGCGAGGTAGGTCTTGCCGGTGCCGGCGGGCCCTATCCCGAAAACGATGGGCTGCTTGAGGACCGACTGCAGGTACTCCTTCTGGCCTATCGTCTTGGGTACCACGCTCTTGCGGTTGGTGGCGATCACCAGCGGCTCGTCGAGGAAGGCCCGCCACCTGCGGGCCTCGCCCTTCGCGAACGAGTCCACGAGCCGGGCGAAGTCGGGGGTGCGGATGTTCATCCCCTGGCTCCGGGCTGCGTTGAGGAACGCGAAGAACTCCTCGGCGAGGGCCAGCGGCTCCTGGGGGGCCTCGATCTTGAGCCAGTCCTCGCGCGTCACCAGCTTCACGCCGAGCGCCCGCTCGGCATGCGCGAGGTTCTCCGTCTTGCCGGCATAGAGCTGGCTCAGGTGCCGGGGGCTCGGGAAATGGAGCGTCTTGGCGGGCACGAATTTCCGCGTTCAGGGATTGGCGGGCAGCACGGCGACCGCGGCGGCGAGCCTCGCCCAGGTTGACTCGAGGGCCTGGGGCAGCACCCGAGTCTGAGTCAGGACGGGCATGAAGTTGTTGTCGCCGTTCCAGCGCGGCACAATGTGCCCGTGGAGGTGGGCGATGCTGCCGCCAGCGGCCGACCCCAGGTTGAACCCCAGGTTCACTCCGTCGGGTTTCATGGCCGCCGTCAGGAGCCTCTTGCCGAAGACCATCTCCTCCATCAGGTCGGTGCGTTCATCCGGCCGGAGTTCCTCAAGCTCCACCACCTCCCGAAACGGGACCGCCAGGAGGTGGCCGGGGTTGTAGGGGAAGCGGTTGAGCACCAGATAGGAGAGCTTTGAGCGGTGGACGATCAGCGCCGCCCGGTCGTCGCCCATGAGCGGCAGCTCCGTGAACGGGCGCTTCATCATTGCCGGATAGCGCGGCGCCTCAATGTATTCCATGCGCCAATAGGCGTGAAGCTGCTGCATCGTGAAGGGCCCTCCACCGAAACATAAAGGGGGGGTAAAGTCAAAGACTTGCCAGCCGGCCAGAAGCTTGTGTCATTTAGGCACCATGCGGGCATCACAACTCTCACGAAGGGTGGCTATAACGGGACTTGGAGCGATCACTCCGGTCGGTGCGAGCGCCCCGTCCACCTGGTCCTCCTTGCTTGCTGGAATAAGCGGCATTGGACCTATAACCCACTTCGATCCAACAGGTTGTAATGCTAGGATTGCTGGCGAAGTGCTAGGATACGACCCGACCGCCGTCACGGGTAGACCGGTGCACCCCCGGGGTATCGGGACGGATCCCGTCCTCGCTCCGCTTTCTCCAAAGGAGGTGCGTAAGTTAGGGCGTTTCACACACTTGGGAATGGGTGCCGGTCTTGAGGCCTACATTGATTCCGGGCTCGATGCCCACCGGTCCTCACTGCCTCCGGAGCGGATTGGCGTCAACCTGGGTGTCGGGCTGGGAGGCCTCCCCGAGATCGTGGCGACCCACGAGGTCTGGAGGCTGGGCGGCTTCAGGAAGATCTCCCCCTTCTTCATCCTGCAGTCCGCCCCCAACATCCTGGCCGGCCAGATGGCGATCCTGCTCAACTGCCGTGGACCAAACATGAGCATAGCCTCGGCCTGCGCGACCAGCGGGCACGCGCTGGGCGAGTCCGCGCGCGCGATCCACCGCGGGGATGCCGACGTCATGATCGCCGGCGGCGCCGAGGCCGTGATCACCCAGGTTGCCGTGGGCGCGTTCGCCCAGATGAAGGCGCTGTCGACCCGCAACGACGCTCCCCAAAAGGCATCGCGGCCCTACGACACCGACCGCGACGGGTTCGTCATCGGCGAGGGCGCGGTGGTTTTCATCCTAGAAGAGATGGAGCACGCGAAGCGCCGCGGCGCGCGCATCTATGCCGAGCTCTCGGGCTACGGCGCCACGGCGGACGCCTACCACCTCTCGTCGCTGGCGCCTGAGGCCGAGGGGTCCCGCAGGTCGATGCAGCTCGCGCTCGACGACGCGGGAATGGCCGCCGAGCGGGTCGGTTACGTCTCGGCCCACGCCACGTCCACTCCGGGGGGTGACGGGGAGGAGGCCGCGGCGATCGCCGCCGTCTTCTCGGCAAGCAGGGGGAGCCTCCACGTGAGCGCCGTCAAGTCGATGACCGGGCACCTGCTCGGAGCGGCGGGCGCCCTGGGCGCCCTGGCCGCCGTCCTGGCGATCGACACGGGCAAGATTCCCCCGACCCTCAATCTCGAGACCCTGGATCCCGCCTGCGCCGCGCTCGGCCTCAATTTCACGGCCAACACGGCGGTGGAGAAGCGGGTGGACGCGGCCCTTGCCAACAGCTTTGGGTTCGGCGGGACGAACGCCTCCCTCGTGTTCGCGCGAGCCTAGGGGCGATCACGATCCGTCCGGGGGAGGCGTCGCAGGAGCCACCTTGAGCGGGCCGGAGCCCACGGGCGTCGTGTAGGGCCGCACGATCACCCGCGAGGCCTTGTCCGGCGACAGGAACGCCTTGGCGAGCGCGTCGACATCGGCCTTGGAGATGGATTCGAAGTCGGCCTTTCGGGACCTCGCCCAGTCGAGAACCTCGGGCCGTTCCTGGGCGCGCAGGAGCACCGTCATCCAATAGGTGTTCGTTCTCTCGGACTCGCGCAGCGCCGTGAGCTTGGGGTTCTTGGCGCGGTCGAGCTCGTCCTGGGTGATGCCGTTGGCACTCATGTCGCCGGCGACCGCCACCACGACGTCCTGGATCTGCTTGGTCTTGGCCGGGTCGACGATGACGGCCGCCTCAAGGTAGCCGTACCCCGGGAAGATGTCGCTCGCAAAGCTCCCGACATTGGGGGAATAGGTGCTTCCGAGCTGCTCGCGGATCTTCACGCGAAGGCGGTCGCCCAGGATGTCGCCGAGGATGTTCAAGCGGCGCGCCCGGTGCACGTCGGCGCCGTCGGAGGTGGGCCAGTACACGGCCACGAGCCCCTTCGGTATCTCGGACTCGATCGAATAGTCCCACGTGAAGGGCTTGCTCGGGTAGGAGACCTTCTTCAGGTCGTCGAGCGCCGGCTTGGGATCACGCTTGGGGAGGGTCCCGATCGTGCGCGAGGCGCACTCGATCACGGTGTCGACGTCCAGGTCCCCGATGACCGAGACCTCGAGAGCGCCGCTCGCCAGCTGCGGGGCGAGCCAGGCCTTCACCTCGTCCAGGTTTCGGGCCATCATCTCGTCGCGCGACGGAAGCCCGAAGCGCGGGTCGCCGCTCGCCAATAGCCTAGGCACCTTCAGGTTCATCGGGCCCCGCTCCGTGTGGGCGAAGGAGATGTAGGCCGCTTCGATGCGCTTACGCGCCTGGCGGAGCGCCTCCTGCCTGTAGCCCGGGTCGGTGATCGACGCGGTCAGCAGCTGGAATTCAAGGGCCAGGTCGTCCTTGTTCGTTCCGCCCTCGAAGAGGAAGGCGTCGGTGGTCGAGGAGAAGAGGACACCCACGGTTTTCCCGGCCAGCACCTGCTGCAGGTCGTCCTCGCCGTGCTTGCCGAGGCCGCCGGCGGAGAAGGTGAGCGCCGAGAAGCGGGAGAGGCCGGGCTCGGTCGAGGCAGGCTCGGTCAGCATGCCCGTCCCCAAGCGGGCCCCCACGTGGATCGTGTTGGCCTCGAAGTCGGTCTTCTTGATGTTCAGGCGCACGCCGTTTTCAAAGACCACCTCGGTGAAATCGAGGTCGTCGATGTGGGTGCGGCTGGCGACCTTGCCCGGGGGCCCGAAGTCGGAGTAGCCCCAGGTGATCGACGCCCGGGCGTCGGGCGCCTTTATCGGCACGGCCCTCGCGCGGTTGTAGGCGGCCGCAACGATCGCGTTGGCCGCGTTCGCCACGCCCACGATCTTCGCGTTTCCGGACACGATCACGAAGCGGCCCTGGCTGGACCACGCCTGCCTGTAGGCGGCCAGGCAGTCGGCGAGCGTCACCTTCGAGAGAGCCGGCCCGTAGAGGGCCAGGTCGTCGGCGGGCGAAGTGAACACCTCGCGGTCGACCAGGCTCTGGGCCAGGTCGCCGGCAAGCTCGTCGGACCTGCGGGTCGAGGCCGTCTTGTCGGCCTGCTCCAGCGCGTTCCGGAAATTGGACACCACCTGCTTGAGCTCGTCGTCGTTGAACCCGTATTCGTAGGCCCGGCGCATCTCCTTGTCTGCGACGCCGAGGGCGTCCGCCCACTGCTCTGCCTTGCACGCCACATTGATCTCGGTCTGCCGGTAGAGGTGGAAGGAGTCCTCGACCGACGCGCCAGCGCGGATGAACGGCGCGTTTTCCTGCTTGGAGAGGATCTCGAGGCGGAGGTTCAGGATGTCGAATGCGAGCATCCGCGGCAGGTACTTCAGGCGGACCGCCGCCGTGTCGGGCTCCTCCACGTAGGGCACCGCGGTGGCGATGACGACATTGGTATTCGGGGCCTCCGGCTCGCCGTGGTAGAGCGCCTTCAGGCCCTTGAAGACGGGCACCTTGCCCAGGTCCACCTCGGGCGGCTCGGGGCTCCTGGCGCTTATCCCGGAGAACCCGTCCACGATCTGCTTCTCGATCGAGGGGGCGTCGATGTCGCCCACCACGATCACCACCATCTTTTCCGGCCGGTACCAGGTGTTGTAAAACTCGACGAACGGGTCGCGGTTGGACTTGGTGATCACGTCCTCAAGCCCGATCGGCAACCGCTCGGGCACGCGGGTTCCCTGCAGCATGAAGTCGAGCTGGGCGACGAACGTGCGGTAGCCGACAGAGTCGCGGCTGCGCTTCTCGCTCAGGATGATGCCGCGCTCCTTATCCACCATCTTCTGATCGAGGAGCAGGCCCCCGCAGTAGTCGGAGAGGATCTGGAGGCCCTCGGCAAGGGTTGCCGGTGCGGTGTCGGGCAGCTCCAGCTGGTAGAGCGTATGGTCGAAGGAGGTGGAGGCGTTGGTGTCGGCCCCGAAGCCCATGCCGAGCCGCTGGAGCTTCTCCACCAGGGTGCCCGGCGCGTAATGCGTGCTCCCGTTGAAGGCCATGTGCTCGAGGTAATGCGCGAGGCCGCGCTGCGCTTCGGTCTCATCGAACGATCCGGCCAGGACGAGGAGTCGCAGCGACGCGCGCGCCTTCGGCTCATGGTTGGGCATCACGACGTAGCGGAGACCGTTCGGGAGCGTCCCGAAGTGCGCCGCCGAGTCGGCCTTCAGGTCGCTCTCGGCCTGCGGGAAGGGAAGGGCGGCCCGGAGGGAAAGCGCGAGGGCCAATGAGGCCGCCAGCGCGGTGAGGAGGGGGATGCGGCGCATGTTGAGGCCGGAATCGTTACATCGGCCGGGGCCCCGGCGACAGCAAAAAAGCCGGCCGGAAAACTTGTTGTGGCATTGTGCGCCGGTTTGACTGTGCTTGGACCCCGTGAAGAAAAGCGCAAGACCATGATCTGGTTATACAGGCTGCTGTTCCCTTTCGTTCTTCTGGCCATGGCGCCCTATTACCTGCTCCGGATGCGCAGGAGGGGCGGCTATGCACGTGGGTTCTCGCACCGCTTCGGCTCGGTGCAGGGCCTGCCGGCGAGGAGGCCGGGGGTGCGCCGGGTCTGGCTACAGGCCGTGAGCGTCGGCGAGATGCTGGCTATCGAGCCCCTGCTGCGCTCTCTCAGCGCCGAGGGGACCGAGGTGGTCCTGACGACCACGACCAGCACCGGCTACCGGGTGGCGGTCGACCGGTACCCCAAGCTCGTGGCGGCCGCCGCGTACTTCCCGATCGACTGGGCACCCTTCTCGGCGCGCGCCTGGTCGGCGATCCAGCCGGACCTGGCCATCATCACCGAGGGCGAACGCTGGCCCGAGCACCTGCGCCAGGCCTCAAGGCGCGGCGTGCCCGTCCTCTGCATCAATGCGCGCATCTCGGACCGGAGCTTCTCGCGCCTGGCGCGCTTCCCCAGGGCAGGGCGCTTCGTGACCGCCGGGATCACCCGTCTCCTGGCGGCGTCGGCCCAGGACGCCGAGCGCTTCCGCTCCCTCGGCATCCCCCCGGACCGGGTCGAGATGACGGGCAACATCAAGCTGGACGTCCAGATTCCGATCCTTGACGCGGCGGCCCGCGCCACGCTCAGGCGCGAGCTAGGGCTTGCCGGGGACCGGCTGGTGCTCCTGGGATCGTCAACCTGGCCGGGCGAGGAGGCGGCCCTCGTGGACGCCCTCGTGGCAGCCCGAGCCAAGGGAATTCCGGTGTCCCTCCTGCTTGTCCCACGGCACGCCGAGCGCCGTTTCGAGCTCGAGAAGCTGCTCAGGGGAACGGGCCTCCTTCACCACTTCCGGTCCCGGGGGGCGGCCCCCGACGGGGTCGACGTGGCCGTGGCCGACACGACCGGGGAGTTGCGTGCCCTCTCGCAACTGGCGGACGTGGTGTTTGTCGGCAAGAGCCTCCCCCCCCACCTAGAAGGGCAGACGCCCGTCGAGGCGGCCTCCCTCGGCAAGCCCGTCCTCCTGGGCCCGGGCATGGCCAATTTCCGCGCGATCTCGAAGGACCTCCTCGCCCGCGGCGCCGCGCTCCAGGTAGCCGATGCTCGGGGGCTGGAAAGGGAGGTCGTGGCGCTCCTTGCCGACAGGCCGCGCAGGGAGGCGATGACGGAGGCGGCAGCCGCGTGGAAACGGGACACCGGGGGGGGCGTTGAGCGGACCCTCGGGGCCATCCGCCGCGAGTTTGCAAAGATTAATAAGTCGGGGTGATCCAGGGGCCTGTTCCCTGTCATACCGGCGCTTTGGGTCAGGAACCTCCTTGCCTTCGCCTGCTCGGTTTCTTCAATCTAGACGCTCCTGCACTAACGCTGGACCCGCAGATCGGGGCATCACCTACAACACACACACTAAGACACTCCCATGGCTGTCAAAATTGCTATCAATGGTTTCGGCCGCATCGGCCGGCTGGTATTCCGCGCTCTCGTTGAACAGGGCCTGCTGGGCTCGAAGTTCGATGTGGTCGCCGTTGGGGACATTGTGCCGGCTGACAACCTGGCCTACCTGCTCAAGTATGACTCCACGCAGGGCCGCTTCAACGGAACGGTGTCGTCGAAGAAATCCGCCCCCGAGAAGACCGAGGACGACGTGCTCGTGGTGAACGGCCACGAGATCAAGGTCGTGAGCGCGAAGACGCCGGCAGAGTTGCCCTGGGGAGCCCTGGGCGTGCAGGTCGTGATCGAGTCGACGGGCCTCTTCACCGATGCCGAGAAGGCCAAGGGCCACCTCGCGGCCGGGGCCAAGAAGGTGATCATCTCGGCGCCCGCCAAGGGCGAGGATGTGACCGTCGTTCTCGGCGTGAACGACAACAAGTACGACCCCGCCAAGCACAACATCATCTCCAACGCCTCCTGCACGACGAACTGTCTGGCCCCCGTGGTCTATGTGCTCCTGAAGGAGGGATTCGGCGTCGAGGAGGGCCTCATGACGACCATCCACTCCTACACCGCCACGCAGAAGACGGTGGACGGCCCCTCGAAGAAGGACTGGAAGGGCGGGCGCTCGGCCGCGATCAACATCATCCCCTCGACGACGGGTGCCGCCCGCGCCGTGGGGCTTGTGCTCCCCGAGGTCAAGGGGAAGCTCACCGGGATGTCCTTCCGCGTCCCTACGCCCACGGTCTCCGTGGTCGACCTCACGGTCCGCACGGTCAAGGAGACCTCCTACAAGGCCATCTGCGAGGCCATGAAGAACGCCAGCGAAACGTACCTGAAGGGCATCCTCGCCTACACCACCGACGAGGTCGCTTCCTCCGACTTCATCCACGACAAGAGTTCCTCGATCTTTGACGCCGGCTCGGGCATGGAGCTCAACAGCCGCTTCTTCAAGCTCGTGAGCTGGTACGACAACGAGTGGGGCTACAGCAACCGCTGCATAGACCTGCTCAACAAGGTCGCTGCCGCTCTATGAGCTTCAAGAGCATCCGCGACCTCCAGCTCTCGGGAAAGCGCGTCCTTGTCCGCGTGGACTTCAACGTCCCGCAGGACAAGGTGACGGGCGCCATCACGAACAACCAGCGGATCGTGGCGGCGCTGCCGACGATCCGCTACGCGCTCGACCAGGGCGCGACCGTGGTCTTGATGAGCCACCTCGGCCGGCCCGACGGGCAGAAGATCGCCAAGTTCTCGCTCAAGCCCGTGGCCGCCGAGCTTGAGAAGCTCCTCGGAAAGCCGGTCACGTTCCTGCCCGACTGCGTCGGGCCCGAGGTCGAGGCCGCCTGTGCCCATCCGGCCCCGGGCTCGGTCATCCTCCTTGAGAACCTGCGCTTCCACATCGAGGAGGAGGGCAAGGTTAAGCTCGAGGACGGCACCTCCAAGAAGGCCGACCCTGCCGCTGTCGCGGCATTCCGCGCGAGCCTGTCCAGGCTGGGCGACGTGTACGTGAACGACGCCTTCGGGACGGCCCACAGGGCCCACTCGTCGATGGTGGGGGTAAACCTGCCCCAGAAGGCGGCGGGCTTTCTCATGGAGGCCGAGCTCAAGGCCTTTGCGGCGGTGATAGGCTCCCCGAGGCGCCCCCTCCTGGCGATCCTGGGCGGCGCGAAGATAGCCGACAAGATCCCGCTCATCCGCAACCTGATCGACAAGGCCGACGAGATCATCATAGGCGGCGGCATGGCCTACACCTTCAAGAAGGTCCTAAACGGAATGGAGATCGGCAGCAGCCTCTTCGACCCGGAGGGCGCGAAGATCGTGGCCGAGCTGGTCGAGAAGGCCAAGGCACGCGGCGTATCCATCATCCTGCCCGTGGACTACGTTTGCGCCGACAAGTTTGCGCCGGACGCGGCGACGCGCCCCGCCGACGACTCGACCGGGATACCCAAGGACTGGATGGGCCTTGATGCGGGTCCCAAGTCGATAGCCCTTTACCGCGAGGCGATCCTCCGCGCAAAGACGATCATCTGGAACGGGCCGAGCGGCGTCTTCGAGTTTGAGAAGTTCGCCGGCTCCACCCGGGCGATGGCCGAGGCGATCGCCGAGGCGACCGCCCACGGCGCCACGACGGTTGTCGGCGGCGGCGACACGGCGACTGCCGCCAAGAAATTCAAGGTGGCCGATAAGGTCACACACTGCTCGACAGGCGGCGGCGCCAGCCTCGAGTACCTCGAGGGCAAGGTCCTGCCCGGGGTCGCATTCCTGGAAACCTAAGTAACCCGCCACAAGGGGCGGCACCCACCATGATCCGAAAGAAACTTATCGCCGGCAACTGGAAGATGAACAAGACCTCGGCCGACGCCGTGTCCCTGGCGCGCGAGCTGGTCGCCTCCGTGGGCTCGCAGCCGGACGTCGACGTCGTGATCTGCCCCCCGTTCACCGCCCTTGAGGGCGTTGCCAAGGCGATTGACGGGTCCCTCATCAAGCTCGGGGCCCAGAACATGCACTTCGAGGCCTCGGGTGCGTTCACCGGCGAGGTGTCGGCGCCGATGCTGCGCGCCATCTTCACCACGCACGTGATCCTGGGCCACAGCGAGCGCAGGACCCTCTTCGGCGAGACCGACGAGCTCGTGAACAAGAAGGTCCTGGCCGCGTTCAAGAACCAGCTTAGGCCCATCCTCTGCGTCGGCGAAAGCCTCGCGGAGCGGGAGGCCGGGGCGACGCTCAAGGTGGTGCAGACCCAGACCGAGCGCAGCCTGGAAGGCGTAAGCAAGGAGCAGGCGGCCACGCTTGTCGTGGCCTACGAGCCCGTTTGGGCGATCGGGACCGGCAAGGTGGCGACGACCGAGCAGGCGCAGGAGGTGCACGCGTTCATCCGGGGCCTCCTCACCAAGCACTACGGGGAGGCCGTAGCCCAGAAGATCCGCATCCTCTACGGCGGCTCGATGAAGCCCGCCAACGCCCCCGAGCTCCTCGCCCAGAAGGACATCGACGGCGGCCTGATCGGTGGCGCTAGCCTGGAGGCCAGGAGCTTCACGGAGCTCGTCAAGGCCGCCGCGGGCGTCGCCTAGGCAGCCCCTACTTGCCCGGGGTGCCGGGGTCGTCCCTCGGCAGGCCGGCGGGCGTGCCATAGGTCTTCCGAAGCCTCGCGGCGGAGCGTTGCGACGCCTCCACGGAGAATGCCTCGAGGCTGCCGTCGTTCTGGCGCGCGAGAAGCTGCTCGGCCTCGGGGATCGACACTCCCTCCCTGATCTTTATCGCGCGGTAGATCTTGAGCATCGCGGTCCACCCCGCTAGCGGATTGGGGTCCTGCTTTCCCGAGGAAAGCTGCGCCTTCACGCATCCCGCCAGGTAGGCCGCAAGGAGCAGGCCCCGCTCGCCGGAGTTGGAGAGCTCCGAGATGCCCTTCTTGACGTCGCACCACGGGACGGCGTCGGTCCCGAGGTCGACCACGACGTCGTCGCTCTCCAGGGAGAATTTGAGGATCGTGTTTGAGGCGCGGGCCACCGCGTCGTTCTTCTGCGTCTCCGGCTTTGCGCCGGCCATGTCCCCCGAGGCGTTCGCCTCGAAAACACGGATGGCCTCAAGGACCTGGCCGCGGGTGACGGACTCCGCCGCGGCAAGGGGCAGGGCGGACGCAAGGAGCAGCGCGAGGGCGCAGGGGATGAGTCGGGGCATTTAGGGGTAGGCCAGACGACACGTCACCCAATCGTCGCGAACTTTGCAACGATTAGTGGGTGCGCGCCGTCAGGTCGGCCGCCAGGCGCCTGAGGAACCCCGTGTCCCCCGGCAGCCCCCGAAGTGTCGAAACCGCCGAGTCCGAGCGCTCGCGCGCGATGCGCCGCGCCGCGTCAAGCCCATGGACCGAAACATAGGTGGCCTTGCCGGCCCTCGCGTCCTTCCCCGCGGTCTTGCCGAGCGTCGGGGTGTCGGAAGTGGCGTCCAGGATGTCGTCCACAATCTGGAAGGCTAGCCCTAGGTCCCGGCCCGCCAGGCGCAGGGTCTCGACCGCGTGCTCGGGGGCCCCGGCGCACAGCCCACCCATGGCGAGCGAGGCCTCGATCATCGCGGCCGTCTTATTGAGGTGGATGAACTGCAGCAGGTCGGGCCCGGTCCCCGCGGCGCGCTCCGCGAGGAGGTCCTCCATCTGGCCCGCGATCAGGCGGCTGCTTCCCGCTGCGCCCGCCAGCTCCCTGACAAGCCGGGCGGCAAGCCCCGGGTCGGCCGCGTAGGATTCCCCCAGGATTGCGAAGGCGTGCGTGAGGAGCGCATCGCCCGCCAGAAGCGCGGTGGCCTCGTCAAAGGCGCGATGCGCCGTCGGCCTGCCCCGCCTAAGGTCGTCGTTGTCCATGCACGGAAGGTCGTCGTGGACCAGGGAATAGGTGTGCACGCACTCGACGGCCACGGCGGCCGCAGACGGGTCGGCCTTTCCCGGGGCCTCGAACAGCCTCCAGGCCGCGAGGACGAGGACAGGCCTCAGGCGCTTTCCCCCGGCCATCATCGAGTAGCGCATCGCCTCGTGGAGCCTCGCCGACGGTTCCCGGGCCCCGGGCAGGAGCCGGTCTATCGCCTCCTCCACGCCCGCCACCAGGCCCTTCAGTTCCTCGCCGTGATCCATGGGGAAAGTGAGCGGAATTGGGGTCCGGCTGCCGAGAACAAACTCGCCAAGCCCGTGGGCTTGGCACATATAGGCAAGGTCCACCCGATGCCCACCTACGAGTACGCTTGTTCTAAGTGCGGTCACCAGTTCGAGCAGTTCCAGTCCATGCGCGACGAGCCGCTTAGGAGGTGCCCTAAGTGCAAGAAACTTGCCCTGAAGCGCCTGATTGGCGGAGGCGCGGGCCTTATCTTCAAGGGCAGCGGGTTTTACATCACCGACTACAAGAACAAGGGCATGGCATCGGCCGCCGCGGCCGAATCGAAGGGGCCGGCGGCCAAGACGGCCGAGGCCGCCGCCAAGCCCGAAGGCAAGCCCGCTGCAAAGGCGCCCACTCCCTCAACGAAATAACGATCCCCATGATCTCCAAAGTCAAAAAAGCGCAGAAGGGCCCGAGCTGGATTGAGGTCGGGCTCGGAGCGGCCCTAAGCGTCATTCTCGGCGTTGTTCTGGGCGCCGCCTACCTGGTCACAAAGCCCGTGCAGACGGTGAAGGACATCCCTAAGGACGCACCCTCGGGAGCCGTCTACTACATCGAGGGGGTCCGCGACTTCAACAAGGCGGCCGTGGTCGAGGAAAAGCGGAAGAGCCTCACGGACGGCGAGTCGATCTCGGTCCAGGAGGGCGAGCTAAACGCCTTTATCGGAAGCGTGGCGAAACCCGCACCCACGGCCAAGCAGGGCGACAAGAGCCCGCCGCCGGCCGACCAGAAGCTGCTCACGCCGGGCACCCTCAACGTGAGGATCCGCAGCGGAACGGTCCAGTTCGCCAACCCCGTCGCCTACAACGTCTATGGCTTCACCGGAACGGTCATCGTGCAGGCCACCGGGACCTTTTCCCGGCACGGCGGCCAATTTGAATTCGATCCCGAGTCCATCTACGTGGGAGGATGCCCGATCCAGCACTTCCTTTTCGTGCGCGCCTACGTGCTCAAGAAGCTCCTTTTCACACTGCCCGTCCCCGACGACTTGGCGGCCGCCTGGGCCAAGGCTTCCGACGTTTCCGTGGTGGGCAACACGCTGCAGGTGAAGATGCCCTAGGCCCCCGGGAAAGGCCTAAGCCTTCGTGTCGAAGAGCCTCAAGAGCATCGGGGTCATCTCGTTCCTAACGGTCGTTTCCCGCGTGCTTGCGCTGGTGCGCGACTCGCTCGCGTTCGCGATCTTCGGCTCGGGCTGGCTCTACTCGGCATTCCTCACGGCCTTCATCCTGCCGAACCTCTTCCGGCGCCTCCTTGCCGAGGGCTCGATGACCGCGGCCTTCGTGCCGACGCTCCAGGAGGAGCTTCACGCCAACGGCCGGCAGGGGACCTTCCAGCTTCTTTCGAAGGTCGCCTCGTGGCTTCTCGTGGCGACAGGGATTCTGGTGCTCTTGGCGGCGGTCGTCTTCAGCCACTCCCGGCTCATCCCCGGCCACGAGGAGAAATGGTACGTGGCCGCGGACCTGGCGGTCGTCCTTTTCCCGTACCTTTCCCTCATTAGCCTGGCCGCGGCCTGCAGCGCCGCGCTCAACGTGCACCAGCACTTTGTCGAGCCGGCGCTTTCCCCGATATGGCTGAACCTGGCCATGATCGCGACCCTGGCCGGCGCGGGACTGCATTTCGCGCACACGCCGCTGGGCGAGGTACACTGGCTCTGCGCGGGCGTCCTGGCGGGCGGGTTCCTGCAGATGGCGGTCCCCGCCGCCGTCCTCATTTCGATGGGGTGGCGTCCCCGGTTCGACCTGGGGCTCTCGCCTCGCGTCCGCGAGATCGCCCTCCTGATGACACCCGGGATCTTCGGTACGGCAATCTACCAGATCAACTTCTCGGTCTCGCGCTTCATCGCCTTCTCGCTCGACGACTCCTCGGCGACCTATCTCTTCAACGTGAACCGCCTGATGGAGTTTCCAATCGGGGTCTTCGCGGTCGCGGTCTCCACGGTCGTCTATCCTCTGATCGCGGCGCACGCCGTCAGGAGCGACTTCCGCTCGATGGCCACCGACTTCCAGAAGGGCATCCGCCTGATCCTGATCATCAACGTGCCCGCGGCCGCGGGGATGGCGCTCATTAGCGAGCCCCTGGTGCGCCTCATCTACCAGCACGGCCATGCCACGGTCGCGGACATCCACCGCATGGCGTTCCTGCTTTCGCTCATGGTGATCGGGCTGCCCTTCTTCTCGGTCGTGAGCCTGACCGTCCGGGCCTTCTACGCCGTGAAGGACACCCGGACGCCGGTCCGCGTGGCGCTGGTCGACTTTGCGATCAATGTGGGGCTAACGCTCCTCCTAATCCGGTGGTTCGGCGTCGTCGGGATCGTCCTTGCGAGCACCACCTCGATCATCGCCCAGACGCTGCTGCTGGGGCGGGCGCTCGTCAGGCGCCTGCCCGAGATGCACCTTGCGCCTCTCCTGCCTAGCCTTCTGAAGGTGTGCGCGGGCACGCTCGGGATGGCCGTGGTGGTCTGGGGCGGTCTGCACGCGCTCCCGGTCCTGGGGGTTGGCGCCCGGGGCTCCGACATCGCGGCGGTGGCGATCCTTGTTCCCCTGGGGATAGGCGCCTACGGCCTGGCGCTATGGCTCATGCGCATCGAGGGCCGGGAGGACCTTGAGGCCCTCCTCGTGCGGGTGCCCGTATTGGGAGGGATTTTCAAATCCAAGCTTTGACAAATCTCCGTACTCTCGCTCGTTCAGATTCCACCCTCATGCCATCCGTATCCGCTTCCGCCGTCACCGAGGCCCTCAACTGGCGCTACGCCACCAAGAAGTTCGATCCAACGAAGAAGATCTCAAAGGAGACGTGGGCGGCCCTCGAGCAGGCCCTTGTCCTGGCCCCGTCCTCCTACGGCCTCCAGCCCTGGAAGTTCCTTGTTGTCGATGACCCCGCGATCCGCGAGCGGCTCTCCGCGGCGTCCTGGGGCCAGCGCCAGCCGGTCGACTGCTCCCATTTCGTGGTCTTCACGGCTCGGAAGAACTATGACGGCACCGACCTGGAGCGCTTCATAAACCGGAGCGCCGAGGTCCGCCGTGTTTCCCACGAGAGCCTGAAGGGCTACGCCAAGGTCATTTCCGGGAGCCTGGAGCGCGCCCGCAGCGGGGGCGCCCTCGACAGCTGGATGGGCCGCCAGGTCTATATTGCCCTCGGGGAATTCATGACCGCGGCCGCGCTCCTGCGCGTCGATACGTGCCCGATGGAGGGCCTGGATCCCGCCAAGTACGACGAGATCCTGGGCCTGGGCTCGCAGGGCTACGGCACGCTGTGCGCATGCGCCGCCGGCTACCGCGCGAGCGACGACAAGTACGCCTCGGAGCCCAAGGTCCGATTCAAGGACTCCGAGGTGCTGCTCCACATTTGAACCCGCGCGCCCGCGACCGATCCCCGTGAAGGCCCTGACTATCGAGGGGATTGGCAAGGTGGCGCTACTTGAAGCGCCAGAGCCGGTCGCCGGGGCCGGCGAGGCCGTGGTCGGGTTGCGGGCCGCCGCCCTGAACCACCGAGACGTATGGATCCTGAAGGGCCAATACGCGGGCCTTAGGTACCCGTGCATCCCGGGCTCGGACGGGGCCGGCGTTGTCGCCTCCCTGGGCCCGGGCGGCGACGCCTCTTGGGTCGGCCGCGAGGTGATCATCAATCCCTCCTTCAACTGGGGCCCGAGCGGGTCCGCGCAGGGGCGAGATTTTTCGATCCTGGGGCTCCCGCGGGATGGAACCCTGGCCGAGCAGGTGGCCGTACCGCTTTCGCAGCTGGCGCCGAAGCCGGCCCACCTCTCCTGGGAGGAGGCCGCGGCGCTTCCCCTGGCGGGCCTCACGGCCTGGAGGGCCCTCATGGGCCGGGCCAGGCTCGCCGGGGGCGAGCGGGTCCTCATCACCGGGATCGGGGGAGGGGTGGCGCTCTTTGCGCTGCAGTTCGCCGTGGCCTCGGGAAACGAGGTCTGGGTCACCTCGAGTTCGGAGGAGAAGATTGGTCGGGCCGTGGCCCTGGGTGCCAAGGGGGGCTTCAGGTACGATGCCGCGGGGTGGGCGGCTGCCGCCGCGAAGGCTCCCGGACCCTTCGACGTGATCGTGGACAGCGCGGGAGGCCCCGGATTTGGGGACCTGCTCGACGCGGCCGCACCCGGTGGCCGCATTGCCGTCTTTGGCGCCACCCGGGGCAACGTGCCCGACGTTGCCCTGAGGAAGGTCTTCTGGAAGCAACTCTCGCTCCTTGGGTCGACCATGGGCAGCCCGTCCGACTGGTCGGCCATGACGGAGTTCGTGGGCCGCAACGCGGTGCGGCCCGTCGTGAGCGAGGTCTTCCCCCTTGCCCGGGGTCCCGAGGCCTTCTCCCTCATGGACAAGGGCGGCCAGTTTGGGAAAATTGTCCTTCGGATTTAGGGCCTGGCCGCGGGAAATCCGGGGGGGCGCTCTGTTCCGGCTTGGCGCGGGCCGGTTCGCCCGCGAGTCTTTGCGTCAATCCTGATGAAACCCGATCCCAGGTTCCACGCGTGCATCATCGCCGGGGGCAGCGGCGAGCGTTTCTGGCCCATGAGCCGAGCGAGCTGCCCGAAGCACCTGCTGCGGCTCTTCTCCGAGCGGACGCTCCTGGAGGAGACGGTCCGGCGGCTGGACGGCGTGGTCCTGCCCTCGAACATCTGGATCCTCACGAACCAGCTCCAGGTGCCCCTGATCCGCGAGGCGCTCCCGGATTTCCCGGCCTCCCAGATCATCGGCGAGCCGGCGAAACGGGACACGGCGCCGGCGGCGGCGCTAGCCACCGGACTGGTAAGGGCGCGCGACCCGAACGGTGTCCTGGCGCTCCTGCCGGCCGACGCCATGATCAACGACACCAGGCGCCTGGCCGAGCAGCTTACGGCGGCCCTCCGGTGGGCAGGGGGAGAGGGGGCGGGAGGATCCTCCAGGGACCTGATCACCTTCGCCGTTCCGCCGACCTACCCGGCGACCGGGTTCGGCTACCTGGAACTCGGGGAGCCCCTTGCAAAGAGTGCCGACGGAAGCCGGCTCCTGCGGGTGCGGCGCTTTGTCGAGAAGCCCGACCTTGAGAAGGCCCGGGTTTACCTGGAGAGCGGCCGCTACATGTGGAACGCGGGCATGTTCTTTTGGTCGGTCGGGACCTTCCTTGCCGAGGTCGAGCGCAACGCGCCCGAGCTGGCCGCCTTCGTGAAGGATTTTCCGGGCGGGGACCCCTCCGCCTACCTGGCCTCGCGCTTCCCGTCGCTTCCCAAGATTTCCGTAGACTTTGCCGTCCTCGAGAAGGCCGCCTGCGTGTCGACCGTTGTCGCGGAGTTTGACTGGGATGACGTGGGCTCGTGGTCCGCGCTCCCGAAGCACCTCCCGTCCGACGCCTTGGGCAACGTTGCCCGGGGCCGGGTCGTGTCGGTCGGCTCCACCAACACGATCGCCGTGAGCTCCGGCCGATTGGTGGCGCTCTGCGGGCTGAAGGACATCGTGGTGGTCGAGACGGCCGACGCCGTGCTCGTCTGCCACAAGGATTCCGTCCAGGATATAAAGAGCCTGCTGCCGCTCATCCCCAAGGACACCGTCTAGGAAAGCCGACCGACCGAGGCCATAGACACCCATGCTACAGTCGCTCCGCATCCGAAACCTGGCGCTTCTGGAGTACGTCTCCGTTGACTTTGACCCCGGCTTCGCAGCAGTCACCGGTGAGACGGGCGCGGGAAAGAGCATCCTTATCGGCGCCCTCTCCCTGCTTGCCGGGGAGCGCGCCGACAAGGCCGTGATCCGCCAGGGCGCCCCGGCCTGCGAGGTGGAGGCCTCGCTCCATTTCAGGGACCCGAGCAAGGTGGACGCGCTCCTTGCCGAGCTCGACCTGCCGCCCTGCGAGGAGGGGCTCCTCCTGCTCAAGCGGAGCGTGCCGCGCGAACGGGCGCCGAAGATCACGGTGAACGGGGGCCTGGCCACGCTCGCGGCGCTGCAGCGGCTCGGGGAGCTTTGGATCGACTTCCACGGGCCGAGCGAGCCGAGGCGCCTCCTGAAGGACGCCTGCCAGCTGGAGCTCCTGGACCTCTATGGTCGCGCCGGGCCCGCCCTGGAGGCCTATGGGGCCCACTACCGCGCGTGGTGCGAGCTCCAGGCCGAGAGCGAGCGGATGGCCTCCGAGGCGAGGCTCTCTCCCGATGAGCTCGCCTTTACCGAGGCGCAGCTGGCGAAGCTCGACCGCCTCGAGCTCACCGAGGAAGCGGTCGCCGCGCTGGAGAGGGACTTCCAGAGGATGAGCCGGGCGCAGGAGATCGCGGCCATCGCCTCTTCACTCGAGGCGGGCCTCACGGGTGACGAGGGTGCCGGCGCCCAGGTCGCCGCCTTGGTGCGCGAGGCGCGCCGTCTCGAGTCGGTCGATCCCGCGAGCAAGGAGCTTGCCGACCGCATGACGGGCGTCTCGGCGGAACTCGGCGACCTTGCCTCGGAATTTGCAAACCTTGCGCGCGAGCTCCAGGGCGACCCCGAGGGCATGGGCCCGCTCGAGGAGCGCATGAATGCCTGGCTTGAGGCCCGCAGGCGGCACGGCCCCGACGTGCGCTCGGTTGCGGCCGCCCGCGAGGCGATGCGAAAGCGCGTCCTGGTGCAGGGCGACATCGAGGGGACCCTGGCGCGTCTCGACCGCCAGATCGAGGCCGCGGCGCGCGAGGCGCGGAGGTCGGCCTCAGCGCTCCGTGTGGTCCGGGAGAAGGCGGCAAAGAGCCTGGCCAAGGTGGCCGCGGCCGGCATCGCGGAGCTCGGATTTGCAAAGGCCGAGTTCAAGATTTCCATCACCGACGGCCCGGGCCTTGGCCCTTCGGGGGACTGCGGCTGCGAGTTCCTGTTCTCGCCCAACGTGGGCGAGGCCCCGCTGCCGCTCGGGAAAATCGCCTCAAGCGGCGAGCTTGCGCGGGTCATGCTCGCCCTGAAGGCCGTGCTCGCGGACCTGGACTCGGTCCCGGTGCTCGTGTTCGACGAGGTCGACGCCAACGTGGGAGGGGAGATCGGCAGCGTGGTCGGAGAGCGCATGGCGGAGGTGGCCCGTCGCCACCAGGTGCTCTGCGTGACCCACCTTCCGCAGGTCGCGGCCCAGGCGGCGAGCCACTTCGTGGTCCACAAGGACCAGACGGGCGAGCGGGCGATCGTAACGATCGAGCCGATCCACGGGGACCGGAGGGCGCGCGTGGCGGAGCTCGCGCGGATGCTCGGCGACCGAAACGCGAAGAGCGCCCTGGCGCACGCCGAGAAACTCCTAAGGGCCGGCTAGCACTCCGTCATGAAACTCGAGCCCCTGGGTGACGCGGCGGTCGTGGCAACGCTGGGTGAGGCCATCGACCCGGCCACGCTTGTCGCGGTCCTCAATTTTGCCGAGGCCCTCGGGGCCGCCAAGGCGAAGGGCGTGACCGACATCGTGCCAGCCTACGTCTCCGTCACCGTATTCTACGACCCCTCGCTGCTTTCCGACGGGCCCGAAGGGGCCTATGAGAGCGTATGCCGCCTCATGGAGGCGTGCGCCTTGAAGGCGAGGGCCTCTCCCGGAGTACTGGGCACAAAGGTGGTGGAAATCCCGGTGTGCTACGGGGACGACTACGGTCCCGACATAGAGCTCGTTGCCGAGTACTGCCGGATCGGCGTCGATGACGTGGTGTCGCTGCACTCGGGCGGAGACTACCTGGTCCACGCGATCGGGTTCACGCCCGGCTTCCCCTACCTGGGCGGACTTCCTGAGGCGCTCAGGATCCCGAGGCGGGACTCACCCCGGGCGCGCGTCCCCGCGGGCTCCGTGGCGATTGGCGGCTCGCAGACGGGCGTCTATCCGGTGGGGTCTCCAGGGGGCTGGCACATCATAGGAAGGACCCCTGTGCACCTCTTCAGGCCCCATCTCGAGCCGGCTTCGCTCCTTAAGCCCGGGGACCGCGTCCGTTTCAAGCCCATGTCGCCGGGGGATTTCGAGCTATGGAGATAAGGGTCATCCACGCGGGCATGCAGACGACGGTCCAGGACCTGGGCCGCAAGGGGCACCTTGCCCAGGGCGTCCCGATAGGGGGGGCCGTGGACCCGATCGCCCTCAGGCTCGCAAACCTCCTTGTCGGAAACGCCGAGGACCTGCCCGCGCTCGAGATCACGCTCACCGCGCCCGAGCTCGAGTTCGAGAAGGACGGGTGGATCGCCGTCTGCGGCGCCCGTTTCGAGGGCGTGCCCTCATGGAGGCCGATCCGGGTATACGAGGGTGACCGGCTCAAGTTCGGGAGCCGCATCCAGGGCTGCCGCGCCTACTTGTCGATCTGCGGGGGATTCAATGTCGAGCGGATCATGGGGGGCCGCGGCACGTTCCTGCCTGCCGCCTTCGGGGGTTTCGAGGGCCGGGCCCTGCGCGACGGCGACGTGATCCGCTCGGTGCCCTGTGAACGGGTGCTGACAGGCCACTGGAGAATGGACGAGCGGGTGCTGCCGCGCTACTCGCGCGAGCCCACGGTCTCCGTGATTGCGGGCTCCCAGGCGGACGAGTTCGGCGATGTCTTTTACGCGGAGCGCTTCGCGGTCACGGCGCGTTCGAACCGCATGGGGATACGCCTCGAGGGACCTGCGCTGACGCGGTCCTCGGGCATCGAGCTCATCTCATCGGCCGTGGCGCCCGGAACCGTCCAGGTTCCGCCCGACGGCAACCCGATTGTGCTCATGGCGGACGCCCAGACGCTCGGGGGCTACCCGCGCATCGCGCATGTGGCCTCAGCCGACATCCCTCTTCTCGCCCAGCTCGCCCCGGGTGACGGCGTCCGGTTCAGGAGGATCACGGTGGCCGAGGCCCACGCGCTGGCCCGGGCGGAGGCGCACAGCCTTGCACTGCTTCGCCAGGGGCTGGCGGAGAAGATACGTTCCGCATGAGTCGCGGCGCGACCATCGACCTGAACGCGGACGTGGGCGAGGGGTGCGGTTTCGACGGGGAGCTGATCCCGCTCGTCTCGTCGGTGAACATCGCCTGCGGGGCGCATGCGGGTGACGAGGCCACGATGAGGGAGGCGCTGGGACTGGCGCTTCGTTCCGGGGTGGCGATCGGCGCGCACCCGGGATTTGCCGACCGGGAGAATTTTGGAAGACGGGAGATCGCGATGGCCCCCGATGAGGCGGGTTTGCTGGTGGTTTCCCAGGTCGCGCGGCTGCGCAATGTGGCCGGGGGCCTCGGCGCCCGGGTGGGGCACGTGAAGCTGCACGGCGCCCTCTACAACATGGCATCCCGGGACCCGGAGCTTGCGACCGCGGTTGTCGGCGCACTCTCCGCGTATGCTCGCAAGAATGGAGCCTTGGTGCTTTTTGCGCTCGCGGGCAGCGTGCTCCAAAGGCTTGGCAAGGACGCGGGCCTAAGCGTAAAGGGAGAGGCCTTTGCGGACCGGTCCTACAGGAGAGACGGATCGCTCGTTCCGAGGTCGGAAGTGGGGGCGGTCATTGAGGACGAGGCAGCCGCCGCAAGGCAGGCCCTGCGGATCGCCCGGGAGGGCGTCGTCCGGACTCTAGACGGCGCCGATGTCCGGATCGACGCGGCGACGCTGTGCATCCACGGCGACAAGCCCGGGTCGGTCGCCTTCGCGCGGAGGATCCGCAGGGAATTGGCGGCAGCGGGCATCACCCTCGCCGGGGACCGGACCATGGCCTAGAGGAACCAGCCGTTTTCCGAGGAGTGCTTCCATATCCTGCCCACGAATCGCTCGAGCTCCAGGTTCACTTTGAAGATTAGCCTGTCGGAACCCGAGGTGAGACCGTAGCCCACGCCCACGTTGTATTCGACGCCACCCGGAAATTCCCCCCAGATCGACGGGAAGACATAGTGTTCCTGCCTTGGCCCTGGGTCGGCCTGGTCTATCAACCCGGTGCCCCCGTAGAACTCAAGTCCGGGGGAGGCGAGCCGCGACACGCGGTACTGGACCCCGGCCACGTAGCCAAACTCCACGCCCTGGTCATGCCCGGCGCCTGCAAGCACCTTCTCGAATTTCGGGTTGGCCATCACGGCCAGCGGCCCGAAATCCCTCTCCAGGATGGGCCGGAACTCGAGCTCGCGGACGGCGTCGTCAAATTGCGGCGTCTTGTGCCATTCGAGTTCGAGGTACCATCCCACGTCGACCGGCAGGCGGTCCTGGTCGAAGAGCCTGCCCCTAAGCCGGAACTTGTCGCCCGCCCACCTTAGGCCCGCGGCGTCCGGCCGTGCCATGTTCAAATAAAGCGCCGCCTCGACGCGGTCGGTGAGACCGTAGGTGAACTCGTAGGAATTGTAGAGGAGGTGGTTGCTCGGTATCGTGCCGCTTGAGGTGCCCTCGGCGCCCAAGGTGTGACCGGAATCGACGTATGCATTGTCGGACTCGAATTCCGCCATGCCCGCCGAGAGCGTCGAATAGGGATACACCTCGAATTCCCAGGGATCGGTCAGGGCGAGGCACCGAGGTGAGGCGAGCGCACCGAGGACGAGCGCTAGAAAGGCGAAGAGGTTTCCATTTTGGCGCGTCATGTGATTTGGGAGGGCGCTCCCTATTTCGCGGCGATATCTCCCTCGGGGACGTCCGAGTGAAAGTCGTCGAAGAAGTCGTAATTTCCCGGCCTTAGCGCGGGCACGTGCACCAGGATGCTCTGCCCAGCCTCAACCACCTTTTCGCGGTTCAGTTTGAAGCTCTCGAACTCGATCCGCTCGTGGCTGTCGTTTAGGACTTTGACGTTAAGGGGAATACCGGCTGGAACGGCGATTTTCAGCGGTGTGAAATGGTGCTCCTTAAAGTGAATCTCTATGGTGAGCGGGGTAATTTCCTGTGCTATAAGAGGCTCATATGTAAATAATAACAGAAATACTGCCGCGACTTTCAAGATGAGGTGCTTAGGGCAGTCCATATATGCGAATGAGATTCACTCGCATTAGAATCGCGCGCGGTTCACCAAGTCAATCCTTGAAACAAAAAACGATGATCCGGCGACCTGTCCCGCCAGCGGCCGAGCGATCCGTCCGTGCCGGTAGGCACGCCCTTCTCAGGTGTTAAACCTGAAGAGGGCGACGTCCCCGTCCTGGAAGACATACTCCTTGCCCTCGAGCCTGTACTTCCCCGCCTCGCGCGCCGCGGCGACGCTGCCGAGCTTCGAGAGGTCGGAATAGGAAACCACCTCCGCCTTGATGAAGCCCTTCTCGAAATCGGTGTGGATGACGCCCGCCGCCTGCGGCGCCTTCCAGCCCTTCTTGACGGTCCAGGCGCGAACCTCCTTCTCGCCGGCGGTGAAGTAGGTCTGCAGGCCGAGCAGCGCGTAGGTCGCGCGGATGAGGGACGACACGCCCGAGTCTTCGACGCCCAGGTCCTTCAGGAATTCCTTCGCCTCCTCAGGGGCCAAGTCGATCAGCTCCGCCTCGATCCGCGCGCTTATCGGCACATACGCCGCGTCGTGATGGGCGCGCACGAACTCGGCGACCTTCTGCACGAAGGGGTTTTCCTCGGCCTTGGCCAAGTCGCTCTCGGCGACATTGCAGGCGTAGATGACGGGCTTGGCCGTCAGCAGCTGGAAGAGCTTCAGGAGCTTCACCTCGTCCTCGGTTGCCGGCAGGATGTTCGCGGGCTTGTTCGAGTTCAGGTGCGGGATCAGGCGCTCCATCAGCACCACCTCGGCCTGCGCCTCCTTGTCGCCGCTCTTCGCCTTCTTCTGGGTCTTGTCCATGCGCTTCTGGACGGCGTCCAGGTCGGAAAGGACGAGCTCCGTCGTCACGACCTCGATGTCGCGAACGGGATCGACCGAGCCCATCGTGTGGACGACGTCCGGGTCCTCGAAGCAGCGCACCACGTGCACGATCGCGTCCACCTCGCGGATGTTCGCGAGGAACTGGTTGCCCAGGCCCTCGCCCTTGCTGGCGCCGGCAACGAGGCCCGCGATGTCCACGAACTCGATGGCCGCCGGGATCACGACGCCGGTCTTGGCGATCTTCTGGAGCACCGCCAGGCGCTCGTCAGGCACCGTCACGACACCCACGTTCGGGTCTATCGTGCAGAACGGGTAGTTGGCCGCCTCCGCCTTTCGTGAGCGGGTGAGGGCGTTAAAGAGGGTGGACTTGCCCACGTTGGGAAGCCCGACGATGCCTGCTTTGAGCATGGAGGGTCGACGTTCTTAGCCGTGGGGGCCGCGGTCAATGGCAAAGGGCCCCCGGGGCGCAGTCATTTGGCCCCGGGCCACACGAGGTCCATGAACGCGTCGGAGGAGAAGGGCGGGGGATCTCTGAGGGACTTGGCAAGGGCGCGCCACTCCCCGGGCACGGGATTATGGTAGGCATCGCCCTGGAGCGACTCGGTCGCGTCGCCTCCGGCGACCGTTCCGGAGATGCCGAGGATCACGGGTCCCTCGCGAACCTCGAGCGGTTTCACGGACTCGACGAGCCGCCTCAGGGGTTCAAGCTCAGGCGAGTCCCCGGGGCGCCTTGAAGAGGTGAGCCAGGCCCTGCTGCGGTTGCCGGGCCTTATGATGACCACGATGTGGAGGATCTCCGGCGTGGTCGCGCCCACAAAGAAATTGTGCGCGACCTCCTTGACCTGCGCCACGTACGCCGAGACGGCCTCGGCTGGGGGCATCCGCTTGATGAGGACGTCCCTCGACTGGTAGGATGCGAGGCGCTCCATCTTGTAGCCGTTGGAAACGTCGACGGGCCCGAAGTTGAATTCCTGGGCGGCCGTCGTCGCCACGGCCACCCCCTTGCGCGTACCCGGTTTGAACCTCCACTGGGCCATCGCTTCGAGGGCCGCCTTGCTCAGGCGCGGGTCGGTGGACCTGACCACCACGGGGTCCGCGACAAGGCCCTTGTCCGAGACAATGTAGACCATGAGGACATAGCCCCCGAGGAGGTGCCCCGGCTCGAACAGGGGCGATTTCGGCATCTCCCCGGCCACGGGCAGGGGCTCGGCGTAGCCCTCGGACTGGCGGGTGTCCACGACCTTGTACCGGCCGCCGTAGGCCTCCTTGATCTGCCGGTCGAGGACGACGCCTCCGTCGCCCTCCATGTTGTTGTAGACAATGGGCTTGTCCTGCGCGCCGCACGGGACTGCAGGGCCGAGGAGCGCCAGGGTGGCCGCGAGGTGGAGAAGGATTCTCAGGAGGGAGGGGCCTGGGAGTGACACCCCAGGGACTGCCCTCTATGATCACAGCCCCAGAATTCGTTACAACACCGATGAAGGAGCCCCCATGCGCCCCAGGGTTTTCCCCGGGGGGTCGTAGCGCTTGACAAGCGCTGCCCGCACAGGTGTTATCAGCCCCTTTTCCAAGTAGAACCCACGCGATAACTTTCCTTCATGGCACTCAAAATCCGCCTCTCCCGCATCGGCTCCACCCACCAGCCGCACTACCGCATCGTTGTCGCAGAGACCCGCTCGCGCCGTGACGGCGACGCCGTCGAGACCGTGGGCACGTACGATCCCCGCACCAAGGGCCAGCAGGTCAACATCAGGCTCGATCGCGTCGACTATTGGATCGCGAAGGGCGCCAAGCCGAGCGACACGCTCCACTCCATCATCAAGCGCGCCCGCCGCGGCGCCACTGCGGCCCCCGCCGCAGCCACCCCCGAGGTAGCCGCGCCGTCGGCCACCTGAGGCCCTCCGGCCTCCGGGAGAAAAGAGGGGCACCATGCCCCGCATCGACGTACTGACCCTTTTCCCGAGGATGCTCGACGGCTTCCTCGCCGAGAGCATCCTTGGCAAGGGCCTCGAGAGGGAGCTGCTCTCCGTGGCGGTGCACGACGTTCGCGCCTGGACCACCGACAAGCACCGCACGGCCGATGACCGTCCCTTTGGGGGCGGCGCCGGGATGGTGATGAAGCCCGAGCCGGTCGTGGCCGCCATCGAGGCGCTCCAGAGCCCGGGCTGCCGCCGGATATACCTGACACCCGACGGCGTCCCTTTCTCGTCGGAGATCGCCTCACGCCTCGCCCAGGAGCGCCACATTGTCCTCTTGAGCGGCCACTATGAGGGGATTGACCAGAGGATCCGCGACACGGTGATCGACCTGGAGCTTAGCATCGGGGACTACGTCCTCACCAACGGCACCCTTGCGGCCGCCGTGGTCATCGACGCGCTCAGCCGTTTCATCCCGGGAGTCCTTGGCGAGGAAAAGTCGTTGACGCACGAATCTTTCACCGGCAAGTTGCTCGACTTTCCTCAATACACGCGTCCCGCCGAATTTCGGGGCATGTCCGTGCCGGAAGTCCTCCTTTCCGGCAACCATGCCG